>PVMK01120051.1_pt1 | contig 21041 bp, 19 predicted proteins | sample 1853481 | NCBI WGS metagenome assembly PVMK01 (sample SAMN08533507, study PRJNA380276) | Marine sediment metagenome, whole genome shotgun sequencing project.
GACAAGGCCGTGCGCAGGTCTTCCGGCCCGACGGCGAGCGGAACGTAGGCGCCGTCGATCCGGTGTTGTTCGAGCCAATAGCCATGCAGGCGGGGCGACAGAGAATGCTCGACCGGCCAGCCGATGACCCCGGCGAGGCGTGCCTTGCCGCTGGGAATCACGTCGCGATCACTCCATGGTTGCGCAGGAAATCCATCAGCGGCAACAGGGGCAAACCGAGGATGGTGAAATAGTCGCCTTCGACCCGGGTGAAAAGCTGCGCACCCAGCCCCTCCAACTGATACGCGCCCACAGAGGTCAGAGCTGCCGGCCCGACGGCAGCCAGGTAATCCGCGATGAAACCATCGCTCAGCGGGCGCATCGTCAGGCGCGCCTCGGCGACATGGTGCCAGAGGCGGACGCCGTCGCGCACCACGCAAACGGCGGAGATCAGCCTGTGGGTCTTGCCGCTCAGGGACCGCAAATGCGCCGCCGCTTGGTCGAGATCGATCGGTTTGTCAAACCAGGCGTCCTCGCACTCGAGCATCTGATCGGCGCCGACGATAATGACGCCCGGCCGGCGTTGTGAAACCTTCTGCGCCTTCAATTCGGCGAGTGTCTCGGCAATCTCCCGGGCCCCGGCGCCCTCGGCCTCGAGTCCCGCCTTAACCTCTGCTTCGTCGACCCGTGCCGGCTCGCTGAGTGCCGGCAAGCCGGCCTGGCGCAACACAGCCGCGCGTGACGAACTGGCCGACGCCAGGATGAACTGCGGCGTTCCTTGGCCGGGCGCGCCAATCGTTGGCGTCGAAGGGGAGTCACTCGCCGACAAGGAGATCGCCGCCACGGCCCTTGTAGCGCGTATAGTGGGTCAGGATCGTCGCGGCGGTTTCCTCGATCGATCGGCGGGTGACATCGATGACCAGCCAGCCGTTCTTGTTGAACAGCTTGCGGGCGAAGCTCACCTCTTGGCGCACGCTTTCGAGGTCGGTGTAATCCGTCTCATCGCTGCCTTGGGCGATCATCCTCAGACGGTTGCGCCGCACCTGCACCAAGCGGCCGGGGTCCTTGGTCAGCCCGACGATAAGCGGATGCGTCGCCGAAAGGACCTCGGGCGGCAATGGGACACCGGGTACGACCGGCACGTTTGCGGCCTTGATTCCTCGGTTCGCCAGGTAGATGCAGGTCGGTGTCTTGGAGGTGCGCGAGACCCCAAGCAGCACGATGTCCGCCTCGTTCAGACGAGCCCCGTTTTGGCCGTCATCGCTGGTCAGCGCGAAGTTCATCGCGTCGATACGTTCGTAGTATTCCGAATCCAGCACGTGCTGCAGGCCCGGACGCCCGCGGATCTCCAGATTCAAATGTGCCGCCAAGGCATGCATGATCGGATCCAGAACCGATAGGCAGGGCACGCCGAACTCGCGGCAGCCTTCGATCAAAGCCGTGCGTAGCTCACGATTGACGAGGGTGAACAGGACCGGTCCTGGGTCTGCCGCAATTCCCTTCAGTGCCTTTTCGATCTGACCCTTGGTGCGAATCAGCATCCAGGCATGCTCGACCGGCTCGATGCCCTCGAACTGGACCAAACAGGCCCGGGCCACCGAATTGACCGTCTCGCCGGTTGCATCGGAAACAAGATGCATGTGGCAAACCGACATTAGCTCCCTAACTCCTCGCTGCCTTAAGCCTGTGGAGTATGAGTGAGACACGGGGAAAACTCACGGGTCCATTACACATGCGCGACAATTCATTCACCCTCACAGATATCGATGCGCGCGCTTTCACACAGGCACCAAATCGAGCCTTAAAAACGTGAACTGTTGGCACAGGTCCGGACTCATCCCAGTGTTTTCACGAGAGGAGCAAGGAAAGATCCCATGACGAATCATGTCGTTGTACTGGCCATCCCCAGTTCACACCTTTCAACGACGCCGTTTCGAGGTTTAAGGTCTGCCATCCCCGAACTGGTGATTATTCGCCGGATAACCAGCCCTGTCCCGGTTTCTCACAGCCCCAACTACAACAATCAAGATTCTAAGATTCTATAGGACTTGATGTATGGATAGGAAACTCCACGCTCAGGAAGCATCGGCCGGTTCCAAGCCGCCGCTCCGGAAACCGCCGTCCAAGACGCTCTTGCGGGTCCTGTCCGGCAGCCCGGTAGACCCTCCGCCAATATGGCTAATGCGACAGGCCGGCCGGTATTTGCCCGAGTATCGCGCCTTGCGCCAAAGCGCCGGCAGCTTCCTCGAGTTTTGTTTCAATCCCGAACTGGCCGTCGAGGCGACCTTGCAGCCGATTCGGCGGTATGGTTTCGATGCCGCGATCCTGTTCTCGGATATCTTGGTCGTGCCCTACGCGCTGGGCCAAAAGGTCTGGTTCGAAGAGGGGCGGGGACCCAAACTGGAAGCCCTCGGAGATGCGCGTCTTTGGACCGGCTGCGGGGCGAGGAGTTGCGCGCACGGCTGCGCCCGGTATACGTGGCGCTTGAGGAGCTGCGCCGGTGCCTGCCCGCGGCGACCGCCCTAATCGGCTTCGCCGGAGCCCCTTGGACGGTGGCGACCTACATGATCGAGGGAGGCAGCTCCAGGGATTTTGCCGTCGCCAAACATTGGATGGCAGAACGGCCTGAGGACTTCGCCCGTTTGATGGATCTCTTGGTGACCGCCACCCTGGAGCATCTCTCGGCGCAAGTGGCGGCTGGCGCGGAGGTCCTACAAATCTTCGATTCCTGGGCCGGTGCATTGCCCGCCGACGCCATGCGGCGCTGGTCCCTGGCGCCGCTCAGCGAGATCGTGCGGCGGCTCAAGGCGGCTCACCCAGAGGTGTCGGTCATTCTCTTCCCACGGGCGGCCGGTGAGGTTTATCGGGATTTTGCCCGTGAGAGCGGCGCCGATGCCTTGTCACTGGATCCGGGGGTTCTCTTGCCGTGGGCGCGCGAGGAACTGCAAACGCGGGTCGCGGTGCAGGGAAATCTCGATCCGCGAACTCTGGTGACCGGCGGCACGGGGCTTGACGACGAGGTTCGACGGATCCTGAGTGCCTTCGGCCAGGGTCCGTTTATCTTCAATCTCGGCCATGGCATTCTTCCCGAGACGCCGCCGGAGAATGTCGCGCGGCTTGTCCAGATCGTTCGCGAACGACAAGGCTGAGCCGGAAGCGGAGCGGCGGATGACCAAGATCGCGGTGGTGCTTTTCAATCTCGGTGGACCGGACAAGCCCGAGGCCGTGCAGCCATTTTTGTCCAATCTTTTCAATGATCCCGCGATCATAGATCTGCCCAACCCGTTGCGCTGGTTGGTCGCCAAGATAATCTCGCGCCGGCGCGCACCCGTGGCGCGGGAGATTTACCGGCACCTGGGTGGCGGTTCGCCCCTACTGCCCAACACCGAAGCGCAGGCCGAGGCGCTCGAAAAAGCCTTGCAAGGCCGCCTAGGGGACCGGGGACACGAGGTTCGTGCCTTCATCGCCATGCGCTATTGGCACCCACGCAGCGACGAGGCCGCAGGCGCCGTGAAGGCTTACGCCCCCGATCGGATCGTTTTGCTGCCACTTTATCCGCAGTTCTCGACCACGACGACGGGCTCGTCCTTGACCGACTGGCGGGCTGCCGCGAAACGCCAGAGTCTCGACGTGCCGAGCCGCGCGATCTGCTGTTATCCCCGGCAACCGGGGTTTGTCGCCGAGATGGCCTCGGCCCTAGGTGCGGCCCTGGCGGAAGCTAGCAAGAGCGGACGGCCGCGGGTGTTGTTTTCCGCCCATGGCCTGCCCGAGAAGATCGTGGCGGGGGGCGATCCCTATCAATGGCAGGTCGAGCAAAGCGCTGCGGCCATCGTCCAAGCGCTGGGCCACAGTGGCGCCTCTACCGGCGATCTTGACTGGATCGTTAGCTATCAAAGCCAGGTCGGGCCGCTGGATTGGATCAAACCCTATACCGTTGCGGAAATCGAACGCGCCGGCGGCGACGGTGCGCCGCTGATCGTGGTTCCCCTCGCCTTCGTCTCAGAGCATTCGGAGACCTTGGTCGAATTGGACATCGAATACCGTAAGCTGGCCGAGACGAGCGGCGTGCCGCTTTACCTGAGGGTTCCAACGGCCGGCAGCGGCGGCGCCTTCATCGGCGGATTGGCGGACCTCGTGGTGGCGGCGGTCGCGGCGGACCAGGGGAAAGGGCCGGCCATCGAGTCCGGGGCCGGCGGCCGGATTTGTCCGCAAACCTGCGGTCGCTGCGTACAGGGCCAGTGAGGCGCTCTGAAGCGGGACGATACGCCACGGCAACGGCCTTCGAGGCCGACGTGAGAGTGACGGGAGTGAGCCGCAATGGCGGGATTTCTCGATGACGCCTATCTTTGGGTCAAGGCGCTCCACATCATTGCGGTGATCGCCTGGATGGCCGGCATGCTCTATCTGCCGCGGCTCTACGTCTATCACTGCGAGGCCGAACCGGGCTCCCAGCAGTCGGAGACGTTCAAGATCATGGAGCGGCGCCTGCTCCGTGCGATCATCAATCCCGCCATGATCGCGGCCTGGATCCTGGGATTCATGCTGGTCGCGCATGGCGATCTCTGGGCCGCGGGCTGGATGCACGCGAAGTTTGCTCTTCTGATCGCGATGCAGCTGATTCATGCCGGCTTCGCCCGCTGGCGGCGGCAGTTCGCGAAGGACGAAAGGCGTCATCCGCAACGCTTTTACCGGATCATCAACGAGGTGCCGACCGTCTTGAAGATCGGGATCGTGTTGCTCGCCGTATTGCGGCCATTCTAGGGCCAAAGATACGGCCGTTGGGACGTCCCGACAGCATGGCGACTTGACAGGGCCAGCGGCATTGAGTATCGACGCCCTTGTACTCGGCCCTTGCTCTTTGTGCCGGCAATTCCCATATCGAGGCTAAGTCCCCAATCCCACCTCACGATCATTCGCGCAGCTTCGGCATCCCCTACCTGTCGAGGTGCGCGGCCAACCCGACCTTCCCAGACTCGACGGCCCATTTCGGCCCAAATGAACGCTTAGAGCGACCACAGCTATGAATTTGAAAGACCTGAAAGAAAAAAACCCGGCCGACCTTCTCGCCTACGCCGAAGAGCTGGAAATCGATAACGCGAGCACGCTGCGCAAGCAGGACATGATGTTTGCCATTCTCAAGCAGCTCGCCGTGAACGACGTGGCGATCTATGGCTCGGGCGTCTTGGAGGTGCTGCAGGACGGCTTCGGCTTCCTGCGCTCGCCGGAGGCCAATTACCTGCCTGGCCCGGATGACATTTACGTCAGCCCCAGCCAGGTCCGCCGCTTCGGGCTGAGGACCGGCGATACGGTTGACGGGCAAATCCGCTCGCCCAAGGACGGCGAGCGCTACTTTGCCCTGCTGAAGGTCAACGAGATCAACTTCGATTCGGCGGAGAACGCCCGCCACCGCATCAATTTCGACAATCTGACGCCGCTCTACCCGGACGAGAAGTTGAATCTCGAGGTCGAGAACTCGGAGAGCAAGGATCTGACCACCCGGGTGATCGAACTCACGGCGCCCATCGGCAAGGGCCAGCGGGCCTTGATCGTGGCCCCGCCGCGCACCGGCAAGACCATGATCCTGCAGAACATCGCCCATTCGATCTCGGCCAATCACCCCGAGGTCTATCTGATCGTCCTGCTGATCGACGAACGCCCGGAGGAGGTGACCGACATGGCCCGCTCCGTGAAGGGCGAGGTGGTGAGCTCTACTTTCGACGAGCCGGCGGCACGCCACGTACAGATCGCCGAAATGGTGATCGAGAAGGCCAAGCGCCTGGTCGAGCACAAGCGCGACGTGGTGATCCTGCTGGATTCCATCACCCGTCTGGGCCGCGCCTACAACACCGTTGTGCCCTCGTCCGGCAAGGTGCTGACCGGCGGCGTCGACGCCAACGCCCTGCAGCGCCCGAAACGCTTCTTCGGCGCCGCGCGCAACATCGAGGAAGGCGGCAGCCTGACCATCATCTCGACGGCGCTGATCGACACCGGCAGCCGCATGGACGAGGTGATCTTCGAAGAGTTCAAGGGCACCGGCAACTCGGAGATCGTGCTCGACCGCAAGTTGGCCGACAAACGCACCTGGCCGGCCATGGACATCGGCAAGTCCGGCACCCGCAAGGAAGAGCTTTTGGTCGACAAGGGCATGCTGTCGAAGATGTGGGTGCTGCGGCGCATCCTCATGCCGATGGGCGTTACCGACTCCATCGAGTTCCTGACCGACAAGCTCAAGCACTCGAAGACCAACGCCGATTTCTTCGACGCCATGAACCAGTGAGGCGGGAAAGCCAGCTTTCCCACCGCTCTCTGGGCAGCATTCCCTCTTAAGGCAGCAGCACCGTCGAACCGGTGGTCTTGCGGGCCTCCAGGTCGCGGTGGGCCTGGGCGGTCTCGGCGAGGGGGTAGGTCTGATTGACTTCGATCTTGACCGCGCCCGAGGCGACCACCGCGAAGAGTTCCTCCGCGGCGGCCACCAGGTCCTCGCGTCTAGCCGTATAGGTCATCAAGGTCGGCCGGGTGAAGAACAGCGAGCCCTTGGCCGCGAGGATGCCCGGCTCGAACGGAGGCACCGGCCCGGAGGCATTGCCGAAAGAAACCAGCATGCCGAGCGGCGCCAAACTGTCGAGCGACCCCTCGAAGGTGTCTTTGCCGACCGAATCGTAGACCACGGGGACGCCGGCGCCTCCGGTTAGTTCCCGCACCCGTTCGGACACGCTCTCGCTCTTGTAGAGGATCGTATGGTCGCAGCCATGGTCGCGGGCGAGAGCGGCCTTTTCCTCCGAGCCCACGGTCCCGATCACCGTCGCTCCCAAATGCTTCAGCCACTGGCAGGCGATCAGGCCGACCCCGCCGGCGGCGGCGTGCAACAGGACCGTGTCGTCCGGCTGCACCCGGTAGGTCCGGCGGATCAGATAGTGCACCGTCATGCCCTGCAGCATCATGCCGGCGGCCTGGGTGTCGGAGATCCCGTCGGGCAGCTTGACGACCCGGTCGGCCGGCATGAGACGCGCCTCGGCGTAAGCGCCGACGGGCGGGCTGGCGTAGGCCACGCGGTCGCCGGGCGACAGCTCGACGACACCGGGTCCCACGGCCTCCACCGTGCCGGCCGCCTCCAGGCCGATGGTGACCGGCAACTCGGGCAGGGGATAAAGCCCGCTGCGGTGGTAGACGTCGATGTAGTTGAGGCCGACCGCATTGTGCGCCAGGCGTACTTGGCCGTCGCCCGGTTCGCCGACCTCGACCTCCTCCCAGCGGAGCGCTTCCGGCCCGCCGGGCTCGTGGATCCGGATCGCCCGGGTCATGTCGCCAACGCCCCTGTCAGGTGGGCCAGGCTGCGGCCGTTGGCCAGCTCCGCGGCGGCTTGGTCGTAGTGTTCGCCGCCGACCCGCGCGAAGGCATGGTCTTGGCCGTCGTAGACGTGCAATGTCACCTGTGAGTTGCCGGCGAGCCCGGCTTTGATCGCCTCTTGGGCGTCCGGCGGCACGAACTGATCCTTCGACGCTACGTGCAGCAGGGTCGGCGTGGCGATATTGCTGGCCGCTCCCACCAGTTCATCGAGACCCACGCCGTAATAGCTGATGTTGCAATCGGCGTCCGAGCGGGTCGCCAAGAGGAAGGCGAGCTTGCCGCCGAGGCAGTAGCCGATCGACCCCGCTTTACCGCTGCATTCCGGGCGGCCGCGCAGATGGGCGAGGGCGGCCGTTAGGTCCTCGATGCCCTTGTCGACGTCGAACAGGCCGAACAGCTCGAAGGCCCGCGCCCATTCGGCCTCGCTTTTGTCGGTCAGCCGAATGCCCGGTTCGATGCGCCAAAAGATATCCGGGCAACAGGCGACATAGCCTTCGCCGGCCAACCAGTCGCAGGTATCGCGCATGACCTGATTGACGCCGAAGATCTCCTGGGCGACCACAAGTCCAGGCGCCGGCGTTGTGTCGGGAACGGCCAGATAGGCGCCGAAGCTGCCGTCCGGCCCCTCGATGGTGATATCGGGCATAAGCCTCCCCCCTTGGGCTTCATGGTCGATGGAATGCCGGTCTGTGACGTCTTGCGCAAGGGTATCGCGGCGGCGGGGGCTCTGTCATCCGGCGCTTTGCCCCGGTAGCAAAAATTACTCTTCAGAACAGATCGAGCTCCGGCTCGAGAGCGCCTTCGTGATGCAGCAGGAAGCGTTTGCTTTCCACGCCGACGCCGCCGGAAAAGCCGCCGAGACCGTCCGCCGCGACCACCCGGTGACAAGGGATGAGGATCGCAATCGGATTAGCGCCGCAAGCACTGCCGACCGGCTGGGCCGCGCTGTCCAGTCGCCGGGCGAGGTCGCCGTAGGTGGCGGTTTGGCCGAAAGGAATTGCGCACATCAACCGCCAGACGTCCTTGTGGAAGGAGCTGCCGGCGGGCGCGAGTGGCAGGTCGAGGTCCCGCCGCTCGCCGGTGAAGTAGGCCTCGAGTTGACGGGCGGCCTCAGCCAGAAGCGGCGAGTCCTCGCCAGACTTCGGCACGTCCGAGGTTGAGGACGGTCCCATCCAGTAAAGCCTGGTGATCGCGCCATCGGATTCCCGCAGAATTATGGGACCCGCCGGGCACTCGAGCCGCAGGCTGCGGGTCGCAGCGCCGGCCGGGGCGGCGGAGAGGAATGGCCCGGTCATGGCGACAGCGCCTGGGAGAGCTCGTCGGCCGCCGTGATCGGCAGAGAGCAGGTGGGGCCGCGGCAGACATAGGCCGTCGGCTGGCCGTCTTTCATGCCTTTGCCGGTGGCCGGGTGCGACGCCGGCAAGGAACCGTCTGGCGCGATGCGCTGCAGCACGAGCATCGGCAGCGAGAGGTCGTAGGCCGCGCGCGTGAGCGCTTGCGTGGCCGGGTCTTCCTCGGCGCCGATGACGACCAACTGAACCGCGCTTTGCAGGAGCTCGCTGGCGTTGATCAAGCTGGCGAAGGACGAGAAAAAGCGGTTCAGCTCGCCCGAGAAGGCCGAGATAACCGCCGCCGCGCGTTCCCGGTAACTCTCCTTGCCGGTCAGGTAGAAGAGCCGGGCGAACACGCCGGCGAGCGTGCCGTTGCCGGCCGGCGCCGCATTGTCGTGGGCGGTCTTAGTTCTGACGATCAGTTGCTTGGTGTCGTCGGCGGTGAGGAAATAGCCGCCGCCGTCCGGGTCGCCATAGTGGCTCTCGACGGTCTCCAGCCAGGCTTCGGCCTGGGCGAGATAGTCCGCGCGTCCGGTTGCCTGGTGAAGCGCCAGCGCGGCGTCGCACATGAGGGCATAGTCGTCCAGCGTCGCCGGATGCTTCAAGACACCATGACGCCAGGAGTGGTGCAGGCGCCCGTCGATGCAAAGGGTCTCGGCGACGAAAGCGAAGGCCCGTTCGGCGGCGGCCAGCCAGGCGGGTTCATCGAAGACCGGGGCCGCGCGGGCCAGCGCGGCGATCATCAGACCGTTCCAGTCGGCGAGCACTTTATCGTCCCAACCGGGCCAGACCCGTTTCGCGCGTTCAGAGAATAAAACAGATCTTGGCTCAACCAATGCGGCTTCCGTGGCGGAGTCGCTCAGCTCCAGGTTGGCGGAGCGGTTGAGGATCGTTTTGCCTTCCCAGTTCCCGTCGGCGGTTACATCGTATGTCTTTGAAAAGACGTCAGACTCTTCACCAAGCAACCGGGCGACCTCGGCCGCGTCCCAGGTATAGAAGCGGCCTTCTTCGCCCTCGCTGTCGGCGTCGAGGGTGCTGGCGAAAGCCCCGCAACGCGCCTCCTCCGGTACGGCGCCCGGGTCGCTGCCGGCCGGCATGGAGCCCGTCGCGGCGAGCATCTCCCTGAGCGTCCAGGCGACGGTTTCACGCACCCTCTGTTCATAAAGGGGGGTCTTGTTGTCCTGCCAGGCCCAGGTCAGGAGATCGATCATCTGGGCGTTGTCGTAGAGCATTTTCTCGAAATGCGGCACCAGCCAGCGTTCGTCGACCGAGTAGCGGGCAAAACCGCCGCCCAAGTGGTCGTAAATCCCGCCCTGGCACATCTGGGTGAGGGTCAATTCGACGGCGTTGCGAAAGGGCTCCTGCTTGCTGCGCTTCCAGGCCTGCCACAGCAGCTTGAGGATCGTCGGCTGCGGGAACTTGGGCGCGCCGCCCAAGCCGCCGTAAAAGGGGTCGATGTCCCGCGCCAGCGCTTGAGCCGCCCGATCTATGGCGGCGAGGGAAATGATGTCGCCGGGATGATTCTGCGACAGCTTGGCGAGGGCCTCCTTGAGTGCCGAGACGTTCTTTGCCACCGATTCGGGTTTGTCCCGGTGGGCCTGGTCGACGCTGCGCAGGACGTCCGGAAAACCCGGACGCCCGAACCGCGCCGTTGGCGGGAAATAGGTTCCGCCCCAGAACGGTTCGCCCTCGGGCGTCAAGAACATGGTCAACGGCCAGCCGCCCTGTTGGCCGAGCAGCGCCAAGGCGGCCTGATAGATCGCATCGACGTCCGGCCGTTCCTCCCGGTCGACCTTGATGTTGACGAACAGCTCGTTCATCAGCGCTGCGATTTCGGGCAACTCGAAGCATTCATGGGCCATGACGTGGCACCAGTGACAGGCCGCATAGCCGACCGACAGCAAGATCGGTTTATTGTCGCTGCGGGCCTGCTCGAAGGCGGCCGGGCTCCAGGGCTGCCAGGCGACCGGATTGTCCTGGTGCTGCAGAAGGTAGGGACTGGTTTCGTCGGCCAGGCGGTTGTGCAGCATGAATTTTGCGACCTCGCTTATCCGCGCGCGCCGGATGTTGCACCGAGACCGTTGCGGTCAACCGGAGGGGGCGTGTAGGTTCTGGCCACTATATGGGCCGGGCGGCAGGCGTCGCTCAACCCTAAAGCCAGTGCGGACTCTTCATTTCGGAACCGAGAGCCATGAAGATCAAAATCGACATCGACTGCTCGCCGCAGGAGGCCCGCGCCTTTCTGGGCCTGCCGGAGGTTGCGCCGCTGCAAGACGCCATGATGAAGGAGCTCGAAAAACGCCTTCGCGATGGTCTGAAAAGTATGGACCCGGAAGCCTTGTTCAAGGCCTGGTTGCCGAGCGGTGCGGCAGGAGGACTCTCCAGCGGTTTGCAGGGCTGGGAGGAGTTTCAGCGCCAGCTCTGGTCGCAGATGAGCAACGCCGCGCGCGGCGGCAAATCCCCCAGCGGCGAAACCAAGGATTAGGCGGCGATGGACGCCCAGGGAAGCGCCAAAGGGAGCGGCGGCCGAGCGGATCCGCCACCGTACTACCGTGTTCATGTCTTTTGCTGTGTCAACGAGCGGCCGGCGGCCCATCCGCGGGGCTGCTGTCTGGCCAAGGGATCGCAGGACTTGCGCGACTATATGAAGGCGCGCGCTAAAGAACTCAGACTGCGCCAAGTGCGTATAAATGCATCCGGTTGTCTTGATCGCTGTGAACTGGGACCAACCATGGTCATCTATCCGGAAGGCGTGTGGTACGGCTACCGGACCAAAGAGGACGTCGACGAGATTTTGGAGACCCATGTCGTCAAGGGCGGACGAGTCGAACGCCTGATGTTGCAGCCGAGCGACAAGGGTGTCCGCGCCAAGTGAGTTTCCGCCGCGCGACGAAGAGCGAGTCTCATCCTGTGGACGACGGGGTAGGAGGGACGCGGTGCCTGGACACTGGCGTGGCACCGGCCTGGACACCGGCCTGGACACCGGCCTAGACCTGACGGCGTGACCGATCGCGACACCATATTCGCTTTGTCCACGGCGCCCGGCCGATCCGGAGTCGCGGTCATCCGTGTTTCGGGCCCCAGGTCGCGCGCCGCGCTCGCGGCCTTGGGCGGGCCCGCCGACCCGGAGGCCAGGCGCGCCGTGCTGGTCGAACTCAGATCGCCGGAGGGCGGCGAGACGATCGACCGGGCGCTCGTCTTGGCGTTTGCAAGACCCCATAGCTTCACCGGCGAGGACGTGGTGGAGCTCCACCTTCACGGCGGGCCGGCTGTGGTGCGGGCGACGCTCGAAGCCTTGGCCGGGCAAGACGGGCTTCGGCCGGCCGAGCCGGGCGAATTCACCCGGCGCGCTTTCGACAACGGCAAACTGGATCTGACCGAGGTCGAAGGCCTGGCGGACCTGATCGCCGCCGAAACCGAAGCGCAACGCCGCCAAGCCTTCAGGCAGATGCGCGGCGCACTGTCCGCCCTGACCGAGGATTGGCGGCACCGGTTGCTCGCCGCCCTGGCGCAGATCGAAGCCGCGATCGACTTCCCCGACGAGGATTTGCCGCCCGATGGTTGGAGTCAGGCAAATGACTTAGTGTCGGAACTAAAAAACGATGTTTCTCAATATCTTAATGAAGAACCTGGTGGAGAGCGCCTGCGCGACGGCTATCAAATTGCCATCGTCGGGGCGCCCAACGTGGGCAAGTCGAGCCTGCTGAATGCGCTGGCCCGGCGGGATGTGGCGATCGTCGCGGAGTCCCCGGGCACGACCCGCGATGTCATCGAGGTCCATCTCGACCTCGGCGGCTACCCGGTGACTCTGTTGGATACGGCGGGACTGCGCGATGAGATCGGCGGGGCCCTGGACCAGTGCGCGCCGGACCAGTGGGGACCGGGAGCGGTTGCGATCGGCGCCGTGGAGGCCGAAGGCATGCGCCGGGCCCGGCTCCGGGCGGCGAGTGCCGATCTGAAATTGGTGGTCGCCGACCTCCGGGATTGGCCGGATCCGAGCGCCGAGTCGTTGCTCGACGAGACCGCCGTTTTGGTCCTGAACAAATTGGATCTGGCGCAGGAGCCCGGGGCGCCTGGGGCGACCCGCCATCTCGGCCGGCCGATTTTCGCTATTTCGGCCCGGGAGGGGACGGGTCTGGGCGCCTTGCTGGATCATCTGCGAGAGGGCGTCACGCGCGACCTCGGTGTGTCGGGGTCGGCGCCCAGCCTGACCCGTTTGCGCCATCGCCGGGCCCTCGAGGCGTGTCGGGACAGTCTCGCGCGGGCCCTGGCGGCGGACGAGGTGGCCCTGGCCGCGGAGGACCTGCGTCTGGCGGTCCGCGCCCTTGGCCGGATCACCGGCCGGGTCGACGTGGAAGATCTGTTGGATGTGATCTTTGGGGAATTCTGCATCGGAAAGTGAGACCTTGGCGGTCGTCGAGTCGCGAGCGCCGGGGCTGATCGGGACCCGGATGTTTCACGTGAAACAGGCCGTTACCGGCCCGAATGAGTCCATCTTTGACTTGCAGCAAGGCATCGCCTAAGAAATCCGCCATGCAACGGGTCGCAAAACCATTAGATGTCATCGTGGTTGGAGGCGGACACGCGGGCTGCGAGGCCGCCGCCGCCGCGGCGCGCATGGGTGCGCGCACTCTCCTGGTAACTCACCGCGTGGCCACCATCGGCGTCATGTCGTGCAACCCCGCGATCGGCGGTCTGGGCAAAGGCCATCTGGTCCGAGAGATCGATGCGCTCGATGGCCTGATGGGCCGCGCCATCGATCGCGCCGGCATCCAGTTTCAAATCCTTAATCGCAGCAAAGGCCCGGCGGTGCGCGGGCCTCGGGCCCAGGCCGACCGCAAGTTGTACCGCCAGGCGATGGCCGATCTGTTGGCCGAAACCGCCGGCCTGGAGATCTTGGCGGCGCCCGTCGAAGACCTGGCGATCGACGAGAAGGGGCGTTGTGCCGGCGTTTTGACCGGTGACGGCGTGATTCTGACGGCGGGGGCGGTGGTGCTGACGACGGGTACCTTCCTGCGCGGCGTGATCCATATCGGGGAGCGGCAAATCCCGGCGGGACGGGCCGGCGAGGCGCCGGCTGTCGGCCTGGCGCGCACCCTGGCCCGCCGGGGATTCGGGCTGGGCCGGCTCAAGACCGGGACCCCGCCGCGCCTGGATGGCCGGACCATCGAGACCAGCGGGCTCACGGTTCAGAAGGGCGACGACCCGCCGACACCGTTCTCCACCCTGACGGACGGTATCGCGCAGACCCAGATCGACTGTTTCATCACCTATACCAACCCCCGGGGCCATGCCCTGATCGAGGCGAATCTGCACCGCTCGCCGATCTACTCCGGCCAGATCGAAAGCAGCGGGCCGCGCTATTGTCCTTCCATCGAGGACAAGATCGTCCGCTTCCGCGACCGGACACGGCACCAGATATTTCTGGAACCCGAGGGTCTCGACGATCCCACGGTCTATCCCAATGGCATCTCGACCTCGCTTCCGGAGTCGGTTCAGGCCGAATTTTTGAAGACCATCCCAGGGCTCGAGCGGGCCGTCATGCTGCGACCCGGGTACGCGATCGAATACGACTACGTCGATCCCCGGGAACTCGACCGCACCTTGGAAACCCATCGGATTCCGGGATTGTTCTTCGCCGGACAGATCAACGGCACCACGGGCTACGAAGAGGCGGCCGCCCAGGGTTTGATGGCCGGGATCAACGCGGCCCTGGTGGCCGGAGACACCAAGCGGTGGACGGAAGGGGGGACCGGCAAAGGATTCTGGCTGGACCGCACCGAGGCCTACATCGGCGTCATGATCGACGACCTGGTCACACGCGGCGTGAGCGAGCCCTACCGCATGTTTACCAGCCGGGCGGAATACCGCCTCCGCCTGCGTAGCGACAACGCCGATTTGCGATTGACGCCGCGAGGGCTGGAGAGCGGTTGCATTGGCGGCGCGCGGGCGAAGCGGTTCGCCGCGAAGACCGAGGCCCTCGACCGGGCCCGCGCACTCGTCGAGGGCCTGAAGGCGACCCCGGATGAGTTGCGCGCCCAGGGGATTGCCATCACCCGGGACGGCGTTCGGCGCAGCGCCTTCGACCTGCTGCGCAATCCGGACGTGGACATGGATCGCCTGAGCGCGATTTGGCCGGCCTTGGCCGAGCTTCGGGCCGACGTGGTCGAACAGCTCGAAATCGACGCCCGCTACGCCGGCTATCTGGAGCGGCAGGAGGCCGACATCCATGCGTTTCGGCGCGACGAGGCACTTCTCCTGCCCGCGGACCTCGATTACGCCACGGTCCCGGGGCTATCGAACGAGGCGCGCCAGAGTCTCTTGGCCGCCCGCCCGGCCACCCTGGGTGCGGCGGGGCGCCTGTCCGGCATCACGCCGGCCGCGATGGTTACCCTGCTGCGATACGTCCGAAGGGCCCAAGGCTCTGGGCGGTCGCAATACCGTCGCCGCGGCTCTGCCGGCGGCCGGGCTGCCTGACGGTTCGGGATAATCGCCGCACTCGAGAGGGGAGCGCCCGGTGCCTTCATCTCAAAAGACTTCGCTGATGACCCCGGAGGCCTTTCGGGAGGCGACTGATGTTTCACGTGAAACGCTGGCGCGACTCCAGACCTATGCCGACCTCCTGATACGTTGGACGAAGGCCGTGAACCTGGTGAGCCGGAACTCGCTGCACGATCTTTGGCGCCGCCATATGTTCGACTCGGCGCAGCTCCTGCCGCTGCTGCCGGACCTCTCCGAAGAGCGGCGAAGGGTGATCGTCGACCTGGGTAGCGGCGCCGGCTTTCCTGGTATGGTCCTGTCCATCCTGGGGGCCGGGGATGTGCACCTGGTCGACTCCGATCAACGCAAGGTCAGGTTCCTGCGCGAGGTGGCCCGCGAGGTCGGCAGCGACGCACACATTCATGGCGTGCGAGTCGACCAGCTGCCGCGGTTTCGAGTGGATGCCGTAACCGCTCGCGCCTTCGCGCCCTTGGAGAAGCTATTGGACGAGGCGGCGGCCTTCCTCGATCCGACCCAGGCCCCCAACGGTCATGGACCGGCCATGGGTGTTATTTTAAAGGGCCGGAAGGTCGAGGAGGAATTGACGGAGGCCCACAAAGCGTGGAACATAAATGTCGAGAAGGTCCCGAGTCGTTCCGATCCCTCCGGCACGATACTTCTGATTGGTGTCCACGGGCGTGAAACCACAATATCTTGAATCGACGCAGGCGAGTCCGCCAAGACGCGCACGCGTGCTGGCGGTTGCCAATCAAAAGGGCGGCGTCGGCAAAACCACCACGGCCATCAACCTGGCGACCGCCCTCGCGGCTTGCGAAAAGCGGGTCCTGGTGATCGACATGGACCCCCAGGGCAACGCCAGCACCGGCCTGGGCCTGACCCCGGCGCAGCGGGTCACCGGCAGCTATCAGGTGGTGGTGGAGCGCAAGTCGATCCGCGGCACGATCATCCCCACTTCGGTGCCGGGCATGGACGTGGTGCCCTCCACCGTCGACCTCTCGGGCGCCGAGATCGAATTGGTGGACCTGTCGGAGCGGGAGTACCGCCTGCGTGACGCCCTGCCGCCGATCCTCTCGCTGTACGACTTCATTTTCATCGACTGTCCGCCGGCTCTCGGGCTCCTCACCCTGAATGCCCTGGCCGCGGCGCAGGCGGTTTTGGTGCCGTTGCAGACGGAATTCTTCGCTTTGGAGGGACTGTCGCACCTGATGCGCACGATCGAGCGGGTACGGCGACTGGTCAATCCGGACCTCGAGCTCCAAGGTGTCGTTTTGACCATGCACGACCGCCGCAACAATTTGGCCAATCTCGTGGCCGAGGACGTGCGCGCCTATCTCGGCGACAAAGTTTACGACACCATCATTCCCCGCAACGTGCGGGTTTCCGAGGCGCCGTCTCATGGCAAGCCGATCCTGCTTTACGACATCCGCTGTGCCGGATCGCAAGCCTATATCCAACTTGCCAAGGAACTGATCCGCCGGGAACGGCGTACGGCCGACATAGCGGCGTTGGCATCGTGAGGGCTCAAGATGATGACCTCAGTCGAAGCAACCAGGGGCGAAGGGCAATGATTGAAAAGACCCAGCGAGGCAACCTTGGCCGCGGCCTCGCGGCCCTGTTCGGCGAAGACGAGGAGGGCGTTGTCGAGCTCGACCAACGCCGTTCGACCAAGGACGTGCCGATCGAGAAAATTCATCCCAATGCAAATCAGCCGCGTCGGCACTTCAACGAAGATGCGCTTGAGGAATTAAGCGATTCGATTCGCAGCAACGGTGTGCTCCAGCCGATCCTGGTGCGCAACCACGGCGAGCGGCCCGGCGAGTACGAAATCGTCGCTGGCGAGCGGCGCTGGCGGGCCGCCCAGCGAGCGCAGCTGCACCAAGTGCCGGTGGTCATCCGCGAGATCGACGACGGCCAGGCCCTGGAGCTTGCTCTGGTGGAAAATCTGCAACGCGAGGACCTGATGGCGTTGGAGGAGGCCGATGCCTATCATCATTTGATGGAGACCTTCGGCTACACGCAGGAGGCTCTCGCCAAGGACCTTGGGAAGAGCCGAAGCCACATCGCCAACACCCTGCGATTGCGCGCCCTGCCGGATGCGGTGAAGGCGCTGCTGGAGGAGGGCGAGCTGAGAGCCGGGCACGCCCGCGCCTTGCTGTCGGCCGACGAGCCTGAGACCCTGGCTCGGCAGATCGTCAGGAAGCGCCTCAGCGTGCGCCAGGTCGAGCGGATCATCCAACAGCAGAAGTTGCGGCAGGGGGCCAAGGCCAGGGCGCCTAAGGCGATGCCCAAACCGGGCGTGGAAAAGGACCCGGACACCACCGCCCTCGAACGGGATCTTTCGGACATGCTGGGCCTCAAGGTCACGATCGACTTTCAAGATGAAGGCGGGGCACTCACCATCCGCTACAAGACGCTCGAGCAGCTCGACGATGTTCTGCGCCGCCTCAATCAGACTCCCGATCCCGCTTTGACGTAGGCCCGAGCGGCAGGGGTCGTCCGGACCCCTGTCAAAACGCAAGCGACTTTATTTTGGCGCTAATTTGGGGCCCTTGGGCGGCCGTTGCGATGCGATGGCAAAAATCGTGTGCGCGCAGACGACCTCGCCCGCCGCCCGGCCACGCTTGCCTTCCAATTCCGCCTCGGTCAGCCGCGAGAAAGCCTCGGTCAACTGCTCAAGCGACCAGTGCTGAACCTGGCGCTGGAATCGCGCGCGATGCTTCCAGAAGACGGGTGGCCGCAGCCGGGCCATGGCGCTCTCGACTTTGGCGCCGTCGCGCACTGACCCGGCCACCCGGTGAATGCGCTCGAAATGCCGCGCGGCGGCGCGCAACGGGGACACCCAACTGACGCCCTCCTGGAAAACACGGGTCAGTGTCCGTTCGATTTCGGACAAATTTCTGTCGCCTAAAGCGAAAACCAAGTCGTCAAGGGTCCGCTCCGCCGAGTCGCCGACACAGGCTTGTACGTGGACCAGGGTAATTTCTCTGTCCTGGCCGGCGACGGCCCCATCGCCCGAGCCGTCCGTGCCGCCGTCCGTGCCGCCGCCCTGTACGCCGTCCGGTGCGCCGTCAGTGGTGTCTGGGCCCATGTAGAGCAGCAGTTTTTCGATTTCCCGGCGGGTGAGGAGTCGGTCGCCGCCGAGATTGACCGCGAGATAGGCCCTTGCTTCCCGGCTCATGCGGTAGCCGGCCCTGCGGACCATGTCTTCGATCAGGACTTCGAGGTCACGGCCTTCGTCGCGGTAGCAGGGTAGAGCGGCGGCCCGGTCCGAGGCCTCGAACAGCTTGCGAAGCCGCGAGCGTGGCGGCAGGTCCCCGGCCTCGAGCACCATCAAGCCATCGCCCGGCGGATCTTCAAGTAGCTGGCTCAGAAGGTCGCTCAGACCGTCACCGGGCCCACGCAGACGGACCGCCCGCCGCCCGCCGGTCATGGCGATCGCCGCGGCCTCGTCGAACAGACGCGCGGGTTCCTTGACGATCTCGTCGGGCGAGAGTTCGGTCACCCGGAAAGGGTCGCCGAGATCGCCGGCGACTCCGCGCACCAGGCCGTCCGCGCGCTCGCGTACCAGGCCGGCATCGGGCCCGTACAGCAGGACCGCGCGCACGTCGGGCGCCGGGTTTTCCAAGAACTGTTGAATTTTCCGTCCGCTGAACTTCACGAGTGAGGACTCACGTCGGCTCGTCGGCTGCTGGGCCGTTTAGAGATCCTGGCCCTCGGCCGTCTGAAAGTAGACCGCCAGGCGCAGCTTGATGTCTTGGGACAGCTCGCGCAAGCCGCGCCTGAGGGCGTCGGCCGCCGAGATGTCCGTCGGATACTGCTCATCGAGGATGTTGTAACTATGGATCGAGCTGACCCGGCCGGAATAGAGCACGCGATCGTCATCCGCCGCGCGCAGCACGAAAGCGGTCTTCAGGACGATGTTGGCGCGCGTCGCCGTTTCGTCCTGGCGGAAGGCCAGCTTCTCGGTCCGCTGCGACAGCTCGATTTGCAGTTTGTAATCCGGTCTGGTCGGTTGGCCCTTGGGATTGAGCTCGTCCCGCAGGAAGTTGTGGAGTTGCTGTCCGGCACGGTCCCGCAGGGGCTCTATTCGCACGGCGGCCAGCTGGGCGACCGAGCCGGTTTCTCCCGAATCCGCCGGGGCATAAACCGGGCGAAAACCGCAGCCGGCAACCGCCAGGACACAAAGCAGGGCCCGGATCCGCCACCCGGCCTGCAGGATCGTTGTCCGGTTAAACGACAACATTCACCACCCGATTCCTGACCACGATGATCTTGCGCGCGGCGCGTTCGCCCATGGCGCGCCGGACCGCCGGTTCGGCGAGCGCCTGGTTCTGCGCGGCCTGGTCTTCCGCGTCGAGGGGCAGCTCTATGGTCGCCCGCAGCTTGCCGTTGACCTGGACGGCCACGGTCACGGTGTCGTCGACCAGAAGCTCGGCATCGGCCTCGGGCCAGTCCTCGGCGGCCAGCAGCGTCTCGTGACCAAGCGTCCGCCAAAGCTCTTCCGCCAGATGCGGCATCATCGGGCCGATCAGCCGCACCAGCGTCTCGAGAGTCTCGCGCAAGGCCCAACGCCCGCCCGAGTCCTGCGCCTCGAAGCCGGACACCGCGTTGACCAGTTCGTGGATCCGCGCTACCGCGCGGTTGAAGCGGAACCGCTCGATATCCTCGGTCACCGCGGCGACCGTCTTGTGACTTGTCCGGCGTAGCTCAATCGCCGATTTGGTCAAATCCGGGGGGGCGCCATTGAGAGGGGCGGGGGGAAGCCCGTCCAGCGGCTCGCCGACCAAACGCCAAATCCGCTGCACGAAACGAAAGGCGCCTTCGACGCCCGCCTCGGTCCATTCCAAGTCGCGGTCCGGCGGACTGTCCGACAGCATGAACCAACGCGCGGTATCGGCCCCGTAGGTCTCGATGATCTCGGCCGGATCGATGGTGTTGGCCTTGGATTTGCTCATCTTTTCGGAGCGGCCGACCACCACCGGCTGGCCGTCCAGGGTGACGGCCGCGCCGCCGTCCTCACGCCGCACCTGGTCGGGCGCCAGCCACTGGCCGTCGGGGCCGCGATAGGTCTCGTGGCAAACCATGCCCTGGGTGAACAGGCCGGCGAAAGGCTCGTCGAGCGCCAGATAACCGCACTTCGACATCGCGCGCGTGTAGAAACGGGAATAGAGTAGGTGCAGGACGGCGTGCTCGATTCCGCCGACGTATTGGTCGACCGGCAGCCAATAATCGACCGCGGCCCGCTCGACCGCCGTCTCGGCGCGGGGGCTGCAGAAGCGGGCGAAATACCAGGAAGACTCCACGAAGGTGTCGAAGGTGTCGGTTTCCCGCTCCGCCGGCCGGCCGCAGCCCGGACAGTCGACCTGCTTCCAGGTCGGATGGTGGGCCAACGGGTTGCCTGGTTGCTCGAAGCCGACGTCCTCCGGCAGGCGAACCGGCAGATCTTCGCTTGGCACGGGGACGATCCCGCAGTCGGCGCAGTGAACGACGGGGATCGGGCAGCCCCAGTAGCGTTGACGCGAGACCCCCCAGTCGCGCAACCGGTACTGTACTTCGCCGGCGCCGGCCTCCGCCGTCTCAAGAGCCTCGACGATGGCTTTCTTGGCCGGCTCGACCGTTAGCCCGTTCAGGAACTCCGAGTTGATCATGGTGCCTTTGCCGACATAGGCCTCGTCGCCGATCTCGTAACCATCCTCCGCAGCCTCGGGCGGCAGCACCACCGGGATCACCTCGAGGGCGTACTTGCGGGCGAACTCGAGGTCGCGCTGATCGTGGCCCGGACAGCCGAAGATCGCGCCGGTGCCGTAGTCCATCAGCACGAAATTGGCCACGTAGAGCGGAAAGCGTTTGCCGTCCAGGAGCGGATGGTCGACCGAAAGGCCG
>PVMK01126579.1_pt1 | contig 21037 bp, 24 predicted proteins | sample 1853481 | NCBI WGS metagenome assembly PVMK01 (sample SAMN08533507, study PRJNA380276) | Marine sediment metagenome, whole genome shotgun sequencing project.
AAAGAGTGGAGAGAAACTAGATGGAAAACACTAATAGAGAATAAACATGTGCATAACATCCGCTAAAAATCATAACCAAACCTACCTAGCCGATTTACGCTTTTTAGCGTAGCGTTAGGTTTCATGCTAAAAGCAACATCAGCGGCTTTCATTCTAAAAAGTCTAATGACTATTATACAAAATCCATCCAAAGATTGATGTCAAGACCAGAACATATATTACCAGCAGATAAATCCATTTTCCTCCAAATTTTGGAGTAGGAATTGAGGATAAGTTTAATGCCGATAGAATCATTAAGACTGTATATATTATTATTGAAAAATTTGAATGCTTGAAAAAACATTCAAATAAAACATGAAAGCTAGAATGAGTACATTGTTATCAAGGGCGAGTCCCTTATATGTTTTACTGTCGATAAGGCCATAGATATTAAAATAACTCAATCGAAGAACGCTGGTAGCAATAATTACAAAAACCCCGGGTATGAACCAAATATTATAATTTCCGTAGCTTAATAGCAGAATAGCGGGAAAAACACCGAAACTAACAATATCGATCATTGAGTCTAACTGAGCTCCAAATACACCTTGCTCTTTCGTTCTTCCTTTTAATTTCCGAGCTATTATTCCGTCGTACCAATCGAATAACACAGCCCATAATACACCAATAATTGATGCCGGGAAATTTCCTTTTATTGCAAAATAAATTCCGAATACTGCACTCAATAATCCAAAAAGAGAACAAATATTTGGTAAATCTTTCGCAAAGGTAAGCATGGATGGCTGTTGCTTATTATTCTTCATGCTCTGTTTTTATTATACATTACATCCTTCAAAGCTTCGATAAGCTTACTATTTTCCTCGTTGGTACGACTTGCGATACGAATGTACCGGTCGGCATCGGGTTGCGTTTTTCCTGCACTGTCTTTTATATAAATATTATGTTTTACAAATAATAGCTTTGTTACTTCTGGTCCGCTTATAGCGGTATCGGGCAAACGACAAAAAATATAGTTTGCATCGGGTTTAAAAACGGTCATCCCTTCAATTGCACAAAGCTTGTTATAGAAAATATTCCTGTCTGTTTTAACCTTTTCGCAGCTAACTTCAAATTCCTGTTTATATTGAGGCAAAATTCGTAGAAACTCTTCGGCAAATCCATTAATATTCCAAATATGGATTCCGCCACGAACTGCCTCAGCAAAATCTAAGTTAGCCGTTAGCATGTATCCAATTCTGAGTCCGCAAATTCCATAGGCCTTACTCATGCTTTTCAATATAGCCACGTTTGGATATCTGTCAATGTCCTGTTCCATGCTTATTTGTTTTTTGTTATCGGCAAAATCAAGAAAAGATTCATCGATAATAAGCATGCAATTGTGATTATTCAGCTTTTGGGCCAATCGCACTAAGTCGGCTTGGGGCACCAGTATTGAAGTAGGGATTATTGGGTGTAACCACTACAGCCATATCGGCGCCAACTTTTATAGCCTCATCTGCAAATTTTTCTATATCGAGTTGAAAGGATGGAAATTCGAGTGGGAATTCTACCACATGCCCCTCAGGTGCGGCATTCGCATATTCATTAAATGAAGGTACAGGAACAATAATTTTCTTAGCTAAATGTCCTGAAAGAATTTTAATAATTTCAGCAGCACCATTTCCAACAACTATTCTCTCACTAGCTTGCTTTATAATGTTCCCAATAAGATCGGCCAATGCATCTTGCGCCATGGGGTAATTCAACACTAAACTATGAATGTTAACTTTAAGATGAGAAAAGACCGCTTTGGGCGGAAAATAGAGATTATATAAATATGCGTGGTCAGTAAAATTGTGCCGATAATAGCCACCATGTTGCTTTGATATGTATTCGTATTTCTCAGCTTGTGTTGTATAATTATTTCCCACTGTATGTTAATTCATGAATCACTATGCGTATGCCTTTTCAAGCTTACCATGTTTTATTAATTCTACAGGGAAGAGTTTTTCTGCTTCTGCTAAATCATGAATCGTATCAATCTCGTACCATGGTTTATGGTCAAACGAAACCGATTCAAACGTTAGACTTTTATCATCAATCATTTCAGAAAAAACAGTTTCATAATAACAGTTAATACTGCCATCCGAAATATATTGGTTTAGCCTATTAACAATCGCATGCCACGATGGAAGCGAAAAACTGTAAATATTAACTGTTTTATAACGAATATCAGAATAGGTATCTGTTGTTCCTTCGTGAAATTGAGTGATCTGATTCTTTTTATTCACAGAAACGGTTGTTCCTTCAAGCCAGGGTTTCATTTCAGCAACAGCCATTTTATCAGGGAAAACCATTTCATCGAGCAAAGATGTATTTAAAACCAGATCACTTTCAAATAGAACAAATGGCTCATTCATCATATTACGAGCCATCCAAAGCGAATATATATTGTTCGTGCTTCTGTATAAAGGACTATAAATGTACTCAATGGTTAAATCTCCTGACTTACTACCCAGAAAATCCATGATACATTCTTTTTTATGGCCTGTAACAATTACGAGTCGTTTAAATCCTTGCTTTTTTAAATTGTTTACAAGTCGTTCAAGAATTGACTTTTCATTGACAAGGGTAAGGCATTTGGGTGAGTTTTTTGTTAAAGGGAAGAGACGACTACCTATTCCGGCTGCAAGAAGCAAGGCAGTGGAGATACGATTGTCACCATAATAATTGTCAGAATTAACATTCATACTTTATTCAATTGGTGTCATCAAAATAAACGTAAATGCTTGACTAAAAGCACTTTGGTGTGCTATATTTTAGCACTCTGATGCTTAGATCGTTTACTAATAACTCAATTATAAGTATGAAGTTTGCTAATGGTGTGATTGTTGCTTTAAAAGCTCATCAGCAAAAATGATAGTGAATGATTGATATCAAAAGATATGTAATCCGAATGCTAAGGTACTTGAATAATTAGGATTATCTAATGTTTGTATTTTAGTACTCAACTAAACAAATAAAAAAACACATATTAGAAGCATCTTTATTTTGTGATAATATTGAAAATAGAAGCACGAAAACCTAACATAAGGTATACTCCATTTGCTAACGACGCTTTTAGAAACAAAAAGCCCGCCATTTGCAAACGCTAGTATACCCGGACCGTTATATACAAGCAGCATTTTTCTGAGTAAAAGCATTTAATCAGCAGGCTTCATCTGGCACACTATTTCAAGGTCACATCTTATTATGGCTCGTTAGCGGGCTTGTTGCATCCTGGTCACAGGCGTATCTGCCTAAACTGATTCTGAGGATTCGCAAGGCCAACATCAAAGGTTTGTTTCTGCCCTTTCGCTGACTGTTGGTCTTTGGGAAAAAGGAGGATGATAATGTCCCTTCTAGAATGATTGTGAAATATAAGGAGGCCAGAATTAGGCTGTCGCTTCGAGTAGAAGTACGTACGCCGGCACATAACATGGTGTCATATGCCAGCCTGTCTCTTTTGAAAAAAGTTGCTTGCCCAAACAGACTTCCTTAACTTGTAATCAAAATCTAAGTCAAGCTAGCCCATTTGGGCAAGCAAAGAACCAGGCCAGCATATACACCGGACCGTTATATACAAATTTAAAAACAACTAAGAAAAAAAGGAAGAAACATGAAGAATATAGCAATTATTGGAGCAGGATTAATGACGAAACCAATGGTCGATTATTTTATAGATAAAATTGGCTATAGAGTTATCATGCTAAATCGCACATTAGAGAAAGCTGAAAAAATAATTGGAAACAGACCATTGGGTAAAGCTTTGGGCTGGGCAAATAATAATACCGAAACACTTGATAGTGTAATTAAAGATGCAGATGTAGTAATAAGTATGGTTCCAAAACCTCTGCATATAAAAGTGGCAAAATCATGTTTGAAATATAAAAAAAATATGGTTACTGCCTCTTATGAAATTCCTGAACTAATGACTTTAAAGGATGATGTTGAAAAGCAAGGTATACTAATTTTGAATGAATTAGGAGAAGTACCGGGTATGGATCATTTTGGCACTCAAGTGTTGCTTGAGGAAATAAAAAATGATGGTGGACGAGTTATTAGTTTAAACTCATATGGTAGCGGAATACCTGCTTTTGAATCCAATAATAACCCGATGGGATATAAATTCAGTTGGGATCCGAGAACAGTTTTTGTTGCTGCTCAAACAGCAGGAGCATATCTGGTTAATGGAAAGAAAATTTCAATACCAGGAAACAAGCTATTTGAAAAATTTTGGTTTGTTGATATTGAAGGACTTGGCACTTTTGAAACATACCCCAATAAAGATGTTGAAAAATATGTTAAACCTTTTGGTTTAGACAATGACGTTTCTTTTTATCGTGGACTTTTAAGATATTCGGGATATTGCAATAATATGAGCTATATGGAAGCTCTGGGATTATTTGATAACGTAAACTTTAATAACCTTGAAAATAAAACTTTTCGTCAATTTACTGCATCACTTATAGATTCTGATTCATCACCGAGCATTGAGGAAAGTTTAGCCAAATATTTAAAAATAGAATCTAACTCAGATATAATTCATCGATTAAAATGGCTGGGATTATTTGATGATACATTAATACCTCTTGATAAAGGGACTAATCTTGACGTTCTTTTAAACAGAATGTTAGAAAGAATGCAATATGCACCAGGTGAAAAGGATATGATTATTTTGCATATTGAAATAATTGCAGAGTTTGATAACGGAAAAAAAGAAAAAAGAATGGCCACAATGGTTGTTAAAGGAGACCCTGAGGGTGAAACAGCAATGTCAAGAGCTGTAGCTCTTCCAACAGCAATTGCAACAAGATTAGTTGTTGACGGAGTTATAAAAGCAACTGGATTAAAAATGCCGCCAACTTTACCTGAACTTTATAAACCTGCACTGGAAGAACTGAAAAAATTCGGATTTGAGTTTTCAACAAAAGAATCAAACTTAATTAGCAGAAAAATCTGTTTGTAACAATGTATATAAAAAATAAGCGAAATGGTAGTTGTATCAAGGTTTGTAATCCGTTTCAATATTCATGTAAATAGAAAGTTTTGTACTTCTAAATCGCTTACTTTTCATATACTCAACGTTAGGGACAATTTCAATTTAACCATCTTCAATTCAAGAATGCATTTGAGAATTCTTTGAAATAGTACCAAGATTTGGTATTTTTGAAAAAAAAGACTATGTCAAAGAATACATCCATATCTCTTGGCGATCATTTTGATGATTTTATTCGAAATGAAATTTCAACAGGTCGGTATAGTTCAGCTAGCGAGGTAATCAGAACTGCTCTTCGGTTGCTTGAATCAGAAGAGAATAAGATAAAAGTTCTCAGATATGCCCTGGAACAGGGAGAGAATTCTCAAATGCTAAATGATTTTGACCCGGATGCTCATCTAGAAAGTCTTAGTAACAAGCACAAATGATTAAGACGAAATATCGTATTAGTGCAAAAGCGGTTGAGGATCTTGAGCAAATCTGGAAATACACTTTTGAAAAATGGTCTTCAGATCAGGCTGATAGATATTATAAACTCTTAATAGATGAGATAGAGTTTATCTCCAATGATATATCAAGCGGAAAGTCAATAGAGCACCTCAAAGAGGGATACAAAGCTTCTATCGTAAAATACCATATGATTTTTTTCAGAAGGAAAGATGAGATCACGGAAATTATAAGGATTCTACATCAAAAGATGGATGTTGAATCTAATATTAAATAAATGAGAAACTGTCTCTTAACTTTAGGCTAACCGAGTCCCTAACGTTGCTGACTTTAAACACAAACGTATCATACACCATACCGTTATAGGCATGTTTTTTTATTGCATCGTGCTGAAACTGTTAGTTATTTAAACATGTAATGTTCTCAAGAATTGATAAGTTCTGTCTGTCAACTTCTTATAAAATCATGTGGATAATTTAGCATTCGATTCTGAAAAGTTAAAACAGACTCTTTTTTAATCACACCATCATCGATATTAATAGCCTTTTGTATTGTAGGATTTCTCTCCCAACTTTTACGACCTTCCAAAATTGTTGGTAGATAAACAATTAGTGCTGCAGATATTGACCTTGAAGCACTTTCCCATAGATAACTTGGTGTATGATCTACTGCATAATAGTCGATGTTATCTATTTTCAGCATTGGGTTTTTAAAAGTTGTAGGCTTAGCAAAATAGAATCCCATACCTTCGTCGCAACTAACATCAATAATTAAACTTCCTGATTTTAAAGTATCTTTTTCATCTTCTGTTATAAAATTGATAGGATTGTCTGTATCCTGATAGGTGCCATTAATAATGATTTCAGATTCACTAATTAAATCGGATAAAGGTAGAACTGTGCCATCATGTTCTATAGTTACCATTCTGGCCTCCCCATTATTACCTTTACGAATACGAACATAATGAACATCTAAAATTTCTTCACGCACTTCATAATCAGGTCTCTGAATACAAATTGTAATATCTCTGAAACCATGTGATTTAAGTGCATAAATAGCTCCTCGACTAACTGCTCCAAAACTAAAAATAATCACTTTGCGCTGGTTACCATAATGACCATCAATACCCCTTAATTGTAATGCGTGAATAACCGCGCAATAACCTGCCATTTCATTGTTCTTATAAAATGTATGTCTGCCTACTTGACCATTTGGAGACCAAACAAACATGTCTTCAAAGGCTATTAGTGTTAATTTTCGGTCTATCGCAGTTTGTGTAATATCACCTTGCTGGGCGCAATGCGGGTAACCCCAAATAAACCCTCCTTCACGTATTTCTTGTAAATCAGCTAACACTGGTTTAGCAATAATAACTGAGCCAATTTGGGCTAATAATTCATGACGAGAAGCAACTCCTCCAGTTTGAGAAGTAAAAAAATCATCATCTAATCCAAAAGGTGCACCATATCCCTCTTCAAAAATTAATTGTTTTCGAATGTCTTCTGGTAAACGTGATAAATGATCTGGATGAATTGGTACACGTTTTTCATCTTCTTTTCTTGAAGTCCCAATAACTCCCAGGGTAAGTTTTTTCATAAGTTCTCCTCTGTTAATTTTGCTATTAAACAAATTAATGTCGGCTCGACAATCCGTAATTCAATAAGAAATTATTTGCTGGAGTGAAAGATTAAAATATTTAATCAGCAAAATGGAGTTATGACTGATTGAAATCAAAAATGGTATAAACTTGCTGTAAAGATACTCTATTTTTCTAAGAGACGCTTGAATTAAAAAATTGATTATAAAATAGTTAATAAAAAATCAGACGACTTCTGCCAATCCATTTTCCATATCTTTGCTTTGGGGGGCATAACTGTCCTTATCACTATCCGTTGTGGTGCATGTAAAAACTTTCAAATCAAAATAGAATATATTGAATTTCAGAATCGTCAAGAAATAAAATGGAACGAATTAACACTCAAATACGAGAAGCAGTCATAAAAGACCTTCATATCCTAAAAATATTTGAACAGAAAATTATTCAATTTGAACGTCCTTTCGCTTCAAACATAAAAAAGAATCCTGTTACCTATTACGATTTGAAAGGACTCATTCTACGAAAAGACGCGCAGGTCGTAGTAGCTATAATTGAAGATGAAATTGTCGGTTCTGGTTATGCACTGATCCAAAACTCTAAACCATATTTAGAGCCTGAACAATATGTTTATTTGGGTTTTATGTTTGTGTCTCCTAACACAGAGGGAAAGGTATAAATGGAAAAATAACTGAAAAATTAATTGAATGGGCTAAAAGCAAGAATTTATCAGAAATTCAATTAGATGTATATGCTGCAAACGAAAGTGCGACAAACGCCTATAAAAAAATAGGGTTTAAACCTGATTTATTAAAAATGAGATTGAATACCGCAGAATAATAACGCATCACAACAAACGCCAAAAATTATTATCGGATGGCTGTAATATCAGGGGGTTTAGCTTGCATTGATTTGAGTTTATTTGGACGGGTAAGTAACCCGCAATCGGCTACTATTCTTATACGGACCGTTCAGGCACATTAGCTTCGCTGAGCTCGTCCAGCAATCTGGTCTCGGTTCAGCTAGTGCTGAATTTTTGTCTGCCCGCTGCTGTGCAGCTCTCGCATCCAAAAGGAATGTGCCTGAATGCAGCGCTAAACCAAATTGCTTAACTTACATAAGATAATCCTATTGTGAAATTATTTCTATGAAGACAAAAGTTACAATCATTATAGTTGCTCTGTTTTCTGTGTTTAGTGCGATAAATGCGCAGCAGACAATTAACGGAACACTACATCACGATGGTTTATCCAGGCAATACGTTCTATATATTCCAGCCTCTTACAATCCAGGTACACCGAGTCCACTCGTCCTGACCTTTCCTGGTTACACCAGCAACCTCAAATCAATGCCATCTACACCAATTTCAATTCAATTGCTGACACTGCCGGATTTATTCTAATCCACCCGCAAGGAACTCTTTTTAACGGAGCAACCCATTGGAATGTTGGAGGATGGACTCTGGGCAGTACTGTAGATGATGTTGGCTTTGTTTCCACCTTACTGGATACCATTTCAAATTTTTACAATATCGATCAGGATAGAATATACAGCACGGGTATGTCCAATGGAGGTTTTATGAGCTTTTTACTTTCTTGTCAATTAAGCAACAGAATAGCTGCAATAGCATCTGTTACTGGTTCAATGACGCCGCAAACCTATAATAATTGCAATCCACAACATCCAACTCCTATTTTACAAATTCACGGTACAGCAGATGGTACTGTCCCCTATAATGGCGACTCAACCTGGACAAAATCAATTAATGATGTATTACAATATTGGGTAGACTTTAACGACTGTAATTCAACTCCTTCAGTTTCTAATGTTCCAGATGTAAATTCTTCAGATGGTAGTACTGTAGATCATATTGTTTATAGTGAGGGTAATAATTGTGTTACAACAGAACACTTTAAGTCCTTCGCAAAATATTCATCCCACAGAGGACTCTCTTCAAATGCATCGATCATATTGATATGCAGGCTAATGGTGGTATGGTAATTCTTAGCCTCTTTCATAAGCCATTTCAGACTTTCAAGGGCAGTTTGATCTTGATCCCTTTTTAAATGTCCATTCACCTCTCTCCAGGCCGGATACTTGGAATCGTGCCCATTGTATTGCCATCCCACCAGGTAGACAATTTTCGGTAATCCAAGTGTCAGATTATCCATCTTACGAATAACTTCCAGGACCTCCTCAAATTTCAGATATACGCGATCCACATCTCCATGACCATTTCGACTGCAAAGAAAAATTTTGCTTACCAGGGTTTTGTTGTAATCGTGCTTCCAGGGGGTCTCCGGGGCCATTGTTTTGGTCCAATCGTAATACTTCCCTGAAATTTCGGCCCCGGAAGTTTTTACCGTGTCTGTAAGATAGTTTTTTGCTGATGCTGCAGCGGAAAACCCAAATACCATCAAAAACAGAATACAGAATCTTTGTACCATTCTTTGAATTAGTAAATGAAGGTCCAAAAGTGAGATGATAGATTATCTGATTATTTCCGTGTGGTAAATGTGTGATCTATTACCTGTTCATCACTGAAGAGGGCTGTTTTTGCTGACCAGACTAAATGACCTACAACCAGAGCCATACATATCAGGATTATTACTGACCACAATTTTTTTAATTTCTTTTCCATTGCAAGATCAGTGTTTGTGTAAGTGATTTTATTTGTTTCCTGATTCTGTCAAATAGACCCTCCATTGCATTTTTATGTAATGGACAGAGATAGGTGCACCAGGGACGGTAAATGAAAAGTGATAGCAGAAGGATAATCGCCAGTAAGGCAAATTGATAATTACTGCCGCTCAGATCGAACAGGGTGCCAAAGATTTCAAAACTTGAAAACCCGGGATTTCGGAATAACAGGGCCATGGACACTGCTGCAATGGCAAGTGTACGTTGTAACCACAAAAGTAACTTTGGCCATTCTACGGCTCTGTTTTTAGCGCCACCAATTTGACCCAGAATTTCCTGGCAGGCGCCGAATGGACAGAAATCATAACAATAGGTATTCCATTCCTCCTTTGCCTTGAAAAGGAACAGGCCCAGGATTAAAATGTACCAGTAGAGATGTACATTCCATTTGGGCCAGTAACCGAGTAAAACCATATTTATATGAGACAAAACAAACGGACGGTTGAAAATGAATCCAATAAACAGAAGTCCGGCAATCAGAGTGATCCATCGCAAGCTTTTGCCGGCCTTCCCTTTAAACACTTTTCTTCGCAATACGGCAACCACAAAAAGGGCTAGCAATATAATTTCAGGAAGGCCAAATATTACCTGCTTTGGTGTTTCAGGCTGTAATATGTTAAAACCAAGAGAACCGGTGACACTCATTGCCTCATCAACAGATTCCTCCAGGGCCCTGGCAGTCATGGTTGCACCTGCGATAGCATCTGCCTGCTGCACATAGGGGATTGAATCATAAACATCCTGTCTGGCAAGACTTTGAAGGATTCCGGTTTTAAGCACTTTCTGAAAGAAAGAGGGTGTTTCCCGGTATTCGAGTACGGCCAGTGACTGTAATCTTCCCATGGTATCAATGGCAACTCCTACAGTAAGCGGACCGCCATAGCCCTCTCCCTTACCCTTTGCCATATAACCCAATACATTTCCCTGCTGGTCCTGAACCTGCGCAAGATTTTCAGTTAGGTATTCATAGGATTCAGCTTCGGGCCAGGCTTTCTCAAAGAAGGGATCCACGTAGGCGCTGAAATTTTGTTTTCCAATGATCCAGCTAGCCACAAACAGTATGGATACAGACAGGATCAATGTATCCCTGGTCTTCCACTTAAAAGGTTTCCTGTTGGTTGACTTTTGTTGTCTATGATCTGACATGCTATTTCTTGGATTGATGGGACTTCACTATACCTTGGAATTCCAGAATTTGTGAACTTTTTCAGGATCATTGACATTTCCATATCCGAATACTTTATCCATCTCTTTCATAAAAGTATGCATGGGCCCGGGGGTAATCACATTGGTTGTATCCACAAGTGTGTGGTGCCAGAAATCTGGTTTATTATACGGACATGTTGCAATACAGGAACTACAGGAGCCCCCATTTTCAACCCAGAATTCATAACATTTTTTTGAATCGCTGTGCCATTTTAAAACTCCCGGCTTACTGTTCCAGTTATAATTGGGATCATCTGAATGCTCAAAAGTTGGTTCAAAGGTGGGTTTATCTTCATGTGTTATGGCCTGTGGGGGACAGGCATCGGCACATCGCTTACAGTGGATACAGAAGTTTGTTATGCTGTAATCTCTGGGCTTATCATATTCAACAAAATCGAAATCGGTATAGATTTTACAGATCCGGACTTTAGGTCCAAGGTCGGGTGTAATGAGCCATCCTCCCCTTGAAACTTCACCCAATCCTGCAGCTACTGCATAGGCTACACTTAATCCGAGATCATTTCCTGAAGCCACCGCATTGTATCCCAGGTGACGTATAAATGCGGCCAGGTGAGTGGAAACCATTACCATATCAGAATACCCCTGGCCCGATGGACCATCACTAACGATTAATGGCGCGGTGGATAAGGCCTGGTAATCCATCTCAACCAGACAGACAATAACTGTTTTAGGTTTGAAGGGGAAATCATCCCAGCTTACCAGCTTTTCATCAATGGGATCATAAAGGGGATCATAATCCCAGCGTACATCGTGCACGGTGATCCCGGTTTTATCAGAACCATATAATTTTGCCGCATTCTTTATGGCTGCAGCCGCTTCCTGCCTGGAGTCAAATTTGTACTGCGTCTTATTTACCTCTGATTGGTCCCAGCTCTGGATGCCGTGATTTGGTGCCACGGTAATCGGGATTCCCCTCAGACTGGTTTCCCATCCACCCCTTGCAAGTGCATAATCAAGCTGACGGTATCCCACTTCATCCCTGGGATTTCCATATACAAATTTCTCATAGCTGCCATCGACTTTAAAATCCTTTCCACGCTCTTTGGCTATCCTTTCCCAGGTCTCGGTCCACTCATTTTTCTCTTCCTGTAATTTGGGACTGTGGGCAAAGGCCTGAATGACACCACGCTGATCAAATCGTTTGTAATCATCACGAATGGCATTGGGTACATCGTCGAGCACTTTTCCGCTGGCACGTTTTATAGCCACTGCACTTGTAACCCCTGCTCCCAGACCAATCGCTCCTCCTATGAGATGCTTGACACTCAATGCTCCTACAACGGATGTACTTAAGAATTTCCTGCGCGAGTTTTGCACATTATCCGGATCGGTGTTTTCAGGAGTTGATATTTCGTCCTGATCCGGGGCCACGGCTTCGGGTTTCTTACTATGCTGTAGGTTAAAACGCCAGGTAAGTAAAAGGATAATCAGTCCAAGTCCTCCAAAAAGAAGAATTCCCATACTTCCGGATCTGGGCACGCCTTCCAGCACTGATGAAACAGACCATGCTATACCAAACAGTACTGAAAAAATCCCGGAAATCAAACCCAGCCATGCCACCAGGTCGATATAATAGCGTTTGTTCAACACATAAATTATCCAGGCGCTTATGCCGGTCAGGATACCCACACTTAACCACATTAATCCCATGATATCTATATTAGTAAAGGTGTAATTGCATTTGAAGGTACCAATATTCCGGAAATCATTCAATAGTATAACAATCTGTTAATCTATTTGGGAAGGTCCCTGGTAATATCAGTCAGGTGTTTGCTTTCGTATTCCACGAGAGAGCAGGCCAGGGAAATATAAACCGTCCGGGCCGAAAGATCTTCAGTATAAATCAGCCCCCATTAATTTCAGCAAATCCAGTGACAGTCTTTGTTTTGTGTTGACTACTAATAGAAATGGAAAACCCAATTAGTGAAAGGTGAAATAGATTAAGAACTCCTCTTCTGGCAAATATCAAGACTAGCATTTACGAAATTACTGCATTACTCACTCTTTCAAACTTAAGTAGTTCTTCGTTGTTAGTATGATAATACGGAATATCAAATCCTATAAGCGATGGACTCAAAAATATCATCTCAATTTCCATTTGATTCGAATTTTATTGAAATCAATGGTTCTAATATGCATTATGTGGATGTTGGTAAAGGGGATACAATTTTATTTTTACATGGCCAGCCAACTTCATCTTACTTGTGGAGGAATATTATTCCTCATTTGCAAAAAACGGCACGATGTGTAGCACCTGATTTAATAGGCATGGGCAAGTCCGACAAACCTGAAATTGCCTATACTTTTGAGGATCACTATGATTATCTCAGGACGTTCATTGAAAAACTGGAATTAAAAAATATTACGCTGGTTGTCCATGACTGGGGATCAGGTCTTGGGTTTCATTATGCAAATATTCATCGAGATAATATTAAAGGAATTGCATTTATGGAGGCACTCATTAAACCAATGACCTGGGGAGATTTTCCAGCTGATTATAAAATTGTATTTAGAATGATTCGTACTCCTTTTATAGGTTGGTTAATGCTTAGTGTGGCGAATATGTTTCTTAAAAAAGTGGTTCCGGATTCAGTTAAAAGAAAATTAAGCAAAGATGAATTTGATAATTATCTGAAACCATATCCAACTGTGGCCAGCAGAAAACCGGTAAGGGTTTGGCCTCAGCAACTTCCAATAAGCGGAAAACCCAGACGTATTCATGATATAATTGTTGCATATAATAAGTGGTTAATCGAAACGGATATTCCAAAACTGTGTTTGTATGCTCATCCCGGAGCAATTATTACAGAAAAGGGAGTTGAATATGTCAAAAATAGTTTTCCAAATACTAAGATGGTTGATGTTGGAGAGGGTATCCACTACCTCCAAGAGGACAATCCACATTTAATTGGAAAGGAAATAGCAAAATGGTTTCAGGAAATTTGAAAACCACTCTGAAAGCTAAGAATTTATGATACAGCTTTATAAGGATTTGTGGCAGACCAAACTCCAACTAGCTTTTAACAGTGTCCCAACTCATGCATATTTTTTGAGATGTTCCGAGGGTAATGTTCTTTTTTACAATACAAGTCATGATGATGAAATATTGCATATGTCAGAGCTGGCTGGGATTAAATATCAGTATCTGAGTCATCGCGATGAAGCCGGAGAGTCATTGCAAAGAATAAAAAAACAATTTGATTCCGAATTGTGCTGTCATATCAAAGAAGAGCATTCTATAGCTAAATACTGTTCAGTGGATATTTCATTTACAGAACGAACAAATCATTTTTCTGGCATTGACGTTATACCAACACCTGGGCATACCGAGGGTAGTATTTCTTTTTTGTATCAATCTCCGCATGGACTAACATACCTTTTTACTGGCGATACCTTATTTCAATCTTATGGACAGTGGGGAACCTTGGTATTTCCAGGTGCAGGGGGTAGTACAGAAGCACTAACAAGCAGTTTATTAATTTATAAAGAGTTGACTCCTAATGTGGTTATTTCAAGCGCCTTTTCGGGGAATACTGGTTTTATGGAGGTAACGAAGAAAAAATGGAGAGAAGATATTGAGCATATAATAGATGAATTAAATAAATAGGCAAGAACTATCCCAAAGCCAATAGCAGTTGTACAATACTTTAAAGACATTAATAAATATATGTCACTTAGGTTGTGTTATATGCCAACATTTACAGTGAACCGTTAGAAGCAAGCATTGACTTTTATGAACCGTTTATCTATGTTTATATGTAGAAATACGCCTTATGATTGATTACCTGTATAATAGTAAATCCAACATTCTTGAAGTCAAGGTCTATGGAGACATAAACATTGAGAGAATTATAGGTCATTACAATCATATCGCTAAGAATGATGCTTTACCCGATATCTTAAGAATATTAATTGACTGCCAGGGCATCGCATTTGATATAGATATTAAAAGCATAGAATTTACAACTGAAGCCGTAAAAGAATCTTTGAAAAGATATTTCAGCTTTATAATTCTAAGATTGAAAATTATAGTTTTGAAGTTTTCAGTACCGAGGATGCATCAAGGAATTGGCTACTTTAGGACACTCCCAATGACCAACACATGAAATATATTATTTGATATGGAATAAATGAAAGCGGTTATATGTACGAAGTATGGACCACCTGAAGTCCTACAGCTAAAAGAAGTGGAAAAGCCCATTCCTAAAGACAATGAGGTACTCATCAGAATCCACGCAACTGCAGTTACGGCGAGTGATTGTATCATTCGCGGTTTTAATATGCCCGGTGATCATAAGTTTCCAATGAAACAAATTATGGGACTGATGATGCGGTTGTATGTGGGATTCACAAAACCGAAAAACCCTATCCTTGGGCTGGTGCTTTCAGGAGAAATTGAATCACATGGCAAAGACATTAAGCTATTTAAGACAGGAGACCAGGTCTATGGAATGACCGGCTATAGCTTTGGTGGATATGCTGAGTATAAATGCATGACCGAAAAAGAATCGAAAATTGGTTGCCTGGCAATTAAACCGAAAAATATGAGCCATCAGGACGCAGCTTCAGTATCATATGGAGGCATTCTGGCAATACACTATATGAGAAAGATGAATATCCAGGGTGGACAAAAGGTGCTTATCTATGGAGCTTCAGGAGCAATAGGAACCGTGGCGGTACAAATTGCTAAATCTCTTGGTGCAGAAGTTACCGGGGTGTGTGGTTCCTCTAATGCTGAATTGGTGAAATCATTAGGAGCCGGTAAACTTATTGATTATACTGACGATGACTCTGTAAACCAGCTGGAAGTGTATGATTATATTTTAGATGCAGCCGGGAGAAACAAAAAATCCAATCTAAAAACAGCATCTAAAAAGGCTCTTAAGGAGAATGGAAAATACATATCCGTAGATGATGGACTTCTCGAGTTACGTGCCGAATATCTTATGCAACTCACAGAACTATGCGAAGCAGGAAAAATTGAAGCGGTCACAGACAGCACTTACCCCCTGGAACAAATAGTCGAAGCTCACAGGTATGTTGACAAAGGCCACAAAAAAGGAAATGTAGTTATAAGCATATGAAGCATTTATCAATCATCTTATTCACTTTAGTACTCGGAATTGATTCTTGTACCGCACAGCCATATTCAAAAAATTGGGAAAATGTAAATTATGCTGACGATACGCTGGTTTCTCACAGACTGGACATTTATTTACCCAGGGTCAGCAAACCTTACTATCCAGCTGTAATGGTAGTATATGGAAGTGCCTTTTTCGGCAATGACATGAAACAAAACGCGTATAAGACCCTGGGGGCACCTCTACTAAACAGTGGATTTGCAGTCATCACAGTCAATCACCGATCAAGCAGGGATGCCATATTTCCTGCACAAATTCATGACATAAAAGCAGCTGTCAGGTTCATCAAAGCTAATGGGCATGAGTTTCAGATCGACACCTCCTTTATCGGAATAACGGGCTATTCCTCAGGGGGGCATCTGTCTGCGATGATGGGGACTTCCGGGTCAGTTAATTTAATGACAATTAATTCTGAAACCGCTCATATAGAAGGCCAGGTGGGTAATTATACAATCTACAGCAGTTCGGTTAATGCAGTGGTTGATTGGTTCGGGCCTACCGATTTTCAGAGCATGGACTCCTGTGGAAGTGAAATGGTCCATGATGCCCCTGATTCACCTGAATCAATTCTAGTTGGTGGCCCCATTCAGGAAAATGATGATTTGTGTGCATTGGCAAATCCTATCTCCTATATTGATTCTGATGATCCTCCTTTTCTTATTCTTCATGGAGATACTGACCCACTGGTACCTCATTGTCAAAGTGAAAAGCTTTTTCAAGGACTGCAAGAAGCGGGAGTCTCTTCCCAATTTGTTTTAGTTCCTGAAGCTGGACATGGGCCAGGTCTATTTGAAGAAGAGTATTTCAGGATGATGACTGATTTTTTCCTTAATTATATTGTTCTTTAAATATCTCTATCAGCTTTTCCGGTGGAATAACCTTATCGGGGTAAAGGTTCATCTCAGCAAGTACACGGTTCGTAGCCATGGGATTAAGTCCAATACGTATGCCGATGTCTTTTAAAAATTCAATTTCTATATCGCTGGTTTCAATGTCGACATTCATTAACAGAACCAGACGGTGGAATTGTAATATCCGTTCAAATTCAGATTCGGGGGGCGTAAAATCTATATACTGGTCGAACAGGGAATCTAAATCTTCCTTACTTACATGGAGTGATTTGGCTATAGTCAGTAGAAATTCATACTCTTGCTCGCGCACTTGGTGATCACATCGTGCGAGTTTGATGAGCTCCGTGAGTAGACTAAGTTTTTCTTTCATTGTTTTGAGTGTTGAGATACATCTCGAAATATACATGTTTTGCTGTAAAATGGTATCATAAGGCATATTGAAGAATGAGCTATATTTGAATAGAACCAAACTAAAGCGAACAAAATGGAGAAGAAAAATCAAACTCAGGGAATAAATCGTCGAAGGTTTTTACAAACCGGGTCAGTGTTTGCAGCTTCTACTATATTTTTGCCTTTAAGCGCTTCTAAAGCTTTCGGCGCTGGTAACTCTACCCAGACGGAAAATTCAATTCCCTTTGTTACGCTTAACAACGGCATAACAATGCCAGTTCTTGGCTTTGGTACCAATACCCTGAAAGGAGATACTTGTGTTCGATGCGTGTCAGATGCAATTTCAGTGGGTTATCGCCTTATTGATACCGCCCACATTTACGGAAACGAAGAATTTGTAGGAGCAGGGATAAAGCAAAGTGGCATTAAAAGAGAGGAACTATTTATTACCTCAAAACTGTGGGTTGATGATTCGGGATATGAAAGTACAAAGAAGGCCTTTGAAACCTCCATTAACAAATTGGGTGTGGAGTATTTAGACCTATATCTCATCCACCGCCTCGAGGAGATGTGAAAGGTTCCTGGAAGGCGATGGAAGAGCTTTACGAGGAAGGTAAAATCAGAGCCATCGGTGTGAGTAATTTTGAACCTGATCAGCTTAATGAGTTAATGACATATGCCAGAATCAAACCTGTTGTCAATCAAATTGAAACCCATGTTTTCTTTCAGCAGCCTAATGCATATGAATTTTTGAAGAAATCTGAAGTGCAAATGGAAGCCTGGTCTCCTTTTGCTGCAGGGCGAAATGAAATTTTTAACAACCAAACCCTGGCTGATATTGGCAAAAAGTATAATAAGAGCATCGCTCAGGTATGCTTAAGGTGGCACTACCAGAGAGGTATTGTTGCAATCCCTAGATCTACCCAGAAAGCACATATGATTGAAAATTTAGACATTTTCAACTTTGAGCTTTCCAAATCGGATATACAGACTATAGCCAAACTAGATCTCAATATTACTCAATTCCCTGAGTGGGAGTGATGAGAAAAATATTTGATATTAGCTTATGAAAACTGACAAAGAGATATACCCGGTAGAAGTTTTTGCGGGTACTGCAGTGCAAGCCAACCTGGTAAGAAGTCTTCTGGAAAATGCTGAGATTGAAGCTTACTTGAAAGATGAGTTCACTGGAGTATTATACCCATGGCACACCACAGCTGGTGGAGTCGGAGCCGTGAAAGTATTTGTCTCCAGTGCAGATCTTGAAAAAGCAAGTATAGTTGTTGATGAATATGAAAGTAACACCTTACCTTAGCAACATTATTATTGGAATGCTTTTGCAACTTCTCGTAAATGAGCAGTAGCACGATATTTTGAAGCAAAATCCTTATATGCTCTTCCAACTGCATCTTCTGAAAGATCCAATACTTTTGCAGCCTCATTTATGGGAACTTCATGCTCCCATCCAATAAGAAGATAATCCAGCTTATCAAACGCAATCCTGAAGAAAAACTCCTGATCGCTTACAGGAAGACTGAAAGTATCCGGACTGGGTTGACGATCAATAATCTCCGGAATTACTTCGAGATGGTCGGAAAGTTGGTATATTTGATTTTTGTATAGATGGGTAAATGGCTCAATATCAGTGCCTCCATCCCCATATTTGCAGAAATCCCCCAATATAAATTCAGTGCGGTTGGTAGTTCCGGCAACAAGAAGACTACGTCTTTCAGCTTCTGCATAAAGATGCAACATACGAGCCCTGATTTTAATATTTGCAAATGATGTTATGGTGAGTAATTCATCATGAGTTAAGCGTTTACTCTTTAATTCGCCATCTGGCATTTGAACCTGAAGACGATAAAAGCTGAAGCTAGCTCGATCCAGAAGATCTGTAGGAAGAGTTATATTATATTTATATCCAGGCTTATATTCGGGAATCATCTTTTGGATAAATTCATCCCTCCATTTATACTTTACTATGCTATCAACAGTGGAAGTGATATCAATTTCGCGATGTTCTATTCCTAAGGCTTGAGCATGTTTAGTTGCATATTCACTGCTAATTGGATTAGACTCTGATTCAGGAAGGATAAGGCCTACTACTTTTTCCTTTCCTAAAGCATGAACTGCAACAGCTGCTATGCAGGCAGAATCGATACCGCCGCTCAATCCCACTATCACACCTTTTTTACGAAATGCACCCGCTTGTTCCACAATAAATTCTGAAAGTTAGCCAATTCCAGAACCGGGTCTATTTTTAATACATCAAGATTGAAATTCATCAGATAAGGCTTGTTAGGGTTAATATTATTCTATTGCCCGAGGAGACAATAAACCTAAAAATAAGCATCTTATCCAGATAATCCAATAGCTTTCAGCCTGGAAAAAATTGCATGTCCAATCAGACTTCCTTAACTTGTTGATGAAAATGAGGCAAAGCAATCCCATTTGGGCAAGCAAATTATCAGGTCACATATCCATGTACCTGTTGCATGGTGGGTATGGTAGCTGGTTTGATTTCAGGGATAAATTCTGAAAGATGAAATATTCAAAACATCTCCACATGATGAAAAAAACAGGCTTGGTCTTGTTATTTATTACAACGGCAGCTCTTACCATGTTCGTTGCATGCAGCGATGATGATGAGCCTTCAACAGATAGGGTATCTGAAATCGTTGGAACCTGGACTGCCACCAGCACTTCATTCAATGGTGTTGATGTGGTAGCGGAAGGAGGAAGTGTAAGCCTTGCAATTCAGAACAGCGGCAGGTTTACTTTTACAATTGAACGTCCTGGAAGATCTGATATGATTTTTACCGGCAAACTCGGTTTTGATGAAGAATGGCTGGCAGTGGAGTATGACACGAATCCGGGAGAGTATGAATACTATGACATCACCTATGATGCGCATAATTTACATATTGGAGCGAATTCAGAGTTCGACTTCGACGGAAATGGGACCGATGAAGTTGTTATTTTCTTTTTAGATATGGTACGCTAATTTTGGCATTCAGGTCTTCGCTAGCGCTGGAAGAAGCAGAAGCTAAAAGTGCCTCCCCCCAAGCTTAAAGCTGCGGAGTGCAGAAAATGAGTATGTTAACAATTTAATTTAAAGACCATGAATAAAAAAAACATCCTGACACCATTACTATTAACACTACTTATAGTGCTATTTACAGGCTGTAATCAAACTCAAAAATCTTACACCGAAAAACCAAATGTCATCATCGTATTTATAGATGATGAAGGCTATGGAGATGTGGGTGTTTACGGAGCAACAGGATTTGAAACTCCACATCTGGATCAAATGGCAAGTACGGGAATGAGATTTACCAACTTCTACTCTGCACAAGCTGTATGTAGTGCTTCGCGTGCCGGACTTTTAACTGGTTGTTATCCTAACAGAATTGGCTTTTCCGGGGCTTTATTTCCTCATCATGAAATTGGAATCAACCCGGAGGAGTTCACAATAGCCGAAATGTTTAAGGAACAGGGCTATGCAACTGCTTGCTTTGGCAAATGGCACCTGGGCTGGCAAAAAGAGTTTTTGCCCTTACAACATGGTTTTGATGAGTTTACAGGTGTTCCCTACTCAAACGATATGTGGCCCAATAGCAATGTAACTGGAGAAAGGTTAGCTGAGGGCACTGGACGTGGGGACTATCCC
>PVMK01142804.1_pt1 | contig 21036 bp, 18 predicted proteins | sample 1853481 | NCBI WGS metagenome assembly PVMK01 (sample SAMN08533507, study PRJNA380276) | Marine sediment metagenome, whole genome shotgun sequencing project.
ATCAGAATTTACGACCTGACCGCCTACCGCGCCGGCTTCCTGCTGATGCTGGTGTGGGCCCTGCTGTCTTTGGCATTGCTTTTTTTCACCCGGGAAACCCGGTGTCGGCAATTAGTACAGACCTCGTCATTCAGCTTGGAAAAATAGCTGTGAATCTTTAGCTGTCGTGGGATTGCATAAAAATTGGACACGGGCCTGATTGAGGAATTTAGGAATTGAAGGAATTCTATCTATTTTATTTGATTGATTTTATCTTTTAATCCCTCAATTCCTAAATTCCCCAATTCGGCGTTAATAAATATAAATAGTGTCCAAAAAATCGACTCATTTTTAGAGTTAATGACGCGGGCTGGTATCTGTGTTTTTCCTTCTACCGGGATTTCTCTTGATCCCCTCCGTAACTGTTAATATACAAAAAAGGAAATTCGGGAAATCTAATCCTCATCAACAAAAATCTTTATTAATAAAAAATTATAGATACTCAGTCTAAAGGGGACACCATGAAAATAGCATTCATCGGAATGGGAACAATGGGCGTCGGGATGGCAATGAACATCCTCAAAGCGGGTCATGAACTCACGGTGCACAATCGCACCCGGGAGAAAGAAGAAAGCCTGGCAGCCGAAGGTGCCGGCCGCGCAGCTTCGCCCAAGGAAGCGGCATCAGGGGCTGAAATAATTGTTATCTGTGTCAGTGACACCCCGGATGTTGAGGGAATTATTCTGGGAGATGACGGCGTTATCCATGGGGCCTCAGAAGGCTCCATCGTCATAGACATGTCCACCATCAGCCCCACCGCCACCCGCCGCATGGCCGATCTGCTCGCAAAAAAAGGTGTCAGCATGCTGGATGCGCCCGTATCCGGCGGACCTGAAGGTGCCCAAAACGGAACTCTGGCAATAATGGTTGGCGGTGAGGCCGCAGTCTTTGAAAAAGCCCTGCCCATACTGGATACCATGGGAAAAACCGTCACCCATGTTGGAGGGGTCGGGGCCGGCCAGATTACCAAAGCCATCAATCAGATTATGATCACCGGAACATATCTGACCATGGCCGAAGGGCTGACGATTGGCATGAAAGCCGGACTCGATATGGAAAAAGTACTGCAGGCCATCGGCGGCGGTGCCGCCAGTTCATGGGTGTTGCACAATCGAGGCGCCAATGTCATCAACAATACCTATCCCCTGGGATTCCGTCTCAGCCTGCACCATAAAGATCTCAATATCGCCCTGGAGACCGCCCGTGAACTGGGAGCCACCCTTCCGGCCACGGCCCTGGTGGCCCAGATTGAAAACGGACTGATCGCACGCGGATTCGGTGATGATGATGTTTCCGCCATTGCCCGAGCGATTCGAGAGCAATCCGGCCTGGATTAAAAAATTAATTGTTAATGGGAGACAAAGACCATGCCATTTGAAACCGCTTTTTCAATGGACACATCCAGCATAAAATATGGCCCCGGCGTTACCCGGGAAGTAGGCTGGGATATGGAAGAACTGGGGGCGCGCCGCGTGATGGTGGTCACTGATCAGTATATGACTGAAAGTGAGGCGGTTTCTGTCACCCTTGAATCGTTGCGCAAACATGGTATCGATGCTGTGCTTTTCGATCAAGCCAGTGTTGAGCCGACGGATATCTCCTTTAAAGAGGCCATAAAGTTTGCCGAAGATGGAAATTTTGACGGATTTTTGGCCGTCGGCGGCGGTTCCAGCATGGATACTGCCAAGGCGGCCAATCTCTATTCTACCTTTCCGGCGGATTTAATGACCTACGTGAATCCGCCCATCGGCAAAGGCATTCCCGTACCGGGCCCGTTGAAGCCACTGGTGGCTGTGCCCACAACAGCCGGCACCGGCAGCGAAACCACCGGTGTGGCCATTTTTGATTATCTGGAAATGAAGGCCAAGACAGGCATCGCCCACCGTGCCCTGCGCCCGGCCAAAGGTGTTATAGATCCCAACAATACACGCTCTCTGCCTAAAATGGTGGCTGCCTGCACCGGCCTGGACCAGTTGACCCATGCCCTGGAGGCGCTGACGACGTTACCTTATAGCCAAAGACCGGCTCCCGACCACCCCAAAATGCGCCCGGCCTACCAGGGGGCCAACCCCATCAGCGACATCTGGGCCTCACGGGCACTTGAAATGATTGCCAAAAATCTGGTGCGCGTCATCGAAGATCCGTCGGATGACGCCGCTCGCGGCGAAATTCTGCTGGCAGCGACCTACGCCGGTATCGGATTCGGAAACGGCGGTGTCCATCTGGCCCACGGCATGTCCTACCCGGTATCAGGCATGGTTCGTGATTATGTACCCGAAGGCTATCCCCCCGGACACCCGATTGTGCCCCACGGTATGGCCGTCGTCCTGCATGCGCCGGCCGTGTTCAGATTTACCGCTTCAGCCAACCCGGAGTTGCATTTGCACGCCGCCCAGCTGATGGGCGCGGACATCTCCGGTGCACACCCGGAAGAAGCGGGGGAAGTCCTTTCAAAAGCCGTGCTGGGTTTGATGCGCAAAGTCGGCATGCCCAACGGACTGGCGGCAGTGGGTTTTGGACCCGATGATGTCGACAAGCTGGTTGAAGGAACCCTGCCCCAGCACCGGGTCACGGTACTGGCCGTCGTCCTGCATGCGCCGGCCGTGTTCAGATTTACCGCTTCAGCCAACCCGGAGTTGCATTTGCACGCCGCCCAGCTGATGGGCGCAGACATCTCCGGTGCCCGTCCGGAAGAAGCGGGGGAAGTCCTTTCAAAAGCCGTGCTGGGTTTGATGCGCAAAGTCGGCATGCCCAACGGCCTGGCCGCTGTCGGGTTTGGGCCGGAAGATGTCGACAAGCTTGTCGAAGGAACCCTGCCCCAACACCGGGTAACAAAGCTGTCCCCGCGCCCGGCCAGTGCGGAAGATTTGAAGCAGTTGTTTTGGGATTCAATGGAGTTGTGGTAGGAAAGTAGAGGACAGAGTTTTGAATGTGGAATTCGGAATGCGGAAAGAAAAAAAGAGGACAGAGTTTTGAATTCGGAATTCGGAATGCGGAATGCGGAAAGAAAAAAAAAGACAGACGACGGAGGTCAGAAGCTTTCGATTTCGGATTTCGGATTTGGGATTGTAAGCGCATGGCGCATAGGGCATAGTGTTTGAATCTCCGAAAGCCACGATTTAATATACATTAAACCTTAACCGTCTGCCTTGGACCGTATAACCGCTATATTCTTTTGGCCCTGGGCGTACGCCCTGCGCCCTACGGCCTTGAGCCTTCAACCTTATACCTTACACCTTATACCCTAAACCCTATACCCTTTATCTTTGACCTCTGTTTCCTGACCTCTTGGAGAATAATATGCAACTTGTTAAATATCTATATAAATTTACCTATCAAGTAATATTATCCGCCAACTACCATCGACTCACCAGAGAGGGGATATCAATAAACAAAAAGGCAGGACCATGAAAGGCCCTGCCTTTTTGTTTATTTGGCTCTCTTAAATGCCGTTGTTTTCTTGCCTGGATATCTTCACATATATTGGAAGCCCAGCAGAAAAGATGCACGCACATTCGAGATGCTAAATAATTGTAAAATTATATATTCAAGAATAATGCCAAACTTCGAAAAAAAATTTTCTAAATAATTTCAGAACCTTATAAAAATCGATAAAATCGGGTTTTCCCGCCAAAGTGTCAATTTTCCGTCAGTCTTGTCAAATTCTCATAAATTTAAGCGATTCGGAAGCTATTGCGTATACTATCAACAAGTTTTTTAAATTCGACAGAGTCCGTCAAGATCTTCCGTGCTCCGGCGGATCAATTTACGGAATGCTAACCGAGTTCCCATTGCCACAAAATATAGAATTATCTCCGTGAGTTCTATCCTCCGATTGGGGTCAAGCTAACCATTTGACATCTGTGACAAACAGCATAGAATCAAGCCGTTGCAGGTCTTAGCCGGCTCATTATTACCCGACGGGATAAGCGCAAATATTTTCTTACCATATGGCCAGCTTAAGATTGGATTTTATGTTTTCATCTGCCGTAATGAAGCCCCCTCCAACAATGTTTGCCTCAGCTGACAGCAACCGGTCAAAAACATCACGCGTCCAGCTGATTTTCAACGCCTCTTCAATAATTTGCTGCAAAGGAGTTTCTGAGACCTTTAAGCCGATGGCGGCAAACAAATTCTTGATAATCGTGTCCGGCTTGCCGGTGATGCGGCCGATTTCAAATAAATATTGCAGCTCCAGCTTCACCATCGGCGAAATCAGCAAATCATTGGCTTCAATGGCTTGTTTTGCGGTTTCCGAAATTTTTTCAATCAATCCTGCATATAGCCATACAGCGATATGAGTATCCAAGAATACTACAGATTGTTTGTTTCGCGCCATTCTCCTACCTTTAATTTCACCAAATCATCCGGATCGCCGACGATACAGTCGTGAGATTTGAGATTTTTCAGCTTGCTCTTTTTTTCTTCAAGGACAATTTTCAATTTGTGCCCCTTTCTTTCCACAATTACGGGATTGCCTGTCTGGATTACCTGATCAACGATCTTGAACAAATTATTTCTCAAAGCTGTCAGTGAAACTGGTCGCATATGCCTCGTTCTCCTTCGAAAATTACATATATGTCATGTACGTAAGCTATGATATGTACTGTACATTGTCAAACACTATTTTCATTCGATATTATCTAAGTGCTGCCACTCCTTTGATTATACTTCATCGGCTGAAAAGCACGATAAATCGTGTTTTTTACCAAAGCGTCATTGAATCCAAAAACAACTGCTTCAAATCTTCCGCACTGGCCGGGCGCGGGGACAGTTTCGTCACCCGGTGCTGGGGCAGGGTTCCTTCAACCAGCTTGTCCACATCATCGGGTCCAAAACCCACTGCCGCCAGGCCGTTGGGCATGCCGACTTGACGCATCAGATCCACAACTGCTTTTGAAAGGACTTCCCCCGCTTCTTCCGGGTGTACACCGGAGATGTCCGCGCCCATCAGTTTAGCCACATGATTCGAGGGTGACCATTACGGCCTCATTTTCAGTCATATTTTTATCGGTGACAACCATCACGCGGCGCGCCCCCAGTTCTTCTATGTCCCAGCCCACTTCCCGGGTAACCCCGGGGCCATATTTTATGCTGGATGTGTCCATCGAAAAAGCGGTTTCAAATGCCATGGTCTTTATCTCTCCTTTAACAATTAACTTTTTAATCCAGGCCGGATTGCTCTCGTATGGAGCGGGCTATGGCGGAAACATCATCATCGCCGAATCCGCGTTCGATCAGTCCGTTTTCAATTTGTGCCACCAGGGCCGTGGCCGGAAGGGTGGCTCCCAGTTCACGGGCCGTTTCCAGGGCGATATTAAGGTCTTTATGGTGCAGGCTGAGACGGAACCCCAGGGGATAGGTATTGTTGATGACATTGGCGCCTCGATTGTGCAATACCCATGAACTGGCGGCGCCGCCACCGATGGCCTGCAGTACTTTTTCCATATCGAGTCCGGCTTTCATGCCAATCGTCAGACCTTCGGCCATGGTCAGATATGTTCCGGTGATTATAATCTGGTTGATGGCTTTGGTAATCTGGCCGGCCCCGATCGCTCCGACATGGGTGACGGTTTTTCCCATGGTATCCAGTATGGGCAGGGCTTTTTCAAAGACTGCGGCCTCACCGCCGACCATTATGGCCAGGGTCCCGTTCTGGGCACCTTCAGGTCCGCCGGATACGGGCGCATCCAGCATGCTGACACCTTTTTTTGCGAGCAGATCGGCCATGCGGCGGGTGGCGGTGGGGCTGATGGTGGACATGTCTATGACGATGGAGCCTTCCGGGGCTCCATGGATAACACCCTCATCCCCCAGAATAATTCCCTCAACATCCGGGGTGTCGCTGACGCAGATAACGATGATCTCCGCGCCCGCTGCCGCTTCTCTGGGAGATGCCGCGCGGGCGGCACCTTCGGCTGCCAGGCTTTCTTCCTTTTCCCGGGTGCGGTTGTGCACCGTGACTTCATGACCCGCTTTGAGGATGTTCATTGCCATCCCGACGCCCATTGTTCCCATACCGATGAATGCTATTTTCATGGTGATCCTCCCTTAAGACTAAGTATTTATAATCGTATATAAATAAAGATTTTTGGTGATATAGCTAAAACTTTGAGGTTTCAGGTGTCAGGTTTCAGGAACGAGGAGCATAAGAGCTGAAACCTGAAATTCGTTCTCTGTCTTCTGCCGTCTGACCTCTGTTCTCTGTTTTTCACCACGGATTTTCACGGAATTACACGGATGCTAAACAGCTTATCAACATATTTTATATTTGTCGTTTCCGTGTTTTCCTGCCCGCCATCGTCCGCCTGAGGCGGACCCAGGCGAGGCGGGCGGGTCCGTGTCGTTCCGTGGTAAAATCATTTTCAGCCTGCTTACTTCAGCCATGTGCCTTATGCCTTGCGCCTTTAATTAAAATCCGCTATCGAAAATCCTTCCTTTCAATCCGAAATCCGCAATTGAAGATCTGTTCTCTGTCATCTGACCTCTGACCTCTGTCCTCTGTTATTTTACTATTTGCCGACACCGGGTTTCCCGGGTGAAAAAAAGCAATGCCAAAGACAGCAGTGCCCACACCAGCATCAGCAGGAAGCCGGCGCGGTAGGCGGTCAGGTCGTAAATTCTGATGCCCTGAAGCAATTCGCCCGACCAATTTCGATCCAGCATCCAGCCCACGGCGGGTTGCAGCAGGGTCGGGCCTGAAATGACACCCATGTTGATCACACCGTTTACCGTACCGGCCAGGTGCGTCGGCACGGACTCTTTGGCAAAGGCAAAGCTGATAATGATGCAACCCGATGCAAAGCCCGTTATGACCAGCATGATTACAAGCAGAAAAATGGGTAAATTTGGAATAAACAATATGACGGCCCAGCCGGTTACGGCCAGCGCACATCCCAGAAAATAAAGCGGTTTTCGGCGGCCAATACGGTCGGAGAGCCCCCCGAAAATGGGCCCGCCGATGGCCCAGGCCACCAGCAGGGTCGAATTTAAGGCAGCGGCCTGGGTGGCTGGAAGGTTGTGATGGGTGCTAAGATAAGGAACTCCCCAGATATCTGCCAGGATCCCGGTGGGGATTTGCATCGACACATAACTGTAAAAATAGAAGGCGGATAAATTGCCCAGCGCGGTGGCATTGAGGTTAAACTCCTGCATCAGTTCGACGGTCATTACCGCCGGGGCCACTCGCTGGAAAAAACCCATGAGGTAAAAGGTGGCGCCGAATCCCCAGATGGTCCATGCCAGGCGTACGGGAGGGGTCGTGGCGTTTGTATGCATGATTAGATAACTATGTCTATAGTGTATTATAAAAATATAACTGTGGGATCAAGATAAAAGGTAGTTAATACAAGTTTTGGCCTAATTACGACTCCAATATCAGCACGATCAACTCCTTGGGGCCGTGCACGCCAAAGGCCAGTGTCATTTCGATGTCGGCTGTTTTGGAGGGTCCGGATATCAGCACAACGTTGGTGGGCATTTTGGCCGCCCAGTTTTCTTTTTGCATGACCTCTAAAAAGGAGCTGTATATTTTGTCGGCCTGCAGAACGGCAATATGAATGGACGGGACCAGTGACATCAAACGGGGCTCTTTTTCCGAAGGCCATAAGATGAGAGCACCGGGGTCTGCGATGGCGCCGGCGGTGGAGGTGATACCGGCATCGATGGTAAACAGCCGGTCCTTGAAATCCTCTATTTCTTTTTCGTAGGGGATTAATTGCGGCAAGTCACCTTCGGCATTATTCCAATGGCTTTCCAGGGTGTCACCCAGCGTCGTCCGGGGCGGATAAACCAGGCTTTTTAATTCCCGGTTCTTTAAAATTTCTTCTAATTTATGAATCCAGTTTGGGGCGTCCGTGACATGCACCTCGGTGCGCATGGCTTCCATCAGCGTTTTCAGTCTTTCAATTTTTTCCGCCTGACTGTATGTCTTTTCAGGCATCGGTGCCGGTTGGGGGACAGATGTTGACGGCTGTCGGCTGCCGGCAGATAATCTGGCAAAAATTCGAGCGCGTGATTGCTCACTCATTGTCGACTCCATTTTGTTTGACCAGTTCGTGTAAACTCTGGGGAGCAACTTCAGGGGTTGATCGGTAGCGGGTCCACTGTTTGAGCGGTCCCACATTCGGCAATTTTAGCCCTAAGGCACCCAGAACTTTGATGCCGGCCGCATTGAAAAGTGGATGGGTGTTGGCGATGGCCCAGATTTTCCAGACCAGACTTTCTAGCCAGTTGCTTTTGTACCCGTGTCCTTCGACCGTGCTGGTGGGGTCTTTGGAATAGCTTTCGTTTCGTATGCGGCGTATCAGTTCCGGGATGGGAATTTTGACCGGGCAGACCTCTTCGCAGGCATTGCACAAACTGGATGCCGTGGCCAGCACCCCGGCTGCCTCTAGCCCTTCAACCTGCGGGTTTAAAATCTTGCCGATGGGTCCCGGATAAATATAACCGTAGGCGTGGCCGCCGATTTGATTGTACACCGGACAGTGGCTGAGGCAGGTCCCGCAGCGAATGCAGTAAAGGGTCTGGCGTCGCTGGGGGTCGGTATAGATTTTTGAGCGGCCGTTGTCCAGGATGATCAAATGAACTTCTTTGGGGCCGTCCTTTTCGCCTGTTTTACGCGGCGAGGTGATCATGTTGATATAGGTGGTGATTAGCTGGCCGGTGGCCGAACCGATCAACAAACGCAGCATGGGAGGCAGGTCTTCCAATTTTTCGACGACCTTTTCCAGACCCATGAGGGCGATGTGCACCCCGGGCACGGTGGTGCACATGCGGCCGTTGCCTTCGTTTTCGACCAGACACAACGTACCGGTCTCTGCCACCGCAAAATTAACACCGCTCAGTCCGACATCCGCTTTTTTAAACTTTTGTCTCAGCGTTTTGCGGGCGATGGCATTGAGTTCGTCGATATTTTCGGTATAGGGTGCGTCCGGGATATTGTCGTGAAAAATTTTTGAAATCTGATCCCTATTTTTATGAATGGCGGGAACGATGATATGGGCCGGCGTCTCGTGGTTCAGTTGAATGATAAATTCACCCAGATCGGTTTCCAGGGCCTCGATACCGTTTTTTTGCAAATAGGCATTCAGCTCCATTTCTTCCGAAACCATGGACTTGCCCTTGACCAGGCGGGTGGCACCATGGGACTTCATAATGTCTAAAACCAGCTGATTGGCTTCGGGGATGGTTTCGGCCCAGTGCACCTTGATGCCGTTTTGGGTGCATTTTTTTTCAAGCCGCTCCAAAAGCTCCGGCAGCTTGCTCAGAGCTTTGCTTTTGATTGAATTTCCCAGCACTCTGAGTTGTTCGGTTTCAGCGGCATCGGAAAAAATAATTTTCCGTTTGAGGACCAGGGTGTCCATGGCGGATTTAATATTTTTGATTAACTGCTTATCGTTCAACGCCCGGGCAACGTTTTTTTCAAAATCAAGCGCTTGATGATTCGCCATTGATTCTCTCCCAGATAAACTCGGCCAGGTGCTGGCCGTTAATCGAAGTGTTTTTGTATTGCATGGCTCCGCTGATATTCATCAGGCATCCGCAGTCGCCGGTGATGAGTCGTTCTGCTCCCGTTTGCCGGATGTCATCGGTTTTGTCTTTTACCATGGCCGCGGAGATGGCAGGTTGCTTGATCGCAAATGTTCCCCCGAAGCCGCAGCAGTCGTGTTCCCTTTGCAGTTCAACCAACTCCACATTTTTCAACTGTCGAATCAAGGATTTGGAATCTTCCGTGACCCCCATTTCGCGCAACGCGTGGCAGGACGAATGCCAGGTTACTTTGATCGGCAGACCCTGATCTTCCAGTTTTATGTTTAAGGCATGGACCAGGAATTCCGACAGCTCAAATATTCTTTCCGAAAAATTTTTTATCTGATCGATCAAAGGATCGTTTTCAAACAATTTAGGATAATGAACTCGCATCATTCCCGCGCAGGAACCGGAAGGTACAACAATCGGATAATCTTCAGAAAACAGTTCAATTTGTTTCCTGGCTACGGTTCTGGCTTCATCCGGAAATCCTGAGTTGTAGGCCGGCTGGCCGCAGCAGGTTTGTTTTGACGGGAATATTACCTTTACCCCTTTTTGCTGGAGCAGTTTAATGCCCGCCATACCGGCCCCGGGATAAAACATGTCCACCAGGCAGGTGCCAAAGTAATAGACTTTTTGTGGGTTTTTAGGATAGGTATGCATATCTTCCTCATTGTAATGAAAAACTATTAAATACCCTAAATCGTAAAAAAATTAAAGGCCTATTATTCATCCTACATTCTTTACAATTATCCAAGATATTGTTACATTCAGGTATTCCCCTTTTGAAATGATGTTATTTTTTTGATACTAAAAAAATATATGCTTTGGGGAAACAATGTGGCCGATACTAATATCTGCCCCGGCCTTTACGTAATTTTCCAGTGCGGGGGTGATGTGCCAATTGTCAAACAGTGGCGCGATAGAAAGGCCATAAAAAAATAAAAAAAATATTAGAGCGTTTGGTTCCAGCCATAGACGTTATTGATAATCCAAACAAGCCTGGATGAACCATTGAGCTCGCAAAGTTATCCTGACAAACGCTCTAATCAGGAGTCCAACATGCCGGGATCGAGGACAATTTTTATGAGGGTGATGTGTTTAATACCTCTTTTGTTTCTAACAGCCCATCCGGCTGTTTCGGAGATGTCCATTTCAGAAAGGTCGCTGCCCGCTGATACGGTCATCAAGGATGTTTTTCAGGCCGGTACCGGACTACCTGTGGGAAAGATCCAATCCGTGCGGGGAGAAACGCTCATTTTTCATCGTGATCCTTCTGTGGGCTACCGGGCCAGAACCGGGTTGCCGCTTTATCAGGGAGATATTCTGCATACGCTTAAAGAATCCCGGATCTTATGCCGGCTTGTTGACGGAAGCAGATTGGCAATGGCACCGGGGACCATGCTGACCCTTCATCGGTCCAATTCAAATTCTGCCAGAAAATCCAGCCTGTCATTTCTGTCCCTGAAACAGGGCGGGGTCCGGTTCTATGTGAGCGGTGCACCAGAACCATCCGCCTTTGAGTTTAAAGTTCAGACAGAGACTGCTTTTATCCTGGCCCAAGAGGCAGATTTTATCGTCAAAGCGGATCCGGGCCACACCGAGATAATTACCTTTGAAAAAAGCCGGCTTGAAGTAACAGACCTGGCAGAACCGGAAGAGATTCTGTTTATGTCAGACTACCAACGGGCGGTTGTCAGCCCGGAATCGGTTTCCCCCATGGTAGAGACGGTATCTCCGATGGATGCCGAAGTACTGATGGCTGAATTTCATCTTGCCCCTGACACTAAATTATTTGATTCCAGCGCAAATAATTATCGCACCCAGGACACAACCGATGAAACATCGGAAGATTAGGTTGTTGTCGAAAGACCGGGTCTGCAACCCAACCGGATCCGACGACATGACACTCTTAATTTGTCGGATTTCGACCGTGCAATACCACCAAAGGAGGATAATTATCATGGAAGACATTCACGAGAATTTCATCCGCTTCAAAGAGGAGTTTCCCGAAGTCTATGCCAGACATGAAGCATTGGGAAAAGAAATCCACGAGAAGGTCGGCCCGCTGACGGAAAACAGCCGCTGGCTGATTAAAATCGCTATCTCAGCTGCCTGCAATCACAAACGCGCTCTTGCCACCCATATTAAAAAAGCCAAGGCTGCGGGCGTTGCCGATGAGGAAATCAAGCATACACTGTTGTTGCTAATTCCCACAGCCGGTTTCCCGCTATTTATGAAGGCCTACTCGGTATTGGATAATATGGTTGATTAAGTTGATTAGGTTGATTAGAAAAAAATTGGGGTTGATAGGTTGAGTAGTTGATTTGTTGATTTAGGTTAATGGATTTTATTCATTTAACCTATTCAACTCAATCAACTCAATCAACTCAACCAACTCAATCAACCTAGTCAGCTCAGTCAACTCAATCAACTAAATTACGGTGGGCCAAATGCAAAAATCTGCATTTCACACTATTCAAAGCTTGATAACCCGGGCCATCAATTTTGTGACCGTCGATATCTGGCGTATCCGGCTTGAAGATCTGCCCCTCGGTAAATCCTTCCTTATTAGACAGCTCAGAGTTTTTCTTCTGACCGTGCGCGGCTTTGATGAAGACAAGTGTTTTACCCGGGCCTCATCGCTGACCTTTTACACGCTGCTTTCCATTGTTCCGGTGGTGGCGATGCTGTTCGGAGTCGCCAAAGGGTTTGGTTTTGAGAAAATCCTTAAAAATGAGCTCAGAGAACTGGTCGTAAAACTCCCCGGGCAGGAAGAAGTGCTGACCAAAGTAATCGAGTATGCCGAATCTTTGCTCGAATCGACCAAGGGCGGTGTCATCGCCGGGATCGGCCTGGTTCTGCTTTTTTGGTCGGTGGTAAAAGTTCTCAGTCACATAGAAGCCTCATTAAACGATATCTGGGAGATTAAAGAATCCCGCACCTGGGGCAGAAAATTCAGCGACTATCTCGCCGTTATGCTGATCAGCCCAATGCTGATTCTGGTGTCCAGCAGTGCAACGGTGTTTGTGACCACCCAGATTACCCAGTTGACGCAACAAATAAAACTGTTGGGTGTAATCAGCCCGCTGATCTTTTTGAGTTTCAAGCTCATCCCCTATGTGCTCATCTGGATTTTATTTACGGTTATTTACGTCTTGATGCCCAATACCAAGGTCAATCTCAAAGCCGGTTTGGTGGCCGGTATCATTGCCGGCACCATTTTCCAAATTGTCCAGTGGGGCTACATCAGTTTTCAGGTAGGGACTGCACGATACAACGCTATCTACGGGAGTTTTGCCGCACTGCCCTTGTTTTTAATGTGGGTGCAGATCAGCTGGTGGGTGGTTCTTTTCGGTGCCGAGCTGTCTTTTGCCAGCCAGAATGTCGGGACCTATGAATATGAGCCCGACAGCAACAAGGTAAGCCCGGCCTTTAAAAAAGTGCTCACCCTGCAAATCGCTCACCTGTTAATTAAAAACTTTGCCAGTGGCCAAATACCTTTAACGGATACCGAGATTTCGGCGCAATTGAGAGCACCCATCCGACTCGTTCACACTATATTATTTGATCTCGTTGAAAGCAGGCTGGTCTCCGAGACCACAACCCGGGTAGATAAAAAATTCGGCTATCAACCGGCCCGCGATATCAATACACTCACCATAACATCTGTCATTGATGCCATCGAACAAAACGGCACGAATAGCATCCCCGTTGTGAAGAACGAGGAATTTGAGGCCTTGTCGAATGCAATTCAAAAATTTAAAGACGTCATGGAAACGTCGCCGGCGAATAAGCTCTTGAAAGACATTTAGTCGCGGGTCTCTGGCTGCTGGATACTCGATACTGGATGCTCGATACTGGATACTCGATGCTGGATGCTCGATGCTGGATGCTCGATGCTGGATGCTCGATACTGGATACTCGATGCTGGATACTCGATGCTGGATACTTGATGCTCGATGGTAACAAAATGGTTGAAGGTAGAAGGTTTTAAGAATTCGGAAGTTGGAATGCGGAATGCGGAAAATAGGAAAAGGCGCAGGGCTAAAAGAATAAAAAGACAAAATCCTTGGCCTTAAGCCTTGTGCCTTATACCTTGCGCCTTTTATTACATTCCCAAATCCGAAATGAAGTAAGATCTTTAAATGTTACAGTTTTTGCATTACGAATAGAAATTAAAATTAGATTTTGTTCCTATTTAAAATCCGAAATCCGAAATCCCAAATCCCAAATTTTTTAAGGAGTTTATTTTGCCTATTCCCGGAAACCTGCTTGACCACCGCCATGGCGGTGATGCCCCACACGGATGCCGAGGCAGCGCTTGCGCAGGCCTTATCCCTGGACATTCCCTTCTGGCCCCAGCTTCCGCGCTTGAATTATTATGAAGATATGTATGTCCAGGCATCCGAGCATTTCCCCGGGATTGTGCTGGATATGGAAAAACAAACCCTGGCGTTTTCCATGGACAAATTTGCCGTCGAACTGGAGGAAACCTTAGCCCACTTCGATGAACCGGCCTATTTTGACATCAGCACTCAATATTCCGATGTCTATCACCGCTTTCTCAACCTGGATTTTTCCGACCGGCCCGCTATCAGGGGACAGCTGGAAGGGCCCATCAGCTTCGGATTGAATGTGCTGGATCAGGATAAACGTCCGATTATCTTTGACGACACCGTACGGCCCTTTGTGTATGAATTCATGGCTAAGCGCATCAACGTACAATTGGAGCGCCTTAAAAAACTCAATCCCAATGCTTTTATGTTCATTGACGAGCCGGGGCTGCAATTTTTATTCAGTGCCCTTTCCGGTTACGACAGCAACGCCGCCCGCAAAGACATGGAAGAATTTCTTTCCATGGTTGAAGGTCCGCGCGGCATCCATCTGTGCGGCAACCCGGACTGGGATTTTCTGCTCAACCAGGACATGGACATTCTATCCATGGATGTTTATCTGAACGGAGAGATTTTCTCCACCTATGCCAATTCGATTAAACGGTTTCTGGATAACGGCGGGGTGATCGTGTGGGGCATCATTCCCGACCAATTTCGAGCCTTTTGAAGCCGAAACGATTGAGACCCTTACCGCCCAGCTTGAAAATGTATGGAATATCCTTGATCAAAAGGGGATTGAAAAAGACTACCTTCTTTCCAAAAGCCTGATTTCACCCGCCACCTGCTGCCTGGTCAACCCCGATGGTGAAAAAACCGTCGAAAAGGCATTTATGGTGGTCCAAGACCTCTCCCATAGACTCCGTGAAAAATATTCTCTGATCTGAACCGCCACTCCCATTAGGATTGCGTTTGGTCCAACATAGAAACCCCGGCCCTTTGGGCCAGGATTCTTTACTGAAATAAAATTGTATTTTTGCCCCACTGTGGTGTCAGTTCCCGGTGAGAAATACTATTCTCAGCTGGAATATCGACCTTTTTATAAGTGAAAAATTTACGTTTCCCGTGAGCGGAATAGTTTATTCCTTGACTCAGGCCCCAATCTCCCATACAACTGCTAAAGAATTCATTCAGCGTTAGAGTCTATCAAGATCAGGCGTGTTAAATCCAAAAGTTTTTTGACTATTAACCCGACACTGAAATGCTAAAAGGAGGTGATGCAAATTTAACCCGGTGCGCTACTTTTAAATTCATTAAACATTAAAAAGGAGGGGGGGTTTAAATGAAAAAACGTCAAAAAATTTCCGTAAAAAATATTGTTTTTGTTATGTGCACGGTTTTTATTCTATCCTTGGTAATCAGCTCTGGGGCGGCGGCAGGACAGTGGCCGACGGTGGCCGATCCCAAAGGCATTAAGACAGAGTTTCCCCAGCAACTCGAGCTGGAAGACTATGACAAGCAGAGTGGTAAAAAACTGGCATTCAAAGAGAATCCGATATTTGCCGAAAAAGTAAAGAAGGGTGAACTACCGGCGGTGGAGAAGCGTCTGCCGGCGGAACCGCTGGTGATGTTGCCCTATGATGAAATCGGCAAATACGGCGGCAAACTCCGGGGAATATGTATTGCCTATGAGTCGGGCACATCCGAGGTCATGGCCTGGCGCCAGGCCAACATCGTGCGATTCAGTGATGATGTGCGCACCATCGTCCCCAATGTGGCCAAAGCATGGAAATGGAACGATGATTATACCGAGATTACCTTCACTTTGCGTAAAGGTCATCGCTGGTCCGACGGCGCGCCGTTTACAGCCGATGATGTGGTCTTTTATATGAACGACATCATCTTAAACAAAGAGTTCCACAAGGCCACACCGTCGCCATGGGGATCCGTAGGCGCCAGTGTCGAAAAAATCGATGCGGTTACAGTCAAATTCAAGTTTAAAAAGCCGTATACGGGTTTGCTTTATTATCTCGGAGGGGGTGGGTCTTATTTTGTTCCTTGGGCGCCCAAGCATTTTCTCAAACAATACCATATCAAGTACAACCCCAAAGCCAACGAGGATGCCAAAAAGAACGGCTTCGACGACTGGGTTCAGCAATTCGCCGCCTACTGGAACAAATGGAAGGATGCGGTTGTTTCCGGCCCCTACGGGTTGAAGGTGCCCACTCTTGAAAGCCACATCATGAAAGAGGAGATCAACACCCAGCGCCGGATCTTTATCGCCAATCCCTATTATTTTAAGATAGATACGGCCGGCAACCAGTTGCCCTATATTAATATCCATCATGAACGCTTTCTCGAAAAACAATTGTGGCCGCTTGAGATCATGAACGGCAACGTCGATCAGAAATCCCAGAATATGCCGCTGGACATCTATCCGACCTTAAAAGAGAATGAAGCGAAGGGGAATTATTCGCTGCAGCTTCCTCCCGGCCAGGCGGGTCCAACACTTATCTTTAATCAGACAGATAAGGATCCGGTGCTCAAAAAAATCTATGCCGACGTGCGCTTCCGCTTTGCCATGTCGTTGGCCATTAATCGTGATGAAGTCAATGAGGCCCTTTTCCTCGGACTTACCACACCGGAACAGGCCCTTCCACAAAATGTGCCGTTTGTGACCGCGGCCGACAAGAAATTCATGACGGCCTATGACCCCAAACGCGCCAACGAACTGTTAGACGAGATGGGCTTAAAACGGGGCAAAGACGGCATCCGGTTGCGATCCGACGGCAAGCCGCTGACCGTCCTGTGGGAATACACGCTGCAATATGTCTGGTCACCCGAGTTTCCCGCTCTGGTCGCGGATTACTGGCGGGCGGTCGGTGTCAATGTTCTTCTCAAGGAAGTGACCACTCAGCTCACGCGTGATAAACAGAAGTCCAACACACTGGATATCACGAGTGAATGGATGCCGCCTTATGAACCGACTTTGCTTTCACAACCGGAGAATTTTGTTCCTCCCTACTCTTCAGCCTGGCCGATTATGGGACTGCCATGGCTGGACTGGCGGACCAGCGGTGGTAAGAACGGCGAGGAACCGCCGGCCTGGGTGAAACGCCTGTGGGAGATTGCGGACGAATGGGTCACCCTTGTGCCCGGATCTCCAAGGTATATGACGCTCGGTAAAGAGATGATCAAGATCAACCTGGATAATCTGTCCGTCATCGGCACCCTGAGCAACGTACCGTTGATAACCGTGGTTTCAAACAAACTGGGCAATATACCCCAGTGGACCGTCAACACGACCTACTATGGTTACTCTTATCCCTTTCGGGCTGACCAGTGGTACTTTAAATAGAAAACATGGGATAAGGCCTAATGTGTGATACCGGATCCGGCAGGGTCTTTGGGGCGCACCCGGATCCGGTAAATTTTCCTATCAAGAGAGCAGACAATGAATTGCATTAGTTGGAGAAACGCTAAATGCTTAATTTAATTACACGGCGAATCGTTGCAACTTTGGTCACCCTCTTTTTGATATCCGTTGTCGCCTTTATCCTTATTCAGCTTCCGCCGGGAGATTATGTTGATGCCTATGCCGGCAAAAAGACCCAGGGCGGCGTCATCATCACCCAGGAGGAGCTGGACGTGATGCGCACCCGGCTGGGGCTTGACCAACCCTTTTTCCATCAGTATCTGAGATGGATCGGCGGCGTGGTCCGGGGGGATCTGGGATTTTCATGGGAATACCATCGGCCGGTGGCCGATGTAATCGCCGAGCGGCTGCCGCTGACACTGATCCTGACTTTCTCCACCCTGGTGTTTACCTATCTCGTTGCAGTTCCCCTGGGCATTTATTCGGCCGTGCGGCAGTATTCGGTTGGCGACCATGCCGCCACCGTTATCGGGTACGTTGGCCTGGCAACACCGAATTTCCTGTTTGCCCTGATCTTGATGTACCTGGGTCAAAAATGGTTCGGCATGAGCGTTGGCGGGCTCTTTTCGCCGGAGTTCGAAGACGTCGCCTGGACCTGGGCCAGATTTGGGGATATGCTCATGCACCTCTGGATCCCCGTGATTGTTCTTGGCACGGCCGGCACCGCCTTCCAGATGCGAACCATGCGGGCAACTCTTCTGGATGAGCTCAATAAAATGTATGTCACCGCTGCCCGCGCCGGCGGCGTTCCCGAGTTTCGCATGCTCATGAAGTATCCGGTCCGCATGGCCCTCAACCCCATCGTTGCTACCCTGGGCTGGGAGTTGACCAATATCATTTCCGGGGCACCCATTGTGGGCATCGTCTTGTCCTTGCCGGACACCGGGCCTTTGTTTGTCAATGCACTGTTAAACCAGGATATGTATCTTTCCGGCGCCATGATTCTGTTCTACTGCACCCTGGTGATCATCGGCACCTTTATCTCGGATATCCTACTCATGGTTCTGGATCCGCGCATCCGTCTGGAGGGCCGAAACTAAAATGCCAAACCAACGTGACACCGATGCCACTGACAAAAAAGTACGCCGGCTTGACATCGCCACCCACTGGCAACTGATGTGGTGGCGGTTTCGCAAACACCGCATGGCAATGACGGGAGGCGCCGTACTCGGCATATTTCTAATCATTTCCCTTTTTGCCGAATTCATTGCCCCCTACGGATCCCACCGGCGCAATCCCCGTTATCTTCAGGGCCCCCCCATGGGGATCCATTTATTCGACGACAACTGGAATTTTCACCTGCGGCCGTTTATTTACGGGCGGGTCAACAAACGCAATCCGGTGACCTTCAGGTTGAGGGCCGTGGTGGACACCTCCATCCAGATACCGCTGCGGTTTTTTACCCGGGGAGAAACATATAAGTTCTGGGGGGCTGTTTGAATCCGACCTGCATCTGTTTGGGGCTGACAAGGGCTTTGTCAATCTTTTCGGTACCGATCAACTGGGGCGGGATGTGTTCTCCCGCCTGATGTACGCCACCCGCATATCACTTTCGGTGGGGGCCATCGGTGTATTTCTGGCATTTACCATGGGAATTTTCATGGGCGGCATCGCCGGTTATTTTGGCGGCATCGCCGACGAACTGATCATGCGCCTGATGGAGTTCATCCGGTCGATTCCGACCCTGCCCCTGTGGCTGGCCCTGGCGGCGGCGCTGCCGCGGGACTGGTCGGCGCTAAAGGTCTATCTGGCGGTTACCGCCATCCTTGCCTCCATCGGATGGACCCACCTGGGACGGCGGGTGCGCAGCAAGCTGCTTTCCCTCAGGGAGGAGGATTTTATCCTTTCCGCCCGTTTGGCAGGGTGCAGCGACGCCAGAATTATCGGTCGTCACATGCTGCCGTCTTTTATGAGTTACCTGATCGTGGACCTTTCGGTTTCTTTTCCATACATCATCCTGGCCGAGACATCGCTGAGTTTTCTCGGTCTGGGGCTGCGCGAGCCCATTGTGAGCTGGGGCGTGCTGCTTTACTCAGCCCAAAATATTCGCACCCTGTCTGAACTACCCTGGCTGCTCATCTCGGGGCTGTTTGTCGTTATTGCCGTCCTGGCTTTTAATTTCATGGGGGATGGCCTGCGGGATGCGGCCGATCCTTTTGCAAAATAGGAGATAAACCGCAATGGCGGAAAGATTTCTGCTGCAGGTTAAAAACCTGAAGATTGCTCTGAAAGTGGATAAAAACTTTATCCCCATCGTCGACGGCGTGGACTTTAGCCTTGAACCCGGCAAGGTGCTGGGTCTGGTGGGTGAAAGCGGCTGCGGCAAGAGCGTGACCGCTCTGTTGCTGGTGCGTCTTTTATCAAAAGAATTAGAAATTTTGGATGGTAAGATCCTGTTTGACGGGCAAAATGGCGATAAAGCGGTTGACATTGCCAAACTCGAACCCAAAGGCAAGGATATTCAAAGAATCCGTGGTGGAACGGTTTCCATGATATTTCAGGAGCCCATGAGTTCCTTTTCACCCCTGCACACCATCGGATACCAAATCAAGGAGGTCATCCGACTCCATCTTGACGCTTCCAAGGAAAAAGCACGCGCAATGACCATCGAGCTTTTGGAAAGGGTCGGAATCGGTGACCCCGGCCGCGCCGTCGACTGTTATCCCGGCGAATTTTCCGGCGGCATGCGCCAGCGGGCCATGATCGCCAAGGCGCTTTCCTGCAATCCGTCCCTTTTGATTGCCGACGAACCCACTACCGCCCTGGATGTCACCATCCAGGCTCAAATCCTCAAACTTATGCGTGACATGCAGCAGGAATTCGGGTCTTCAATCATCTTTATATCCCACGACCTGGGTGTGGTGGGACAAATGGCCGACGAGGTCGCCATTATGTACATGGGTAAGATTGTTGAACAGGGACCCACCAAAGAGATCTTTAAGATCCCGCAACATCCCTATACCGTAAATCTGCTGGCGGCCATTCCGCGCCTGGGCGATCTGGAAGTCCGTAAGCGTCTGGAGCCCATCAAGGGAACGGTTCCCGGTTTATTCAGTCGTCCAGTCGGCTGTGCCTTTCATACCCGCTGTGATTCTTTTATGTCCGGCATATGTGACGCTGCTTTTCCCGAGCTGAGGGAGATTTCTGAAAACCACCGCGTGGCCTGTTATTTGTACCAAAAGTAATCGGTTCCGGGTTCAGGGTTCAAGGTTCAAAGGTTACAACCGATGGAGACTGCTTAACATGTTGATCAAGAGCCGGAATACTCGACATACTCCAGTGGGTGAAATGGCTTTATATGAGCTGTTCGGGGGTTTTTCAACCCGGAACGTTGAACCCTGAACCGCTCAACCTAGGTTGTACAGAGGTCTTTTGATGAGTACCTTGATCGAGGTCAAAGACTTAAAAATGTATTTCCCGCTGGGGCGGGCCGGCCTGTTTGCCAGGAAAAAGGCTTTTTTACGGGCGGTCGACGGCGTCAGCTTTGAGATTCAAAAAGGTGAGACCCTTGGTCTTGTCGGAGAAAGCGGGTCGGGCAAAACAACCCTCGGCCGCGCAATTCTGCGTCTGATTGAACCCACCGGCGGCCGGATTATATTTAAAAACGGCAACGGCGAGACCGACATTGCCACCCTAAAACGCAATCAGTTGCGCCGGCAGTGGCGGCATATGCAGATGATTTTTCAGGATCCCTAT
>PVMK01126651.1_pt1 | contig 21031 bp, 18 predicted proteins | sample 1853481 | NCBI WGS metagenome assembly PVMK01 (sample SAMN08533507, study PRJNA380276) | Marine sediment metagenome, whole genome shotgun sequencing project.
CGTTGTCCGTTGCTTAGCAATAAGAAGCGAAATTATATTTGAAGCTCCCACCCTAAAGGGCAGGGGTTCTGACGTTCGTCAGTGCTTCGCGCCCGGTAAAGATTTTAGCTAATTTAATATAGCTCCCCTATATCCCGCCTTAAAAGGCTGGACTTGCGGGGAGCCAGCCGGTCAACTACATACAGGTAACGCACAAGAAGAGGCTCCAAAAACCTGTAAAACCACCGACTATGGACAACTGACCACAGACATCTGATCGAGTTTTGGCTCGATTAGGGTTAAATTAGCTACGGACAACCGACAACGAACAACGGACATCGAGCGTTTCGCTCGATTATGTCTTCTCCGAAGGCTTCTCAATAATGGGAACCAGATCCGGAGGAGACACTTTTCTAACAGCGTCATATTCGGGAGGGCAAGCAACTATGCACTCGCCGCATTTTACGCAGAGCTCCTGGTCAACACCCTTCTTGCGATTTCGGGTAGTGAATACAGCGTCAACCGGACAACAGGTAGCGCAGGCGTCACAGCCCCGGGCACATAAATCCAGATCAAAATAAAAAGCGGTCAGTGCCCGGCACATCAGCGCCGGACAGCGCTTATCGTTAATATGCGCTTCATATTCATCCCTGAAGTACTTAAGAGATGTAATCACCGGGTTGGGAGCGGTTTTGCCTAAGCCGCACAGAGAGCCGTTTTTAACATCTGCGCTCAGAACCTCAAGCAGTTCCAGATCTTTCTCGCGTCCCTCACCCTTGGTTAAGCGGTCCAGTATTTTGAGCATATGGTGGGTTCCGATCCTGCAGAACGTGCATTTGCCGCAGGATTCATGTTGGGTAAAATCGAGAAAATACCGGGCGACTTCCACCATGCAGGTATCCTCATCCATCACCACCATGCCTCCCGACCCCATCATGGCCCCGGCTGCTGTCAGGGAGTCAAAATCAATCGGAGTATACAAAAAATCTTCATTCAGACATCCGCCGGAGGGTCCTCCGATCTGAACAGCCTTGAATTTTTTGTTATTTGGAATGCCGCCGCAAATGTCAAAAATAAGAGTGCGCAGCGAAACCCCCATGGGAATTTCCACCAAGCCGGGATGGACAACATTACCGACAATGGAAAAGATTGCCGTACCGGGGCTGTTTTCGGTGCCGATATTGCGGTACCAGTCGGCGCCACGATTCAGAATAGGCGGAATCGAGGCCAGGGTTTTGACATTGTTGATGACTGTCGGTCGGTCCCACAGACCTTTCTCAACGGGGAACGGCGGCCGATGCCGGGGCATACCCCTGTAACCTTCTATAGACCGAAACAGGGCCGTTTCCTCTCCACAGACAAAGGCGCCTGATCCCTGAAACACATCAATTTCCAAATTAAAGGAACTGCCCAGGATGCCACGGCCCAAAAGCCCTTGTTCTTCAGCTTGCCGGATGGCCTTGGTAACCAGCTTGACCGCCAGAGGGTATTCCGCCCTGACATAAACAATAGCTTTAGAGGCTCCGACGGCATAAGCGCAGATAGCCATGCCTTCAATCACCTGATGCGGATTGCTCTCTAAAATTGTCCGGTCCATGTAGGCACCGGGGTCGCCTTCATCGGCGTTACAGATTACAAATTTATCTTTTCCCGCGGCTTTTTTGGCCAAGGCCCACTTCCGACCGGTAGAAAAGCCGGCACCGCCCCTGCCTCTTAAGCCGGCATTTTGTGCTGCCCGGATGATTTCATCAGGGTTGCTTTGCAAGGCCTTTACAAGGGCTGCATACCCGCCTTGGGCAATGTAATCGTAAATATCTTCAGGATCAATGTGCCCGCACTTTTCCATGACTATCCGTTTCTCCATATTGAAGCGGGAAAATTCCATGACCGAGGGGATCAGGTCATTTGCTTCCATGGCACCGTAAACATGCTCGAAACGCGGATCACCTTCTTCTAAAAAAAGCTTTGCCAGCATTTTGGCCTTACCGGCGGTTACCTCATGATAAAAAATTGGAGGAAATCCGGAATCAGGGTGATCGATGATAACCACCGGTTCTGCGTAACAATGGCCCAAGCACCCCACAGTATGAATGCGGGCATCTAAATTGCGTTCAGCCAGGACTTCTTCGAATGCCTTTTTGGTCTCAAGAGCTCCGGAGGCAATACCGCAGGTTGCCATGCCGATGTGAATTTTGGGAACCGGTGCTGCTTGGAACGCGTTGCGGCGTTGCATAGCTTCGGCGTGAATCGTGCCGAAGACCTGATCGATTTTTTTATGATTGGCCGGATTCATTTTTTTGTTTTTCTCTGGCTTGCATTTCTTTTTCTATTGCAATCCTCAATATCAGACCCTCCACTTTACTGGGGGCCATATGACCGTGGACGGTTTCCCCAATAACAGCCACGGGGGCTAAGGCACAGCAACCCACACAGGCAACTCTTTCCAGGCTGAATTCCCGATCATCGCTGGTTTCACCCTCGCAAATTTTGAGTTTGCGTTCAAAATTTTCAAGGATAATATCGCCGGCCCTGACATGGCAGGCGGTCCCCAGGCAAACCTTGACCGGGTGCTTGCCCGGCGGCTGAAAGCGGAACTGGTTGTAAAATGTAGCCACTCCGTAAACTTCGCTTTTGGAAATTTCCAGGTAGCCGGCTACCATATTCAAGGCTTCCGGAGAAAGATAGGATAGCTCTGCCTGAACCATCTGAAGGATGGGAATTAAGCCTTGTCGTTTTTTTTCAAAATTTGTAAACTTGCGGGCAATCTGTTTAAGGATTGCCCGTTCTTCCTTCAATATTTCCTGGTCCACTTTCCAACCTTTCTGCGAACAGACCGCTTTCATCCGTCGGGCAAAGCTCTTATATGCCCTTGAATTGCAACACCCGATCCATATAATCGGGCCGCTTTGCACAAGACCGCAGGGAGCTTCAAATGTTGCTCGTGTCTATTTGCCAGAATCGGCTCAACCTCGCAAGTAATTTTTTACCCTAATTGAGCCAGGGTTTAATATTCGAGAGTTTTGTGAAAGCTTTAACAATATAAGCCTTGACGCCGCAATGGCACCATATTATTGAGTAATCACTCAATTAAATATACTGCTTAGATCAGAAAAACTTTAAATGAACCGCGAGGACTTGTAATGGCTAAATTATTATGGACACCTTCGGAAGAAAGAATCAAAAGCACAAACTTGTACCGCTTCATGAGCATCATTAATGCAAAATACAACCAAAACTTCAGTGAATATGCGTCCCTCTATCAATGGTCCCTTGAAAATATTCCCGAGTTTTGGTCAATGATGTGGGAATTTGCAGACATTATCGCTTCCAAACCTTATGATCAGGTGGTTGACGACCTTGGTAAAATGCCCGGTGCCAAATGGTTTTCAGGAGCACGGCTCAATTTTGCCGAAAATCTTCTGCGATACCGCGACGATCAGACAGCCCTGGTTTTCAAGGGTGAAGATCAGGACGTCAGTCGCATTACTTATGCCGAACTTTATAAAGAGGTGGCCGGCATCGCCGCGTCATTAAGAGCCGCAGGAGTGCAGTCCGGCGACCGGGTGGTCGGCTTTATGCCTAATATGCCCGAAGCCGTCATTGCCATGCTGGCCGCCGCCAGCATCGGTGCCGCCTGGTCTTCCTGCTCGCCCGATTTCGGGATCAAGGGCGTGCTGGACCGCTTCGGCCAGATCAAGCCCAAGGTTCTGTTTACGGCCGACGGTTACTTTTTCAAGGGAAAACGCCTTGATTCCCTTGAGCGTATTGCCGACATTCTAAAAGAGCTGCCGTCCATTGAAAAAGTGGTTGTGGTGCCGTACACCCAAGATAATCCGGATATCAGTCAAGTTGCGCGCGCGGTTCTTTACGCAGATTTCAGGTCTTCGGAAATTGATCTTGAAATTGAATTCGAACAGCTTCCTTTTGATCATCCGCTGTATATTATGTACTCTTCCGGCACAACCGGTCTGCCCAAATGCATGGTGCAAAGCGCCGGGGGCATTCTGATCCATCATTTGAAGGAACTGATACTCCATACCGATTTGAAAAGAGAAGGTGTTGTTTTCTACTTTACCACCTGCGGCTGGATGATGTGGAACTGGCTGGTCAGTTCTCTGGCCGTAGGCGCAACAGTGGTGCTGTATGACGGCAATGCTTTTTATCCGCATCCGGAAACGCTCTGGGAATTGGCTCAAAACGAGAAAATAACGATATTCGGAACCAGCGCGGGCTATATTGCCGCCCTGCAGAACGCCGGTGTAAACCCCGGCAAAACATATGATCTTACGCCGCTCAAGGCGGTGCTGTCTACAGGATCACCTCTTTCCTTGGAAGGTTTCGAATATATTTACCGGGAAGTTAAAGCCGAGCTGCAGTTGGCCTCCATTTCGGGCGGCACGGATCTCAACGGCTGCTTTGCGCTGGGTAATCCCATGGGGCCGGTTTATTCCGGCGAGCTGCAATGCCGCGGGCTGGCCATGAAAGTTATGGCCTTTGATAATAATGGCAAAGCGGTTATCAACCAGGAGGGCGAACTGGTGTGCGCTGCCCCCTTTCCTTCCATGCCGATCTATTTCTGGAATGACCCCGACAACGGGAAATACCACGACGCTTATTTTGATGTTTATGCAAACATCTGGCGGCATGGAGATTATATTGTCGTTACCGAACGGGGCGGCGTGGTCATGTACGGGCGGTCGGATGCTACTTTGAATCCCGGCGGGGTACGGATTGGAACGGCCGAGATCTACCGCCAGGTTGACCGATTAGAGGAAATTGCAGACAGTGTCGTGGTCGGGCAAAACTGGAAAAACGATGTCCGTGTTATCCTTTTCGTTCAGATGGCCGCAGGTTATGAATTGACCGAAGAAATCGTCAACAAAATCAAACATGTAATTCGTACCAATGCCTCTCCAAAGCATGTTCCGGCTAAAATCCTGGCCGTGCCGGACATCCCTTACACCCTTAATATGAAAAAAGTCGAGTTGGCGGTCAAAAAGGTTATTCACAACCAGCCGGTACTCAACAAGGATGCCTTAAGAAACCCGGAAGCCCTCGACTACTATGCTGATTTAAAGGAGCTGCAAGAAGGTTGACACTAAGTGCTCTAATTCGTAAATTCGATGACGTATTTTATGACTGACATATTTTTTTTCACCGCCCATTCGCTTCGGGCTTCGCTCTGCGAGCTACGACCCGACAAGTCGCTTGAGGCGCAGAGGACGCGGAGGTGTTTTTCTTATTTCTTTTCACTGACCCCAGAGGAATAAGCTTCGCATTGCAAATAACCAGCCAAGCATTGAGCAAGGCAATCCGAGGCAAAAAATGTGCTTGGCTGGTTATTTGCTAAAGCCTACCAGTTTTATCTTGATTATCTTATTGCTTCCTACTCTTATACCCCAATTGAGCGAAAACGCCCAATTGGGTGTCCGTTGTCCTTTGTCCGTCGTCCGTTGCTAAGCAATAAGAACCGAGATTATATTTCAACTACAGGTGAAATATAAAAAGAGGCTCTACGAACCTGTAAAACCACTGACTACGGACAAGTGACCACTGACGTCTAATCGAGTTTGGCTCGATTAGAGTGATATTACACCAAAATGGGGAAAAAATTACACAATGTGAAATTAAAGTCATAGTTTTGACATGTATTTTTTTACATATTCCGGGCGTAAAAATAAGTTGGCAAGATAACTATGCAGGATATTTGCCGATAAATTTTTATGGAGAATTTGGCCTGATTTTGGCCTGATTTTTGCTATAATAAAATTATAGTATCACAATTAATTGCTACCCAACTTTAACACCAAAAACAAAAACCATGTGATGGCCAAAAGCCTCCAATGGTTAAACTTAAAAAGAGAGTTTGAGGTAGCATTTAATATGTTTTCTCGGATGCGCGTGCATCTTTTCTGCCGGTTATCTTCAAATATAATCTATTAAGAGATGGGTGCTGGAGAAAACAACGGCATTTTGGGGAGACACCATAAAAATTGTGCGGTTGAACGCACTAAGATTGTCACCCTTGGTATGTATTACAAATGTAGCTAGTGCATACCAATATACACTACAGGTCGGGCGACTCCATGCAAATGGCTCAACCGAACAGGAAAAGCAGGGTCAGTGATAGGCCCTGCTTTTTTTCTTTTAGCATTATATGTTGGAGTTCTCTAATTTTGCTGCATGTGATGACGTCTTCAATCGTGCATCCAAGCCATCTCACTATCGGCGTTGATTAGGATTCGGAATCGTCACCCAAAGTCGCAAACCCGGTTTCCACGGGCGACCGGGTTTTTTAATACCATGAAATTTTGTTTTTTGCCTTGAAATTTAGCCAGAAGGTTGGAAAGTATATTTTTAGACACAAAAAATGGGTTGACGCTTTCTCGCAACCCATTGATGGTGCTGTGGCGGGAGTGACGAGACTCGAACTCGCGACCTCCGGCTTGACAGGCCGGCGCTCTAACCAAGCTGAGCTACACCCCCGAAAATATTTGTATAAACGTTAACAGAAGCAAGAGTGGAAACCCCGGCCTTCCCGTCAAGCATGACGGGGCGCTCTAACCAATCTGAGCTACACCCCCGAACTGTGTTTTTAACAACGGCCTTTGTTATGCAGGCCCCTATTGATGTCTGTAATGGTGGGCGGAACAGGGCTTGAACCTGTGACCCTCGGCTTGTAAGGCCGATGCTCTCCCAGCTGAGCTACCCGCCCGCATCAAGATTTACCTTTTAAAGAGCTGTACAGCTAACAATATAACAATATTAAGTCAAGATAAAATCGCTTCGCGATTTTATAAACCGTCCGCCTTCGGCGAACTTAGAACAAGGAAATTAAATTAAGGCGGTCGGCTGCTCCCCATCCACATCTTTGGACATGATCTCAAAGGGTATATCGCTTTTTTGAAACAGCGTATCGCCTTCATTTAGGATTAAGGCGTGAGGCAGGACCTCGTCCATATGTTCGGCAAAAACGATCTCCACCTGTTTGGCAACTGTTGCAGGTATATCCTCTAAATCCTTTTGGTTTTCTTTGGGAATCACAATTTTTTTGATGCCGCCCCGATGCGCGGCCAGAATTTTCTCCTTTAATCCTCCCACCGGCAGCAGGCGGCCCCGCAGTGTGAGCTCTCCGGTCATGGCAATATCGCGGTAAACCGGCCGGCCGGTGAGAGCCGACACAAGCGATGTACACATTGCAATCCCGGCCGAAGGACCGTCTTTGGGAATGGCGCCTTCAGGGATATGAATGTGAATATCTTTCTTTTTGTAAAACTCCTCGTCGATCGCGAGCTGACCGGTGCGGGAACGAACGTAACTTACGGCGGCCTGGGCCGATTCTTTCATCACATCTCCCAGTTTGCCGGTCATAATCAGCTCGCCCTTGCCGGGCATTATCAAAGTCTCAACCCACCGCAAAACACCGCCCACCTGGGTCCAGGCCAGTCCGGTAACAATGCCGACTTGATCCTTCTCCTCTATCTGGCCATGCCTGAAACGCGGCGGACCTAAGTGTTTTTGAATTGATTGGGCCGTTATTTTGTAAGTTTTCACATCCTTTTGCTTGGCAGCCTGGCGGGCAATTTTGCGGCAGACCGAGGCAATCTCACGTTCAAGATTCCTTACCCCGGATTCGCGCGTATACCGCCGCACGATCCGCAGGACCGCATTCTTGGAAAATCGCAGGTCGTAATCACCCAGCCCGTTCATTGTGATCTGTTTGGATATCAGAAAATCCCTGGCAATATGATATTTCTCGTATTCAGCATACCCGGGCAGGCGTATAATCTCCATCCGGTCCTGCAAGGGAAGCGGTATTTCCGGCAGAGTATTGGCGGTCGTGATAAAAAGAACATCTGAAAGATCGTAATCAATATCAAGGTAGTGGTCGTTGAAACTGAAGTTCTGTTCGGGATCCAGCACCTCCAGCAGGGCCGCCGAAGGATCACCCCTGAAGTCCATACTCATTTTATCGACTTCGTCAAGGCAAAACACCGGGTTGTTGGCCCCTGCCTTTTTCAGAGACTGGATGATCTTGCCCGGCATCGCACCGATATACGTGCGCCGGTGGCCCGAATTTCAGCTTCATCGCGTACGCCCCCAAGGGATAGACGTACAAACTTTCTGCCGGTGGCCCTGGCAACCGATTTTGCCAGCGAGGTCTTGCCGACACCGGGCGGGCCGACAAAACACAGGATCGGCCCCCGGATCTTTTTTACTAAAGATTGGACCGCAAGGTATTCCAAGATGCGCTCTTTGGGCTTTTCCAAACCATAATGATCTTCATCTAATATTTTCTCGGCTTCATCAATATCAGTACGCACCTTGCTTCTGTCGAACCAGGGCAGGCTGATCATCCAATCTATATAAGTGCGCACTACGGTTGCTTCGGCCGACATGGGCGTCATCATCTTGAGCTTTTTAAACTCATGCCGGGCTTTAGCAGCGGCCTCCTTGGACATACGTTTGCGCTTGATGCGCTTTTCAAGATCCTTGAGTTCGTTGCCGGGATCGTCCTCCGTTCCGATCTCCTTTTTGATGGCCCGCATCTGCTCGCTCAGATAATAATTTTTCTGAGTCTTTTCCATCTGTTCCTTGACACGACCCTTTATGCGCTTATCCATCTGGAAAATGTCGATCTCCATCTTTATCAGACGCAGCAATAAAGAAAGTCGATCTTCCAGGGTGGCCGTCTCCAGCAGGCGCTGTTTATCCTCGATCTTGAAGGAAAAATGGGCGGCCACGCTGTCAGCCAGCTTGCTGGGATCAGAGATGGTGGCAATACTTTTGACAAGATCTTTGGAAATGTTCCGGTTTATTTTGGCATACTCGTTGAAGCTGTCATTAATGGCCCGCGTAAGTGCTTCACTCTCCGCATCCGATAATGATGGTTCCGCAATCGTTGTGATTTCAACCTGAAAAAACTCTTTGTTTTTTAAAAAACGAACAACTTTGGCTCTGGATTTTCCTTCGACCAGGGCTTTAACCGTACCGTCCGGGAGCCGCAGCAACTGCAAAACGCTGGCAATGGTTCCGATGGCACTGATATCTCTTTTCGTAGGGTCGTCAATTTTGGCCTTTGTCTGCGTGGCTAAAAACACTCTTTTGTCATTGTTCATAGCGTTGGCTAGGGCGCTGACTGATTTTGAACGCCCCACAAAAAGCGGTGCAACCATGTGCGGAAAAACAACAATGTCTCTTAACGGTAATAGCGGCAGGACCTCTGGCGGGACCGGGCATCATCTCTCTTTAAAAAATTTAGTAAATTAATCATGGCTCTTTCTTTGATTTCTTTGCTGGTGAACGTTTCAAGCGCTATGCCTGCTTTTTGGTCTGCTCAAACAATAATATCGGATCTTCCTGATTGAGCACTACATCTTCTCCAATAACGCACTCTTTGACATTGTCCAGGGAAGGAATTTCATACATGATATCGATCATGCTGCTCTCCATAATGGCACGCAGCCCCCTGGCACCGGATTTACGTTTCAACGCCTCCTTAGCGATGGCTGAAAGTGCGCTGTCCGTAAATCTAAGATTGACCCCTTCTATCTCCATAATCTTTTTAAACTGCTTGACCAAAGCATTTTTCGGCTCTACCAAGATTCTGATCAGCGCATCCGCATTTAACAAGTCAAGCGTGGCCACCACCGGCAGACGGCCAAGAAATTCAGGGATCAGACCGAATTTTATCAGGTCTTCAGGCCGAACTTCCTTTAAGATTTCACCGATTTTTCTCTCATCCGGTTTGAAGATTTTAGCCCCAAACCCCATGACCTTGGAACCGAGTCGCCGCTGGACAATCTGTTCGAGTCCGGTAAAGGTCCCGCCACAGATAAAGAGGATGTTGGAAGTGTCAACCTTGACAAAATCCTGTTGGGGGTGCTTCCTGCCGCCCTTAGGCGGTACGCTGGCCGTGGTTCCTTCTATAATTTTTAAAAGTGCCTGCTGCACACCTTCCCCGGAAACATCACGGGTAATAGACGGGTTGTCGGATTTGCGGGCAATTTTGTCGATTTCGTCGATGTACACAATGCCGCGCTTGGCTTTTTCCACATCATAATCAGCATTCTGAAGCAGCGAAAGGACAATGTTTTCCACATCCTCCCCTACATAGCCGGCTTCGGTCAAACTCGTGGCATCAGCAATGGTAAAGGGTACATTTAAAAATCGGGCCAGGGTCTGGGCCAGCAGCGTTTTGCCACAGCCGGTAGGCCCTATCAGGAGTATGTTGCTTTTCTGGATTTCCACATCTCCTGTTTTAACAGTAGTTTCAAGACGCTTGTAGTGGTTATACACTGCCACAGCGAGTACTTTTTTGGCCTGTTCCTGTTCAATCACATATTCGTCCAGCATATGTTTGATTTCTTTGGGAATAATCATCTGTTCCAGATCGTCGGTGTCTTTCTCTTTTTCCTCTTCGATGATTTCACTGCACAGCTGGATGCATTCATCGCAGATATAAACCGCAGGTCCGGCTATCAGTTTCTGCACTTCTTTCTGGTTTTTACCGCAGAACGAGCAGAAGAGGTTGTCGTTGGCGTCCCCTTTTTTTGTCATTTTAGCTCTCCGCCTTTTCTATTTTGTCAAAATCATCACGGTTGACGATGACATGATCGATTATTCCGTATGCTTTGGCTTCTGCACCGGTCATGAAGAAATCACGATCCGTATCATCCTGTATTTGCTCTATATCTTTGCCTGTATGCTTCACCAGGATATTGTTGAGGGTGTCTTTCATACGTAGAATTTCACTGGCCTGAATGGCAATATCTGAGGCCTGGCCGCTAAAACCGCCCATGGGTTGATGGATCAGGATCCTTGCATTGGGAAGGGTATAGCGCTTGCCTAGGGTGCCGGCAGTCAGCAGGAGTGCCCCCATGCTGGCGGCCTGACCGATGCATACGGTAGCAATGTCCGGCTTAATGTATTGCATGGTATCGTACACTGCCAATCCGGCCGTAACTACACCACCGGGTGAGTTGATGTAAAAACTAATGTCTTTTTCCGGGTCTTCGGATTCAAGAAATAAAAGCTGCGCTATGATCAGGTTGGCAATCTCATCATTCATTGGAGAACCTATAAATACTATCCTGTCCTTAAGGAGCCGTGAGTATATATCGTAGGCACGCTCGCCCCGGCTGCTCTGCTCGACTACCATTGGTATTAGTGGCACTAGTTATCTCCTTTTATCAATTATTTAAAAACATAAATTGCAGTTCAAAATCAAATTGATGTCCGCATTATTTCATATCCTCTTGTCTTTGATCAGATTGCTCTTTTTGAGATTCCACGTTTTCGATAGTGCTATTGTCAATTATAAGCTTAATTGCATCTTTTTCAAGGAGGGTATGCTTGAATATTTCAAGCTTATCACTATTCTGTTGATAATAGCTACGGATTTGTTCGGCCGGCTGATTAACACTGGCGGCTATCTCCTCAAAACCTTTTTCCAGTTCTCCGTCCGCAAGAGTCAGCTTTTCCTGGTCGACAATTTGGCCCAAGATCAGGTGGCGTCTTACCTGCTTTTCAGCGGTGCCTCGATATTGTTCGGAAAGCTTTTCCTTGGAAAGTCCCGCCTCTTCCATGGACTTGTTATGATAGGCAAAAGACCTCTCAGCCTCTTCAACGATTCCTTCCAGTTCATATTCGACCATCGATTCGGGCAATTCAAATTCCGTTTTGGCTATCAAAGCTTCAAAAATCTGCTCATTCAGCTCATGTTCAACCCGTTTATCATAACCTTGTTTCAGGTTGTCGGTGATGGCCTTTTTCACGGCATCCAGGTTTTCATACTGGCCCAGTTCTTTTGCAAATTCATCATCGATTTCCGGCAGCTTTTCTTCCCGAATTTCGTTGAGGGTCGTTTGAAAAGTTATTTCGTGGTTGGCCAGCTTGTCATTAAAGTAGTCTTCGGGAAACTTAACCTGTATTTCACGGCTTGCGCCCGGCTGCATGCCTATTATCTGTTCGTCGAACTCCTTTAAAATACTCCCGGCACCGACTTTCATGGTGAAATTTTTGGTCTTTTGGGTTTCGACAAAAGGTTGTCCGTCTTTAAAGCCTTGGTAATCGATGCTGACAAAATCGTCTTCCTGAACCGGTCGCTCCTCGGTAATAGGTTCCCGTTTGGCCAGGTTTTTTTGAAGCAATTTAAGCTGGGTAGCTATCTCTTCGTCACTGACCTCATACAGGTTCTTTTGCAACTTTAAGCCCTTGAAATCCAGTGCCCCAAGCTCCGGTTTTACTTCAACAGTAGCCTCATATTTATACGGACCTTTTTCGTCAAGGCTGGGCGGATCCAGCTGTGGTTGCCCCACAATCGACAGCTCGGTCTCCTTTAGTGCCGCTATAAATGAATCCTGGAGCAACTTGGAAGTAACATCATTATGAACATCTTGCTTGTAATACCTCTCCAAAACTGATCGGGGCGCCTTTCCAGGACGAAACCCTTTGATTTTTGCATTTTTTTTGAGGGTTTTGTAAGCATTGTCAAGCTCTTGGACAACATCTTTTTCAGGAACCTCAATACTAAGTATCTTTTTAACAGTGCTTACATCTTTAACCGTAACTTGCATAACATTCCTTTCTAATAAATTTTAATAAGTGCGAGAGGGGAGACTCGAACTCCCACTCTGTCCCCAGAGCTGGATCCTAAGTCCAGTGCGTCTACCAGTTCCGCCACTCTCGCATATCGGTTTGTGGTACTGCCTCCAACAGTTGCGCTTGGCCCGGCAAAAACGACGCTTTAACAAGTTTAAAACTGCCTCTTGACAATATATTCAAATATATGAAAGATCAATAGAAAGCTATATCAAAAATATTATCAAACCCTCTGGGTGTCAAGAAAATAGAGCAAAGCATCTATCATGTCACGATACTGCAAACAATATGCCACTGCCTTGCATCTGATTGCTTTATGTTGCGCAATTTTAATGCCGGTCATTTTGGTGGCCGAAGGAAAGGCCCAAAAACTGAATATTGTTAATTATCAGAAGGTTATTGTTATAGATCCCGGGCACGGAGGGCATGAGAGGGGGGCCAAAGGGCCGGCAAGAACGTTAGAAAAAGCAGCAACATTCAATCTTGCCCGCATACTTGCTGTTGAACTTTCCAACACCTATAAGGTAATTTTGACACGCACCGATGACTATTGGCTTGATCTTCCGAGCCGAACGGCAACGGCCAACCACGAATCCGCCGACCTGTTCATAAGTATCCATACCGGCGGCAGTTTTCATCACCGGGCCCGCGGTTTGACGCTTTATTATTTTAAAGAGCCTTTAGGCCCGGCCCTGAACCAAACAACCGAACTACTAAAACCGCTAAAATCCGGCACCCAGATACCCTGGGAGAAAATTCAAACCCGGCATAAAACCACCAGCAGCGCCCTGGCCAAGCTAATTCGCAGACGCATTAATGAACAGGTAATATTTGTCAAAAGCAAAGTTCAAGGGGCACCGCTGATGGTGTTGGAAGGAGCTGATATGCCGGCGGTCGTCATTGAAATCGGATATATCTCCAACCCGTCTGAAGAAAAATCATTGCGTGATATCAATGTCTTGTCCAAAATTGCCAAAGGAATACACAACGCCATTGACGAGTTTTTCCGAACAGTCCGCTAACCAGAGTTTCTCACAAACCATAGCAGCACATTAACTGCGTTATTCAGTCCTCGAAGTAAAATACTACGTCTTCGGACTGAAATGCCTTGTTCCTGCACTACTCTGATTGGTGAGAAACCCTGGTTAGCCCCAATATTTTATATTAAATTAGCCGCAGACCCACGCGGACAATCGCAGACACATCCCTTTCTTTTTAATCTTGCAGGTTAGAAAAAAGCGTGTTAGGAATTATTGATGATCGGGGCGTGGCGCAGCCTGGAAGCGCGCCTGCTTTGGGAGCAGGAAGTCGGAGGTTCAAATCCTCTCGCCCCGACCATAGTTCTAAAATGAAATCAGCCGTTTGTGATCAAACGGCTTTTTAGTTTTGTAGTAAAAAATTATTAGAGCTGTCCATTTCCATGTCACATTTGGCACATTTGTTGACACGCAAGTGGACCTGTTCCGATTTTAACCGTCCTCATCATCTTCAGGCTCCACCACCCACGTCCTAGCCTCGTCCATATCCCTGAACACTTTTATCTCTAACGGCAGGTCTTGTGCAATCGCTTCCCACATCCTTGACATTCCAAACTCAAAATCTTCAGAAGCTACAAGGGCCAATTTAAAACCGGTTCCACGGTCTTCGATCCCTCCCTTAATAACTTCGACGATTCTGTATAAATCATCCTCAGTAAACTTGTATATATTCGCCTTCCTTAAATCCCATATAGCGGACATACCCTTGGCATAACCCGGCATCTCAGCCACTCCAGTTATGGCCGACTTTACTTCTTCAAAGGTTAATTGTCCTGTCGCTGTCCGGATAATTACCTGAGGCTCTTTGTAAACCGTCGTCTCTATTGGCACACCATGATCTCCAATCGTTTTCGGTCACATTTGCTGATCAAGATTGAACCTGTCACAGATGATAACAAAAATAGATGCGAAAGTGAATCGTTTTAGCACCTGATCCTCAATGCAATCACCCTTTAAATTGCAGTTATGAGGTCGCAAATTTGAAAATCATAAAAAACCCTTGACAATTAACAACCATTAATTTAGAAGACTCGATTTTGAATAATACAACATGTCAGTCAGGGGGTGATGAAGATTGCTTGATATAGCGGCTGTTTTATTTATGCTTGGACTTGCAATTGTTTTGTTTAGGGATGTGAGAAAGTGATATTCGCCCTTGTGGAAATACACGTTCAATCTTTCTTTAGGCTGCTTTAATTAAAAGCAGGAAGTCGGAATCCTATTCAGCTGGCCCTTTACGGTCCCAATACCGAACCGACTCAGAGCGCCATTTGCCGAATCCCTTGAATGTTTCGATCCCTGCGTTATTGAATGTTTGTGCTATCTCCGAATACGACATACCTTCAGACCGTAGCTCTCTGAGCCTGCGTATCATTTTTTGTTGCTTAAATGACCTTTCCTCTATTTCATCGGAGATGCTGGGCAGGTCCTTGCCAATTGCAACAATCGCTCGATTGATTATTTGAACATACGGTTCCCCGGTGAGATGCTTTTCACGCTTTAGGATTTCGTGAGCTTCCGGAGTAAGCATGAGCTGAATCTGCTTGTTACCCTCTGCCAGCTTCTTGTTGCGCCAGCGCTTCAGCCGCTCCCTGTCCGTTTTGCGCCTTTGAGCTATTGTTTTTAGTTTCATTGTAGCGTTTCAATCATCGTTTCATATTAATGCCTAAAACGATCTATATCAGATTGGTTGGCTCTATGCAAACAAGAAAGGGTTTTGTTCTGCTTTTTTTACATGTATGTTTTTAGTTTCATTGTAGCGTTTCAATCATCGTTTCATATTAACACCTAAAACAACCTTTGTCAGATTGGTTGACTCTATGCAAACAAGAAAGGGTTTTGTTCTGCTTTTTACATGTATGTTTTTAGTTTTTCAGTTATATTTTTAAGCCTCGAAATTCTCTGGTGACAAAACAAAATCAACATTTTACCCTAATTGAGTGAAAGTCGAAGGTGCCCCTCGAAGATCCCGTCTCACGGGGAGATTCGAGGCATCGAGGGTCAAACATAAACTTGACCCCATTTACTGAATTGCTTTGCGGATATCGTCTTCGTGAATATGTACATGCTCATAAGCCCAGACAATGAACCGCTCAAGCTTGCCATGGCCATGGAAGGCATGCATCCCTTCACGATTAAGGTCTTGTTCCGACATCCCTTGCACTATAGCGATGGTATCTTCTCGAACCAATTTGAATTGTTCAATGAGCTCTTCGACAGTTAGCCCGTCTAATTTCTTGGTCTGGGTGAGATTAAATCGATCCACATCAAAATCTTCCGGTGCGCCCGAACCATCCGACAAAATATTTTTAAACAACCAATGCATCGAGCGTTCAATGGTAATAAAATGCGCCAATACTTGTTTGACGGTCCATTTTGCTCCGTCCGTATAAACTCGAATACTAAGTTGTTCAAAAGATAACGATCTGAAAAAAGATGTGGAATTTTCCAAATTTTTTTCGAGTTCAGCGATGATATCAGTGCGTCGGTCAGTCATAAAACCTCCTTATGCGCGCTGTTCGGTGTCGCGGCTTGCGTAATTGCCTTCCCCACCAAGTCACAAGGTCGGCAACCCGAAATAGGTGCTTTCTGAACTCAACAGCCAGGCCTGCACGCCCCCTGTCAACGCTTCGCCACGCCCCCTTGCGGGAAGCCGACACATGACTCGGGGCCGCGGGTGGTCGCTAACCATTACCATGCGGGGAACTTTTATCCCCTGCTCCTTGCCGGCTTTTACCGGCGCTTTCGACTCGACCCCATTTGTCTATCAGATTAAACATATGATATAATTTAAAATAATAGCCTTGATCACCAATCAGGTTGTGACCCCGTTTCCCCTGCTAATCAAGACGCAACCACGTTTCCCCTCCCCAAAAAGCAGACCAAAGCAGAGCCCCAAATCAGAGCTTCACATCATTTATTTGTTAAATAGTGTCCGTCCATAAATGAGGATTTTTGTTCAAGATCAAGGCATGCGAAAAAAATAACCACAGGCATATAGTTGTTATTCCGAGGATTATTTTTTGAGCATAACGCAGAGATTGGGCAAAAAGACCATTTATGGATGGACACTAAATAGTTAATGCTGTGATTCTTTTGTCTCAACAGATAGATTGTCGGTTTTAATTTCAATATTTGTTTTTTCGAAAGCTGGCATTGAGCCTGTAATTTCAATTCTGGTTCCGGTAATATTCACGTCTTTTAAATTCAGCAACCAGTTCGTTATAAATCCTTTGATGCCTTCATTGGCTTTATTCTTGATTTCCGGTATAGATGTGTTGCCTTTTTTGACCGCCGCCACTATAAAATCTTTGTAAGCCTGTTTCTCCAGATTTTTAGTTGAGCCTCTGGCCCATCCTCTTTCGGTTTCAACTTCCATACGATCTAATAAGATGGACGGAGGAAGCAATTGTCTGATTATCGGCTGTTTGACATATATAGTTCCATCTGTAAGATTTAGCTCCCAGGGATCGGATATTCTGATAAAATATTTGTGTACCGTGGGGCACCTTATTTTTACTATATTCGTTCCCAACGAAATGCCATTTTCAAACAATAGCGAAGTCCAAAACTCCCTTTGTGTGTCAGATATTGCATACTCCGTTTCATGAGTAACTTCTGCGACAATAAGTTCGTCACCTTTTGCAGATTTTGCCTGGCCGAAGTATTCTTTGATTTCGATTAGTCGCTCATAGGTCAACGAATTTATTTTATCCGCTATATTTGCTGCTGTTTCGGAAACATTTTTCCCAGTTTCGTTTATAAAATACAAAGATAGTACGATTGTAGTACAGACAACTGTGATCGTTACGAGTACAAGCAGTTTTTTCATTTCTACCTATCTTTGTTAATGAACACGAACGAAAAGTTATATTTTGATCTGTAGGTACCCCGCCGACAAATTCCATTTGGGGTCGGGCCGCGGCAAACAACTATAATAACAGCGCAAGATGTCTAAAATAGGCCTTAAAATTGTCTTAAACGATTCTTTTCGGCCCTAAAAATGCCCTTCACAGCCTTATTTGACGCATTTTTTTAATCGTTTTATATATTATATCAAGAGGTTTCTGTGGACCGACCCCATTTAGTTGTGTACATATCAAATGCTGTTATACCACTTAGCTAATTCCGATCCAATTAAATGTGGATTGTCCTCTTGAAGATAGTGAATACCATTTCCTATATCAATGGTCTTTAGATTTTTAAGCTTTTGTTGACACCACTCTAGCATAACCGAAGTTATAAGACCTCCGGGATGTGCATAGAAAAGAAGCTTTGGAAGATCGGACTCCCGGAGTCTCTTATTATAATGCTGAACAATTTTTGTTACATCTGCCGGATGACCGTCGATTGGTATTTCATTTGGCCAGCGCCATAGCGGTTTTCGAGATCTAATACTCTTATACGGTTCTCTATAATAATTTTTTTCTTTTTCAGTCAACCTGCGCACTATTGCTTTAGGCAGGATTTGCTCTACGAATATATTCAACCCCGCAATCATAAGCCAGCCTAAAACTGGAGTTCTAAATAGCTTGAAACCCATCTTGAAATCTTTTGGAAATTTATCCCACGTCACAGGTTTTATTATTGCTTCCATAAAGGCAATCCCTTTGATATTGTCTTCATGACGCATGGCATAATGGAAGCCAAGCGCTGAACCCCAATCGTGTACAACAAAAGTAATATTCTTAAGTTCCATTTTATTAATGAAGCTTTCTACATATTTTGAATGGTCAACAAATCGGTAATCGATGTCGGGTTTAGCGGATTTGCCCATCCCGATGAGGTCAAGAGCAATGCATCGTCCGCAAGAAGTCAGGTGAGGAATTATATTGCGCCATAAATAAGAAGAAGTTGGATTGCCGTGGAGAAAAAGAATAGGGTCACCTGATCCTTCATCAATATAGTGGATACTGGAACCGTGAATGTCTATATAGTTTGACTTAAACGGAAATTCTGACGATATGCTTTGATTCTCCATTTAGTATCTCCCTCTTAATTTATCCAGACCTGACGTGGAGTTGAGACGCGGGAAACGCGCCAGCGTTTTCCCGTCGATACTCAAACGTTTTGGTAGCCGAATATTTCCCTATAAATTGTCTCATCCCAGGGTCTACCCCAAGGGCCAGATTGCTTAATGGATTTTGAATAGCTATTCTTTTCATTTCTGATAATCATCGAAAATGGTTCATCATCAATGGATGCAACCACTGATATTTCATCATCCGCCCACTGTATGTTCAACCTACTGCTCTCAATGTCAGGTATAATAGCCCTGTCGCTTGTATATCCCTTTACAAAAGGAGGAGTATCCGCCCTTTTATATGTTTTTTTGAACTCATCATAGGATATTGGTTCAATTAAACAACAGATGGGGGCATCCGATAAAACGCAATTCTGCTCAAGGTCATGAAGATACATCCAGACACTTTGAGCGTTTCCATCAATAACACACTGATGAAACCCTTTCGGGCTGACAGAAGAAATGTAAATATCAACCATTTTTTTAATCCAACGTTGCAAATAACAGGCGCGAGTTTACGAGCGTCCTTGTTGATTTTTTTTGTTAGGGTGTTTGCCTTGCTTTGCCTCAATTTCTTTTAGTATATCTCTCCAGCTTATTATCCCAACTGGTATATGCTCTTCATCGACAACAGGTATACAAGAAATTTTATGATTGTTGAAAATTTCTATTGCGTCCAAGATCCCTGCGTTTTGTCCTAACACAACAGGTTTCCTTGTCATTATTTGATGCACTCTTTTATTAAGGCTTGCTGCGTCCCTGGCTGTTTCGCCCATAGTTCCAATGTGTGGGCTTAAGGCTTTTAGGAGGTCTCTATCCGAGATCACACCAAACAATTTCCCTGAATCGACTACTAGTAAATGATGGAAACGAGTGTTATCAAATATTTCTTTAACCATCCTCAGCGAATCATCCATTTCGACAGTGACAACGGTTTTGCTCATTATTCTTTCTACGCTCACGATTTCTCCATCGCACCCTAACATGTATTAGTTGACCTAAGTGAAATATGGAAATTGTCACTTTTTGACAACTAAATCAGAATTGAAAAAATTTAAACATCGCAATAACTGCTTAAATAATTTAGATGTATTCGGTTTCACAAGCCAAATTCCAACCAGGCTTATATATCAAAAAATGTCAAATAAGCCAGGGCTATCATAGATAAAATCGTTGTAGTTACTTTGCTGGACTGCCACAATATGGGCTCATATGCTTACCTGAAGGAAATCTGCATAATCATGAAGGTGCCCGGTATTTGAATTCAACACTCCTAGCAGTTGACTTGAAAAAATTTTGGCTGAAAGGTCTGGTTGCGGTGGATATGAGCTTCGCAATGTCAACGTGAATAGAATCGGTGAGGATCAGTGTCAGTGGCAATCTGCCAGCAATAACCGTGACCTCTCGTAAATGTCTGTAATTTCTGGAATCATATACAGATTTTACGTAATATGTCAAGATTATTATACAAATGTTACAAGGTGCGAACGGCCTTTACAACTCTCTCTCGTAAACGTCTTTGATTTCTTGCGACTGGATACCAGGGTAATCGAGCCTGGCTCTGATCGCTGGATGGCTTTGATGCAGGTATTTTTTCAAGATTGACATATATTGGCGGTGGACAGAGATGATTTGACAACTGTCACAATAGGATTTGCTTGACCTGACATCAGAAAAATATGATATCTGCATATCAATTGTTGTTGTGAATAGTGTCGATATTGGTAAGCAAGCACCAACCAGAAAACATCTATTTCTAATGACCACCAAAGACCTGGATGACAAGCTGTTAAACGTGTTTAAAGATTGCCCGTATCAGGGCAAACGAGAAGACTGCACTTTCCCTGAGATGCAAGATATGGAGATAGCTGCAAGGATGGACTTTCTGAACGATATGGACGAAGACGAGAAAGTCACAAAATGGCAAAAGCATTTGGAGTGTCTCATGAACGCTTTAGCCAGGTGAGAAATATATAAATTTTATTTGAATATCCCTTTGAGCAGTTTTTCAAACTGGGGGCCCACCTGCTTTTCTATATACTTTGCGGCTTCGCGTTGGAGAAGATTTTTGACATCCACCTCAACCTTAGGATTGCTTACATGGCCCCGCATGTTTACATCAATCGGGTTGTCATTGGCAACAATGTGCAGCCTTGCGTCGATTTGCTTGGTTTTGGTGTTCAGCTTTACGCCATCGCCGGTAACAGAGGCATGATTTGAGCGCATGGCGAGTTTTGAAACGATGTTCTCGCCATTGATGCTGCCGGCAAGATTACCTTCAAACTGCTCGCGGCTCAGATCAAAACCGACCAACTGGTCGACCAGAATGGTCATAACGTTGGGTACAAACCGCCCGTTTGGGAGTGTTGCATCAAACTTGCCTTTGCGG
>PVMK01126845.1_pt1 | contig 21028 bp, 14 predicted proteins | sample 1853481 | NCBI WGS metagenome assembly PVMK01 (sample SAMN08533507, study PRJNA380276) | Marine sediment metagenome, whole genome shotgun sequencing project.
TATTTCTCGTAAGAAGGTCTAAATTGTCCCACTTTACCTTCTTCTGCTGTCCCCTCGTCCAAAACATTTTTCACTGCCTCTTCAAAGTTGTTTCCACCCTTTATCTTTTCTTCGAAGTTTCTTGCCAGCTTTTCTGTTTTGAATCTGACTGATGATATCTGCCATTCTTTCACCATTTCTTGGTAGATTTTTTCCACCTCATCTTGGCCAGGTTTTATGTCCTTTACGTACCCTTCAAGCAGACGTTTTATGAGGGTTTCCCGGGAGAAATCGGCCACCATTTTTCTTATCTCAGGCAAAGCATCAAGCCCGATATTTCTTGCCTCCAGCACGATAAGTCTGGTGTTTATCATACGGTTAATAATTTTAGAATAATCGATGCGACCGGCTGTCTTGGCTCCGGGTCTTGCTGCGTGCGAAGCCGCAATCGCCCTGTTGAACTCTTCCAAAGTAATGGGCTCATCATTGACGGTCGCTACCGTTTTTTTCCCGTCAATTACCGGCAGCTTCCCTTCAGCTGCATATCCTGGCAGTACGGCAAATAGTAGGCACATTACCGTAATGAAGATAGTTTGTTTCACGTGCGTCATCCCTTTCTAGCTTTCCGTGCTCATCGTGGCTTGGCTTGGAATGCGAGAGGCAAACTGTGGTTCCTCAAAAAAGTGCGTTGGTGGAGTGGTTGTTTTAACGATTGGTATTTTAACACGAAGAGGCCCGTAAGAAAACGCTTATTGGGTGGAAAACTAATCATTAAATATCGCCACGAACTTTGCCCGGTGAAATCACCGGCCAAATCTGGGGATATCACCGTATACGGGCCCTAAGCGAACAACCCCCACAAAGCATAACTATACATAATTGTTAATATTTCTCCCCTAGTCACCCCCTGGCATACTTGTTGCGTTGTCCATCTCCTGCTTACCCATATTCTTCACGATCAGAGGTAAATCGTACCGACGTGCTAAATGATTCAGCCGTATAGTTGCTCCGCTAGTTTTCGATAGCTAGCAACTATTTACCCGAAGGACGACACCAAAATTGATATCTGAGAATGAAAATAGGACAATATAAATTCAAATTAAAGATTCTAGCCAGACAGAAACTCCTCATAGTCATGCTGATTATAAGCTTCGCTTGTTTTTTTGCTTACTCAGACAATGTCTCGGCAGGTATTGAAACCTCATTTCTCTATCAGTTATCCGGTTTTGCCGGCCCCATTCCCTATAACTGGCCGAGTATCTCTGTAGATGCAGAGAGAAATGAGATTTATGTTGTTGACACAAAGGAAAGAAACATAACGGTATTCAATGACCAGGGCATGGAGATTTATTATTTTGGTGATGACGGTAGCCTGGGCACTGCCGTTGATGTTGCCCTCGATAAAGATGGGAACATTCTGGTCCTCTCCAAAAGTAGGTCAAACGCTTCCATCATTAAGTGCAACTTCAGAGGTGAACCAATAGCGCAATTGGCTCTCAAAGATTTTCCTCCTGACTTTTCCCCTTTCTTACCCGGTCGCATCATTTACCGGCAGGAACTACTTTACCTTCTCGATTCAGAAGGTCTCAAGATTGCAGTGACAGACGTAAACGGCCTTTTCCAGAATGGTTATGATCTCGGTACTCTCGTAGGCATTGAAGAAGATAAGAGAGACGGAACGGACATAGACGGATTTAGCGTTGATTCTGAAGGGAACATGCTTTTTACCATCCCGGTCAAGTTTGCAGCCTTCGTACTCTCCCCTGACGGGCAGTATGTAAAATTTGGCCGGCCCGGTGGCGCCCCCGGAAAGTTCAATAATGTGGGAGGCATAGTAACCGACGACCAAGGCTACTACTATGTGGCCGACAAATTGAAAAGTGCCATCCTCATCTTTGATAAGGACTTCCGGTTTCAGTTGGAGTTTGGCTACCGAGGCTCAAGGCCGGAGAACCTGAACGCTCCTAGAAATCTGGCCCTGGACTCCCACGGTAGACTCTATGTGTCTCAGCTCGGCAAGGGGATTAGCGTTTTTCAAATAACCTATAAATAACCTAAACACTCTAAACCACAGCACATATCTAAATGAAAAGGAGGTGATCAACAGTAAGATCGAGAAGTGATACCGACAAAAAAAACGAAAGGAGGAACACAAGGAAATGAAATTGCTTAAATTTGTATTGGTTATTATGGTAGCAGTTGTACTAGGCCTTGCCTACGGTGGCAATGGCCAGGCCTTCCACGATGATGGCGTGGCCTATTGTGCCGGCTGCCATGTCATGCATAACTCTCAAGACGGGATACCCATCGCTCCCGGAGCCGACGGCGGCTATCTCTTGCGCCAGGTGGACGGCGCTTCCACTTGTCTGAGATGTCACGCAGGCTATGGACAGTTTGCGGATGGCAATGGTTATGGGGGAGGTGGAGATTTCTACTGGTTAACGAAAACCTTTACCTGGTCAGCCCATGGCCATGACGCAGAGAGCACTGGCGACTCCCATGGTCACAACATCATCGCCAAGGATTTCGGCCTACTCAACGAAGACGCAAAGTTGGGCAACAAGGCTCCCGGTGGAACTTTTGACCATGAAATGTCCTGTGCCAGCTGCCATGACCCGCACGGCAATGAAAATTACCTGCTTCTCCGGGATGACGATCATGATGGGGCCGATTTCCCAGATGCCCCCATCGCTGTATCGCCCGGCCGCAGCACGGCCAGCCGCAACGCTGTTTCGGACACAAACCATCCTGCCTACGGCTCTGGCATGTCTGAATGGTGCGCCGGCTGCCACACAAGCTTTATTGACGGTCTGGCTAGCCGCATGCACCCAGCAGATTTTCCCATGAATACCTCAATCCGAAACCAGTATAACGAGTATGTTAATACTGACGAGCCCACTGGGGGTAGCCAAGAAAATGCTTACCTTGAAATGGTTGCCTTCCAGACTGGAGACTCGGACACAACGGGACTCGATATAACGAGCACGAGGGGGCCAGACGCCGGTGGCGAAGTGGCGTGTATTTCCTGTCACCGGGCTCATGCCTCGGCCTTCCCGGATGCAGGCAGATGGTATTTCGAAACGGAGCTTCTTGTTGAGTCACACCCTGCAACTGGAGACGGTGGCGTAACTGGTGACGATGTTCTAAACAGCTACTACGGAAAAACCATAGAAGAACGTTTTGGAGAAAATCAAAGGTCCTTGTGCAATAAATGCCACGGCAAGGACGGTCCTCACGGCTAGGGCTAGTTTAAACTGGATGTGCTTCTCTTCTCACAAGGCTGAGGGCTAATAACTGGCCCTTGGCCTTTTTTTTGCCTTGAGGAACCCCTGTGCAGATTCAAAGGGTGTTATTGGTTTTGGTTTAGTGCAGTTTAATTGTTGATAGGTAGAATATGTGCTAGGATACGTCAGTCATGTCAATATGTTGAGTGGAGCACTACCCCGGAATACAATATTTGTTAGCCACGATAGCTTTAGAGAATTAGACTCGAGCGCAACAGGTATTAGAGATGATACTAAAAAGAGTTTGTTCTATTTTTCTATTGCTTGTACTTGTTGGCGGCTGCTTTCCCCAAGAATACACCTATAACAAAGCGGTTCTGCGTGACGAAGGCGAGGTCCTTGTCTACCTTCAACCCCTGCCGCAGGAGGCTGCCAAGCTCCGCTGCATAATGGACGGGATTTTCGCGGTTCGGGATGACGGCAGCGAAATACCTCTTTCCTTATCTTTCAATCAACTCAATGGTTCAGCCCATTTAGGACGTCAGAAATTATTGGCCACGGGGATCCTGCCGCCGGGCGCATACACCGGTTTATCCATCAAAATCAAAAAGGCATTTGTGCAGAGCGAAGAGGGTGAGGTTGCCCTGTTGGTTCCAGAGGAACCGGTGAGTGCAGCAAAGTTGTTCCAGGTGAACAGGCGACAGGCTCTTACCCTGTTTCTTTCTGTGAATGCTTCTGGGATAATAAGCGACGTTATCAGTTTCACTCCTGGCTTTTCCCTGGCGACTCCCGGTGGGATTCTCATAAATCTCACAGGCTATGTCAGTAATTCTGCTGCAAACCTTATCTCTGTTTTCAACACAAAAACCATGGAGGTTGTAAATGCCATAGCCACCGGCAAGGGACCCAAGGGGATCGTTCTCGATCAAAGCCGGGCAAGGGCCTACGTGGCTGTTTCCGGAGATGATATGGTGGAGATTTATGATGTTTTCAATGGCACGGTCACCGGCAGGGTAAGACTTACATTTGGAGATAACCCCATGGAGCTTGCCCTCACCCCGGATGGCAGGACGCTGGTGTCGGTCAATCACAGCTCAAATACCGTGAGCATAATTGATGCGATCTCTAGAATCGTGCTCAGGAGAATCGGGGTAGGTGAAAAACCAACTTCAGCGGTGGTGGACCCTTCAGGTTTCAGGGCCTACATCATGAATTCTCACTCTAACACGGTTTCTGTGGTGGACTTAACCCAAAGGACGCTTACGGCAACTATATCGGTTGAGGGATCTCCCCTAAGAGGGGCGTTCAATCGGGCTGGCGACAGACTTTATGTGGTCAGCAGCAATTCGCCCAATCTTTCTGTAATAGACCCCAGACGTCTGACGGTAACCGAAAGAATCTTTATAGGAACAGGGGGTTTATCCATAAGAGTCAGCCGTCTGAATGGTCTCATATTCGTGGGGAACAGCTTTGGCGCAGAAATTGCGGTGGTGGACCCTTCATCTTCCATGTTCATAGACTCCATTCGGGCAGGAGGCAATGCCGCCCACATGACTATTGATCGCCAAGAGAATACTCTTTTTGTGGTTCTTCCGGAAAGAAGACTGGTGCAGAAGATCAATCTAACCAGCAAAAAAATAATGGCTGAAATAGAGGTGGCTGAGCTGGCTTACGCCGTCGTAGTCATGGGTGAGTAATAGTGTATGTGTCGGGCCGTTTTCTTTTTTATATCGCTGTTAGCGGTTATGCTCTTTTTCCACGTTCTTTTAGCACCGAACGCCGGTGCCGAGGGAATAAGACTCAATGGAGAAATTACTTACCAAGATGTTGACACCACAACCACTAATAAGACCACCGGGGAGAAGTTCGACACCAACAGCTATCTCATTCGACAACGGTACAATCTAGATTTGTCAAAAACCATCTTCCCCTATTTGAGTTTTGACACGGGAACCATCTTTGAGTTAAGTCATACCGATTCCGAAACTGAAGGCACGACAACCAAAAGAGATGAGAGGCTGCTCCAACCATTTGTACGACTCAGTCTGAACAATCCCATTTACCAGTCTTCCCTGGAGTACCGCCGGACGGAATTCTACACAAGCACAACAAATGTTCCTAACACCGAGGACATTCGGGACGAATATGATGCCATCTTGAGATGGAAGCCTGTGGAGCTTCCTGAGGTAACTTTGCGCTACACCTATACCCACGTCTACGACGACCCGGAAACCGTGGACCTGGTAGAGAAGCTCACCACGGTGGAATCCAAGTATACAGCCTGGAGAGACCTCAGTCTTAACTACTTTTATTCACGAACAGATACAGAAAACCGCTTAGCCAATTTTGATACCCTGGAGCAGTTGCATTCTGGTAGAGCAGAATATGGGCGCAATTTCTGGGACGGACGGCTTTTCTTCAACACCAACTACAGAATAATCTATAGCACCATCGACCTCTCTGGGGACTCGTCGAACGTACAAGTTCCGCTGTTCCGTTCTCTGGGACTTTTTTCTCTGGATAACTCCCCTCAAGACGGGCCTGCACTGACTGTCAATAATGCACTTATCGATGGGAATCTTAATGCTTCCGCCGGCATAGATATCGGCTTGGGCGGCGATGAACTGACTTTGACAAACATCGGGGTCGATCTTGGCTCAACCACTGAGGTAAGTGAAATACGAATATGGGTAGACAGACGCCTTACTAATTCAGTGGCAAATTCTTTTTCCTGGACTGTCTACACCAGTCCGGATAACACTAACTTGAGCACCTGGACCCTGGTTGCCACAATATCTCCAGCACCCTTTGGAACTTTTGACAATGTATTTTCGATATCCTTTCCTTCGGTAAGCACACGCTTTATCAAGGTTGTGACCAGGCCGCTTCTTCCTACAGTTCCCGACGCTGCCAGTTTTCCCAATATCTTTGTTACAGAAATGGAAACATTCGGCACGGTCTCCCAGGATGCGTTCCAGGACACCCAGGATACCATTAACTGGACCTATGACCTCAACCTGAGAGCCAGGGTCACCGACAAGACCACCCTCGGCTATAGTTTGTACTACAATTATAGGGATCAAGATCTTTCCGACAAAAGGACCGAACTGTCCAACACTCTTTCCCTTAATCATATCTTCGATGAAGTATTTAGCACCACTGCCAGGCTCAACCGGACCGACGAAACGCAAGAGGATGCGGACACAGTTGAATACAATTATAATCTTAGCCTCAGGGGCGCTTATCTGCCGACTCTTGATCAGTCTCTTACTTTCAGCGGTTCAAGCACAAATACAGAAGATGACTCCAGCGATACTATGACCGTACTCCTTCGCACCAACGCCATACTCTATACTGGCTGGAGTGCCTTTGTCGATGCAGGTTTCAACTGGAACAGACCCGAGGCCAGTAATACGACGGAAAAGAGTTGGCTTCTTAGAGCATCGACAAATTTTGCACCAAATCAAATGCTTACCCTCAATTTGGATTATCGGCAGAGAGAGATAATACACCCTGAGACAAGTACCAGGTATGATTTCACTGCTGAAGCTTTTTTCGTACCCTTAAGAGCGTTATCCTTTAATGTCAGATATAACATCATTGACAGGTCGGGCTTTGATACTCAAACCACTCAATTTTACGCGGCTATCTGGTCACCTTTTCCTGACGGCTCAATTCAGTTCTTTTTCAACTACAACGAAACCTTGGAATCCGTAGAAGACCGCAGACGGACAACGATAGGTCCAGGTTTGAATTGGACCATAAGTAATCATTTTTTCTTTGAAATGTCTTACAGTTATCAAAAAGACGACTCTGATGTGCAGAAAATAGAGTCGAACAACTTGTTTGCTAAGTTTAGACTGATTTTCTGAATGTTGGCATAAATGATAGTATAATTCCTATTCGAGGCTGCTGTACCATCAACACTACAATATTTTTTGTCCCTGGCGGGCGGTTAGCAAACAAGTTGACCGCTAAGGTAAAGTGTTATATGAAACGACAGGTTGTATGCTTACACTGGCTGAAACAGCTATACCACAGCCTATTTGGTAAGGAAATGACTATGATTAGAATGATTAATGTTGCCAAGCTTAAGAAACTTGCCGTGTCTTTAATTATCGTCTTTTTGCTTGGATGTGCTCCCGACTCCAGTCTCACTTATTTCCATGATCCGAACATGGACTTCGCAGCCGTACGAAGCGTCGCGGTTATGCCTTTTCAGAACCTTACACGTGAATCGCAGGCGGGAGCAAGAGTGCGGGATGTCTTTGCCAACAGCCTTCTGTCTACCGGGGCTGTTTACGTGATCCCGTCAGGCGAGGTCTCGCGTGGAATTGCCAGGGCAGGAATACTCAATCCGGCCATTCCCTCTATGGAGGAAATCGGAAAATTCGCCGGGATTATAAAGGTAGATGCTGTAATTACCGGAACGGTAACCGAGTATGGACAGGTACGGTCAGGAAGTGCCAATGCCAATGTTATATCGATGAACGTGCAAATGATTGAAGTGCAGGCACTGAGGACTGTATGGTCAGCATCTGCTACCGAGGGGGGAATAAGTATATGGGATCGGCTTTTCGGCGCAGGCGGCAGACCGTTAAACGACGTTACCATGAAGGCAGTAACTGATGTTATCAATAAACTTTTCATGTAAAATCATTGACTTACTTCTTATTCTTCTTATCTGCCTTTCAGGTTGTTCAGCGACAAGTAACCGTGCCATAAGCGTGACTGACGACCCTCCTACCCCCGAAAAAAAACTGCTTGTCGCTGTCTTACCGCTTACTAACCTCAGCTCCACTCCCGCACCCCTTGCAGAGATAAGGCAACAGCTGGAAAATAGTTTTAAACAGCAGGGGCTAGACATTCTCCCAACTGAAACCCTGGAGAGTTTTATTGTAAAACACCGTATCCGTTACGTGGGTGGCCTAGACCAGATAACGGCACGAGATTTAAGGTATGAGACTGGCGCTGATGCAGTACTGATCACTTCTGTGGAGCTGTACAATGATATGGTTCCACCCAAGATTGCTTTAACCTGCAGATTGGTTTCCACCGGAAATAAGCCGAAAATTTTGTGGATGGATGGTGTAGGTTTGGCAGGTGACGACTCCGTAGGAATTTTTCAACTTTCCCTCATCGAGGACCCCCGGGAACTTCTTGAAAAGGCTGTGCGCCAACTTTCCACCTCTCTAGGAGAATACCTCGCAGGTATAAGCTACTCTCAGGACAGCCAGAGGGACATCATAAAGTTTTGGCCCAAGGCATTTTACCGTTCTCCCATCTTGGAGCCAGACTGGAATTACACTGTGGTGGTGGTACCGTTTTTCAACCTGAGTGAGAGGAGGTTCGCCGGAGAAATAATAGCTCTCAACTTTGTCGAACAGATGATGACCCAAAAGAACTTTTCGGTAATTGAGCCTGGAATAGTCAGACAAATACTCCTGCAAATGAGGATTGTAATGGATGATGGCATATCTTTTGCTGACGCCCATGCCCTCTTCAGCAAATTGAATGCCGACCTTATCCTCGCAGGTAAAATCTTTGACTATCAGGACTCTCAAGGAACCTCAGGTACAGCAAAGGTGGATTTTTCTGCTCTTGCCTTAGAAAAGCAGAGCCGGGAGACGGTCTGGACGGTCCAGAGTCATAATGAAGGAGATCATGGAGTTTTCTTCTTTAACTGGGGAAAGATAAATACCGCCCATTCACTGGCTTCTGAGATGGTGCAGTCTGCATTGGAGTCGCTGGTTGAGTAAGGTCTGACCCTGGACAAGATACCCCCTCACCCCTACCCTCTCCCCCAACAATTGGGGGAGAGGGGGATGTGAGAGGTTGAAGCCAATCACTCATAGTCTAATTTATGCCGAATTTCTTTAGTTGGTATCTGAGGCTGTCGTAGCTTATGTTCAGGAGCTTTGCCGCATGGGTCTTGTTTTGATTCGCCTTTTCCAGCGCCTGAAGGATCAGGTCTTTTTCCAGCTCCTCGAGGGATATACCTGATTCGGGCAGTATAAATCTACCGTCGGTAGAATGGTCTGCGGCCATGGTTGGCCGAGATATCCAAAGTGGAATATGTTGGGGCTGTATTTCTTCGGTATTCTCGAGCACTACAATCCTCTCCACCAGATTCTTCAGTTCCCTCACATTACCCGGCCAACTGGCGTCAATTAAGAGCTGTTCTGCTTCTGGGGAGAAATCCTTGATCATGTGCTTGTTATACTTGGAGGCAAAGTGTGCAAGGAAGTGGTTGGCAAGCAGTGGTATGTCCTCTTTTCTCTCTCTGAGTGGCACTATATGTAGGTAGAGTGGGCTGAGCCTGAAAAATAGGTCCTTCCGGAACTCACCCTTTTCCACCGCCTTCGCCAGGTTTCTATTGCTGGTGGCTATTACAGTCACCTCTATGGGTATTTCCCCTTTTCCTCCAACACGTCGTATTGTCCTTTCTTCCAGAACTCTTAAAAACTTACTTTGGAGGTTCGGTTTCATGTCACCTATCTCGTCAAGGAGAATTGAACCTCCCTTAGCCTGCTCAAACAGCCCTGTCCTGTCAGACTTGGCGTCTGTGAATGAGCCTTTTTCATAACCAAAAAGCTCGCTCTCCAGAAGGGATTCCGGCATGGCAGCACAGTTGATCGAGACGAACGGCGCTTGCCAGGAGTCGCCGGTGCCAAACATTAAATTGTGGATGTGCCTTGCCACAACCTCCTTACCGGTTCCACTTTCTCCGGTGATCAGGATTGCTGAGACTCGAGCCTGGGCAATCTTTTCAACCTTGTTTTTCAGTTCCTTTATTGCTTTTGATTCTCCGACAAATTCCTTCTCAGAAACCTCGGAATAGGCTTTTCTGAGGTATTTTACCTCCTGTTTGAGACTTTCCTTTTCGATGATGCTATTGATAACTATTTTCACCTCATCGGTGTTAAAGGGCTTGGTCAGATAATCAACAGCGCCCAGTTTCATTGCCTTAACCGCGGTCTCAGCAGTATCGTCCGCTGTCAACATAACGACCTGTATGTTAGGCTCGCTCGCCTGAATCTCTTGCAGGATATCTATCCCGTCTCGGCCGGGCATTGATATATCAAGCAGTAATATATCGGGTGCACAAGACTTGATTTTATCGATAACACTGTCTGATTCTGTCTCCTGATATATCTCGTAACCTTCCTTTTTCAAGGCCCTGGAGAGCACCGAGACAATGAGCTCATCGTCATCCAGAAGAAACACCTTTCCCTTGTCTTTCATGATACCTGTTCCTTTTTCTTTTCGTTAACGTGGAGAAAGATGTTAAACACAGTTCCCTTCCCTGGATCGCTCTCAAAATATATCTGCCCCCCATGCTGTTCGACGAGTCGTCTGGTTATGGCCAAACCTAAACCGCTGCCTTTTCGTTTGGTGGTGAAAAACGGTTGGAAGACTTTGCTTTTTACGCTTGCGTCCATCCCAGTTCCAGTATCAGAAATGGTTATTTCGATGGAACCCAATTTTTTATCATAGGAAGTCTTGGTAGCCAGCATGCCGCCGTCCGGCATGGCTTCGACTGCATTGAGCAGAAGGTTCAGGAATACCTGTTGCATTTGCATGGGATCAGCCATGGTCTGAGGAAGTTCTGGATCAAAATCCTTAAAGACGTTTATCGCCGCTGAGCTATTTGACAACACAGACGGATGTCTCAGCGAAAAGGCAATGGTTTTATCAAGGATGTCATTTACGTCTATAAGCGCCAGTTGAGGTTTTGGCGGTTTGGCAAAATTCAGCAGGCTCTTTAGCAATAATTCTATCCGTTTAATCTCCTCAACTGCTTGTACTACAATGGCCCTGTCTTCGTCTGGGATACTTGCTTCATCGGCAAGTATTTCCACTGAGCCCTTGATGCCGGCAAGAGGGTTTTTGATTTCATGAACCAGCCCTGTTGCCCACTCACCCACCGTTTTCAACTGTTCCGCCCTTTGCAGTTCCTCCTCTACCTTCTTGCGCTCAGATATGTCCCTGATGACATGGACCAAGCCAACCACCTGGTTAGCATGGTCAAGTCGTGGCATAGCTCTTATCTCGAGGTACTTATTTAAATGGGGCTCAAATATTTCAAAGGAACCAGGTGTTCCCGTCTCCAAGCAAGCGCAACTAAGGCAGTTTTCAGGCGGACAGTCCGTTCCATGGTAATACTCATAGCATTTTATTGCCTTTGTAACTTCCAAGGAAGGCAGTTTGAGCATTTCTTTAGCTGCTTTGTTGGCACGTACGATATTGAAATCCTTGTCGTGGATGGTGATCATATCGGTAATGGTATCGAAAGTATCTTCCCAATCAAGTTTTGACTGGAGTATGTAACTTTCCATTTTTTTTCGGTCTGAGATATCTCTGTCGACGGCCAATACATATTTGCGACCCATGTATGATAACAGCCCGGCACTAATTTCAACGGGAAAAACCGTGCCATCTTTCTTGAGGTGATTGATTTCTGCTTGGATCCACTCTCCCTTCAATATACGCTGAATGCGTCCCGGCGCCTCCTTGGCGGCATCCTCCGCATCCAGATCTTTTACCAGGTTGAGCTGCAATAATTCATCAAGAGTGTAGCCGTGCATTGCCGCTGCTGCCTGGTTGGCGTCCACGATCTTGCCGGGGTTTTCCCCCTCAGCCTCCACGATAAAAATGGCATCCCCTGCACTTTCGAACAGCGTCCTGTAACGTTTCTCACTCTCCTCCAGTTCGCGTATGTGGTGTTTGAGCGAATCTGACATCTCATTAAAAGATGCTGCCACTTCCCCGAACTCATCGGCCAAACCCTCTATGCGGTAATCCAAATCACCGTCTTTTATTCTTGTCGTTGCTAGTGAAAGCGCCTTCACCGGTTGTGCAACTTTCCTGACAATAATAAAGCCTAGACCGATGGTAAGAAATGGGGCCAGAATCACCATTATGTAAAGTATAATTTTTGTTTGTGAAATCTCTCTAAAAGAAGATTCAGTTTCCTCAGCAAGTCGTGCATTTGTGGTGTGCACCATGGCATTGACTTCTGTCACCAACCTTTCCGTTGTTTGGAAGGCCTTGTTGAACTCTATCTGTGTCCTGCGGCGATTGGCCCTCATGGTCAAGTATCTGCTTAGTGAAGTCTTATATTCGTCAATATCACTTTTCAGATCATAAAGCCTCCTCAGCAAATACTCATTTTGCTTACTTCCTTGCAGCATAGCCGCCGACTGATGACAGCCCATACACCTTGCCATGCTCTTATCTAGAAATCTAACGTTGTCGATAACCGTATCGATACTTCTTGCATGTTGGGTGTTCTTCAGGCTGAGGTCGGACTGCACCTTTTTTAGATAGATCAATAACTGTTCCCTGAGTATTTCAATTTGATGGAGTGAGATCACATGATCCAGCTGTGAGGTTGCGGTCTCCATGCTGATGATTATATAGGTACCACCCAGGATAAAACCCAGGCAAATGATGCTTATTGCTGTAATAATTATTTTCTTCATTACTCGTTTTGATATTGGTAGGTGGTAAGATCCAGACCGATTTGTTTTGCATATCTATATACATTGGCGTAATCACCATCTGTGGTCTCAATGAATCTCTTCGCACCCAACTTTGTCAACACCTGAATACCTTGGCTGTCATTCTGCATATTGAGCAGCGCCTCTTGCAGTTTATTCCTGATAGCATGGTCAAGGTCCTTCCTTACCGCCAAACCATTCTCAGGTACGTCAGGCGACCTTGCCATGATGACCAGTTCATCCTTTACCCTGCTATCAACGGCTGCAAGCCTGGCGAACACGGTATTCTTTGCAGCTCCTATCTCAGCCTTTTTGTTGAGGACATCATAGATTGCATCCTCATGGGTACCACTAAAATATGTCTCTTTGAAAAAGGTCTCATAATTTTCGATTCTGTGCGCTTTAAAGAATGCCAGGGGAAGGAGGTAGCCTGCTGTGGTCGCCCGGTCCACAAAGACGAAGCATTTTCCCTTCATATCTCTTACGCTTTTGATGCCACTGTCTTTTCTCATAAAGATGAGACCATAGTATGTGGATACGCCTTCAACGGTCTCAGGTCTGGCGATCGCTTCAACGCCCAATTTTGCATGGGCCAGTGTATAGGTGAAGCTTCCAAAGAACGCACCGTCCAAACCTGCAGAGGCGAAATTATCAATAATATTTCCATATCGGGTGAGAACCTTCAGCTTTATATTGGCCCCGATCTTTTCCGAGAGATAATTGGCCAGGGGTTCATAGCGGTCAAGCTGTTTGAATATGTTACGCTCAGGAATAAGACCAAGGACCAGGGATGGTCTACTCCCTTTCGTCTCTACATCTCTTTCTGTCTTTGTCTCACCACAGCCCAATAAGATAGTCAGGCAAAGACAAACTGAAATGAGTATTCTGCTCATGCCGGAAATGGCTCGTTCTCGGGGGTAGTAACACTAGCTCACGATTCCTTTCCATAATAACAATTTGTGTTCAGAAAAGCTATTGGAGCGGGGGGAAAAGCTTTCTTCTGCCGTACAGCACGTTGGAAGTTAGTAACAGCTCAGGCGACTCCAGACAACGGCATGACCATGATCTAGCCCGCATAATTCGTGAAACCGGCCAGACCGATAAGATGGGCGTGTCCCACGCGCAGCGCAACCGCAGGGTCTCGGACCCGAACCGCACTTGCACAATACCTTGCTGGGTAAATTTGTTCGGAGCGTAACGAAGGAATTCCTGCCCAAGGACGCCTGGCTTCCGGCTCGACTCCGCCCCGGAGGGGACTACGCCCCGGAGGGTAGAGCCTACAGCTCGGAGAGAAGGACTGTAATATCCGCGACCGCAGTAACCGCTTTGTAAATCAGGCGGGCTAGTAGTTGGACCCAACAGATATCTGGACTTCATTTTCTACCATTTCTGGCTGATCTTCATCTAGGCTGAAGAGTCTTCGGGCAACATCCAGGTATAAGTCCTTCTGTGTCCTACTGCTGGAGCGTTTGAGAAACAGGATGGGATCATGGAGCACTTTGTTGACGATGGATTGGGTGAGGACGTGGAGGGCGTCTATTTGCTCTGGTGGAAGAGAATCCAGCTGACCCAAGGTCCTGCGGACCTCTGCCCGGCGGATCTCCTCAGCCTTGCGACGAAGAGAGACTATGGTTGGAACAACTTCCAAGGTGCGCAGCCAGGTTTCAAATTTCAAAGCCTCAGCTGCAATGATGTGCTCGGCCCGCGTCGCCTCTTGGAGACGCTCGGCCCGATTCATCTCCACAATCCCTTGGAGATCGTCGATATTGTAAAGATAAACGTTGTCAATCCGGTTTACCTCGGGGTCAATATCCCTCGGTACGGCGATATCAATGAGAAACAGTGGGCGGTTGCGGCGGGCCCTCATCTGCTTTCTGACGTCCTGGAAACTGATTATGGGCTCTGAAGAACCTGTGGAGCTGATGATAATGTCAACCCGCTTCAACTCTTGGGCCAATTCATCCAGGGATACCGTGTTGCCATTAAACCTTCTGGCCAAAGCCAAAGCCCTGTCCAATGTGCGGTTGGCCACAATAATCTCATCCACCCCTTGACTCAAAAGGTGCTCGGCAGCCAGCTCGGCCATCTCGCCAGCCCCTACCAGCATGGCCTTCTTGCCTTGCAGATCTTGGAATATTTTTTTGGCCAGTTTAACCGCCGCATAGCTTATGGAAACCGCACTGCTGCCGATCTGCGTCTCTGTCCGCACCCGCTTTGCCACTGAAAAGGATTTGTGCAGGAGCCGGTTGAGAATCACCCCTGAGGTTTTGGCCTCCACCGCATCCCGGTAGGCCTGTTTGATCTGGCCGAGTATTTGAGATTCTCCCACCACCATGGAATCCAGGCTGCATGCCACCCGAAAGATGTGCTTTACCGCGTCATGGTCCAGGTAGATATAAAGGTAAGGCTTGAGCGCCGCACTGGTCTTGCCGTAGATATCCGCCAGGTAACGCACTACCATGCCGATACCTTGATCGAGCACTGGCGTGGTGAACAGGACTTCCATCCGGTTGCAGGTGGAGACGAAAAAGACCTCCTTCACCGGTTGGAGTTTGGAGATTTGTTCCAGTGGCGTGCTGCCGTCTACACAGACGGATGCGAATTTTTCCCGGATTTCAACCGGGGCGGTCTTGTGGTTCAATCCTATAACAACAATGCGATCCATAATGTCACAGTCACGAATAAATGTCGGCAAGCAACGTCCCAATGATGTGTAGAACAACTATATCAATATGTGTGCCAGAACGATGTGTAGCTGGATAAAGCTTAAAAAACAGTAGGTTAGACAATTGGAAGGTTGCTTACCATCAGGGGATATATGGTGAAATCCCCAGGCCTGTACGGTGATCTCACCAGGTGCAGGATTGGGCTGTCGTCTGTGGTGTTTTATTGTAGGGAACCATTAATATTCCAAAAGATTATTCTAGTAGATCTCCACTTCCTTTTGTTGTGCGCATAGTGGGATCGTGGAAGAATTTAAACTTCACCAGGGCCTCAAACCCATGACAGTCCTTACACATGATAAGAGGGGACCGTGTTCTAAGAAAACTGTTGGTCGCATTGCCTTCAAGATTGACGCCCTTGCCCTTGGTAGGAGATTTTGGATCCCATTGGTGCACATTATGGCATGATGGGCAGGAAATACTTCCCACATTTACCGGTTCGCCTGAGGTGTCGTGAAAAAGTGGAAGATAATTGACCTTGCCTTGGATGGCTTTGCCGAGATCAACAATCTTACCTTGCGGATGGGTGGCGATTCGAGGGATTTTGCCTTTGGCACTGCCGTTTTCTGAATGGCAGGAGTTACACATCCTTTCCGTCACACTCGCACCATCGCCAAATTCCTGAGCCCACAGTTTGGGCTTGTTCTTACTGTTATGAACAAGATGACACACGCCGCATGTCCCTGATTCAACCGGTGTTTGCCCCATGACATTCTCATGAGAAGGCGCCGTTATTATCAGATCGTGATCAGTCCTTTCGAGGTTGGCCTTGTCGGGATGACAGTTGTTGCACAGTTCAGGTGAAGGTGAGTTTTCTAATCTCAAGAAGCTGTTTTGCGAGTTCCCCTCGACATCAAAATGCTCACCATCTAAAATTCTCAGTGGGTCCCATCTATGCGGATCATGGCATGTCTGGCAGGTCATGACTCCTTTATTAGAAACTTTTCCGTCTCGATCAAAAAGTGGCAGGATATTCTCAAGCTCTTTTTCATTAGGCGAGATGTTTACAGGATGAGAATAGCGTTTGATTACTTTCTTGCTGGCCAGGCCGCTTTCACTGTGACAGCCGATACAGAACTCTTCTGCGCCACGAGCATTCTTTTGAGCCGGCTCTTGCCTCAGCCACAAGAAACCTCTCTGGGCCCCGTGCACCAGATGGCAACCCCCACAGAGTCCGGATTCCGACGGTTTCTGTTTCAAGATATCTTTTTCTGCGACAACTTTATTAAGATCATGTTTGGAGTTGGCGATATATAACTTGTTCTTATGGCATTCACGGCAGAGATCTGGCGATTGCCTCCTTAAAAGGGATCTGGCTTCATTGCCCTCACCATCGGTTGCTGTTTGTCTCTTGATTGAACTCGCCGCTGTTCCATGGGTATCATGGCAGGTTAAACAGGTCAGTTTTCCATTTTTATCCTGAACAGTGTGCTTACTGAAAAGTGGAAGCGCTAATTCACTCTTTTCAGCGTCTACGGCGGCAAAAACAAGATCTTCTTCCTTCTTTTCAAATGGACTTACATCCAGAGGATGAGTGTAGCCTGGGGGCCTTACTTTCTCCGCGATATTCCCTTTACTGTGACAACTCAAACAGAGCCGTGTGGTTAAATCTTTCTTGCCGCTAAGTTTTCTGGCTGGTTTATGCGGCAGATGGCATGCTGAACACACACCTGCCTCAGCCACTGTTTTTCCCTCCAGATTCCTCTCACCGGGTGCAGAGTGAATAAGGTTATGTTTGGTATTTGCCAGATATTTTTTGTCTGTGTGACATGTTAGGCACAAAGAAGATTTCTCATTCCCCATGACCAATAAGAACTGCTTTTCTCTTTTGTTATGGTGCACCTTGTGACATGTCAAGCAAGTTATAACGCCCTTGTAGCCCAATTTAGCTCCTTTTTTGATAAGCCCCTCTGGTATTTTTACCTTTTCAGACGCAGCATTTATCACATGAAAAGGATTTCTGGTACCATCAGGCGCAAAAATATTTTTGTCACCATGACAATCCAGACAAAGGGCTGAATTCCCGGCGCTATTTACCAGGAAGCTCTTATACGGTGACCCGTGCGCTGTATGACAGGTCTCACAAATGACCTGGTCCTTTTTTCTACCTGTAACAGCACCGAGGGAAATAAGCTTTGCGGGAATCTTCTGACGCATGATGCCCACAGGGTGATTTCCGGCAGCTTTTCCGCCATCTGCTGTCGGATGACACATGCGGCACATGGCTGCATCTATGTTGGAAGTTCTCATAAAGATAGTATCTTCGCTGTCCGGTCCGCCCTCCACACCGTGCGCCGTATGGCAGGTAGAACATTGCATGTTGCCATTTTCATCCAGCGGGAATATTTCAGGTATCTTCATGTGTGCAGGTGGCGGCTTATTGATCTTGTGCCCGGAATTTTCTGCCAACTTCGCCCTGGAGTCCATCACGCTGCCGTCGTGACAGGAAAAGCACATGTCAGGCGTTGCCACGACCTTTTCCCCTTGATATTCCACAAGATCCGAATCCTTACCCTCAACGAAGAAGGTGTCTATCCAACGATAGTGGCAGATGGCACATGCTTTTCCTGAATTGGGATTTTTCATGGCCTGGCCGACTGCCTGAGTGCTATAGACCAGACCGAGCAAAAAAATGAGCAATATATTTAGCAATATTATTTTTTTCATTGCTCTCAATATGATTCACGAAATAAGCGACACGGACTCACTCAGTACCGCCTTCCAGTTGATATACACCCACTTTGTTTGCCAAGGTTTCAACGACATAAAGCCTATTATTATGGTCCACGAACAGCCCCATGGGTGTCCTGAACTTTTTCACCCCACCACTAACCGGATCGCCCAGCGCACCGTAAAACTCACCGCTTGACTCGAACACCTGGATCACCCCCGTATAACTGTCACCTACATACACCCTGTTGTTCTTATCAATGGCAACTCCTTTTGGGCGAAAGAACTCTCCTTTTTCAACCCCCCACCCACCAATGGATGTAACATACAGACCATCAGGGTTAAGTATTTGAACCCTTGTATTGATGACGTCAACGATATAGAGGTAGTTCTCACTGTCCAAGGCTATAAGAAAAGGAAATCTGAACATACGTTTGCCAGTGCCGGGGCTGCCGTAGGTGTTGATCAATTTAAAGGTCGACAGATCGTAGGCAAGAATATAGTGATTGTCATTATCAACCACGTAACATCTGTTTCTAGAATCATCCACCACAACATCGGTGGGATCAGCGGGATGGTTATTCTTGGCAGGGATTTTCATCTCTGCGATATAGCTTCCCTTGGCGCTAAAGATCTGCACTCTCTGGTTTCCCGAGTCGGCAATATAAACCTTGCCGGAGTCGTCAATGTCGATTCCCAATGGGGACCTGAATTCGCCGCTACCAGAGCCCTTCCTTCCAAAGGATGACACGAGCCTGCCTTTTCGACTAAAAATTTTGATCTTATGATTTACCCCGTCGACAACATATATCAGTCCATTTTTAGAAACCGACACGTCGCTCGGCTTGTTCAGTTGACCGCTAATGTCAAAAATTATCCTGACAGGTATGAGTCTGATGGCATCGGCAGGAGCTGTGAATAGGATGAAGAAACTACTGAGGAGCAGAATAAGGGAGAAGAAATATGGTTTGTAGGTACCTCTCATTAAGATAAAGTTGATCTTAGTAGACTTCTTTGTAGGGCGAGGCAGTTGTTCTGTAACCATAGTGAGAGTTCATAATCAACTAAACCATAACGTTCTAATAGTCTAGTTCCCAAATAATCTCGGGAAGTAAAAGACTTCATATTTAGTGACCAACCCTTTAATGTTCAAATAGATAAGATGTTTAGACTTTTTTTCATCAAATCCAAGTTTGTCAAAATCTAAAATACCCTCGGCAGAATGGCACTCGTTACAGGCCACGGATATTTCTTTTCTTTCAATATCCCTATGAAAATAGTCTAATTCTTTCTTCTTGGCGTCTGGTTTTAGGTTTTTTTGCTGCAGCATGAATTCATTGGCCGCCGCGGTGTCTTGGATATTCATCAGCCCCCGTTTTTTCCCTTCATCTAGTGAAAAAACAGCTATTCTGGAAATGAAATGCTCATCAGCTTTATGGGCTTTATTTGATCGAGGATTAAAGTACGTCCCGAAAGGCTCGCCGCTAAAATCTGCGTTTTCGGTGTCTTCCCAGTCGTAACCGAGATGATTAACCTTGCCTCTATTTATATGACAGACCTCACAGAACATAAACCCGGTATGCATGTTGAGAAAAGATCTTACCAGGTTGTTGTTACTGTGCGGATATATGGGATGGCATGCTCTGCATGATGATTGATCCTTCAAACTGATAATGTAAGATTGCTCTTTCTGGTGTAGAGTCTCTAGAGGATAGGTTGAAATCTTCTTGGCATCGTTCTGATGACATTCAGTGGTGCAGTCAGTGCTTGTTTCGCCCGTGTGGGGAACCTGTGCGATGTTAGTATGGCATTGCTTGCAACGAAATTCACCATGCGGTGAAGTGAAAAACTTTTCTTCATCAATGTGGAGTACCTTGACCCCTTTCGTTTTCTCGAGCCTTACGAGGCCAGGGTACTGATGGCAGGTGAGGCAGCCGTCCTCGTCCAGGCCAAAGCACTCACTCGTCCCGAAAAACAAGAAATAACCTGCAAAGATTACTAAAATTGAAGAGACGAGTTTTATCATGTGCCGCTGAGCTATCTGTTATGAATCCTATTTAGCTTTACCGCAGGCACCAACACCTCCGGCGGGCTCAAATATCTACTCGACTACTTTCTCAATGCCAAAATCAATTTGGGAGGGCAGGTAAAACTTTTTATATTTTTCGATCATGCCAACGATTTCAGTAGAATCTAGATGATCTATCCTCTGCTTGGGAAATCCAAGTTCTTTGAAATCAAGATAGCCGTCCTTCTTGTGGCAATCTGAGCAGAATACCGGTTTGTCTGATATGTGCTCATGCAGCTTCGCTTTTGCCTGGGCGATTTGATCTGGTGTATATTTGTCCTTGTACAGTAAGAACTGTTGTGCAGCCTCCTCACTGACCGGCCTGAAGATTCGCGTCCTGACTCCCTTGGCAATTTGAATGGGAAAGACCTTCGCCGAATACTTACCGTAATCTCCTTCTACCTGCTTGGATATCGATCCGGTCTCCCGATCAACCCAGGCAAAATAAACCGTGTGCTCATCGTGTTTCTCGCGGGCATGACAGACCGAACAGGCTATAAAGCCACCATGAAAATTAAGAATAGACCGTACTTTTTTCTCTTTGCTGTGCGGATAAGTGCCATGACACGTCAAACAAATAGGTGATATTGTTTCCGGCCGCGAAACATACTCGTCTACCATGTGAAAATGGTCGCGGGGCACAGTATCCTTCTCTAGCAGAATTTTCTTAAAAATGCCATCCTCACCTGTAACCTTGGCTGACTCGTCAGCTTTCTTGGCCTCAACCTGGGGTAGCTCGTGGGGAAAATAGACCAGCGTGAGCAGCCAGACACCAAACAGTAAAAATGGCAGGATATAAACAACTTTTAATAAAAAGATGGGAAGCCTTTTCAATAAAAGAGTTGGAACCTTCTTCATGCT
>PVMK01119717.1_pt1 | contig 21025 bp, 21 predicted proteins | sample 1853481 | NCBI WGS metagenome assembly PVMK01 (sample SAMN08533507, study PRJNA380276) | Marine sediment metagenome, whole genome shotgun sequencing project.
CGTTGAAGATCTGGGCGCAAGTGTCATCGCGGCCAACTACTCCCGCTTTGTGGTCGATCTCAATCGCCCGCCGTCCGACGCATCACTTTACGAAAACCAGCTTGCAACCGGTCTGTGTCCATGCAAGACCTTTGCAGGGCAAGACATTTACCTGGACGGTGAATCTGTCAGTTCAGAAGAGCAGGAGACACGCGTCCAGGCATACTGGCAGCCCTACCACGACAGGATAGTCGAGACGCTAAATCAGCTAAAAGGCCAATTCGGGTACGCCCTGCTTTGGGATGCACATTCGATCGCCCGCGAAGTCCCGCTGCTATTCGACGGTGTATTGCCTGACCTCAACATAGGCACGAATGGGGGCCTGAGCTGTGCGGCTGAAATTACGGCGGCGGTCTCGGCTGTAGCGCAAGCATCGCCGTATTCGTCCGTTACCAACGGGCGCTTCCGCGGTGGCTACATCACGCGCAGCTATGGCGCGCCTGAAGATGATGTCCATGCCCTGCAGCTGGAGTTGACGCAACAGAACTACATGGACGAAAAAAATCTGAGTTATGATGCCGATCGTGCGGCCGCACTTGTCGAGACCATAAAAGGCATGCTGCACGCATACGAGACATCAGCAACACGCGGCAGCTGATGCGAGGGGGCGTTGGATGACATCAAAGCGCGGTATTCACCGGCTTTACGCCGAGGATCCAACTTCGGCAGACTTTCAGTTATGGGGTCGCAAGGTCAATCCTGTTTCGCGCCGCGGCTTCCTGCGCGGCAGTGGTCTCGCCGCCATGTCTGCCGCAGTGGGCGCGAGCATCCCGTTTGCGAAATACATGCCCGGTGGTTTGATTCCCGCCGCGCTGGCACAAAGCGATGAACCCTTCGAGTTGCCTGGCAAGTCCGGGCTTACCGTACTGAATGACCGGCCGATCAATGCCGAGACCCCGGCACACTTGCTTGATGACAGGATTACACCGGCGTCACGTCTGTTTGTCCGCAACAATGGCATACCGCCGGTGCAGACAACGCAAGCAGATCGGTGGACGCTCGAACTCACCGGCGAGTCCTGCGTCGACGCAAAAAAACTGACGGTTGCTGAGCTCAAAGCGAATTTCGATCATTACACGCTGCAACTGCAGATCGAATGCGGTGGCAATGGTCGTTCGGAGTTTTACCCGCCCGCGCGTGGCAATCAGTGGACGATCGGCGCCATAGGCTGCCCCGAATGGACCGGTGTACGCCTTCGCGACGTTCTTGAATACTGTGGGGTCAAAGACGATGCCGTGTATGTCGCCTATGAAGCCGCCGACCGGCATTTGTCGGGTGACGCCAGCAAACAGCCGATTTCCCGTGGCGTGCCAATGCACAAGGCACTCGAAGATGAATCGATGATCGTGTGGGCGATGAACGGCGAACCCCTGCCATTGTTGCACGGCCATCCATTGCGACTAATGTGCGCCGGCTGGCCCGCTTCGGTCAGCGGCAAGTGGCTGACAAAAATCTTGCTTCGCAATCGCGTCCACGACGGCGAAAAAATGCTGGGGCAATCCTACCGGGTGCCTTGCAAACCGGTAGCGCCTGGCGCGTCTGTGGCGGACAAAGACATGTGCATCATCGAATCGATGCCGGTCAAATCGCTAATCACATTTCCAAAGTCAGGCGTATCACATGCGGCCGGTAAGTCTCTCGAGATTCGTGGTCATGCATGGGCGGGAGATCTCAGCGTTGTTGACATGTTTACCTCGATGGATTTCGGTGCAACCTGGCAGCAAGCAAGCATCGAATCGGCGGCGAACCGGCTTGCCTGGCAACACTGGTCGGCAACCGTTGATTTTTCCGAACCCGGTTACTACGAAATCTGGGCGCGGGCAGAGGATAGCAACGGCAATTCGCAGCCGATCGTGTTGCCGGGCTGGAATCCACGCGGTTATCTGAATAACGCCTGTCACCGTATCGCGGTGGGCGTCACCGCCTGACCATGAAGAGACTGCTGCGACTGCCACTTATGGCACTTGTTTTGATGTCGCCCGGACTGATGGCGGCGGATGAAATCGACGCAGCGACCGGGCTGATTGTGAATCCCGGCTGGGAGATGGTGCGCATTCACTGTGGTGGCTGCCATTCGCATGCCATCGTTACCGGACAGCGCGCTGATCGCCGGGCCTGGCTTGACATGATTCGCTGGATGCAGGAGACGCAAAACCTATGGCAATTCGATCCTGCGACTGAAACGCAGATCCTGGATTACCTGGCGGCGAACTACCCGCCGCAGCCAAACAGGCGTCGCGCGCCGATTCCCACGAGTCTGCTGCCTGAATCGGCGCGAGAATTGTAGAAACTTCTCGTAGGAGCTCGCTCCCAATCCGCCCTCATGGTGGCATAGTATGTGGATTGATGGGTGCGGATTGATCTTTAGCGCTAGCAATGAAAGCATCAAATGACCCCGCCCCGGCGGGCAAATAATTAAGACAGCTTAGGACAACACCGGCACTAGGTTTAAAATTTTTTCTTATTCAGCTGCCCTTCAGCATGCTGTCCGTAAACTGCGACAACTATAAGGTGGTCATCATCTGGGCTATCATTACAACCGGATTCGAGGGTTCGCGGAACAGGAAATTGGGCTCATGAAGAAAATAGTCAGATCACTGATGGTGGCGATTACGGTCGCTCTTTTGCTTCCTTCACTGCCGGCGTTTGCGGCATCCGCTGCCGTTATTGACGCCAAAGTCGATGACGCAATCGAAATTTTCAAGGAAGATGTCAATGGTGCAGAGGTTTTTCTGAGCCAGTCTGCCGGCTACCTGGTGTTCCCGCGGGTGATCAAAGTCGGAATCGGTTTTGGCGCCGAGACCGGTGAAGGCGCACTTCGCGTGCGTGGCCGCAGTGTTGAATACTATCGGACGACGGCGGGATCATTCGGCTTGCAGCTCGGCGCGCAGGCGAAGTCGATCGTTATTGCGTTCATGACGCCTGAATCGCTGGAAAAGTTTCGCAACAGCTCCGGCTGGAAGGTCGGCGTTGACGGTTCCGTTGCGTTAATAGATCTTGGCGCGGGCAAGACCATCGACACCGGCAACATCAAGGATCCGGTGGTTGGATTTATCTTCGGCGCTAAAGGGTTGATGTATAACCTGACGCTGGAGGGCACAAAGATCTCGAAGCTCGACAGGTAGGAGCAATTGTAGGAGCCCGCGTGGCGGGCGAAGGCAGGTCGTCGAACGTCGCACTAAAGATCAATCCGCACCGTCCGATTGGTTAAATTTTATCGTCGCGGGCGGATTGGGAGCGACCAGCCGCGATTCCCTATAACGACAAATGACCGACGCCAAGAAAAAGAATAAGAAAAAGAAAGATTCATTCGCCGTTCGCATGAAAAGGCGCGGCCGCGAATTCAAAAGTCTCGGGCAAACCCTCGCGAACGAGCCCAAAGCATTTCCAGGCGCGCTGCTGAAAGTACTCCGCCGCTCATTACGAACTGTGTGGGATGCCAGGGGCGGCGGAATGTATGCCTGTGGCTATGTGCTGACATTCTTCTGGCTGGAAATCACGATGCTCGTTAATGAAATACTGTCAGCCGAAAGCATTGGCGGTTTTTTCGGCGAGCAGGTCTTTGAATTGTTTTTCAAATTCTTTGGAGAGTCGCTGCGAAACATGATTAGCGCATTCATGTGGCCAATATACGTTATCGAGGTATCACCGCCGTGGGGATTAGGCGCATTCGTAATTATGTACCTGGTTTTCGGCCGATGGATCAAACAACCGCTGGAAAAGTGGTTGTTCCATGATAACGAACTGCCGCAGAAGGCGGACACAAATCAATAAGGACCGATCAGGATGGTTCGAGAATCTTGCCCTGCTCTTTCGCGCGTTTCTCGAATCCATGCTGCCATTTGGAGCGGTGTATGGCGGGTGCAACCTGTACTGCAGTCACCTTGTACTCAGGACAATTGGTGGCCCAGTCAGAGTACTCGGTGGTGACCACGTTGGCGCCGGTTTCCGGATCGTGGAAGGTCGTATACACGACGCCTGTCGGTACCCGCTCGGTGATCGTCGCTTTCAGCGTCGTGTCGCCCTTGCGGCTGGCGAGAGATACCAGGTCATCCTCATTGATACCCCGCATTTCAGCATCGTGCGGATGTATCTCGAGCAGGTCCTCCGGATACCAGGCCATGTTGGCGGTGCGTCGTGTTTGTGCGCCAACGTTGTACTGACTCAGTATCCCTGCCTGTGGTCAGTAACAGCGGGAATTTGCGGCTCGTGCGCTCCTTCGTCGCTACGTAGTCTGTTTCGACGAAAAGGCCCTTGCCGCGGACAAAATTTTCGATATGCATGATCGGCGTGCCCAGCGGCGCTTTTTCATTGCACGGCCACTGCACGCTGCCGACCTCGTCCAGGAACTTGAACGAAACGCCGGTAAAAGACGGCACCAGCGTTGCTATCTCATCCATGATTTCGGCTTCGCTGCCGAAATCCATCGGGTAGCCGAGCGCATTCGCCAGATCCTGAGTGATGAGCCATTCGGCTTTGCCCTGTTTTGGTTTCATTGCCGGGCGCACGCGATTAATGCGTCGTTCGGCGTTCGTGAACGTGCCATCTTTTTCAAGGAAAGACGTGCCCGGCAGGAACACGTGCGCAAACTTCGTGGTCTCGGTCAGGAACAGGTCCTGTACGACAACACAGTCCATGCTGCTCAAGGCCTCTTCAACGTGCTGCGTGTTCGGGTCCGACTGTGCGAAGTCCTCGCCCTGGATGTACATGCCCTTGAACTTGCCGGCAATTGCAGCATCAAACATGTTCGGAATCCTGAACCCTGGTTCGGCGTCGATCGACACACCCCAGTGGTTCTCGAACGTGCTGCGAGCCTCGTCATCGCCAATAGGCCGGTAGCCGGGAAGTTCGTGCGGGAAAGAGCCCATGTCACAGGAGCCCTGTACGTTATTCTGTCCGCGTAACGGATTGATGCCGCATCCGCTGAAGCCGATATTGCCGGTGACCATCGCCAGGTTGGCCATGCCCATGACCATGGTCGAACCCTGGCTATGCTCCGAGACGCCGAGCCCATAGTAAATAGCCGCACGCTTTGCACTGCCATACAGTCTTGCCGCATCGCGAATATCGTCGGCGGGTACGCCCGAAATTTCCGAAACCATTTCGGGAGCATTCTCGGGCTTCAGAATCTGTTTCTTCCAGGCTTCGAACGACTCGGTGTCGCAGCGCTCTGCGACATATTTCTCATCGACGAGTCCTTCCTTGATGATCACGTGCGCAAACGCGTTGATCATTGGCACGTTGGTGCCCTGGCAGCAGCGGCAGGTGGTAGTCCGCCTTGATGTGCGGTGAACGCACCAGGTCGATCTTGCGCGGATCAATTACGATCGATCTTGCGCCCTGGCGCAACCTGGTTTTCATCTGTGACGCGAAAACCGGGTGGCCTTCGGTCGGATTGGCGCCGATGACCAGGATTACGTCGGCATCCATGACACTATCGAACAACTGCGTTCCCGCCGAGGTGCCGAGCGTTGTTTTCAATCCGTAGCCGGTTGGTGAATGGCATACCCGTGCGCAAGTGTCGACGTTGTTATTGCCAAAGCCCGTACGCACCAGTTTTTGCACGACATACACTTCTTCATTTGTGCAACGGGCCGAGGTAACACCGCCCACTGATTTAATGCCGTGTTCTTTTTGAATTTCCTTGAAGCGCTTCGCCGCGTAATTGATTGCCTCGTCCCACGGCACCATGCGCCACGGTTCATCGATGCTGTCGCGAATCAATGGGCTGAGAACGCGTTCTTTGTGCGTCGCATAACCCCAGGCGAAGCGACCCTTGACGCAACTGTGGCCGTGATTTGCGCCGCCATCTTTGTACGGCGTCATGCGCACGACCTGATCGCCCTTCATGTCAGCTTTGAACGAACAGCCAACGCCACAATAGGCGCAGGTGGTCAATACGCTGTGATCCGGCTGCCCATGGTCAATGATAGTTTTCTCGATCAGCGTTGCAGTCGGGCAGACCTGTACACAGGCACCGCAGGAGACACACTCGGAGTCGAGGAAATTCTCGCCAATGCTTGCGGCAACCTTCGATTCGAATCCCCTGCCTTCGATCGTTAATGCAAACGTTCCCTGGACCTCGTCGCAGGCGCGCACGCAGCGTGAACAGACGATGCACTTACTGGGATCGAAGGTGAAGTACGGATTGCTTTCGTCTATCGGGGCATCGAGATGGTTTTCACCATCGTAACCATAGCGGACTTCTCTCAGACCTACGGCGCCGGCCATATCCTGCAGTTCGCAATCGCCGTTCGCCGAGCAGGTCAGGCAGTCGAGCGGGTGATCCGAGATATAAAGCTCCATGACGTTGCGCCGCAGCCTGGCGAGCGCATCGGTCTGGGTGCTTATCTTCATGCCCTCTTCGACGATTGTGGTGCAGGACGCCGGGTATCCCTTCAGGCCCTCGACTTCCACTACGCAGAGGCGGCATGATCCGAACGGCTTCATATTGTCGGTCGCACAGAGTTTCGGTACATCCACGCCGGATTCGCGCGCGGCACGGATAATGGTGCTACCCGCGTTCACGGTGGCCGGCAGGCCATCGATCTCGATGGTGACAGTCTCCTCGAGAAGGCTCGCCGGCGTGCCGAGATCTGTTTGTGTGGTCGGATTCATTTATTAAAGTCCTCGGGAAAATATTCTATCGCACTCCGCACCGGAAACGGTGTCAATCCACCCATCGCACATAAGGAACCGTCGACCATCGTATCGCACAAGTCATTGAGAAGATTGAGATTATCTTCACGGTTTTCATTATTGACGATACGATCGATGACCTCGACCCCACGCACCGAGCCAATCCGGCAGGGGGTGCACTTGCCGCAGGACTCGATCGCACAGAATTCCATCGAAAACCTGGCCTGCGCCGCCATATCGACCGTTTCGTCAAATACGACAATGCCGCCGTGGCCGATCATACCGCCTGCCTCGATGAACGCCTCGTAGTCGAGCGGCGTGTCCAGCAGCTTTTCCGGAAAATAGGCGCCCAGCGGACCGCCCACCTGCACCGCACGCAGCGGACGGCCGGAGGCCGTACCGCCACCCCAGTCCTCGATCAGTTCGCGCAGCGTGATGCCAAATGCTTTCTCGACCAACCCGCCGCGCTTGATATTGCCAGCAAGCTGGAACGCCAGCGTTCCTTTCGAACGGTCGATGCCGTGAGCTGCGTAAGCGTCGCTGCCGAGCGCGATAATGTCGGGCACCGAGCCCAGGGTCACGACGTTATTCACGACCGTGGGTTTGCCGAACAGCCCTTCGATTGCGGGCAACGGTGGTTTGTATCGAATGATGCCGGCTTTGCCTTCGAGGCTTTCGAGCATCGCCGTTTCCTCGCCGCAGACATAGGACCCGGCGCCGATATGCACATCGATATCGAAATCAAAACCGCTGCCCTGGATATTTTCGCCGAGCCACCCGCTTTTTCGAGCAAGTGCGACGGCTTTATTGAAAATCATTCGCGTCAGCGGATATTCGGATCGCAAGTAGACGTAGCCCTTGCTCGCGCCAACCGCGAAGCCCGCAATCAGCATGCCTTCTATCAGAGTCAGCGGATCGCTTTCCATCAGGATGCGATCGGAATAGGTGCCGCTATCACCTTCGTCGGCGTTGCAGGTGATGTATTTTTGTTCGCCGGCTGCATCGGCGACGGTCTGCCACTTGATGCCGGTGGGAAACCCGGCGCCGCCCCGTCCTCGGAGCCCCGATGCCTTGACCTGTTCAAGGACATGGGTTGCACCTGCCTCGAATGCTTTTCGCAAACCGGCGAAGCCGCCGTTCGCCTGGTATTCATCGAGTGACAGTGGATCGATCAAACCGCAGCGTCGGAAGGTCCAACGATCCTGGTTCTGCAACCAGTCGATATCCTCGGTCGGCCCGAGTTTCAGTTCGTGGTCGCCGCCCTCGAAGAATCCTGCAGTAATGAGACCGTCGACATCCTCAGGTGCAACCGGCCCATAAGCGATTCGCCGGCCGTCAATGGACACCTCAACCATTGGCTCGAGCCAGGTGATGCCCCATGAACCGTTGCGAATAATCGCAACGTCAGCCTTGCTCTTTTTGGCGGCACTGGCAATTCGTTCCGCAACCTCATCCGCACCCAGGGAAACAGCGGCGGCTTCGCGTGGTACATAAATTTTGATTGCGTCGCTCATGAAATAGTCCGGGCCAGCAGGCTGTCGAATCTTTTCGCATCGATGCGGCCATACACCTGTTCGTCAATCATGATCGCTGGCGAACACGCACAATTGCCGAGGCAGTAAACCGGCTCAAGTGTTATTTCGCCGTCTTCTGTTGTCTGACTCAGGTTTGCGCCGATCGTTTTTTCTGCGTGCAATGTCAGTTCGCGACTACCCATCGCCTGGCAGGACTCTGCCTGGCAGATTTTGACGACGTGTTTGCCGGGCGGTTCTGTTCGAAAGTCGTGATAGTAGCTAACGACACCGTGAACGTCGGCGCGAGACAGGTTAAGTTCATTCGCGATCTGCCGTATTGCCTCTTCGCTGATATAGGAGTAGCGCTCAATGAACGCAACCAGAATCTGTACCAGCATTTCGGGGGCAGCCTCGAATTGATTGATGATTTCGGTCGCAATAGCGCTGTCGTACTTGGTCGCCATTCGTACTCGGTATCCTTTTAAATAATGCGTTCGGGCCCTGAATAGACATTGAAATTTTCGCCGCGCAGGAAACCGACGAGCGTCATGTCAAATTCTTTTGCCGTCTGCACTGCCAGGCTCGACGGGGCGCCCACTGCAGCAAGCAACGGGATGCCCGCAACCAGCGACTTCTGCATTAACTCGAAGCTTGCCCGACCGGAGACTAGCAGGCCATAGTTATTACCGGGCAAAGCTCCCGTCTGTAGCAAGGCGCCAATGGCCTTGTCGGTCGCATTATGCCGGCCCACGTCTTCTTTAACGACAATTATTTCGCCCTGCGGATCGAATACTGCGGCGGCGTGCAGTCCGCCGGTTTTTGTAAATACGTGTTGCAGTTTTTGACACGATCCGGCAGGGAAATAATCACGTCTCGAGCAAAGGTGCTCTTACAGTGAGCCAGGGAGCTTTGTCCAGTCACATGCAGTGCTTCGAGCGATGTCTTCCCACAAACGCCACAGCTCGACGTTGTATAAAAATGTCGCTCGAGCCTGCCGATATCGACATCAACATCCGGGCGAAGCGTCACACGGATAATGTTTTGCAATCCCGTGTCAGGCGCCGGGTCTCCGCATTGAGCAACTGACGTGACCTGGTCCGCGGATTCGATGATGCCCTCCGTGAGCAGAAAGCCCAGCGCAAGCTCGGCATCTTCACCCGGCGTGCGCATCGTTATGGAAATGCTTTTGGCAGCCGAACCTTCCGCTGTCGGCGAGCTCAGCTGGATCTCCAACGGCTCTTCGACCGCGACATCGTCGCTTTCTGTTTGACTTTGATTACCGCTGACTTTGCTGATGTCGACGGCCAGGCTATTGCCAGTCATCTTGTCACCGCTATCGCTCGAGAATTCGGCCGACAAGTATATATCACGCGGGATTGGGCGCCGAAATCCTAGTTTGCAGCGAGTTGTTCACGCCAGCTTGCGGCGGCGTCATTCGTTTCCAGGATCGACTTGCGTATGGCCCGCAATTCGGCGAACAAGCGGATGCGGACTCTACCATCTGAAACGCTCAGGCCAAGCCGCTCGAAAAGCTCGCTCGTGTCCGGAAAGCCGGCGGTGTCGGCGAAACGCCGATACAACGGCATGAAGACGGGAGCGCTCGCGAGCTCGTCGAATTGCGCGAACAATTCCGGTCCGGACCAGACCCGGTCCGACGGCAGGCAGCATGCCTGGAATTTGTCGAGAATATCATCCAGGGATTCCGCGCCCGCGGAACGTTCCCGCAGTCGCACGTCTGCCATCAACGCGATGGCTGCGCCGCTCCAGTAAACTTTCATCAGGCCGGCACGCATGCCTCCGGTGGTTGCTTCATTCGGCGAGAGTTCAGGTCTCGACGCCCGGCCTCGCTCAAAGCCGTCATATATTTTTTGCCATGCGTACAGATCATCGTAGGCACCGGACCGAGTGAGCAGCACGTTCTGGTAGTACTGTGCAAATCCCTCCGAGATCCAGCGGTGCTTGCGCTCAACATACGGCAGCATCAGGTGACTGAATTCATGCGTCGCCGTCCAGTCGGACAGTAGTGCCTCGAGTGGTTGCGATTGGTCGACTTGCAATTCGACTGTTTCACCACCATCGCGAATGACGCGGCCAAACGGCACTGCACTGCGGTCATTTATGCGGCCGTCGCCGACCGGGATTACAACAACCTGCGGCGATGGGTTCGGGAAGCGGCCGTAGGCCAGGCTGACGTCCGTCGCCGTCGCCAGGACCCACTGAAGGATCGACTCGTTGTCCATTTCTTGCACGCCATTAAGCAGAGTGACGCGAAGCATTGCCCCGGGCACTTCGATCTCGCGGTAGTCGAATCCACCGAAGACCGCCGGTGCGAATGCGCTTTCCGGAGACTTGGAAAGTCGATAAACGGGACCGTCCCCAGCGAGTTTCTGCCAGGGAACCGAGACTTGCACGTTTTCAGGAAGACGAAACTCGATCTGGATGTCGGTGCCCGTGCGCAATTCGGGGCGCCACAGCCAGTAGGACGGGGAAACGATGATGTTTTCCGGCGACAGCATTTCATTGTAGCGATGCTCTTGCGCAGCGCGTTCGAAGTCCACCGTGTAATTCATGCAGCTAATGCCGTGCTGCGGCAGCATCATGCGCTGGTTGCGCATCCTGATTTGCTGGTCGTCATCACAACTGCGGACATCGAGCAGATATTTGCCGGCATCGTGTGACCTCGCAGTCACGCTGTTCACGGCCTGACCAAATCTCGCCTCTACCCACAGGCGGCTCATCGCGTAGTCGATGCTCACCGTGTAATGGTGGATGTCTGGTTCCGCCGAGACCGAAACGCTGCCGAGCAGGAATATCGGTGCCAGCAGTCGTGCGGAACTCAGGAGCCACTGTGAACTCTGGTCAAAAATAGTCTTTCTGATCAATAGATTCGATTCTTCTTGTCTGTATGTGGCCGATTATGCCGGACCCGCCCCTGGTTCCAACGCTTTCCACAGCCGAATGTGAGGATGATCACACTTTATATGCGCGATTCACGGCCGGATACCACGATCTGCCTTGGATCTGCGTGTTTCGACCTATGCCTGCGTGCAGACTGATCATGTATCCTTTGCCGCTGTTTCGGCGCGTGCAGACCCGAATTAGACTAATATACGCGACCACAAAATGACCATAGAGGACGAAAGGAGATTCCCTTGAGCAAAATTGCAAGACGCCAGTTTATTCAATTGTCGGCCGTTGCGGCTGCGGGCTGCCTGGTACGACCAGGCAACGAAGCCAATGCCCAGGACATGCCGAAAATTGAGGAAAGCGATCCGATCGCACAATCGCTGAAGTATGTCCACGACGCCAGCAGTGTCGATCCTGCGCAGCGCGCCAATCCGGCTGCAGACCAGGACTGTACGAACTGTGCATTGGTACAGGGCGCAGACGGCGATGAATGGCGGCCATGCCAGATATTCCCGGGCAAGCTCGTTAATGCCAAGGGTTGGTGTTCCGTCTGGGCGCCGAAACCCTGATTATCGTCAACGCCGCCCGGAAATGGGCGGCGTAACTGACAGTGCAGCCTGATCTACAGCACTTTTACCATGAGCAGACTGGCACGCTGACCTACGTCGTCAGTGATCCGGAAACATCGGCCGCGGCGGTCATTGATCCGGTGCTCGGCTTTCTCAGTGGTTTCCGGGCCGGACCGATGCCGAAGCGGCTGAGGAGATTATTGCCTTTATCGAGAGCAATGATCTGCACCTGCACTGGATTCTTGAAACGCACGCGCACGCCGACCATCTTTCGTCAGCCAATTCATCAAGTCGCGACTGGGCGGAAAAGTTGCGATTGGCGAGAGCTATTTGCAGTGTCCAGAAACACTTTCGCTCTCGTATACAATCTGCAACCGCCGTTCGCTGCGGATGGCCATCAGTTCGATCATCTTTTCGGCGACAACGAGGCCTTTGAGCTTGGCAATATCGAATGCCGTGTCATGCACACGCCGGGGCACACCAGCGACAGCGTGACTTACCTGATCGACAATTTTGCGTTTATTGGCGACAGTCTTTTCATGGTGGATTCCGGCACCGCGCGCTGTGATTTTCCGGGCGGGGACGCCGGGCTGTTATACGACTCCATTCAGAAGCTGTTAGCACTCCCTGATGACACGGTTCTTTGCATGTGCCACGACTATCCGCCGCAGGGCCGATCCCTGCGCTATGATGTAACGGTCAGAGAACAAAAAGACAAGAATATTCACGTCGGTGGTGACACAGGCAAAGATGACTTCATTGCGTTACGCGAGGCCCGCGACGCGACCCTCTCGCTGCCGGCGCTGATGCTGCCCTCGATCCAGGTGAACATCGGCGCGGGCCATCTGCCGGTGGCGGAAGACAACAAAATCTCCTATATCAAGATCCCACTGGATACTCTTTAATACACAGAGACATTGTTCCCTGTGTACAATGCGCGCCTTTACGGCTCCGTGGAGATTGCTGTTGTTCGAATCACTGGAGCGCAAGCCACCCGACGCTATCCTGAAGCTCATCGCCGAACATGCGAATGATCCGCGTGATAACAAAATTGACCTTGGCGTGGGCGTGTACCGGGATGCTGCGGGCAATACACCGGTATTCGGCGCAATCAAGACGGCTGAGCGACGCCTGCTCGAGACCCAGACGAGCAAGTCCTACCTGGGCAGTCGCGGCGCCGTCGACTTCTGCGATGCTATTCAAGCCCTGGTATTTGGAGATGTTGCCGATCGTAACGACCGGGTTATGACGCTGCAGACACCGGGTGGATCGGGCGCGCTGCGTGTAGCGGCCGATTTGATTTTGCGGGCAGACCCCAATACAACGGTCTGGGTGAGTGATCCGACCTGGAACAATCACGTGCCGCTGCTTGGCGGTGCCGGTCTGAAACTCGAGAGTTACCCCTATTATGACGTTGATCAGAACGAGTTGCGTTTTGACGCAATGCTCGATGTCCTGAACCAGGCGCCGTCGGGCGATATTGCGCTGTTGCACGGTTGTTGCCACAACCCGACCGGCATGGATCTTTCTACCGCGCAATGGGATGCAGTGGTCGAGGTCGTCGTTGCCCGCGGATTGGTGCCGTTCATCGATTTCGCCTACCAGGGATTTGCGGGCAGCCTCGACGAGGATGCATACGGCGTGCGCGCGATGCTCGATCGCGTGCCGGAAATGATCGTTGCCACTTCCTGTTCCAAAAATTTTGGCCTTTATCGCGAGCGTGTGGGTGCATTGACATTCGTGTCAGCGAATGCGGAAGCTGCCGAAATCGTTGGCAGCCAGTCGCTTAACATTGTCAGGACATTATATTCGTTGCCGCCGGATCACGGCGGTGCCACTGTCACGATGATTCTCAATGACCCGGATCTCCGCAATGACTGGCTGACTGAACTGACCGACATGCGCCAGCGGATGAAAGAGATGAGAATGCTCATCGTCGCCGGGCTAGGTAAAACAGCGCCGGACAGGGATTTCTCCCATATCGAACGTGCCAACGGCATGTTCTGCTACCTGGGCGTCTCGCCGCAACAGGTCGCCCGATTGAAGCAGGATTACGGGATTTACCTGGTCGACTCGGGTCGCATAAACGTGTGCGGCATTACCAGCGACAATGTCGATTATCTGGCGGAGTCCATTGCCGCCGTTATCTAGGGTCAGAGCTTATTGTCTGTCCCAATATGCTTTTCGGGACGGCCCCGAGTCCGTCCCGGGCTCTGACCCCGGTTCGTTCATCATCGACGTTAACCGCCGGGAAAGTGCACGCGGCTTTCGGTGTCTATCCCCAGGCGTTCGGTAACGCCGGCATTCAGTTCCAGGGCAAAGTTCAGGGGCTCGATTGCGCTGATCGATTTTAACGACAATGGTTCGGTATGTGTCTCGATATTGGCAATCGATCCGTCGGCGCGAATGAACAGTATATCGAGCGGTATGTAAGTGTTTTTCATCCACATCGACAACACCCGCGACTGCCGGTACACGAACAGCATGCCTGTGAAATCCGGCATATAGCGAACGTACATCAGGCCACGCGAATGTTGTTCGCGGCTCATCGCCACGTAGACATCGAAGACGTAACAGGCGTGCTCGCTTGCCGAAATTACCAGCAGGTCCTTGTCAAATGCAGCATCGAGGTCGCTATCGTCGAAGCTTTGCCCGCTCAACATCAGACCGATGCACAAAATCGAAACGACCTGGATTATTTTCATTTCGGTACGCCCCAGGTGACGCGGCCCGTGAGCGTCAGATCGGCGAACGAAACATTCGGGTCGCCGTTAAGTTCTGCGAGTGGCGCCACGCAATAGAGAACACTGCTGACGCTGTAGTTCGTCGACTCTGTCGGCTGCATCTGTTCATGCACCTCGATGTCGGTCCAGCAATTTGGCGCATCGTGGGCCCCGAAAAAGCGCCCGGCTCCTTCCTCCATCAGGGTCACGTTGGTCGGCCCCGCGGCGATTGGCTCGGGACCGCCACAGCCAGCTACGCCCAGGACGAGGCATGCGATGGCGACGCCGGAAGATTTTTTAGCAGTTATTTGCAATGTTTTCGATACTAATGGGTCGTAAGGGGGTCATTATCGCTAAAGCGCGTCCAATGCTCCATGTGAGATAAATATGCCGCGCAGACCCCCAAACCGGTTGGACTGATCGCGCCTGACCACTACAATGGCACGCCGTTTTACGCTCGGAGCATTGCATGAGCACCACAGAAGAATTCCAAAAGCTCGAAGCCCACGCGAGTAATCTCATCATTGGTCAGGCCCACCTGATCAACAGGATGCTGATTGCCCTGCTGTGCGACGGGCACTTGCTGGTGGAGGGGGCGCCGGGCCTGGCAAAAACGCGTGCAATCAAGGTGCTGGCCGAGAGTATCGAGGGCAATTTCCACAGACTCCAGTTTACGCCTGACCTGCTGCCCGCCGATCTGACCGGGACGGATATTTATCGGCCGCAGGACGGTACCTTCGAATTTCGCGAAGGGCCGCTGTTTCACAATTTGATCCTCGCCGACGAAATCAACCGCGCGCCGGCCAAGGTTCAGTCGGCGCTGCTCGAGGCGATGGAAGAACGGCAGATAACAGTCGGCGAGCACAGCTACAAACTGCCCGACCTGTTCATGGTGATGGCCACGCAGAACCCGATCGAGCAGGAAGGCACCTATCCATTACCGGAGGCGCAGCTCGACCGCTTCTTGATGAATGTTCTTATTGGTTATCCGAGTGTCGAGGATGAACGCAAAATCCTCATTCTCAATCGTGAGGAGGCCAAGTCGGGAGAGCGCGATGCCTTCGCGCCGCCGGAACTGATGCCGGAGGCCATCGTCATGGAAGCCAGGCAGGAAATCCTGCGTTTGCACCTTTCGGAGGAACTCGAGAAATACATCGTCAATATCGTCGTCGCCACCCGCAATCCGGGCGCCGTCAAGAAAGAACTGGACGGCCAGGTCATGTATGGCGCCAGTCCGCGCGCCTGCATGGGTATCGATCGAAGTGCCCGCGCACATGCGTGGCTCCAGGGGCGCGATTATGTCGGCCCTGAAGATATCCAGGAGGTCGCGGCGGACGTGTTGCGGCACCGGCTCGTATTGAGTTTCGAGGCGGAAGCAGACGGCGTTGAGCCGGACTCGATTATTAATGGCGTACTGGACGGAGTCGGGGTGCCGTAGCCGGAAAATTGATCTATGCGGCATGACAAGTTACAGGCAGATGCGTCACCGGTAAGCGTCAACCAGGCCGAGTTGATACGTCTGGGTGGGCCTGCACGCGCCATTGCGCTCGATGTGCTGCGGGTGAATTCGCTGCAGACCGGCGCTTATGTCTCACATTTCAAAGGCCGCGGCATGGAATTTGACGAATCCCGGCCCTATCAGCCTGGCGATGATCCGCGCAACATCGATTGGCGGGTCACCGCGCGAAGTAGCGAAGCCTATACCAAACTATTTCGCGAGGAACGGGAACGACCGGTTCTTATCGTTACCGATCTGCGCAGTAACATGCAATTTGCAACGCAGGGTTGTTTCAAGTCAGTCAGCGCGACGCGCGCAGCCGCCTTGCTGGCGTGGGCGGCACATCATCGCGGTGACCGGCTCGGTGGAATCGTGTTTGGAGATACCACGCACCGGGAGCTAAGGCCGAGGCTCGGTCGTCAGGCGGCGCTGCGCTACGTGCACGAGATCGTGAAACATCCTGACTGGCAGCTATCGGATGATCAGGCTGAGATCGACGAAGAACCGCCGCTGACGCAGGCGATGGCGGCGTTGCGCCGGGTCACGCATCCGGGCAGCCTGGCCATTGTTATTAGTGACTTCATTGGTTTGTGGCGAAACGATTTGCCTTACATTACCTGCCTTGCCCGCGACAACGAGGTGTTGGTAGTGTTCCTGAGCGACCCCGCTCGAGCGACGCTTACCACCCCCCTGGCCGCTACCGCCTGGTCAGTCACGACGAAGAAATGGCGATCGACACTTACGCACGCGGCGCCCGCTCGGACTACCGGCACCTGTTCGAGGAGCGGCTGGCTGCGATGGAGCATTTCTGTCAGCGTTACGGCATACATTTGCTGCACCTGTCGACGGAAGATGATCCGATTCAGATTTTGCAGCAGGCACTTGGACGCCGCGCCAACTGAGGACCGAAAGCCATATGGATCCAACACAGATTCCGCTTCGCGACCTGCACCTTCCCGAGATGATCGGCTGGTGGCCGCTGGCGCCTGGCTGGTGGTTTCTGATCATGCTGGGTGTCGCCGGCCTCGGGTACCTGTTGTACCAGGCATTCCTGAAGTGGCGGCGGAACGCTGCACGTCGCATAGCGCTCCGGGAACTTTCGCGCATTCAAAACGAGTACAAGCACGGTGTGGACGAAACTTCCCTGGCGATCGAGCTGTCCGAACTGCTGCGACGAACCATGCTGGCTTATGCACCGCGGGATGAAGTCGCCGGTCTGACCGGAGCAAGCTGGTTGCAATGGCTCGACCAGGGACTCGACGACAGGCCATTTAGCGAAGGATCCGGTCAAAACGTGGAGTCTTTGCCGTATCGTAGTCGCGACGTAATCGCAGACGATGTCGACGTCGAAGGACTGATCAAGGCAGTGAAGACGCGGCTGCAAACACCCCTTAAAGCGGAAACAGTCTGATGTGGTCCCTGGCCTGGCCGTGGATGTTGCTGGCGCTGCCGCTGCCCTTTCTCGTGCGCTATTTGATGCCAGCCGTCGTTGGCACCCAGGATGCCGGTCTCAAGGTACCGAGCTTCAAGATCTTTGCCGTATTGAAAGATCGATCCGAGGTCGAGCAGCTTCTCAATTGGCGTTTCTGGCTGAGCATGATCGCCTGGGTGCTGTTGGTGCTGGCCGCTGCGAAACCCGAACGTATCGGCGACGAACTGGATGTGCCCGTCTCCGGGCGCAACCTGATGCTTGCGGTTGACCTGTCCGGCAGCATGGATGCGAAGGACTTCGAAATTGGCAGCCGACGTGTTGATCGACTGACGGCAACCAAGGCCGTTGCCAGCGATTTTATCGGGCGCCGCGAGGGTGATCGCATCGGACTTATCCTGTTCGGCGAGCGGGCATATTTGCAGGTGCCCTTGACGCTCGATCGCGAAACCGTAAAGACGTTGCTGCTCGAGGCATTCATTGGGCTCGCGGGAGAAAAAACCGCGATTGGTGATGCGATCACTTTGGCGGTTAAACGAATTCACGATCAGGGTGAAGACGCAAAAGAGCAGGTATTGATTTTGCTGACTGACGGCGCCAACACGGCCGGCGAAATTGACCCGCTCAAGGCTGCGGACCTGGCACAACAGATCGGCCTGCGCATCTACACCATCGGCATCGGTGCAGAACAGATGGTGGTTTCATCAATAACCGGCGGCATGCGGCGCGTCAATCCATCCGCCGACCTCGATGAAACGACACTCACACAGATTGCCACGATGACGGGTGGACGATACTTCCGCGCCAAGGACACCGCCGGATTGCAGGAGATCTATCGCTTGCTCGATGAGATGGAGCCGGTGGCGGAGCCCGAGGCAGGATTCAGGCCGGTCAAGTCACTCTATTTCTGGCCGTTGGCAGGCGCGTTCGTGCTTGCAGTATTTCTGGCAGCGATGAACCTGCTGGCAGGATTCAACCTGGGCCGTGAAAGAAAGGTAGGGCTCAATGCTGGCTAATTTTCACTGGCTGCGACCTGACTGGCTGTGGGCGCTGCCGCTGATCGGCCTGACGACGTACGCGCTGGCGCGCCGTCAGCTGGCACCCGGGAGTTGGCAAAGTATCATCGATCCTGCACTCGCCCCCTACATACTTTCACGGGCGCAGATCAAGGGGCTTAGCTATCGCTGGTGGCTAATCCTGATCGGCGGCGTACTTGCCGTAACGGCGCTTGCCGGCCCCAGTTGGAATCGCGTCGAGCAGCCGGTGTTCCGTTCCGAACAGGCTATCGTCATTGCGCTGGATCTGTCACGTTCGATGGATGCGCAGGACCTGACCCCGAGCCGCCTGACTCGCGCACGTCTCAAGATCCTGGACATCCTGGAAGCCCGGCAGAGTGGCCAGACTGCGCTCGTGGTCTATTCGTCAAATGCTTTTACGGTTACGCCACTGACGACGGACGCGGATACCGTCGCGGCACTGGTCAACAGCCTGAGTACAGACATCATGCCGAGTCGCGGCAGTTACCCGGTTGCGGCCATCAGGAAATCGCAAACTTTGCTTGAGCAGGCGGGCGTCGCCTACGGCGAAGTGCTTCTAATCACCGATGGTGGCACGTCGCCGGCTGCCGAACGCGCCGCCGCGGATCTGCAAAGCTCCGGCTATTCATTATCCGTATTAGCGGTAGGTACAAGTCAGGGCGCCCCGATACCGCGCGCCGGCGGTGGCTTCGTCACCGATCGGTCTGGCAACATCGTGGTGCCAAGAATCGAGGAAACTGCACTCAGGAGCCTGGCCGCTGCAGGCGGCGGGCGATTCGCGCTGTTGTCCGCAGATGATAGCGATATCAATACCTTGTTGTCAGGCGAGGTAGGGATCGGGTCGGCGTCCGACGAATCACTCGCCACGGATCTGTGGCAGGAAGAGGGGCCGTGGCTGTTGCTGCTGCTGGTGCCGATGGCGGCAATGGCATTTCGTCGTGGCCTGGTCCTGGTATTGCTGATATTCCTGTTGCCGGTCGCCGAACCTGTGTACGCGTTTGGCTGGGAGGACCTGTGGCTCACCAGGGATCAGCAGGCGCAACGTGAACTCGATGAAGGCAATGCGATGGAAGCTGGCGAGTTGTTTGAGGATCCGGTCTGGCGGGCGGTCGCCAAGTACCGTGCCGCGGAATACGGCCCGAGCGCGGCCGGATTCGGCAACCAGGAAGATATCGAAAATCTCTATAACCTCGGCAACGCGCTGGCAAGGCTAGGCGAAATCGAGACGGCGATCGATGCCTATGAGCAGGTACTCGAAGTCGACCCCGACATGGAGGATGCGATATACAACCGTGACCTGCTGAAGGATATTATCGAACAGAACCAGGATGCGCAGGGCGGCGAACAGGGCAATCAGGACGCTTCTGAATCTGGTGGCGGTGGCCAACAATCGGAGGGTCAAAGTCAATCCGACCAATCCGGTGAAGAAGCAGCGACCGGGGAGCAGGGCGCCGAAGGTCAGCAGGGTGAGTCTTCGGTGCGCGACCAGGACAACGTCAACCAGGAAGATCTCGAAGCGATCCAGGCGGAACTCGAGCGCGCCGCGCAGGAAGCGCAGCAACAATCCGGGGAAGCGCAGGAAAGCGAGGGCATGAGCCAGGCAGACGCCGAACAGATGCGCCGCGCACAGGAACAGCGCCAGGCGATGGAGCAGTGGTTACGCCGCATTCCGAATGATCCTGGTGGTTTGCTGCGCCGCAAGTTTCGCTATCAATACCAACGCCAGGGCAAGGATCAGGACGGCAACAACCTGTGGCCGGACGATGAGGTGCAACCATGGTAATGAGTACAAAGCGTAAGCGCTGGATCAAAGCCGTATCGGGAGTATGGGTGGTCGCGTTGCTGACGCTCGGCATCGCAGAGGCGTCGGTCATCGCAAGTGTCGATCGTGCCGATATCGAGCTGAACGAATCGTTTACTTTGAAAATTACAGTCAATACCGCAATTGATACTGAGCCGGACGCGTCAGCGCTCGACGCAGACTTTTTTGTTGGTACTCGCAGCCAGCTGAGCAACACCACGATCGTGAACGGGCAAATAAGCCGCTCACGCACCTGGACCTATGTCCTGATGGCGAAACGGGAAGGAAACCTCGAGATTCCTCCGGTCATCATCGGTGCGGAACATAGCGAACCGGTGCCGATCAACGTATCGGCGCCATCCAATGCGTTGCCTGGTGAGGCTGATATTTTCGTGACGACTGAAGTCGATCACAGCAACAGTTTCGTGCAGGCGCAATTGATCTATACGGTCAAAGTGTACCGCTCGGTTGCCACCCGCCAGCCGCGATTGAGCGAGCCCGACATCAGCGGTGTTGAGGTCCTGGTTGAGGTCGCCGGAGAAGAAAGGAGCTACGAATCCATTCTGAACGGCAAGGCTTACAACGTCGTCGAACGGGTGTATGCAATTTTTCCGCAGGAAAGTGGACGGATTGCGATTGCGCCGGCCAGATTCGAAGCGAGGGTCCTGCGTGACGGGCGGATCACAGGCCGCAAGATTTTCGAATCCGAAGCGATCGCTGTCGTCGTTAATCCGATTCCACCGCCCCCGGAAGGATATCCTGATGCAGTCTGGTTTCCGGCGCGCGATGTAACGCTGAGTGAAGAGTGGTCGCGCGTGCCCGATCGCTTGCCGGCAGGTGAACCGATAACGCGGCACATTACAGTTACG
>PVMK01188811.1_pt1 | contig 21025 bp, 17 predicted proteins | sample 1853481 | NCBI WGS metagenome assembly PVMK01 (sample SAMN08533507, study PRJNA380276) | Marine sediment metagenome, whole genome shotgun sequencing project.
CATCGTCGATGACAGCCTCATTGTCGTTCGCACCGCCGCCGACGAAATACGCGCCTACTACAACGCCTGCCTGCATCGCGGCAACGCGCTGTGTCTCGATCCTGGCCACGCCAAGGCGTTCCGCTGCCCGTTCCATGGCTTTACGTGGTCACTTGCCGGGGAGCTTGTGCACATCCCGAGTCAGTGGGACTTCGAACACGTGTCCAAGGAGAAATTCTCGTTACCCGAGGCGAAGGTCGATCAGTGGGGCGGGTTCGTTTTCATCAACCTCGATCCCGACTGCGCGCCGTTGGCAGACTATCTGGAGATCCTGCCCGCACACCTCAACAGCTTCGATTTCGAGCATCGCTACAAGGCAATCCACGTATCCAAAGTGATGCCGTGTAACTGGAAGATCGCCCAGGAGGCCTTCATCGAGGGCTACCACGTTGCGGAGACGCACTACGAGAAGGACCACAACGGCAACGTCGATCCGAACGGCATCGCCGCAATCACCGACGATGTGAACATGCAGTACGACGTCTGGCCCGACAGCCGCCACGTCACCCGGATGACGCTGGCCAGCGGCGTCCAGAGTCACTACATCCTGGGCCATGGCAAGCCGGATCAGCATGTGATCGATACCATGCTCGCGCACATTCCCGCCGGCGAACGACCGCAAATCGAACCTGGGAAGTCGGCACGCAACACCCTCGCCGACTACAACCGGGACGCCCTTGGCAAACGCTACGGCGTAGACCTGTCAGAGGCGAGTGACACCAACGTGCTCGATCAGGTGCAGTACACCCTGTTTCCCAATTTCACCTTCTGGCCGACCCTGTTCGCGCCGCTGCTGTATCGGTTCCGCCCGTGGGGCAACAACCCGGACGAGTCGCTCATGGAGGTCTATATGCTCTACCCGATTCCGGAGGATGGCCGCGACTACGCGCCGATGCCGGAACGCCGACTGGGGCTGGATGAAGACTGGAGCTGCGTTGAGGAACTGGGCGGCTACGGCCCGATCCTCGATCAGGACACGCCCAACATGCGGCGCATGACCAAGGGGCTGAAGGCTACGCGAAAACGGGGCATCACCCTGAGCAACTACCAGGAAGCGCGTATCCGGCATTTTCACCGAACGCTCGAAGAGTACCTCAACGACTGAGCGCTAACGCCTCAATCGCTCTTCAATCGCTCTTCAATCGAAAGGCGACGTACACCGGCAACAGCACCAGTAGCGTCAGAAACAATAAGATCAGCCCATTGCGGAATCCCTGCTGCGCGCCGTTGATCGCGACCTGAAGTTGCTGTTGGTACCCGACAGGCACCTCGAGCACACCGTTGTTGCGCGCATAGACCACGTAATCTTCCTGCAATTGAACGAACACTTCGGGTTCTGCCACGCGCAGGTCGTGCGTCTCGCCCGGGTCGCCAACGATGTCGTAAAGGCGCCACTGACCGACGCCCAAAGGTGAACCGTAGCGAACCAGCTTGTAATCGCCTTTGAACAGCGCTGCGTTACCACCCAGCTCGAAGCCGATCGGCGCATCGGGTTCGTGTACCCGCGCATCGGCATCCGTCAGCACCGGCACAAGGCTTCGCCCGGACATGGCCCGCACCGGTCGGCCGGCGTATCTAGCTGCCCCAGGAGACACGTCGGCAAGCTGCAGTAGCGTCGGCGCGATGTCCGTGACGTAGCTGAACGCTCGTGCAATACCGCCCCTTCCCGAGACAGGCCGTCCGGCGATAATCAACGGCACCCGCATGCCGCCCTCACCGGAGTAAAATTTGTAGTACGCCAGCGGCGCTACGGCTGCGCTCGCCCAACTCGGCCCGATTTCAACAAAGCTGCCCCGCTCGCCCAGGGTTTCGTACGCCGTGTCGTAGCCAACCCTTGCCATCCACGCCCGCATATAGACACTCATGAGCGCGCCGCCCCCGTGAATCGGTTGCGAGGGCTCGGCGCCGTTGTCGGAGGTGAACACGAATACCGTATTGTCGTACTCGCCGATGCCCTGCAGGTAGCTCATCAACCGGCCGATGTGCAGATCCATCGCCTCCACCATCCCCGCATACACGGCCATGGTTTTGGCCTGGTAACGCTGCTGTTCCGGATCGAGCGACTGCCAGTCTCGGGTACTGTTCATGGCGTCCATTGCAGTGCCTGAGGCCACGATGCCCAACGCCTCGGCGCGACGGCGCCGTTCATCGCGCAACGCGCTCCAGCCTTCGTCGTAGCGGCCCAGATATTTCTCCGTGAAGGCACGCGGCGCCTGCACCGGCAGGTGCACCGCCAGGAACGGCAAATAGGAAAAGAACGGCTTGCCGTCGGTGCGATTCGACTCGATAAAACTGATGGCCTGATCGACCAGGTATTCGCTCGAGTAGTAGTCCGCGGGCAGGTTCAGGGACTCGCCATCTGCGTACCAGTGCGGATCGTCGTAGATCGGCAGGTAGCTCTTCTGCTGCCAGTTGTCGCTGCCGGTCAACGCCATCGTCACCGTGCGTTCGAAGCCCCGGTAGAACGGCAACTGACCGGGACCGTGGCCGAGATGCCACTTGCCGGTCATGTAGGTGTGATAGCCGGCATCATGTAGCAGCGTTGCGATGGTGACGACGTCCCGATTGAGCGTTCCTTGATAGTTGCGCTGACTGCGCTGCGCCGGAGGAATGGCTTCCGGGATATTAGGGACACCGGCGAGATGACTGTCGACGCCGGTCAGCAGCATTGCGCGGGTCGGCGCGCAGCTGCTGGCCGTGTGGTAGTTGGAAAAGCGAATGCCTTCGTCCGCCAGCCGGGCGATGTTCGGCGTGGCGATCTCACCGCCGTAAGGCGCGGTATCAGAAAAGCCAAGATCGTCCGCAAGGATCAGCACGATGTTGGGCCGTTCGGCGGCGGCCAGCCACGCGCTGCCGAGCATCCCCAGCAGCGCCGTGCTCCACCGAATCACGCGGCCGGTGGTCTCATGCACGCTCGGGCGGAGAGAGTCGCGACGCAGCGAACAGCAGCAGCGCGGTGATCACGATTTCCACGCCGATGAATTCGGTGGTCAGGGCCGCACCGTGTATAGCCCACGCAAGCACACGAAAAACCGCCACGACCCCGATCAACAGAGCCGCGCAGTACAACCAGGTTCGCTGCTGCGTGATCACCCCAAGCAGAATCATGATGCCGGCGCCTACGAAGAAAGAGCCCAGGTCACCGATCTGCGTGCTGAGTCCCACGCCCTCCAACAAGGGCATGCCTACGGCGGCCCCAGCGCCCGCAGGATCGACCACCCAACGCAGACCCATCACGATAAACATGATCCCCGGGAGGGCCGCCACTATTCGAATAACCTTGTCCATTCCCCAACCCCTCAACGAATGAATCTCAACTATCGCAGCAAACGGAATATGCTGTACACCCGATGACACCTGAGCGGAGTAGCCATGAGTGAGGATCTCAGCCCGATTGCGACCGAATTACTTTATGAAGACGATCACGTGCGGATCTGGAATCAGGTCGTGCCCAGCGGCGCCGACATCGCCCGGCACCGGCACGAGCACGACTATTTTCTGCTGAACGTCGCAGGGACAGGCCCCATCGATGTGCAGTTTCACGCAGGCACCGGCGGCTCTCTTGGGGAGCGTTTCAGCTTCAATCCCACGCCGGGGCAAGCCGATTACATCGAAAAAGGCCATATCGAGACCGCACACAACAACGGCGACGAATACCGCGCCGTGCTGGTCGAGCTGAAACGCCCCTGAACCGAACCCCTGAACGGCTATACTGGTCCGTTGCGTCTATTTGGTAGAAATTGGAGGAAGCGTGGAAGTCAACGAATTCGAGATGATCCGCTACGAACGTCCCGGCGAGGGCGTGGCGCGAATCATGCTGGCCCGAGAGAAGACCCGTAACGCCCAGAACGTACAGATGCTCTACGAGATCGACGCGGCGCTGGATATCGCCATGCACGATGATGAGGTCAACGTCGTCATCATCGCCGCTGACGGACCGCATTTCTCCTCCGGGCACGACATGAAAAACCGGGGCCAGATCGGCGAGTTCGGACCGCCGAAGATGGGCGTCGGCGGCTATAAAAAACCGGGCCAGGAAGGTCACATGGCACACGAGCAGGAGGTTTTTCTGGGCTTCTGCTGGCGCTGGCGAAACATGCCCAAGCCGACCATCGCCTCGGTGCAGGGCAAGGCGATCGCCGGTGGTTTGATGCTGGTCTGGCCCTTCGATCTGATCATCGCCAGCGAAGATGCCCAGTTCTCTGACCCGGTGGTGGCTTTCGGCGTGAACGGCCATGAGTACTTCGTGCACGTCTGGGAAGTGGGTCATCGCAAAGCCAAGGAGATGCTGTTCACCGGTGAGGCGATCTCGGCCCAGGAGGCGAAGGAACTGGGCATGGTCAATCGTGTGGTCAAACGCGAGGCGCTGGAGGCAGAAACCCTGGCGCTGGCCGAGAAGATCGCGCGGCAGCCGACCATGGGCCTGAAGCTGTCGAAAATGGCCGTCAACCAGTCACTGGACGCGCAGGGTATGTGGACCGCGGTGCAGTCTGCTTTCGGCTTGCATCACCTCGGCCATGCCAACATGCGGATCATCCACCAGTCTGCGGTGGAGCCCAAAGGCGGTGCGAAAATCCGCGACCAGGCCAAGGCCGAAACACCTTCATCGCAAAAAGCCTAAGGTCACTTTGTCCCGCGCCTCGATCAATCGCGCCGCCGCGGTAGCTACGCTGCTGATCGTGAGTGGCTGTCAGCCCGGGGGTGCGGAGACGACAACGGCTTCCGCCGACCCCATCCCGGCCCTGTCCTCAGCGATTCGGGTCAAGGTGGAGTCGGTGGTCGAGGCCGGCATCAGCGGATCCGGTGACGTGACCGGGGTGGTTGGCGCGTTCCGCAAGGCGACCGTGGCAGCCGAGGTGGGCGGTCGGGTGGTACGCCGGGCGGTCGAACCCGGCGAGGCGGTCGAAACCGGCGATCTGCTGGTGGAACTGGACCGGGAACGCGCGCAGCTGAACGTGCAGCAAGCTCAAGCGCGGGTCAACACTCAGCGGGTCGACGTCGCTCATGCGCAACACGAGTACCGACGCGCCCAGGAGTTGATCGCCCGGGACGTCATCAGTCAGGACGTACTCGACGACCTGCGCTTCGCTCATCAACGCGCAGTGGCCGAACTCGGCGCTGGAGATTCCGCGCTGGCGACTGCCCAGCGGGCGCTGCGTGATACCCGCGTAGTCGCGCCGTTCAGCGGAACGGCTGAAGTTGTTCACGTCCAGGAAGGCGATTACCTGACCCCAGGGACGCCGGTCGCGTTGATTACCGATTTTTCCCGGGCTCGGGTACGGGCTGGCGTGACCGCCGCTGACGCGGCGCTGATCGACACCGGACAGCAAGCCAGCCTCGGCTTCGAGGCACTGGGCGGTGCGCGCCTCCACGGCACCATTCACAGCGTCTCGCGGATCAAGGATCCGGCCAGCGGCACCTACGCTGTGGAGATCTGGCTGGAGGCAGCCGCCGCCGAGCGACTGCGTGAAGGCATGGTCGCCGCGGTACAGTTGCCGTACGCAGCGGAAGCTGCAAAACCCATCGTTTCGAAGTCGGCGTTGTTTCGCAAAGACGGGGAACTGAGGGTGTTTACCGTCGTGGATGACATCGCGATTTCAAAACTGGTGCGCATCGGACGATCGCGCGGTGAGGTGGTCCAGGTGGTCGAAGGCCTGGCGGTCGGGGATCAGGTGGTGGTGGACGGCCTGTTTGCGCTACGTGACGGCGCGCCCGTTGTTGCAGAATCAACATCCCCCTGACGCCGCCGCAAGGAACTGATTGCCCCGTGCCTGGTTTCCCGCGCCCTTCGACCCGCCCCCGATTGAGCCGTTCCTCGAATAAGCCCTTCCCAGATTAAGCCCCGATTGAACAAATGCACAGCTTCGTCCGATTTTTCGCCGAACGCCATCTGCTGGTCAACATCGTCGCGTTGAGCTTGATGGTGCTCGGCGTGTACGTGATCCGCGACGTGCAGCGCGAATTCATTCCGTCGATCGCCTCACCCACCATCCATATCCGCGCCCTGCTTCCCGGCGCATCGGCGAACGACATGGAAGCGAAAGTAACCATCCCGATCGAAGAAGCGATCGAGGAAGTCGACGGTATCGATGAGTACTACAGCGTCATATCCGACAGCGCATCCGTCACCACGGTAGAGCTCTACCTAGACTTCAGCGAGGAAGAAATCGCCGAAATCGAAAGCGATTTACGCGACGCCGTCGACGGCATCACCGACTTTCCTCCCGAGATGGAAGACGAGCCCACCTTCGAGCAATTCGATCCCGCCAAATGGCCCGTGGTCGAAGTCGCGCTGTCAGGCCCGATGGAGGTCCTGGTGCCCATCGCGAAACAGCTGGAGCGCTCGATTGAGCGACTCGGCGCGGTATCCCGTGCGACCCTCGTTGGTCTGCAGGACCCGGAAGTCCGAATCCTGGTAGACCCCCTCAAGGCCACCGAACACGGGATTGCACTGACCGACATCATCCATGCCATCGAGCGGCGCAACGTCTCGAGCACGGGCGGCACGCTGGAGAGCGCCTCAGATCGCCGCCAGGTGGTGCTGTGGAGCCGGTTCGATGACCCGACGGACGTGGCCGAAACCGTTATCCGGTCATCCCGGGCAACCGGCACGTTGACGGTGGGCGACGTCGCCCGCGTTCAGGCCACCCGCGAAGACACCGGATTGCTGGTCCACACTAATGCGCAACCGGGTATCTCGATCGTCGTGTACAAGCGCGCCAACGCAGATCAGATCGACATGGTCGATGACGTCAAGGAAGTGCTTCGCCAATTCGAGATGCCTGCGGGGGTCGGCTACGTCCTGGTCAATGATCGCTCCTTTTACCCTCGCAACCGCCTGCAACTGATGCTGAACAACGGCCTGATGGGCGCGCTGCTGGTCGCGCTGATCCTGTTCGTGTTCATTCGGGGCGAAACCACACTCTGGGTACTCGCTGGCATACCGATCGTCTTTATGGGCGCCCTGGCGATGTTTGGTCAGACCGGCATGACGCTGAACGTAATGGCCATGACCGGGTTCGTGATCGTGCTCGGCATGGTGGTGGACGACGCAGTGGTGGTGGCCGAACGCATTACCACGTACCGCGCCGAGGGACAGAGCGAACTCGACGCAGCAGTGAACGGTGCTGTCGAGATGGCGCGCCCGGTCATTGCCGCCGCGCTGACCACCGTGCTGGCGTTTCTGCCGATGACCGTAGTGGGTGGACTGGCCGGGAAAATCATCTGGCAGATTCCCGCCGTCGTGGTGATCGTGCTGCTGCTCTCGCTGGTCGAGTCGTTCATGATTCTGCCTGCGCACATGACCATGATCCGCAGCGCCGAGCAGGCGCGCAAGCGCGAGTTCATGCTCAACCTGGAAGACCGCTATCGCACACTGTTGCGCTGGACCCTCAGCCATCGCGCCGTGGTGGTCGGCAGCGCGGCAGCGATTTTCCTGGTGATCATGGTGGTGATTCGACCGCTGGTCCCCTTCGTCCTGTTTCCCCAGGACGATGCGCGGCTACTGTTCCTGAAGGTCACCGCACCCATTGGCACGCCGCTGGAGGGAACCGAGGCCCTCACGACCAATCTCGAAAGGCAGATCGCACACATCGCCGCGGTAGACATCAGCGCGGTGACCGCGCGCATCGGCCACCAGGATATCGATGGGACATACAAGTCCCACGGGGACGCCGAACACCAGGCGCTGATCACGGCAGTGTTCAAAGATGTCGATCGTCTGCACAGCAACGCCGAGTGGATTCAGATTCTGCAACGTGAGCTCATGGTCCCAGAGGAAGTGAGTCTCTACTTTCAGTCAGAGTACTTCGGGCCGCCGACCGACCAGCCGGTCACCCTGCACTTGCTGGCCGACGACGACAGCACCCGACGCGGGGTTGCGTTGCAGATCGCCGCGTACCTGCGCGACATCCCCGGGCTCACTGAGGTGGAGATAGATGAACGTCCCGGCACCCCGCAGATCGATTTGAACCCGAGCTACGACAAGCTCGCCATGTTGGGCCTGGACGCGCAGGACGTTGCGACCACCCTGCAAGCTGCATTTCATGGCATCGAAGCCTCCGAGCACCGCGAAACAGAAGACACCACCGAATTACGAGTAATGATCGATCCCAGCGCCCGACGGGACCTCCAGGCGCTGCTGGAGATTCCAGTGCGGACCGGCACCGGGGAGTTGGTCCGGCTACGTGACGTGGTCAACCCGATCGAGATTCCCGCCGTGGATCACATCTACCATCGCGAAGGACTGCGCGCCGCGACCGTGCGCGCGAGTTTCGTGCCCGGTAGCGGCCACACCGCGTTGTCCTTCGCGCAACGAATCGAGACCGAACTGCTGCCGCGCTTCGCCGACGTTCCGGGGCTCGAGATCCTGATCGCCGGCGAAGCCGAAGAGACCGTCGAGACCACCCGCGAACTCGCCCAGGCAGCTGTATTGGTCGTGGTTGGTATCACCTTCGTCATCTGGATCATGCTGGGATCGCTGATCGAAGCCCTGTTTGTAATGGTGGTGGTGCCGTTCGCCATTGCCGGCGTGTTCCTGGTGTTCTTCCTGCACAACGCCGAACTGACAATCTTCGCGATGATGGGTGCAATTGGCCTGGCGGGCGTTGTGGTCAACGGCGCCATCGTCATGGTCGACGCCATCCATCGACGTCTGCAGGGCGACTGGGAGGCCGAATCGTCTCAGGAAATCATCATCGAAGCCGTCACCAGCCGGTTGCGGCCAATCATCGTCACCACCCTGACGACCCTGGGTGGTGTCCTGCCCATGGCTTATGGCCTGGGGGGTTACGATGTGTTCGTGGCGCCGATGTCGATGACCATCGGTTGGGGGATGGTGTTCTCAACCCTGGTGACGCTTCTTCTGGTGCCGGTGCTGTACTCCATCGCGAGGGATCTGCGTCGCCGTTTCGAGTGACCACAAACTGATCCTCCAGCACCTCGATGCCCGGGCTGTATCCTTTCCTCACGGCGTCCTAAACTGACCAGCTTGATGAAATGAATCGAGCCCGCACATGACCCTGGAGAAATTCCGAACTGAGACCCGTGAGTGGTTGCAAGCCACCTGCCCGGACAGCATGCGCAACCGCAGCATTCACTTCGAGGAAGCAGACGCTGTGTATGCCACTGACGATGCGCATGCCTGGCTTGACGCAATGGCGGAACGAGGCTGGACGGCGCCACGTTGGCCAACCGAATACGGTGGCGGTGGTCTGGACAGTGACCACGCCCGGATCCTCGCCCAGGAAATGGCCGCGCTGAAGGCACTGCCACCTGCCGCAGGCATGGGCACCTCCATGATCGGGCCCACCCTCCTCGACTACGGCACCGAAGATCAGAAACAACGCCACCTGCCGAAAATCGTCAAAGGTGAAGTGCGCTGGTGCCAGGGTTACAGCGAGCCGGGCGCCGGTTCGGACCTGGCCGGCCTGCAGACCAAGGCGGTCCTCGACGGCGATCAGTTCATCATCAACGGCCAGAAGATCTGGACCTCCGGCGCCGATATATCGGACTGGATTTTCCTGCTGGTGCGCACCGATCCGGACGCACCCAAACATGAAGGCATCAGCTTCGTGCTGGTCGACATGAACCAACCCGGTGTCTCCACCCGGCCAATCAAACTGATCTCCGGATCATCACCGTTCTGTGAAACCTTCTTCGACGATGCCGTGGCGCAGCGCGAGGATCTCATCGGCGAAATGAACAAAGGTTGGTCTGTCGCCAAGCGACTGCTGCAGTACGAGCGCTCTCCGGGCGACGGCGGCGCACGACCCTCCAAAAAGGGCAAGCAGGCAGCCAACGCCTACGCAGATCTCGCCAAACGTTACGCTGGAGAACAGAACGGCCGCATCGCCAACGCCGCAGTGCGAGACGATGTCATCCGTCAAACGATCAACGAACGCGCCCTCCAACTAACCGCCCGGCGGGCCGCAGAAGAACACACCTCCGGTGGCGCACCCGGTGCCGCGACATCCATCTTCAAGTACGTGGGTTCAACCCTGTCCAAGGAAGGCTCGCAACTGAAATCGACGCTACGCGGGACGGGGGGGCTCGGGTGGGATGGACCCGGGTTCGATACTGAAGAACTCGAAAGTACCCGTGGCTGGCTTCGTGATCGCGCGACGACGATCTATGGCGGCACCAATGAGGTGCAGCTGAATATCATCAGCAAACGGGTACTTGGGTTGCCTGACTGAACTGAACTTGGTCGGCAGGTGGGCCGTGTGTCCCCGGGGCAATGGGCAGGATAGCTGCTCGATTTACCGCCAAGTTTTTGTGCGCTGCACGAGTCAGCTAAGTGCCAGGAGGAGACACTGGTTGGATGAAGCCTCTACTTCCGATTAGTGACACACGTGATGATATGACAAGAGTCCTGAAGCTATTTGGCAAAATGGTACTCATCCTGCTCGCCCCACAATTGGCGCTGGCGCAGTGGACCGAGGGGCAGGAAGGGCAGCTGGTTATTCGTGGCGGATGGTTGTTTGACAGCGTTAGTGATGAGCGCCGGCCAAACACGGGCATCGTCATACAGGACGGCAAGATTGTGGAAGTCGATGCCGATGTCCAGCAACAGGTTTTGAGCACAGCCAAGGTTATCGACTTGGCCGAAACCGATACGATATTGCCGGGCATGATCGACCTGCACGCCCATTACAACCTGGACCTCGTCGATAATGGCCGTGTGGAAGAAGTTGCATACAACGGCATCGTCTTTCTGGCGAACGGTGTCACATCGACCTGGTCGGCCGGTGAGTATTATCCCGAGCGCATCATCGCGCAACGTGATCATATTGATGCCGGTGAATCCGTCGGGCCACGACTGTTCGCATCGGGCCCATACTTCGGCGCGTTCCGTTGCGAATACAGCATCAAGACAGCGGCGGACGATTGCGTTGGTTGGCCCAACGACATCACCGAAGACGAAATTCGTCAGGAAGTGGATGCCTGGGCCGATCAAGGCGTCGTTAGTATCAAGATCAAGCAGGCAACGCCGGATGAGATGAAGATACTCATCGAGCAAGCGCACAAGCACGGCATGACGACCACAGCTCACCTCTCAAACTACAACGTCGAATACGATGTGGAATTGCGGGACGCCATTCTCATGGGCCTGGATCGGGTTGAACACCAGCTTACCCTCGGCAGTGGTGGCCCGCGCAGCGCTGAAATGCAACAAATGGTCAATCTGATGCTGGCTCACGAGGTCTTCTATGATGCCACCCTGCAAATGTACGGCGGTATCAACGAGCGTCGGGCACATCCATCAGAAATGCGGTGGACTAACGAAGCGAAGTACTTTACGCCGTACGCGCAGGCCTTACTTGAGATGCGTGGCCCACCACCGCCGGAATCTGATGCAGAGGAATTCACGCAGCGGGTGCTTGAACTTAAATCATTATTCGATGCCGGTGGTGCGCATCTGCTAGTCGTTGGCACGGACGAACCCGTCTACACGAATCTGTTGCCAGGCTTCGCCTATCACCGCGAATTGCTCGCAATGATCTATGCGGGGATACCACCAGCTGCCGTATTGAAGGCAGCAACCATCAACGGCGCAAGAGCGCTGGGCATCGATACCCGCCTTGGCTCGATAGAGGCCGGCAAGCTCGCGGATCTTTACGTGGTGCGCGGCAATCCTCTCGACGACATCAAGAGAGCGCGAGACATCAAGCTTGTCTTCAAAGATGGCATCGCTTACGACCCGGCGGAACTACTGCAGTCTGCAGAGGGGAAGATCGGGCCGGCCGGGCCGGATGATCACGCCGACTGGGAACTCGACATCCGGCCACTCCGGCAAGACTAGAAGCTCACCAGAATCCAAAGGTGAGTGGCTGCAACTTCGTTTTGTAGCCTAGCCGAAAACCTCTTCGCTGAAGTACCCGTGGAATTGATGCGGGAGGTGATGCTTGAGCTTCAGCGCGCAGACCTGATCGGTTACGTCATCGGCCCGGTACACCTGCAACTCGCTGAGGTGGGCGTAGGCGTCGTACACCACTTCCAGGAGGTAGCCGTCATCTTCCTTGCGGGCATCCGTGGAGGGGGCGAACAGCGGTTCGGAGCCGTAGTGGCCTGGGGGTAGCGTCACCAGTGTGGAGTCGCCGTCGAAGGTCACCTTCTGAAAGGCGTTGAAGAAGCTGTTCGCACCGTTGTCGATGGAACAAGCTGTGTAACAGGCTTCGTGTTTCTGTCCGGCCTTCGCCGTGTTGAACGTCGGAAACTCGGACTCGTGCTCGCTGATCTGCACGCAGTCGAGCTTTCCGGTGGACATGTTGAGGGTGTAGCGGTTGTAGGTGCCACCGTTGAAGCGTCCGTTCGGGTCGAACACATTGCCGAGGGTCTTGTTGGCCTCGAAGTCGCTGGCGAACATGCCATCGAGGATGATCTCGTCACCCGCTTCGAAGGCGTTGCCAAAATGGATGATCGCGCCCGGTCCGGTCTCGAATCGCTTCACCTCGGTCAACGTTTCAAGATCCACGACGACGACTTTCATCGGCACGCTCTGGTCGAAACGGATCTGGTCGGAGATGCTCTTCTTGCCCAGGATTACGCTGCCCATCCCACCGAACACGATGGAGTTGATGAAGAACACCGCATAGCGTTCGGTGATGACGAAATCGTGGCAGAACGGGAAGGTGTCCAGCGGTACCTGTCCCTTTACGGTCATGGTGCCGGCAGGATTGATCCGGTAGACGTTCAGGCAGGCTTTCAGGCCTTTCCAGCCGATTCCCGCCATGCCCGCACCAAAATTGATCAGATCGCCGGTCTTCGGGTGCACCTTGCCGTGCGCGCTGAACACCTGACCCCTGGTCAGCTTGCCGTCATAGTCATACTCACCAACGGTTTCGAGCGACTCTGCCTTGAGTTCCCAGGGCCGGCCGCCTTCGTTCAGCGCCAGCAGCTTGCCGCCGTGATAGATGCTGTTGGTGTTGGCAGGGTTGGCCGGCAGCTTCAGGAAGTTGGCGCGCATGCCGCCGGGGAGCTGGGTGCCGAACCCGCGATAGAGGATCTTTTGAGCGGCCGTTTCTTCGATGTACTTCGGGGTGCGCACGTAGGCATTCTTGAAGTGCACCTTGCCCTCATTGAAGGTGAACGCGCACAACATGCCGTCACCGTCGAACCAGTGTCCGTACTGCTGATCGCCGATTCTCTGTCGTCCAGGTCCGTTCCGGAAGAACGTGCCGCGCAGATTCGACGGCACCTCACCTTCGAGTTCCTCGATCCAGTAGCTGTGCTCCTCGTCGAGATTCTCCAGCCCGCCGTGGCAGGTGGGCGCTTCATTACTTCCGGTGCGAACTGCACTCATGGTCGAGTCCTATCTGGGATGAGGCAAATCAGCGCTCGTATATACAGGAATTCAGGTGGCTCGGGAATAGCGATTCGCCGAGATGGGCACTGGTTCCCCCGGAACACCGCCGCGTAGAATCTACTTCATGGAACCGGATGCCTGGACGATTCACAACCGCGCCTGCGAGCGCGGCGAGTCGAGCTACGTCGATCCCGAATCAGGATTGATCGTGCTGACCGAGTTGGGACTGAAAGCGCGCGGTGACTGCTGCGGCTGTGGCTGTCGCCACTGTCCCTATCATCATCAGAACGTTCCGACCCATCGACGCGCGGGGAGTATTCAGCGACCGGCCATTCTGCATGGCCTGATCGACGATGCAGAATGCGACGTGCTGTTCTGGAGCGGGGGCAAGGACAGCTTGCTGGCCCGGCGAGCGCTGGCCCGCGAGCGCCCGGCCCACCCAGTGGTATTGCTGACCACCTTCGATGCAGAGACCCGCAGGGTCGCGCATCAGGAGATCGAGCTGGACCAGATTATCCGCCAGGCTGACGCCCTGGAGCTGCCCCTCATTGGCGTACCGTTGCAGCCCGGCCGGGTCTACATCGACCAGATCGAGGAAGGCTTGCAGCTGATTCCGCGGCCAACCCGCCTGGTGTTCGGCGATTTGCATCTCGCGGAGATCCGCACCTGGCGAGAGCAGGAGCTGGGGCCGCTGGCATCGCGCCGCGGCGCGCAACTGCACTTCCCGTTGTGGCGCACGGACTACGAAGCGCTGCTGGACGACCTCGAAGCGAGCGGCGTGCCATGCGTAATCAGTGCCTTGCCCGATCCAACCGAAATCGATATCTCGGTCGGACAACGCTTCGATCGAACGCTGATCCAGGCACTGCCAGCCGGGGTCGACCCGTTTGGCGAGACCGGCGAGTTCCACACCCTCGCCCGCATATGGGACGCGCCGCCAAGCTCCGGCTAGCTGAGGAGGGAAGTAGCCATCCGGGCGCAGAAGCGATAAGTTCCCCAACCTTCTAATGATTTCATCTGGGGACCGACATGGCCGACCAACTCTCCGGCGACGCGCTGCAGTTGCGCTCGACGATCAAACAGGACGCTACCCTCGAGTTGTCGCTTGCGACGACACCGATACCACAACCGAATGACGACGAAGTGTTGGTGCGGGTCGAAGCCGCGCCCATCAATCCCTCGGATCTCGGCCTGCTGTTCGGCGCGGCGGACATGACCACCGCAGAAGCTTCGGGTAGCGCCGACGACCCAGTGATAACCGCCAGCGTTCCCGAGAAGCTGATGCGAGCGATGACGCCTCGGGTCGATCAATCACTACCGGCGGGAAATGAAGGCGCCGGGATCGTGGTCGCCGCCGGCGCCGACGATGCCGCCCAGGCACTGATGGGCAAAACCGTCGCCATCCTTGGCGGTGCGATGTACTCGCAATACCGCTGCGTCCCGGCCAAACAAGCGCTGCTCCTGCCCGAGGGAACCACCCCGGCGGAGGGCGCCTCATGCTTTGTCAATCCGCTCACGGCGTTGGGTATGGTCGAGACCATGCGTGTCGAAGGCTACACCGCGCTGGTGCACACGGCGGCGGCCTCCAACCTCGGCCAGATGCTGCAGAAAATCTGTCTTGCCGACGATGTCCAATTGGTCAACATCGTGCGCAAGCAGGAACACGTCGATTTGCTGAAGGACATCGGCGCGATCAATGTCTGCAACTCCAGCGAGCAGACGTTCATGCAGGACCTGACCGACGCGCTGATTGCGACGGGCGCCATGCTGGCATTCGACGCCACGGGCGGTGGCAAGCTGGCGGGCCAGATCCTGACCTGCATGGAAACGGCCGCCAACGCCACGGCCACCGAGTACAACCGTTACGGATCCACGACCCACAAACAGGTGTACATCTACGGCGGCTTGGACAGGACCCCCACGGAACTGACCCCGAACGTCGGCATGGCCTGGGGCTTGGGAGGTTGGCTGTTGACGCCGTTCCTGCAGAAGATCGGCCCGGAGGAGGCACAGAAACTGCGTGAACGGGTCGCCGCCGAAATCAAGACGACGTTTGCCAGCACCTACACGAAGGAAGTCTCGCTCGCCGAAGCGCTCAGCCTCGATGCGATCTCCGTGTACGGTAAGCAGGCGACCGGCGAGAAGCATCTGATCAACCCGAACCTGTAAGAATGGATCATCGCGGCCCGTCCCGGGTGGCAGGAGCCGACAGCTGAACAACGTTGCGTCGGAAACGTTCACCGTCTCGGGCCATGGTGGTATATCGCTCACCCTCGACGCCTATGGCGACGCCGCCGATTGGCCAATTCTGCTGGCACACGGCGGCGGTCAGACGCGTCACGCGTGGCGGAATTCTGGAAAAGACCTCGCCGCAGCCGGTTACTACGCCTTGTGCCTGGACCTGCGCGGTCATGGCGACAGCGAGTGGTCCGAGTCCGGCGACTATCGGTTGGAAGCATTTGCGCATGACCTGTTGGAGGTGTGCGAGACACTCGACCGGCCCCCGGTGCTGATCGGCGCGTCGCTGGGCGGCATCGCCGCAATGATCGCCGCTGGCGAACTGCAGCCGGAACCGTTCGCCGCCGTCATCTTCGTCGATGTGACCCCAACGATGGAAATGAGTGGCGTGGAGAAGATCACCGGGTTCATGAGCGCGCACCTGGACGACGGTTTCGCCTCGCTCGAAGAAGCCGCCGATGTGATCTCGGAGTATCTACCGCACCGAAAACGCCCGGCCAACCTCTCCGGGCTTGCCAAGAACCTGCGCCAGGGCGAAGACGGACGGTATCGGTGGCACTGGGACCCGCGTTCATGTCCGCGGATTCCCGGCCGTCCGCAAGCCGAGACCGGACCGTCTGAGCAGCGCGGTTCGAAATGTCACCGCACCGATCCTGTTGGTGCGCGGCAGGATGAGCGAGCTCGTCAGCGAGGAATCGGTACGCCAGTTTCTCGATCTGGTGCCCCACGCCACGTATGTGGACGTCGCCAACGCTGGACACATGGTGGCGGGCGATGACAACGACGTGTTTACCAGCGCCATTGCGGAGTTTCTTCAAACAACCAATATTGGCTAGGGCACAGCTCAAGGAGTTCAGGCAGCCATGACCAACGGACCTCGGCAAGGCACTCAGCAGCCACGCAGCGTTCACCGAAGGCCGAACGGCCGTCATTACCGGCGGCGCCAGCGGCATTGGTCTGGCCGTCGCAACCCGCTGCGCCGCGCTGGGGATGAATATCTGCATCGCCGATGTGGACGAGCTGGCACTGGCCGCGGCGTCGAAAAGTCTGGCCAGTGCGGGAGATGGCGTCGAGGTGCTGACCGTACCTACCGACGTATCCGAATTAGCCCAGGTCCAGGAATTGAAGCGAGCAGTACTGGAGCGGTTCGGTGAGATCGCCGTGCTGATGAACAACGCAGGTACCGGACCGGGCGGCGGGCCGTGGTCCAGATACCAGGGTTGGCAACGGGTCATGGCCATCAACCTGTGGGGCGTCATCAATGGCGTTCACACCTTCAGCGAGACGCTCATCGAACAGGGGACGCCTGCGCAATCATCAACACCGGTTCGAAACAGGGCATCACCAATCCGCCGGGCGACGCCGCCTACAATGTGACCAAGGCGGGCGTAAAGGCGATCACCGAGAGCCTCGCGCACCAGCTGCGCCAGACCGAGGGACACCAGGGGAGCGCGCACCTGCTGGTGCCAGGCTCACCTATACCGGACTCATCAAACGACACCTGCCCGAGCAGCCACCTGGCGCCTGGACGCCCGAGCAGGTGGCGGACGAGTTACTACGTCGGGTCGGCCTGGGTGATTTCTATATCATCTGTCCCGACAACGACGTGACCACCGATATGGACAACAAACGGATTCAGTGGGCCGCGGGCGATATGACCGAGAATCGTTCGGCGCTGTCGCGTTGGGACCCGGACTATGAAGACGCATTTCAGGAGTTCATGCAGTCATGACGGACAGACTTTCAGGACGCGTCGCCTGGGTGACCGGCGGCGGTCGGGGCATCGGGCGCTCGATCGCACTGGCCATGGCGGCCGACGGCGCGGCCGTAGCTGTCAGTTCCCGTAGCGAAGCGGAGCTCGAGGCCGTCGCGGAGGAAATTCGCGGGCTCGGCAGCAATGCGCTCGCCGTACGTGCCGACGCCATGTCCCTCGAGGACACGCTGGCCGCCGCTGCACGCATCGAAACCGAACTCGGCCCGGTGGACATTCTGGTCAACAACGCCGGTGGCGGCGTGCCGCTGCGCTCGGACAGCGGGCTGTCACGCGAACAGGTCGATGCCTTTGCCTTCGCCGACAACGTCGATCTCAACCTGTTCTCGGCCTATCGCGCGATACGCAGCGTGCTGCGCGGCATGCGCGAACGCGGCTACGGCCGCATCATCAGCATTGGCTCCGGATACGCGAAACGGTCCGGCGGGGCCGCCGCCTATACCGCCGCCAAGCACGGCCTGGTCGGCATGACCAAGGCGATGGCCGCGGAGTATGCCGGCGATGGCATCAGCATCAATTGCCTGTGCCCAGGCTGGACCAATACCCAACTCCTGGATCTCGACGCGATGGCCGAGCGACGGGGCACCAGTGCAGCGGAAGAGCACGCACGCATCTCATCCGAAAATCTGCAGAATCGCGTGCTGGAACCGGACGAGTTGGGACCCATGGCCGTACTGTTGGCCTCAGAGGACGCCCGCAGCATCACCGGCCAGGTGATCAGCGTCGATGGCGGCTACAAGGTTTGATTGCGGCGTCCGGCGCATCATCTTGCATCTCTTGCATATGAGGAGGGTGTGCAGATAGCGTGCCAGACGGCGCACAGACGAACGGGGGCTTAGCTGGGACCACCGTCGTTGTCCGGCAACGCCGAATCATGCGATGCTCGCGTCGCCGATCAGCGTGAGGTCGTTCGTGACTCTCGAAGAACAAGCCCTGAGCCTGCTGCTACGCTCGCCGCGTCTGAGCCTGTCGCAGATTCTCGAGTTGCTCGATGTGGGCGACGCCGAATTTCGAGACATCGCCGCCCGCAACCAGAGCGTGGCCAACCTCCTGGAAGCACGCAAAGAAGGCACCCTGCAACCAGAGACCCACACGCCGCGCCAATGCCCGAGCTGCACCGATTGGTTCGTCCCCTACGGCTCGGCCCGTTTCTGCTCCGACCCCTGCAAATCCATCGGCCGCATCACCCGCGCCATCTGAATCCGGTCTAGTACTTAGCGGACGGCCGCACACCACGCAGATATTCGTTCAAGAACAGCTGATCTGGATCGAACCGGTCGCGCACGGCCCACCAATCCGCCCAGCGCGGGTGGCACGCGTCGAGCTGCGCTGCATCCAGATAATTCACCTTGCCCCAGTGAGGCCGTCCATCGAAAGACAGAAACACTTCTTCGCAGGCGCGAAAGTAGGGTTCATCGTCCACCTTGATGTCCTGATGCACGGAGATGGTCACCGTGGCACGCTGGTAGGCCATCGACAGCCAGACGTCGTCCGCCGCAACCGTCCGGTACTCGACTGGCCACTGCAATTCCGGAAAGTCGCGGCGAATCAGGTCCCGAATAGCTGCCAGGCACTCAGGCCCAGACTCGGCCGGGACGCTGTACTCCATTTCGGTATGCAGGTGGGGAAGGTGGCTGGGTAGAACTTCGTAGTTCCACGCGCACCGACTACCCTCTTCGCCCAGGGGGTATACCGGCTCAGCATCGGTTTCCTGGATCACCTTGGCGATGGCGGCGTCATTGTGCGGGTACCAGAAGAACTCGAAATGCCGGTTCGCAGCAATGAGTTCGGTTAGCTGGGGTTGCAGCGACTCGTAAGGTTCGGACCAGCCACGTTCCACCAGCTTGTAGGCTTCTCGCAATTGAAGCTCAAGGCGCGTGACGATGCCCACCGCACCCAGATTCAACCGCGCCACCTGCCACAGATCAGAATTCTCCTCGGCTGAACAATCGATCATTTCACCGGAGGCAAGCACCAGTCGCGCACCGGTAACGGCAGACGACAGATTCTGCAACATCGGTCCGCTACCGTGGGTACCCGTCGCAACTGCACCGGCAATCGCCTGCCGGTCGATATCTCCCTGGTTGTTCAAGGCCAGGCCAACTTCATGCAGCGGCCGCCCGAGGGCATAAATCGGCGTTCCGGCCCAAACCCACGCGCGTCGCGCCGTGGCGTCTGAGCCGATAACGCCGGCGAGCCCCGACGTATCGACGATGATTCCGTCGTTGACCACCAATGGGGCGTGGCTGTGGCCCGCGCCCGCGACTCGAATCGACGTGCCGTTCACGGCGGCCTCACGAACCAACGCCTGAGCGTCCGCTTCGCTACGCAGGAATGGGACCGCGGTGGGCCTGGCTTGCTGTCGGCCGGACCAATTGCTCCACAGTGGCATCTCAGATGATCCTCATGGTGAATATTCCGCATAGGCCTTCCCGTCCCGCTGCGGAAACGGCACGATAGCATCTGAACTGGGGGAGCAACGATGAGCAACGAGCCTTACATCCTGATCACTGCCGATACGCATGCCGGCGGCAGCCATGCCCAGTACCGCGAGTACCTGGATCCTGTCTACCGCGATGCCTTCGACGAGTGGCGCGGCGGTTATAAGAACCCAGCGCAGCAGCACTACGGCAGCAAGAAAATGCGTAACTGGGATCTCGACATCCGCACCACCGACCAGAACAGTCAGGGGGTGGTCGGCGAAGTGGTTTTCCCGAACACCGTGCCGCCGTTTTTCCGCAAGAGCATCGTCACTGCCCAACCGCCCAGACCGGAATACTACGAAAACGCGCTGGCCGGCATTCGTGCTCACAATCGTTGGCTGAAGGACTTCTGCGCCGAAGATCCGGACCGGCGCGCCGGAATTGGCCTGATTCTGCCCAACGATCTGGACGAAGCCGTCAAGGACATCGAGTACATTGCCGAGGCCGGTTTGCGCGGCGGCGTCCTGCTGCCGCTGATACCACCGGACTGCGACTGGCTGAAGCCGTTGTACGACCCGGCCTGGGACAAGGTGTACGCGGCGATTCAGGATTGTGATCTGGTGATCAACCAGCACTCGGGGCAGGGCTCGCCCGACTACGGCGAAGGCCCGGTTGCCGAGGCACGGTGGATCTCAGAGGTGACATTTTTCTGCGAGGCCGGATATCGCCATCTGTTGATGAGCGGCGTGTACGAGCGTTTTCCGAAGCTGAAGTACATCCTCACCGAATCCGGCTGTTCCTGGGTGGGGCCAATGCTCAAACAGCTGGACCGCATCCACATGGGGTTCAAGATGGGCGCCATCGGCGAGATGAATTACGAAGGCATGGAATGGGTGCTGAAAGATCCGCCCAGCGAGTATGCCGCCCGCAACTGCTGGTATGGCGCAAGCTTCCCCAGCAAACCGGAACTGGACGGCATCGACGAAATCGGCGCGGAACGGGTGCTGTGGGGTAATGACTACCCGCACTACGAAGGCACCTTCCCTTACAATCTGGAGTCATTGCGGTTGACGTTCGCCGATGTCAGCGAAGCACATCGGCGCCTGCTGTTCGGGGAAAACGCCGCGGCGTTGTACAACTTCGATCTGGACAAGCTCCGCCCCTTAGCCCATGAGTTTGGGCCAACACCCGAACAGGTGAACCAGGTGCTGCCAAAGGACGAGATCCCCAGGGACGCGACCTGCCATC
>PVMK01187894.1_pt1 | contig 21024 bp, 23 predicted proteins | sample 1853481 | NCBI WGS metagenome assembly PVMK01 (sample SAMN08533507, study PRJNA380276) | Marine sediment metagenome, whole genome shotgun sequencing project.
CGCGATTGGACAGAAGCAGTCCACCGTGGCCAACGTGGTGGCCAAACTCGAAGAGCACGGCGCCATGGAGCACACCATCGTGGTCAATGCCTCGGCTTCCGAGTCTGCGGCCATGCAGTACATTGCGCCGTATTCAGGCTGCACCATGGGTGAATACTTCCGCGACCGTGGTGAAGATGCCCTGATCATATATGACGATCTGACCAAACAGGCCTGGGCTTATCGCATGGTATCCCTTCTGTTGCGCCGTCCACCGGGCCGTGAAGCCTACCCCGGCGATGTGTTCTACCTGCATTCGCGCCTGTTGGAACGAGCGGCGCGCGTGAACGTGGAGTGGGTTGAAAGGTTTACCGATGGCAAGGTCACCGGTAAAACGGGTTCGTTGACGGCGCTGCCGATCATCGAGACTCAGGCGGGTGATGTTTCGGCCTTTGTACCGACCAACGTGATCTCCATTACCGACGGCCAGATTTTCCTGGAGACCGATCTGTTCAATGCGGGTATCCGCCCGGCCGTGCACGCCGGCCTGTCCGTGTCCCGGGTGGGTGGTGCAGCGCAGACCAAGGTGATCAAGAAGCTCGGTGGCGGTGTACGCCTGGCGCTGGCCCAGTACCGCGAACTGGCGGCTTTCGCACAGTTCGCCTCGGACCTCGATGACGCCACCCGCGCCCAACTGGAACGCGGTCAACGCGTAACCGAACTGATGAAGCAGGCTCAGTACAGCCCGATGTCCGTGGCCGAGATGGCGGCATCGCTGTTTGCGGTCGACCGGGGTTACATGGATGATATCGAGTTGGCGAAAATTGGTTCCTTTGAAAGTGCGATGCTGGATTATATGAATAATTCCCATGCGGAATTCATGGAGATCCTGACCGCTGGCGACTGGAACGACGAACTCGAGGCGCAGATGACTTCAGCGGTAGAAGACTTCAAGTCCACGGGATCATGGTAAGGGGCCTGGTAAGGGCCCCAGGGACAGTAACGGAGCAGACCCATGGCAGGCGGTAAAGAAATCACCACCAAGATTCGCAGTATCGAGAACACCCGCAAGGTGACTTCGGCACTGGAGATGGTCTCGGCAAGCAAAATTCGCAAATCACAGGCTTTGATAAACGCCACCCGTCCCTACGGGCGGATGATGCGCCGCGTGATGGGCCATATGAGCAAGGCCAACCGGAATATCGTCGCCCGTTCATGGTCGAGCGGGAAGAGACAAACAAGGTCGGCTACATCATTGTGTCCACCGATCGCGGCCTGTGCGGCGGCCTGAACCACAACCTGTTCAGGCTGCTGCTGCACGATATCGGTGAGTGGCAGGGCAAGGGCGCCCAGATCAGCCTGGTGACCCTGGGCAAAAAGGCCTCGGCGTTTTTCAAGAACGTCAATGTCGAGATCGTGGCGCATGCCAGCGACCTGGGTGAAAAGCCCCAGATCGAGGACCTGATCGGTTCGGTCAAGGTGATGCTGGATGCCTATCGCGAGGGAACGCTGGACCGGCTATACATCGTGTACAACGATTTCATCAACACGATGACTCAGCAACCGACGTTGGAACAGTTGCTTCCCTTGCCGCCAGGGGACGACGAGGAAATCCGTGATATCTGGGACTACATCTACGAGCCGGACGCTGAATCACTGCTGGACACGGTGCTGGTGCGTTACCTGGAGTTCATGGTGTACCAGGCAGTGCTGGATAATCTCGCCTCCGAGCATGCAGCCCGGATGATCGCGATGAAAAACGCAACCGATAACGCAGGCGAATTGATCGATGATCTGACGCTGGTCTTCAACAAGGCCCGCCAGGCGGCGATCACGCAGGAAATTTCAGAAATCGTTGGTGGTGCAGCTGCCGTTTGAGGCAAGTCACTGACAAATTTAGGAGTTAGCAATGAGTGGTGGATTAATTGTTCAGGTAATTGGCGCTGTCGTCGACGTGGAATTTCCCCGCGACGCGTTGCCCAGGATATTCGATGCGCTGACTGTCGACGGAACCGACATCATGCTCGAAGTACAGCAGCAACTGGGCGATGGCGTAGTGCGCACGATTGCACTGGGTTCCACTGACGGCCTGAAACGCGGACTGAGTGTGAGCAACACCGGTACGGCCATCATGGTGCCCGTGGGTGAGAAAACCCTCGGGCGTGTGATGGACGTGATGGGGCGCCCGATCGACGAGGCCGGCCCTATCGGTGAGGAAAAGCGCATGCCGATTCACCGCAAGGCGCCTTCATACGAAGAACAGGCCGGCGGCAACGATGTATTGGAAACCGGCATCAAGGTGATTGACCTGATCATGCCCATCGCCAGAGGCGGTAAAGTCGGCCTGTTTGGCGGCGCCGGCGTAGGCAAGACGGTGACCTTGATGGAGTTGATCCGTAACATCGCCATTGAACACAGCGGATTCTCTGTATTCGCCGGCGTGGGCGAGCGCACCCGTGAGGGCAACGACTTCTACCACGAAATGAAAGATGCCGACGTACTCAGCAAGGTATCCCTGGTTTACGGTCAGATGAACGAACCGCCCGGAAACCGCCTGCGCGTGGCCCTGACCGGCCTGACCGTCGCCGAGGAGTTCCGTGATCAGGGCCGTGATGTATTGATGTTCATCGACAACATCTACCGCTATACGTTGGCCGGAACGGAAGTGTCCGCACTGCTGGGCCGCATGCCCTCAGCGGTAGGCTATCAGCCAACGCTGGCCCTGGAAATGGGCATGTTGCAGGAGCGCATCACGACCACCAAGACCGGTTCCATAACGTCTTTCCAGGCCGTGTACGTTCCTGCAGATGACTTGACGGATCCGTCGCCTGCAACCACCTTCGCCCATCTGGACGCCACGCTGGTACTGAGCCGGCAGATTGCAGAACAGGGCATCTACCCGGCCGTGGATCCGCTGGATTCCACCTCGCGCCTGCTGGATCCGAACCTGATCGGCCAGGAACATTACGAGGTAGCCCGCGGCGTGCAGGCTTTATTGCAGCGCTACAAAGAGCTGAAAGACATTATTGCCATCCTGGGCATGGACGAGTTGTCCGAGGAAGATAAACAAGCTGTTTCTCGCGCCCGCAAAGTGGCGCGTTTCCTGTCACAGCCGTTCTTCGTGGCCGAAACTTTCACCGGTTCAGCTGGCAAATACGTGTCGCTCAAAGATACCATCCGTGGGTTCAAGGGAATCGTTGAGGGCGAGTACGACCACCTGCCCGAACAGGCCTTTTACATGGTTGGCGGTATCGAGGAAGTTGTCGAGAAAGGCAAGGCAATGGAGAAAGAAGCAGCATGAGCAAAACCATCCGATGTGACATCGTCAGCGCGCATCAGGAGATTTATTCCGGCGACGCCGCAATGATTTTCGCTACCGGTCTGGTGGGCGAACTGGGAATCAGTCCGCGCCATGCGCCACTGATCACCCAGCTCAAGGCCGGGCCGGTGCGTGTGCTGCAGCCTGATGGCGAAGAGGCTTTCTTCTTCGTCGGAGGTGGCATCCTGGAAGTACAGCCTCATATCGTTACCGTGCTGGCAGACACCGCAGTTCGGGCGGATGATCTGGACAAAGCTGCGGCCGTTCGTGCAAAGGAAGAAGCCGAGCGCGAATTACAGGATCGCACCGGCGAAATGGAAGTGGCCGATGCCCAGGCCAGGCTGGCCGAGGCCATTGCCCAACTGCGGGCGCTGGAACAGTTGCGCAAGAAAGTGAAGCGCTAAATCACGCTGTAAGAGCCCGCTCGCAGTTTATATCCCAACATCAACCCGGAGATTTCGACATGGCGGATAAAAAAGCGGACCTGGCTGGTCCAGGAATCAGCACCTACGAAGAAGTAGCAAAAATTCTGCCACAAGATTACGACTCCTTGCTCACCCCGAAAGAAACCATGAAAGCCCTGTTCGGAGTCAAGCATTACATCGAGGAAAACCTGTGCGCGGAGCTGAACCTGGATATGGTGCAGGTTCCCCTGATCGTGGATCGCGACAGTGGCGTCAACGATATGCTGGACCGTGACGGTTCACGCACGCCGGTGGAATTTCCCTGCGGCCTGGGCCTCGAGCGGCCCATCCAGGCCCAGGTGGTCCAGGCAGCCACCAAGTGGAAGCGGATGGCGCTCAAGACCTTCGATTGTGACATCGGTGAGGGCATTTGCACCGATATGAAGGCCATCAGGAAGGACTATTTCCTGGACCACGACCACAGCGCCTACGTGGACCAGTGGGACTGGGAAAAGTCCATGTCGGCAGATCAGCGTAACCTGGATTTCCTCACCGGCACGGTGCAACGAATCTGGAAAGTGATCAGGGGTGCGGAGCGATACGTCCAGGAAATGTTTCCCCAACTGAAAGACCCCAGGTATCCGGACCTTCCCGATGAGCTGACTTTCATCCATGCTGAGGAAATCCTGGAAATGTACCCGGATCTGCCGCGCAAGCAGCGTGAAACCAGGCTGATCCAGGAATATCCGGCTGTCTTCATCTACGGCATCGGCTGGCAGTTGGCCGATGGTTATCCCCACGAGTTGCGGGCGGCGGACTACGACGACTGGGTGACCGAAACGCAGTCCAAAGACGGACGCCCGATGCATGGCCTGAACGGTGACATCCTGGTCTGGAACCACGTTACGCATCGCCGGCACGAACTAAGCTCCATGGGTGTGCGCGTGACAAAAGAAACGCTGCCCCAGCAGTTGGAGTTGAGCGGGCAGATGGATCTGCTGGACCAGCCTTACCACCAGGCCATCATGAACGATGAAATTCCGTTGAGTATTGGCGGGGGCATCGGCCAGTCGCGGGTCTTCATGCTGTTGCTGCGCAAGGCGCACCTGGGTGAAGTGAGTGTGACCCTGTGGCCGAAGGAACTGAAAAAGATTTGCGCGGACAGAAACATCCATGTTCTGCAGTAATGATGTTATTGCTGGCTGGCGTAGAAATTTACCAGGGCATCGATTTCCTCGAGACTGAATTCAACAAACTGCCTTTCCATTAACGGCGGGACAAGATGCTCGCCGGTTAAAGCCTGGCCTACCTGGGCTTTCAGGTAGCTTGCCCACTGGCCTGCCAGGATGGGACCGCGACCCGCAACAGCCCCACTGTCCGGGTGACAGGAAAAGCAGTGTTTTTCATGGAGAACAGCGCCGGTTGAGGCCCTGGCCTGGTCGAAGTCCTGTTTTGCGGCAACGAATTCCTGCTCCGCGTAATAATGACCCAGCGCATCCATATCATCAAAACTGATGCCAGCGCTGATTTTGCACATGGTCGTGACAGGTTTCGTAGTATCTCCGTGCCGGTAGGCGCTTTTAATGCACGGACGCCCCCAATCCTGGTAGAGAGCCAGGGAGTCTGCAATGTACTTTGCCGATTGTCCGCCGATGATCGGGATATCGCTGTTGCTTGAAGCCCCTTGCAGGCCATGACAGCTGTCGCACTCTTTGGTCAGTGTGTCGAGATCAGCGCTGACGGCAGATACGGGAAAGCTCAGCACCACCGCCAATAAACAGATACGTGCACGATTCATGATTGCTCCTTCTTGATCGGTCTTTCCAGGGGCCGGAAAACACTGATCACTATAGTCTACTGCCCGGGGCATTTGTTGATCTATGTTCTATTACTTCCACGGGCCTGGGCGTAACATTACGGCAGGCAGCCATGCCGGATTTTGAATTTGTTCTCACCACGCGAGAGAGGTAAATCGATATTACGTGCATTCTTTACGACAATTGCCCTGTTACTGGTCACCAGCGTCAGTGCTCAGGATTGTGTCACTTGCCATGAAGAGGCGACTCCAGGCGCCGTCAGCGACTGGAAGCTCAGCCGCCATTTCGCGGAGGAAGTCTCCTGCAATGATTGCCATGGTGATGGGCATTCGTCTGCGACAGATATTGAAAAAGTACTGACGGTAACCCCGGAGACTTGCGCCAACTGCCATGCGGAGCGCTTTGACCAGTACAAGGCCGGAAAACATTCCCTGGCCTGGGCGGCCTTGAAATCCATGCCGACCACCCACTTCAAGCCGATGGAACTGATCGATGGGCAAAAGGGTTGAGGCGGCTGCCACAAGATCGGGCTCAAGAGTGAAGAAGAGATCGCCAAAATGAAGGCAAACGGGTCAACCTTCGGGCATGCAGCGTGTGATTCCTGCCACACGCGTCACACATTCTCCGTGGCCGAGGCCCGGGAGCCGGAGGCTTGTGCGACCTGCCACATGGGGTTTGACCATCCGCAATGGGAGATGTATTCCACCTCCAAACACGGCATTCGCCACACCCTGAAACGGGACGGCATACTGCCTGAAACAGCGTCCGCTCCGACTTGCCAGGACTGCCACATGCCCGATGGCAACCATGAAGTCCGCACTGCCTGGGGTTTCCTGGCCGTTCGCACCAATGGTCTTGAACGCTATCCTGGTGAGAGCGATCAGTGGTGGGCCGACCGGGTGACGATCCTCATGGCCCTGGGTGTTCTGGACCCTGAGGGGAATCCTACCGCCCGGCTGGACCTGGTCAGGGATGCCCAGGTTGTCCGCCTGAGCGCCGAAGAGTTCGATCTTGAGCGCGCCAAGATGGTCAAGGCCTGCGCCAAGTGCCATTCGGAAAATTTCGCGAAAGAAGAATTAGCGAAAGGCGACGCGCTGATCGAGCAAATCGATCACTTGATGGCCGAGGCCATCCGGGAGATCGTTGGTTTGTACAAGGACGGACTGCTTAAGAAGCCGGACAGCTACGCCTATGCGTATCCTGACCTGCTGACCTTCCACGACTCGCCGACCACGATCGAAAACCGGCTTTTCACCATGCACCTCAAGCACCGGATGAGAGCCTTCCAGGGTGCTTTCCACATGAATCCGGATTACACGCTTTGGTACGGCTGGAACGAAATGGTGCAGGATCTGCGGGAAATCCGAGCAATGGCGAAGGAGATGCGCGGCGGGCATAAAACAGACTGAATAGATGAATCGGGCCCTCCGCAAGCCGGAGGGCCGGCAAGTTTTTACAGCTCCCGGGCAGCGGAGTTTGGTGTGGTGCACATATATGATGCAAGATATGCTTCGCGTACCCGTCAGTAAAGGAGCCATTGGCTGTTGTCATCGGTCATTATCAACGACGTGGGCCCCCGTGACGGTCTGCAGAACCAGCAGAAAATCCTGAACCCGCATCAGCGCGTGCAACTGGTCGAGGCCTTGCTCGCTGCCGGACTGAAGCATATCGAAGTAGGCGCCTTTGTTTCTCCGAAGGCTGTTCCCGCGATGGCCGGCGCTGATGCCGTATTGGCGGGGCTGCCACGGGATGGCGGCAGGGTTTTCACCGTGCTGGTTCCCAATTTCAAGGGCTACCAGCTGGCCCGCGACGCCGGTGCAAAAAGTGTTTCAACAGTTTTGTACGGAACGGATGCCATGGCGCAGGCGAATGTCCGAATGAGCCGGACACAGGCGGAGCAGGCTACGATCGAAATTATTGCCAGCGCCCGCCAGGACGGCATCCGTGTCACCGCAACGATCGCTGTGGCTTTCGAGTGCCCGTTCGATGGACCGGTTGATCCGTCCATCACACGGGAAGTTGCCGCTCGCTTCCTGGAGATGGGTGTGGACGAGCTTGCCATCGCTGACACCATCGGCGCCGCCAACCCGCAACAGGTCCGTTCGCTGACTGAAGCGCTGGTTTCTGAACATGGTCACGAACAGCTCAGTTGCCACTTTCACGATACGCGGGCAATGGGGCTGGCTAATGTGTTTGCGGCTGTGGAGTCCGGAATTCGCAAATTTGATGCCGCGATCGGTGGCCTGGGTGGTTGCCCGTTTGCGCCGGGTGCTTCCGGGAACGTTGCAACGGAAGATGTGGTGATGATGCTGGAACAGATGGGTTTTGACACCGGGATCAGCCTGGCGGGCTTGATGCAGGCATCTGCATTGGCGCAGAAGCTGACCGGCACGGCGCCTGGTGGACGCGCCAGTATCTTTATGCGGACCAAAACGGTACCGTAATTGCTTCCAGGGATCTCGGTTTGAAATTTTGACACGAATTTTATGTTCTCCGGGGTGTTATGCCCGTCAATGAAAAATGAGGTAATTTTATGAGTAAATTCAAATATCTACTGTTTGTGCCGGGGATTGTCGCCATGATGGCTTTTATGCTTCCCGTGAATCTGCAGGCCCAGGATTCCAATGTAGATGAAGTGACGGCAAACGATGCTCCGGCCATTCCTTGCAAAGGGTCTGGAAAGGGCCAGATGAAGGGTCATGGCGGCGGCCATGGGAAAGGAATGGGTCACAAAATGCCCGTGCTGGCGGATATCGACTCGGATGGAGACGGTTTTATCAGCGAAGATGAACTCAACAGTTTCCGGAGTGAGCGCATGGCGAAAATGGCGGAAGAGGGGCGCCAGATGAAACATGCCGGCGGTATGCCTTCATTCCAGGATATCGATACGGACGGAGATGGACGCATCAGCGAAGCTGAGTTTGAAGCTCACAAGCAGGAGCATCGCGCAAAAAAGAAGATGGATTCAGACAAATAGTTTCAGTCGACCAGGTAGCGCTGAAGAAACAGGATGGCTGCCTGTTGCAAAACATCCTGGTTTTCCTTCCGGTCGTAACCGTGGCCCTCGTTCAGGGCTTTGATGTACCAGACGGGTTGCCCGCGTTGTCGTAGCGCGGCGACGATTTGTTCCGATTCGGTCACCGGCACACGCGGATCGTTCTGTCCCTGCACGACCAGCAGGGGCAGTTCGATACGGTCAACGTTATTCAACGGGCTGATCTGTTCGAGGAAAGCCCGCATTTCGGGATCACGTTCGTCACCGTACTCCCGCCGGCGCAGATCTCGGCGGTAGCCTTCAGTGTTTTCCAGGAATGTTACGAAATTGCTGATGCCGACTACGTCTACGCCCGCCTTCAGCCGGTCGCTGTAGTGCACCGCTGACGCCAGCGCCATGTAGCCCCCGTAACTGCCTCCATAGACCGCCACGCGGTTCTCGTCCAGGTCCGGCTGTGCTGCAATCCAGTCCAGCAGGGCGCCAATATCTTTCACCGCATCTTCCCTCTGGAAGCCGTTGTCCAGCGACACGTACTCGCTGTCGTAACCGGTGGAACCACGAACATTGGGTGCAATAATTGCCGCGCCGAGTTCGGCCACCCACATCTGGAAGGTGCCGCTGAAGGTGGGCCGGTATTGCCCTTCCGGACCACCGTGGATGTAGATGATGACGGGATGGGGTCCGTTGCCTCTGGGGCGGTACACAAAGGCGGGTATACGCCGGGGCTCATCGTCAACCGTATCGAAGCTTGGATAGTGCATCAATTCCGGCTCGGCAAACGTGGCCGTATCAAGTCCACCCACTTCGCTGCTTGTCCAGCGGCGCAAGGAACGGGCGTCTGTCGGGGATCGTCCCAGGCTCATGACGAACACGTCGCTGGGTGTCTGGGCCGTGCTGAGGTTCATCGCGATGCGCTTGTTGTCCGGATGGAACGCCAGGCCGTTTATCAGTCCAAGGGGCATGGCGTCGAGCAGTGAATAACGCCGGGTCCTGGTATTGAGCAGGTATAGGCGGCTGATTCCACCCTCGTTGGTAACAAACGCACCTCGCCGGCCGTCATCGCTGAGCGCAAAATTGGATACGTCCCAGGGGATTTCAGTGGATATATACTCGATCCCGGCGCCAGGCTGCAATGATTTCCATGCCAGTTCGGCCGCCATGCCACGTGCATTGGTGACCACGTAGAAACCCTTGTTGCGCCGATCAAAAACGACGGCGCGGTTGGCAGTAGGCTCCCCGGTGTTACCGGCCACGATTCGCATTTCCCGGCTTTTCAGATCCAAAAGGTAAATGCGCGAATCCGTGACTTCTATATATTGCTGAACCAGCAAGTACTTTCCATCCTCGCTGAAGTCGGCAGGGCCCCACCAGTCGCCATCGCTTGCTTCGACCAGCAGTTCGGTGTCTTCCGGGATGATCGGGATCCATCATCCAGATGTCATTGCTGTGGCCATTCCGGCGGGTCGACTGGTAAGCCAGCCACTTGCCGTCCCGGCTCCAGCGGATCACCCGGTTGCGTGATTTCCCGTCAGTGAGCAGGGTGGTGATGGCGGTCTCGGGATCAAACAGGTAAATCTGGTCGAATTCACCACCGCTGCGGTCCATGGTGAAGGCCAGTTCGCGCCCATTGCGGCGGCGCTCGACCTGGCCGGGAGGATCTTCGAACCAGGTCAGTTGCCGGCGGGCTCCACCGGGTTTGGATACAACGTGGATCTGGCTGATTTCATCAAACCGGGTGCGGATATACATACCGTTCCCGTCTTCGGTCCAGTCGAGGAACCTCGCCGATCGCGTGTTTTGGTACTGGTGCAGCCGGGCGGCCAGGGCAGGTGGGATTTCCGGGACGTCCTGGAGAATCAGCTGTCCGTTGTTGACGGTTCGCTGGGTAGGTTCAGCGGTGCTTCCCGGAAGCGGAGCAAGCAGGAAAAACAGCAGCGCAATAATGCACTTGTATCTCAATTACCCATCCTGGCGCCCGGAGGTTACCTTCATCGTCTCATCCAGGCCATTGACCAAAATTTCAGCCCAGCCGTCAAGAATTCTCCGCGCGGCATTTTCGTTGCGAGTCCGGTCCCGCACAAACGTTGTAACGTTGCTGCGGTCTGTCTGGTGATCCAGCGCCTTGGCCAGGATGTCCCCGGTAAGCGAATCCCGCAGTTCCAGGTACAGCGTCATATCGCCGGCAGACCGGTTAATGCTGCGCTGGTTTCTGTTCCTCGGCGTATCCGGTGAGTTAACGCTCAGGTCCAGGATAGCGGGACGGATGATCAACACATCTTCGCCCTGTTCTTCGACCAGGACCTGGCCACTGGCTGTGAGCTTTGCCACCAGGATCTCTTTGAACATCGCGGCCAGCTCCGTGCGGATGTCTTGCATATCCTGGGCCGTCACGAAAAATGGTTTGTTCTGGTTGGTATCCCTCTGCCAGTCTTTCCTGAATGCTACCTGGGGGTCGATCAGCAATAACTTGCTGTAGACACTTAGATCGGCATCCGGGTCCGCGTAAACCATGCGCAAGTGGGTATCCGGCACCAGGTGAAGGCCGTCCGCAGTAACCTGGGGGATGTCTTCCCGGGCAAGCAGGGGAAAATTGATCAAAAGGCCAAGGATAATAATGATGGAAATTGTCGATTTTCTCATTTTTGGCTCCACAAAAGTGCAAGCTGGCTTCATTTCCCAATACAGACCTGTCAAACGAAGGAGTAATGACAGATTGCCCCCGTTTGGTCATCAGAATGACCTGCAGTGGAAATATTTCCAATGTTTACCGTATTTATACTGATGCAATAAATGAACTATAACAAATAGAGCCTGCAAGACGATGGGGCTATACTATCCGGCTGTATACCATAAGAAACCTCTGATCCCATGAGCAAGCCTTTACACATAGTGATACTCGCCGCAGGTGAGGGCTCACGCATGCTTTCCAGCCTGCCGAAAGTGCTGCAGACACTGGGGGGGCGGCCCATGCTGGCGCACCTCCTGGAGACGGCGGCTACGCTGGACCCGGAACAGGTTCACGTGGTGATTGGCAGTAGTGCGGACCAGGTGAAAGAGGCCTGTGATGGGTTCGACGTAAACTGGGTGATCCAGGCGCAAAGACGGGGCACGGGCCATGCCGTCATGCAAGCCATGCCGGTGATTCCCGATGATGCCTCGGTGCTCGTGCTGTTGGGCGACCATCCATTGATACCAGCTTCTGTGCTGGCCGAAATGATGGATAAACGGTCGGACCCACTTTCCGTACTGACCATGGAGCTCGAAAAGCCGCGCGGATACGGACGGATTGAACGTGACCGGACCGGACGCATCAGCGGTGTCATCGAGGACAGGGACGCCACCCCGGTGCAGTGGAAAATAAGGGAAGTAAATACCGGAATTATCCTGGCCGATGCCGTCCCAGTTGCGCCGTTGGCTGGAAAAGCTGGGCTGCGACAATATCAGGCAAGAGTATTACCTGACCGATATTTTTGCCATGGCGCACAGTGAGAAAATGGAAATTCATGGGGTGCTGGCACCCGGATGCACGGGACCTGCAAGGGCGCCAATGACCGGCGTCAGTTGGCGGCGCTGGAGCAACGATTCCGGCAACAGGCCACGAGGCGCCTGATGGACGAAGGTGTTCATATAATCGACCCTGAACGCGTGGAAATCCGCGCTAAGGTGACAGCCGGAATGGATGTGTGTCTGGATATCAATGTTGTCCTGGAAGGCTCGATTATTTTAGGAGATGGCGTCACGATCGGGCCCGGTGTGGTACTGAAAGATTGTGACCTGGCTGCCGGTACACGGGTGCATGCGTACAGTGTGCTGGAAGGGGTGAGGACCAGCGGGCCCTGCGATATTGGGCCATTCGCCCGTGTGCGTCCCTGGCACCGAGCTGGCTGCCGGCACGCGGATTGGAAACTTTGTCGAGGTCAAGAACACCCAACTGGGCGAGGGCAGTAAAGCCAGCCATCTCAGTTACCTGGGCGACACCACCATCGGCAAGGGCGTCAATATCGGCGCAGGTACGATCACCTGCAATTATGATGGCGTGAACAAGTACAGGACCGTTATCGAGGATGGTGCATTCATCGGTTCGGATTCACAGCTCATCGCCCCGGTGACCGTCGGCAAGGGCGCCACCATCGGCGCTGGAACCACGGTGACGAAAGATGCACCTGCTGATTCACTGACGGTGAGTCGCGCAAAACAGGTCACAGTGACCGCACTGGCAGCGTCCAAAAAAGGAGAAATCCCTGATGTGCGGCATAGTAGCGGCTTCCGCCCATCGTGACGTCTGCGAAATACTGGTTTCCGGACTCCGCGCACTGGAATACCGGGGCTACGATTCGGCCGGCATCGCGATTCAGACGAATGGCGCGATCCACCGGCAGCGGACACAGGGCAAGGTCAGGGTTCTCGAAACCTTACTGACTGAAGCGCCGCTGTCGGGGCACTGCGGCATCGCTCATACGCGATGGGCTACGCACGGTGTGCCGAATACGCAAAACGCGCACCCGCATGTTTCCAGCAACGAGATTGCACTGGTCCATAACGGCATCATCGAAAATCACGATGCACTGCGCCGGGAGTTACAGGCAGCCGGCTACGAATTCAGTTCGGATACCGACACCGAAGTGATGGTGCACCTGGTTCACCAGTTGATGACGCAGGGGAACGACCTGTTCGGCGCGGTACGCCTGATGGTGAAACGACTGCAGGGGCGCCTTTGCCATCGCGGTGCTCAGCGCGCAGGAGCCAGGCGTGATTGTAGGCGCCCGTGAGGGCAGCCCGATGGTGCTGGGGCTGGGCTTTGACGAGCATTACCTGGCATCGGACGCCCTTCCCCCTGCTTCCGGTAACCAATCGCTTTGTATATCTCGAGGAAGGGGATATTGTCCGGCTGGATACCGGCGGATACGAAATCCGGGACCGCGAGGACGAGGTGGCTTACCGCCCGGTCAAGGGAAGCAGACCTGACAGCGGACGCAGTGCAGCGCGGCAAGTATCGTCATTACATGCAAAAAGAGATTTTCGAGCAGCCTGCGGCGGTAGCGGAAACCCTGGAAGGCCGCATCAGCAAAGACCGTGTGCTGCCCAATATTTTCGGTGTCGGCACGGCTGACATGCTCAGGAAAGTCAGGCAGGTGCATATCGTTGCCTGCGGGACGAGCTTTCACGCTGGCCTGGTTGCACGCTATCAGTTGGAACAGCTTGCCGGCATCCCCTGCATGGTGGAAGTGGCCAGCGAATATCGCTATCGCAACCCGGTAGTACCAGACAACACACTGTTTGTCGTCATCTCCCAGTCCGGGGAAACGGCAGACTCCCTGGCGGCCCTGCGCTATGCAAAGGAATCCAATTACCTGGCGACACTGGCGATTTGCAATGTGCCGGAAAGCTCCATCGTGCGCGAAGCCGGCCTGGTGCTGATGACTCGGGCGGGCCTGGAGATTGGTGTCGCCTCCACCAAGGCCTTCACCACGCAGTTGGTTGCCCTGCAGTTGCTGGTCCTGGAACTGGCGCAAATAGGGGGTCGGGTCGATGTGGAACAGTTGGAACAGTGGGTCATTGAACTCAATAGTCTGCCGGGATTAATCAAACAGGCTTTGGAGCTGGATGAGAGGATTGAGTTGCTTGCCGAGCGATTTGTCGATAAACACCATGCTCTTTTCCTGGGCCGCGGCAGCCACTATCCCATCGCAATGGAAGGCGCCCTGAAACTCAAGGAAATCTCGTACATCCACGCCGAGGCCTACCCGGCCGGTGAGCTTAAACACGGCCCGCTGGCCCTGGTGGATCACGACATGCCGGTGGTCGCTGTGGCGCCCAACAACCGCCTGCTGAAAAAATTGATCAGCAACATCGAGGAAGTGCGGGCGCGAGGTGGAGAAATGTACGTGATCGCAGATGCCGAAGCCGTTTCCAGCCTTGAAGACCGGCACGGCGAAATCATCGAAGTGGAAACCGGTGGCGCACTGCTGGCTCCCGTGGTCCTGACCATCCCACTCCAGTTACTCGCCTACCACGTGGCCGTACTACGCGGCACCGACGTCGATCAGCCCCGCAACCTTGCAAAATCGGTGACAGTGGAGTAATTCTCGGTGGATACTTCAATTGGCGCGCGGTCCCCACCATGTGTCCCTTCCCTTTTCTCCTCGTCCAGCGTGCCCATGAAAATGGCGGCGAGAAAACCGACGACCGTCATGAATCCGGTCAGCCAACCGCCGTGATCAAAGGCCTCGGGCAGCATGGTTTGCGCGATCATGGCCAGCATGGCGCCGGCGGCCAGCCCCTCGAGCAGAGCCTCGAGTTCGCGAGACACATCGGAAATAAACAGGTTGCCAATGGCCGCACCCACGGCAGTCATCAACACCAGGGCAGCCCACATCAGAATGATGTTGAGAGTTTTGTTGCCTTGATTCTTCATAACGACGGCGCTGGACATGCCCTCCGGAAAGTTGGCCATGAACAGGCCGCCAATCAGCGCCAGGCTGACAGTCGCTCCCCTCCATCGAGGCGCCGATAATCAGCGACTCCGGGATGCCGTCCAGCATGACGCCCAGCCACATCGCCAGCGCCACGTTGCTGCCGCCTTTCCTGTGCTCGTTGGCGGCATGAAGGATTTCGGATTCTGTGGGCCGCCCGATCTCTGATTCGAGGTTTTGTTCGGCCCTGCTTATCCAGTTTTCTGAATCCTCAGGAGTAATACCGGCGCTCAGGTTTTTACTTTGGCGGGATTCCACCATCTGTTCGAGCGCCGTACGCAGTTTTGGCGAAACAAGAACAATGTGATCAAAATCATCCTTGTGGATTTGCCACACAACCGTGTCTTCTTCTGCTTCTACCGTGGCGGTTCTGGGGACGCCGGTAACCAGTGCAATTTCGCCAAAGGTCTCACCGTCGCCCAGGGTGGTGACGCCCACCTCCTCTCCATGTTCAGTCAAGTGGGCATGAATGCGTACCCTGCCGGACTCGATCAGGTACAAAGCATCGCCCAAATCACCCTGGCGGAAAATAACAGTACCCTTTGGAAAAGTGCGTTTCTTGACGTGGCTTATGATCCGGCGAACCTCCTCCGGTGGTAGTTTCAGCATCAGTTCCACTCGCGAGAGCCTTTGAAGGATTTCCTTGTAATGTCGTTTTTTGGTTCGCCTCAATTTCTGGCTGATGGTGGATGCTTTGCGCAAATAGGCGCCCATATTGGAAAGCGACTGGTCAAGACCGATGAATATGATGCTGCCAATGATTGCTCCCGACGCCAGCCACTTGAATCCCTCCTGCGGATCGTCCGGAAAATGCGACATCGCCGGCACAACAAGCTCAAGTGCAAGGGCGCATAACAGCGCGCCGGCGCCAAACGCCATAACCGCGGCAGTTACTTTCAGACTGGGACGCAGCCACAGGCCAATGGCTGCACCAACCGGGAGGGAAAGCGCACTCAGGCCGCCAAACGCGAAGGCAAGAACTACAGGATCCATGGAAATTCCTTATTGATCTTTATTTAGTCTCCCATTATTCAGGATAAAAAGCAGCTTGAATTATTGTTACGGCGGACCGGTGCTGCAACAGTGGCGAAAAGCGCATGGTTTCAGTAAGCTGTCTAGCTGTGAATTCCGAATCCTTCGTGCAATATGCGGGCTAGCGCCCTGGCCCCGCCACGAACTTTGCAAAATGCGCAGAAAATATCGAATTGATGACGAAGCTGAAATCAACATCACCCCGATGTTGGATATCGTTTTTATCATGCTCATCTTTTTTATCGTGACCACCTCATTCGTGAAGGAACAGGGTCTCGAGGTTTCCCGTCCATCCAGTGCGCCACCGAAAGAGGTGCAAAAAGAGGATAAGGGTCCGATCGTAGTGAGAATCGATGCCGGCAGCCTGATCAGCGTGAAAGGCCGAATCCTGGAGCGCGGGGCTGTGCAGGCCAACCTGGAACGGGAAAAGGCTGAAAAGCCGGCGTCTCCCCTTATCGTCGCAGCGCACCCGGAAGCAGATACCGGGGCACTGGTGACCATCCTGGACGCCGCGAAGGCCGTTGGAATAGAATCGGTCAGTGTGGCCACCACGACACAGTGAGCAAGCCCGCATAATGCCTGATTTACTTGATAAAGCGGTGTTCCTCGACCTGGAAACTGTGGATAACGGTGACCTGGATCTGGGTCGCTTGTCATCCTCTCTTGCGGACTGGGACTGGCATGCTTTCAGTGAACCGCAGCAGATCGCCGGGCGCATCCGGACGGCGGACGTCGTTATCAGCAACAAGTGTGTACTGGCTCGTGCAGCAATGGAAACGGCAGTAAATCTGAAGCTGATTGCGCTGGCAGCCACTGGTACCAACAACGTGGATCTGGAAGCCGCCACGGAGCGGGGAATCACGGTGTGCAATATTCGCGATTACGCCAGCAACTCGGTTGCTCAGCATGCCATCACGCTGATGCTCAACCTGCTGACCGCCCAGCCCTGGTACTGGCAGAGTGTAGGCCAGGGCGCCTGGAGCAGTTCGCGCCAGTTTTGCCTGAACGACCGGCCCATCCGGGAGTTCAGGGGTCTGAATTTCGGTGTCATCGGCTACGGTGTGCTGGGCAGGACGACTGCGGACCTGGCGGAATCCATGGGAATGAAGGTGTTGATTGCCGAGCAAAAAGGGCGAGCCGTGCGCGAGGGCAGGGTGTCATTTGACGAACTTATTCAAAAGACAGACGTGCTGAGTATCCACTGCCCGCTTACCATGGAAACCCGTGGTTTGATCGATCGTGAAGTGATGCAGGCCATGAAGCCTGGCGCCTTGCTGATCAATACAGCCCGTGGGGACATCATCAATGAAAGAGATCTGGCAGACTGTTTACGCGAGGGGATCATTGCCGGAGCCGGCGTGGATGTCTTGAGCGTAGAACCACCCTCACCCGACCATCCGTTGCTCGCAAATGACATACCCAACCTGATTGTTACCCCCCACAATGCCTGGGCCAGCAGGAACGCCCGGCAGGCTGCGTGGATCAACTGGCAGATCATCGGCGCGTTCGCCAAGGAGAGCTCAAAAAGTAAATTGACCGGAATACCCGTCAGGAAAACCGTTTGAAATCTCCCTCGACGGCATTTCGGTGGAAGCTGAAGAAAGTAACCCCGCTCACGCAGGCTTTCCAACACGCTCTGTGTTTCCACCCTGGCCAGTTTGCTTTTTGAGGAAAGCTTCAAGGCCATTACGAACACCGGTTCACCGAAGGTGGCGCGCAAATCTTCAGGTAATTCCTCGAACGACTGGTCCGCGGCCAGGAACAGGTAGGTCTCGTCTTCTTTTGTGATCGAAATACTTGGCAATGCATTAAATTCGTTTACAAAAAGTGTAAAACTCCCGGCTAATTGCTCTATGCTTGGAAATTATTATACCGGCCCCGATCCGTGCATGCAGGAGGGCGGCTTTGAGAGAACCGTGATCCCGTGACAGACTTTCGTTACAAGGCATTTATCAGCTACAGCCACCAGGATGAGCACTGGGCCCGCTGGCTCCAGCATGCCCTTGAAAGTTATCGCGTGCCCGGGCGCCTGGTTGGAAAACAGGGCAGTTTTGGCAAAGTTCCGCGCGCCTGGCGCCCGTGTTCCGCGACCGTGAAGACCTTTCTTCTGCAGCCAGCCTTACTGAATCTGTCCAGCATGAACTCGCGGCGGCGGAGACGCTGGTGGTGATCTGTTCCCCGGCGGCGGCACAATCCCGCTGGGTGAATGAGGAAATCAGGGCGTTCGCAGCGCTGGGCCGGGCAGACCGGATCTATGCGCTTATCGTCGAAGGGGACCACAGGCCGCCGATCCTGCGGAACGGTGTTTTCCGGATGTGCTGGTTGAGGGCACGGGCAGCGGAGCGCTGGAGCCGCTGGCGGCCGATGCGCGCAAATGGGCCGACGGCAAGGTGTTGGCCAAGCTCAAACTGGTCGCCGGTATCCTGGGCATCCGCCTGGATGACCTCCGCCAGCGGGAGATGCAACGCCGTCGGCGCAACTGGATTGTGTCCTCGGTGACCGTAGGCGCGGTTGTGCTATTGACCACGATCCTGTCGGTAAGCACCATCACCAGTCACAAGGCGGCGCAGCAGCGGCGCGCCAATACCGAGGAGCTGCTCAGCTATATGCTGGGTACGCTGGAGGAACTCAACCCGGTTTCCGGCCTGGACATGCTCGACGATGATCAGCTCGAGATGGTCCGGCTTGCTGAGCAGGAACAATTCAGCAGCCTGGACGATATGGCATTGCTGCAAAAGGCGCTGGACTGGCGACAGGAAGGCTTGGCGGCGAGGGACCGTGGTGACAGCCAGGCCGCTATGTCGGCATTCAGTCGTTCACTTGCAGCCCTGGTGTACCTGTATCAACGGGACAAACGCAATTACGACCACCTGTTCGAACTGGGCCAGGCTGAATTCTGGGTAGGATACGTACACTGGGACAATGGCGATCTCGACCCGGCGGCGGAGTCATTTACCCGCTACGGGGTCATCACCCGCCGCCTGGTTAATGCCGATCCAAAGAGCGCCGAGAACGTGCTTGAGCTTTCTTACACTTTGACCAACCTGGGCCTGGTCGAAAGTGAGCGTGAAGGCGGTGACCCTGATAAAGCCATCCGGCTGATGCAGGCCGCACTGGAATACAACCAGGTGGCCATGGTGCTGGAACCGGATGACCAGCATTACCTTTTGGAAATAGCTGAAACCCAGGCGCACCTTGCCGACGCCTGGCGGGGAGTGTGCAACCTGGGCAAGGCCTACCAGTTCCGTTCAGAAAATGTAGCTATTGCAAAGAAGCTGCACGAACTGGATCCGGATGACCAGGGAGCGCAGGAGAGGCTGGCCTATTCTTTGTCGGGTAATGGCTCAGTACAGCGCCAAATGGGCTTGAATGAACTTGCAATCGAAAATCTCTGGGCGTCGGAGACTCAGCTGGCACAATTGGCCAGAGAGCAACCCGAGCATCACAAGTTTGGCTGGGAGCGTTTGGTACGGTTGCAACGGATCGGCCATATCCTGATCAATACGGGTCGTGTTGAGGACGCGAAGCCACTGATCTCGATGTCAAACAGACTTATGGCTGAAGAAGTGGAGCAAATACATGAATCGCCGCCCTGGAAGATCGAGAATCTTGCCAGCTCCTGGTTGTCCTGGTCCGAGTTGGCAAAAGAACAAGGCCGCGAGCAGGAAGCCAGGGAATTCAACCTGCGCGCGGTTCAGGCCCTTTCCGCAAGCGTATCGGTTAGTACTGGATTTGCCAGCGGTCGCTGGTGGCTCGCATCCGCCTTGTTCCAGTACTGGCAATTGAACAATGAACCGCCGCCAGCACACTGGCTGGCCCAGGTCGAAGATTATTCATTGAGTGACCCGCCCGTCAGGAGCTGTAAGTTCGCGGGACTTGCGGCCCGCCAGGCGGTGATGCGTGGAGATTTGGCATCAGCCGGGTTTTACACGGATTATCTATTGGGCAAAGGGTACTACGAACCGGCGTTTATCCGTTTCTGCCAGGCTTATGACTTGTGTGAATGAATGGCAAAGCAAAGCATGAGCGAATAGGAAGTTTCCGGGCGGTTTACCAATGACAGTCTATACTCAGTGATGGGCGCCCCATAATGCAGGTCAATCAGGGGGCGCTGAGAACTCAAGTAAACAATCAATAATCTGGAGAGTGTTCATGGTTTTATTTAAACGATTCAACAGTATTCGACTCAACAAGCCTCTGATTTTTTTACTGTTGATCAGCAGCCCTTTTACCCTGTTTGCCCAGGACAAACACATTGACCTGACGGTTTACCAAAATGGATCGGGTTTCAAGATGGGATTTTCCAATTCCGAATGCCCGGGAAGTCTTCAGGATATGGGCTGCATTGACGTGGAGCACGGCAATTCACCGGTGATCTCCTGGGAACTCGATTCGGCCAGTGATCGGGATTGGGAGCTGACACGCCTGCAATTCAGTCCGGATGGACAACACTGGGGTGACGCCGGCTACCCGCTCCAGGACTGTACTATGGCTGATTTCCGATTAAGCGGCGGTGACAGTAAATCAGGAAAAGCATCGAGTGCGAAGGTTGTTGCAAATGGTAGCCGCTTACAGATTCACGACCTTAACAACAATGCGTGCACCACTCATTACAAGCTCTTTGCCCGGCCCCGGGACGGCGGTGCTGAAATCAACTCCGATCCGGTGATCAAGAATCGTGGTTGAAATTGACAGCGGAGTAAGCGGGCCAGGATGAATCTAAGCATTGGTGTCACCGGTCATCGCGACCTCGTCGCAGCTGAAGAGCCCGCCCTGCGTGATCAGGTGCGGGCTTTTTTCCAGCAATTGCGTGATGATTTTCCGGAATTGGAATTACAGTTGCTGACACCATTGGCGGAGGGGGCCGACCGGCTGGTGACAGGGGTCGCACAAGAGATGGGCATTCCTTATGTGGTTGTGTTGCCCATGTTCCAGGAGATCTACGAAAAAGACTTTGACGGCGAGGAATCACTGATCCTGTTCCGGCAACAGTTGGGCGCTGCCG
>PVMK01167359.1_pt1 | contig 21023 bp, 24 predicted proteins | sample 1853481 | NCBI WGS metagenome assembly PVMK01 (sample SAMN08533507, study PRJNA380276) | Marine sediment metagenome, whole genome shotgun sequencing project.
TGTCTTCTGAACACCCGCCCGAAGATCCCGGATGAACAGGTTCAAACGGCGTTTCGCCTGGATGATCGGCGGCGCGTTCGCGCTTCTGCTGATCGGCACGGTGGGGTTTCTCCAGACCCCCGAATACAATCTGTCCGATTCCATCTACATGACCGTCATCACGGTGACGGGCGTGGGATACGAGGAAGTACACGAGCTCCAGACGGGAGGCAGGATACTCGCCGGCTTCCTCTTGATGGGCGGCATCACGCTGATGGGCGTGTGGTTCGCATTCCTCACGTCCGCCCTGGTCGAGATGGACCTCGCTCACGTTTTCCTGACTCGGCGCACTATGAAGAGAATCGAGAATATCAAGAACCACTACATCGTCTGCGGCGCGGGCCTCACCGGCCAGCAGGTCGTCCGGGAGCTGGAAGACGCCGGGAAACAGTACGTCGTCATCGAGCAGGCGGCCGACCGTGGCCAGGCGCTGCGCGAGGAATTTCCCGAAGCTCTCGTCGTGGAGGCCGATGCGACGGGCGACGAGGCCCTGGTCGAAGCGCGGATCGGCACGGCGGTCGGCCTGGTGGCCTGTCTGAGCGCCGACACCGACAACCTGTTCGTGTGCCTCAGCGCCCGCGACCTGCAGCCGGGCCTCACGATCGTGGCCCGTGCCTTCAACGAGCAGACTCTGCAGAAGCTATACGTGGCCGGCGCCGACCACGTGGTGAGCCCCAACCTCACGGGGGGCATGCGCATGGCGGCCATGCTGCTCCAGCCGCAGGTCGTCAGCTTCCTGGACGTGGCGACTCGTGGCGAGGGTCTGGATCTGCGCCTGGAGGAGGTACACGTGCCGGGAGGCTCCCCGCTGGAGGGTCAGTCTCTCGCGGAGGCCCGGATTCCTCAGAAGACGGGTTTGATCGTGATCGCGGCACGGCACGTCGACGCACCCGGGCGCGACGGCCCCTGGGTGTACAATCCGGGACCGGAACACCGGATCCTGGCCGGCGACGTCCTCATCGTGATGGGAAGGGCGGATCAACTGGACCTGCTGACCCGAACCGTGCAGGCCTGACCGGACCAGGAGCCTGTCCGAGTACCCGGCGATGTGCGCCCGAGCGGGCGCGCATCACCCGTTTCGGTTCCCGTCCTCCTTCATCTGGCGCTTGAGCTCCTCGAGCTGGCGCTCCGCTCGCTCCTCCCTCGACATGGAGGGCCTCGCAGCGTCCCCGAGATCGCGATCGAACTCGTCCGCACCGTACGTCGGATCGAGCTCGCGCTCGACAGCCCTTTCCGCCGCACCCAGGTCGTCCCCCCGCTCGAGCTCGTCCGCGAGACGGTCGAGCTCGTCGACGCTCGAGCGGCCGCTCGCATGCGTCCGGTGGCGCCGCGCGCGCCGTGTGCGAATCTCGAGGACCTCGCGATTTGACCGGGCCTCCTTCAGTTGCTCGGTCATCTCGGAGGCGGTCTGGCGCTGCATCCCGAGATCCGCCTCCGCCGCTTCGATCTTCTGCACCCACACCTCCACAGCGACCCGGTGCTTCGCCTCGAAGCGGAGCGCGACTTCGACCGTCTCGTCGTCCGCGATCGTCTGCGCCTGGACCGCCCGGCGATGGCAGTCGTCAGCTTTCTTCACCTCGCGATCGTGTGCGAGGTGAAGCTTCTCGACCTGACTCTCCAGAACGGGAATGCGGGCCTTCGTGTCGATCAGCTCCTTGCGCATCCCGTCCAGCAGTTCGTCGACGTCCTCCCGGGTGCTGTCCCCGAGCGGCCTTCCAGGGCGCTGAGCGCTGCATCGATGGCGTCCTTGAACTTCTTGAACATGCCATGAGTGTAACGCCAACCGTGTCCGCGTGGAACCCGTCCGGGTACCATTTGCAGGCTGCTGAAGTTCTTCAACAGCGTTTTAAGTTACTGCTTTAGAGGGCAGAGGACCGGGACAGAGCCCGGAGCGGAGCCCGACGGTACCGGGCGGCCGCGGCCGCGTGGGGTGCGCGGTGGGGCGGCGATTCCGAGGCGAAGGCGATCATGGATGACGGGCAGACGAGTGCAGTCGATACGGCAGCGCACCAGCAACACGTAGAGGTCTACCCGATCGAGGGGATGCACGCGGTGCCTGCAGCTCCGCGGTCGAACGGGCCCTCAACCGCATCGACGGGGTCGAGGCCGCCGTCAGCCTCCCTGCGGAGGCAGCGACGGTGCGGTTCTCAGAGGATGCTATCGCATTCGAGGAACTGGAACGCGCAGTCGCCGACGCTGGATTCACACTCGTGGCACCGCGATCCATGGAGGACCGGGCGGAGCGAGAGCGAGAGCGCCTCCGGCGCGACGAAGAGAGGGTCGCCCTGGCCCGTCGACGGATGATCGTCGCGTGGGCGCTCACCGTCCCGATCATGGTGTGGATGGTCCCGGAGATGTTCTTCGGTACGCCGTGGCCGAGCGCCGCCGTATTCCACGTGGGCCTCGTGGTTCTAGCGCTTCCAGTGCTCCTCGGTCCCGGACGCGAGACGATGGTCAGCGGACTCCGAGCCCTGGCCCACCGCCGCCCGAACATGGACAGCCTGATCGCGCTGGGCAGCGGCGCGGCCGTGCTCACCGGCATCTCCAGCTTGCTGCACCAATTCGGAGTGGGGCCCATGATCATGAACTACGCCGGGGTCGGCGCGATGATCATGGCCATTCACCTGACCGGTCGGTACGTGGAAACCCGGGCTCGTGGCCGTACGTCGGCCGCCATCCAGAAGCTCCTCTCGCTGGAGGCCCGCACCGCCCGTGTGCTTCGCGACGGGGAGGAAGTAGAGGTCCCGATCGCGAGCGTCGCAGTCGGCGACGTGATGGTCGTCCGTCCTGGAGAGAAGATCCCCACGGACGGAATCGTCGTGTCCGGTCGGAGCGCAGTGGACGAATCACTGGCCACGGGGGAGTCGATGCCCGTGGACAAGGTCGAAGGCGACCCGGTGATCGGATCGACGATCAACCGGCAGGGCCTCCTGCACGTGCGGGCGACGGGCATCGGCGAGAACACGTTCCTGGCAAGTGTCGTCCGGATGGTCGAACAGGCCCAGGGAAGCAAGGTGCCGATCCAGGAGTTGGCCGATCGGATCACCGCCGTGTTCGTTCCCGTGGTCCTGGCGATTGCCCTCGGCACGTTGATCGGGTGGCTCGTGCTCCCCGATCTGTTCCACTCCATCGTGGATCGCGCGGCGACGATCCTCCCGTGGGTACAACCGGATCTCGGACCGGTATCGCTGGCCTTGTTCGCGGCGCTCGCCGTGCTCGTGATCGCGTGCCCTTGCGCCCTGGGCCTGGCGACTCCTACCGCGCTCATGGTCGGGACTGGACTCGGTGCCGAGAACGGCGTCCTGATCCGCGACGGGGCCGCGATCCAGACCCTCGACGGAGCCGATGTCATCGTGTTCGACAAGACGGGCACGGTGACCCGCGGCGAGCCGTCGGTGACGGAGATCGTCCCCGCGCCGGGCGAGACCGAGGAGAATGTCCTCCGGACTGCGGCCTCACTCGAGCACGCGTCGGAGCACCCGCTCGGTCAGGCCGTTACGGCGGAAGCGAAGGCCCGGCATCTCGACCTGCATCCGGTCTCCGACTTCCGGTCGCTCACCGGCCTCGGGGTCGAGGGAACAGTGGAGGGCCGGGCAATCCTCGTCGGCAGCGGCCGCCTGATGCACGAGATGAGCGTGGACGTGAGCGTCCTCGAGTCGTCAGCTGACGAGCTCGAGGCGAGGGGCCGCACCGCTATGTTCGTGGCCTCGGAAGGACAACCACTGGGCCTCGTCGCGGTGGCGGACCGGATCAAGGACGACAGCCGCCGGGCGATACAGGATCTGTCGAGGCTGGGACTGCGCACGATCATGCTGACCGGTGACAACGAGCGCACCGCGCGCGCCGTCGCCGACGAAGTGGGCATCGATGAAGTGAAGGCCGGGCTGTTGCCGGACGGCAAGGTCGAGGCGATCCGCAAGCTGCAGGCCGCCGGCCTGGTCACGGCGATGGTGGGAGACGGAATCAACGACGCCCCGTCGCTCAAGCAGGCTGACGTGGGAATAGCCATCGGAACGGGCACCGACATCGCGATCGAGTCCGCCGACATGACGCTCGTCCACGGCAGTCTGACGTCGGTCGTGCGGGCCGTGTTGTTGTCCCGGGCAACGTTCCGGAAGATCCGGCAGAACCTGTTCTGGGCCTACTTCTACAACACGATCGCGATCCCGGTGGCGATCCTCGGTCTGTTGCACCCGATCCTGGCCGAGGCCGCCATGGCTATGAGCTCGATCACTGTTGTCACGAACGCGAACCGCCTGCGCGGCGCCCGTCTCGACCTCCATTAGCCATTAGCAGCCTGTTAGGAGCCTGTCCGAGTAACGGGGTGAGGGGTGCGGCCGGGCTCAGTCGCGGCCCGTCGTCTCCCGAGCGCGCACGGCTTCGGCTTCCAGCATCCTGTCGTGCATCTCGTATTCCGGCTTTCCGGACGTCAGACCCGTCGGAAGGGCGTCCAGGAATCGGTTGTACGCATCCACGCGCGCCGCTTCGTCACCTCGCCCCTCGGCGACCCGGGCCTTGATAGCGAGGGCCAGCAGGTGCTCCCTCTCGAGCGACAGGATCAGGTCTGCCTCGCGGTCGGCCGCGTCCAGTTCGTCCAACACCAGGTGCAGCAGCGCGACGTGGAAGTGAGCGTCAGTGTCGATATCCTCAGGCGGGGCCATCCCGTAGGCCTGGATCGCCATCGGCGCGAACTGCTGCGCCTCTGCCACGTCGCCGGCCTCGTCCTCCCGCATCACCCGGTCGAACAGACGGTCGGCCGCCTGGCGCGCGCTCATGGAACCGAGATCCACCGCTCCGGGACCCGGCCCGGCCGCAGCCGGTGTCCCGTCCGGATTCACACGCTCCGCTTCCGGCAAGGCGCCGGTCAACGGCATGTCGCCGACCCGCGTGGCCGTCTGTCCCTGGATGAATATCGTCAGCGCGATCGCGAAAGCGACAAGCGCCAGCGCGGAGAGCACCCACGGCAGATACGCCGCGGCCCCTTTCGCGGGCCGGTGCCCGGTAGGCTCACCACATTCGGCGCAGAACATGGCCCTCGGCTCGAGCCCCGAGCCGCACCTGCAGCACTTGCCGGCCGCGGCTTTCGCCCGGACTTCCGTCCCGCATTTCGAGCAGAACTTACCGTTCTCCTCGCTACCGCACTTCGGACACCGCATCTCGACTCCTCTCAATGACTCGCCCGCCTCGGTGAGGCGAGACGCACGGAACTTTCAAGCACCGAACTTACCGAGCCGGCCGGCCCGAGCCGCTGCGAGCGGCATGAGCTCGCAGCCACGGATCCGTCCCAACGAGCCGCGGGCACACTCGGTCTCTCCGAAACCCGCCATCCCGTCTCTCCTGTGGCCACGTCCCGGCCCACCGTGAAGCAGGAACGGGACAGGGTGCCAGCTGTGACTCCGCATCTTCGCCGGCGTCGAGTGATCGCCGGGGAACAGCGTGACGCCAATCCCGGTCTCCAGGAGGGCAGGCAGAAGTTTGTCCACTCGCTCGATAATGTCCACTTTTTGATGAAAATCGCCGTCCTCACCCGCCTTGTCAGTTCCCTTCACATGCAGGAAGAAGAAGTCGTAGTCGTCAACCCGGTCTCGGAGCGCCGGGACCAGGGCGGCCGGGTCGTCCTCCACGGCAACCGCATCCATCCCCACGAGCCGCGCCACCCCGCGGTACATCGGATACGCGGCCACGGCGAGCGATCGCATCCGGAACACGTCCGGGAAGCGGGGCCAGTCGGGAAGCGTCGCGAAACCACGCAGGAGGACCATGTTCGCCCGCGTCTGGCCGACGAGCACGTCGGGCACCTTTTCAAGCCAGTCGCGCGTGATCCGCGCCGCGGGTTCCGAGGCCTGGGAGCCGGCCACGACGTCAAGTGGAGGGACCCCGGCGATGCCGGGATCGGTGTCATCGATTTCGGCCTCGGTGGCGTCCTCGGGACGGATTACCAGGAGGAAGCGGTGCTCCTTCACGGGCCTGACGAAGGTCTGCGCGCCCGCGATCCGGATTCCGTCCAGCAGCTCGAGCACGGGCAGGGCCTCGTCCGTAGGTATGCGCCCGGCCCTTCGATCGACGACGACTCCCTGGCCGTCGACGGTGCACAGATTCCCGCGGATCGCTACGTCGCCGGCCTGCAGCGGACACTCCACGCCGAGAGCAGCGAGGGCCCTCGGCCGACCCTGTACCGCAGCGGATCGAATCCGAACAGGGACAGGTGACCGGGTCCGCTGCCGGGGGTCACGCCCTGCGCCACCGGTACGTGCAGCCCCGCGTCGCCGGAGGCAAGCAGTTCGTCCATGTTGGGGGTCCGGGCAGTCTCCAGCTCGGTGAGCGTCTCGAGGGGAAGCCCGCCTACACCATCGAGCACCAGGAGCAGCACCTTCTGTCCGTCAGGCTGCGCGAGAGCAGCGATGTCGGTGAGATCCACGGTTCCTCCGCTGGTTGCGATCGCGGCCGCCGACCCCGCACCGCGCGTCCGCCGGGGGCCGAACATATCGCAACCACGCGCCGGGTTCCAGAAGGCGCCGAAGCGGTACCGAAAGCTTGCGTTCGAGAGCTTCAGGCCGCATAAACAAGTGCTCGATTACAGCCGGACCGTGAGCCCGGCGATTCTGACAGGTTGCCGAAGAACCCTGGGTGTTCGCGCGCATGGGTCTTTCAGCAACCTGGTAAGGCCGAGGAGGTCGCATGCTCTCTTCCCGGATGACACTGTGGGTCGCCACCGGCATGGCCGCTGGCATGCTTACCGCCTGCGCGTCGGGGAGCGGAAGCCAGGGTATCAGCAGAGGCCCATCGAACAACGCGACGATCGTTCGTGTGGCCTCTCCACCGGACACGGTGATGCAGAGAGCCTGGGAGGTCCTGGCCAACGACGGGATTCAGCCGCGCTGGTTCTCCCGCACGGCGGATGACAGCACCAACGTGGCCTATATGGAGTCGGACTGGATCTACGTCCCACGGGTGCTCGACTCGGCGACGTTCGGCCACCTGTCGGAGCCCGAGAAGTACATCAAGCTGCTCTTCTGGGCGGAACCCGAGCGGGGCGGCACCCTGCTCTACGTGGAGGCCCTGTACAATCCGATGACCGATCCGACGGAACCCGTGCAGTGGTCTCTCAGGCGCCCTGTACCGGGCGCGCACCCGGCGTGGCAGTACGTCGATGTGTTCGGACAGAACCTGGTGCGCCGGCTCGAGGCAGGGCAACCGTCAGGAGACTGAAGATACCCATAGACCATGAGACCCGTCCCGCGCTTGAGCTTGATGGACTCTCGAAGCGGTTCGGGTGGAACTGGGCTCTGCGCGACGCTGTCGTTCGCGTCGAGCGCGGGACGACACTGTGTCTTGTCGGGCCGAACGGAGCGGGAAAGACCACGCTCCTGAAGCTCGTCGCTACACTGTTGCATCCGTCCAGCGGCGACGCTTACGTCATGGGCCACTCCCTGAAGCGGGAACCCGACGAGATCCGGAAGCTCACCGGTCTTCTCACGACGCGCGGCTTCCTGTACGACGATCTCTCCGCCGCCGAGAACCTCCACTTCACGATGCGCATGGCCGGCCTTCGGGCGCGAAACGAGGAGATCGCCCGCGTGCTGGAGAGGATCGGACTCGCGGAAGTGGCGGACAACAGGATGCGCACATTCTCCACCGGGATGCGGAAGCGGCTTGCACTGGGACAGCTCCTGGTTCGACCCATACAGGTCGCCCTGCTCGACGAGCCGTATGCCGGCCTGGACTCACAGGGCATGAGTCTGGTGGACGAGATCGTGCGGGAGTTCAAGGCAGCCGGAACCACCGTCCTCCTGGCTTCGCACCAGGACGGCGCGGCGATACGCGAGGCAGAGCAGACCGGAGTCCTGCGGAAGGGCCACCTCGAGATCCTCCCCGAGTCCGAGCCGCTGAGTCGACACCTGTCCCTGGGCGGACCGGCGGGCGTGCCGGAGGTGGAGTGATGGCACTTCTCCGGCGGGCGTGGGCGATCGTGTGGAAAGACCTCCTCATCGAGGCGCGCACCAAACAGGCCTTTAACGCGATGGTGTTCTTCGCAGCCCTCGTGCTTTTCATCTTCAGCTTCGCACTGGGACCGGACACCGAGCTCCTGCGCCAGGTGTTCGGCGGCCTGCTGTGGGTAGGCATCGCATTTACGGGAATCCTGTCGCTCAGCCGTACATATCAGAACGAAGAGACGAGCGGTGGGCTCGAGGGACTTCGGGCCTACCCCGGCGACCCGCGAGCCATCTACCTGGGGAAGCTCCTCGGGAACATCGTGCTTCTCCTGCTCGTCGAAGCGGTGCTCATTCCCGCCGCCGGAATCCTGTTCCAGACAGACCTGTGGCCACATGCCGGCGGCCTCGCGGCCGTCGCTCTGCTGGGCACAATCGGGTTCTCGATCGTGGGTACTTTCTACGCGGCCCTCACCGTAAACCTGAGGGCCCGCGAGGTCATGCTCCCTCTTCTCCTGTTCCCAGCACTCGTGCCCGTATTGCTCGGCGCGGTCAACGCGACGACGCTCGTGCTGGAGGGAGATCTGATGGGAGAGGTCGGCGTCTGGCTGCGGGTGCTGGCTGCCTTCGACATCATTTTCTTCGTAGTTTGTATATGGATCTTCCCGATCGCTCTGGAGGAGTGACGTGGGACCTAAGTCGACAGTCGAAAAAATCCTGGGAGCAGTTGCGCTCCTGGCCATGCTCGCCGGCAGCATCGTCGGCCTCTTCGTCGTCGGGGCCGACGCGGCCCAGGGCAACATTCAACGTCTGATGTACGTGCACGTCCCGGCGGCATGCTCGCGTTTCTCTCGTTCTTCATCGTGTTCGTGATGAGCGTGCTGTACCTCATACAACGGGACGTACGCTGGGACAGGGTGGCGGTCAGCTCGGCCGAGATCGGAGTGGTGTTCACGTCCATCACGCTCCTCCTGGGCATGATGTGGGGCAAGCCGACATGGGGAGTCTACTGGACCTGGGATCCGCGGCTGACTACCACGGCGATCCTGCTGGCAATCTACGTCGGGTACCTGGCGCTCAGGAGCTTCGCGGACGACGAGGACAAGAGGGCCCGGTGGGCGGCGATCGTGGGAATCATCGGGTTCGCCAACGTGCCTCTCGTATACATGTCGGTCACCTGGTGGCGCACCCTGCACCAGCCGCCATCCAGCCCGCGCAGCGTCTCCCCGGACATCCTGTGGACGCTGATGCTGAATCTGGCCGCCTTCACGCTCGTATACGCCTACCTGATGGTGCGGCGCATCCGGCTGGCGAAGCTCGAAGGGGAACTCGAGAAGAGAATGGCGTACAATGCGTAAGTGGAGCGTGGTCAGCGCAGTCTACGTTCTGGCCCTGATCCTGCTATGGGTCTATACCGGCCAGGTTGAGATGGAGAATCGTGGCTTCGTGGTGGTTGGCTATGGACTCACCTGGGGAGCGCTCCTCTGGTACACGTTCAGGCTGGAATCACGTGGTCTTTCGACGGCACGCGCTGTCGACTCATTCGAGGTTGCAGGCGGCGAGGAGTAATCGTCCGCGTCGCATGGAAGGGACAATAAGTCACATGAGCAAGTCCAAGAGGATATGGGCCGGCCTCGGTGTGCTCGCGATCGCTGGTGGGATCGCCATGCTCATCGCCGGTGGGCTGAGCAGCAACGTCGTGTACTTCCTGACTCCGAGTGAGCTTCACGCGGAGCTCGGGGAGCGGGCCGACGAGATCGTCGATCAGCCCCTGCGGCTCGGAGGTCAGGTGAAGCCCGGGTCGCTGAAATGGGACGCGGAAGCGCTCGACCTGCGCTTCGTGGTGACGGACAGCACCAGCGAGGTGCCGGTCCGCAGCACAGGCGCACCGCCGGCGATGTTCAAGGAGGGAATCGGGGTCGTGGTCGAGGGACGCTACACGCATGACGGTGTCTTCGAGTCGACGAATCTGATGGTCAAGCACTCCAACGAGTACGAGCCGCCGCACGGGGACGGAGAGAAACCAGCGCAGATGTACGAGTCCCTCATCAAGTCCGACGGATAGAGGGGCGTATGCTGAACCTCATCGGAAGCGCCTCCCTCGCCACGGCTCTTCTCGGGGCCCTGGTGGTGACGGTCACGGGCATCGCCGGCGGCTTCACCCGCAGGCCGGGGCTGATTCGCGCCGCCCGGTACGGTGCATACTTCGTGTTCGCTGCCATGTCGACGGCGTTCATCACGATGGAGATCGCGCTTCTCACGCACGACTTCAGCGTCTCCTACGTAGCGCGCGTCGGAAGTCTCGAGACGCCACCGTACTACACGGCGATCTCGCTGTGGAGCAGCCTCGAGGGCTCGATCCTGTTCTGGGGCTTGATCCTCTCCGCGTACGGCGCCCTCGTGGCGTTCGTGAACCGGAAGTCGGATTCCAGGCTCGTCCCGTTCGCCGGGGGCGTGATGGGTTTCGTCGGGCTGTTCTTCTACGGGCTGCTTACCACACAGGTGAACCCGTTCGGCGAGGTTTTCCCGGTGCCGGCGAACGGACCGGGGCCCAACCCGCTGCTTCAGAACCACCCCCTGATGGGTCTTCACCCGCCGATGCTGTACCTCGGCTACGTCGGACTGGCGGTGCCGTTCTCGTTCGCGATCGGCGCCTTGCTCAGCGGCAAGCTGGACGAGGAGTGGATCCGGTCGACGCGGCGCTGGACGGTGGCCGCGTGGGCGTTCCTCTCCGTAGGCATCGTGGCGGGCGCCTGGTGGTCGTACGAGGTGCTGGGCTGGGGCGGCTACTGGGCGTGGGACCCGGTGGAGAACGCGTCCTTTCTTCCGTGGCTCACGGCGACCGCGTTCCTGCACTCCGTGATGGTCCAGGAACGCCGCGGGATGCTGAAGACGTGGAACCTAACCCTGATCATCGCGACGTTCCTTCTCACGTTGTTCGGGACGTTCCTGACCCGTTCGGGGATTCTTGACTCGGTCCACGCATTCACCGAAGGCATCATCGGGCCGCTGTTCCTGGCGTTCATCGCGCTGGTCATGATCATCTCGCTCGTCCTCATCGCCTGGCGCTCGGACCGCCTGCATGCCCCGGGCACTCTGGACGCGGTGGTGTCGCGAGAGAGCTCGTTCATCCTGAACAACCTGCTCTTCGTAGCGTTCACGTTCACGGTTCTGCTGGGAACGACGTTCCCGCTGATGGTGGAAGCCGTGAACGGGAACCGGGTGAGCGTCGGGCCTCCCTACTTCAACATGGTCTCGGTTCCCATCGGAGTGATGCTTCTCTTCCTGATGGGCGTCGGCCCGGCCCTGCCATGGCGCCGTACGACGCCCGACAAGATGAAGAAGGCGTTCCTCGTGCCCGTCGTGGTTGGACTGGCTTCTGTTCTGCTGGGATTCGTCGTGGGATCGAGGAGCATCTGGCCCTTGATCACGTTTGCGTTCGCCGGCTTCGTGATGGCGACAATTATGCAGGGTTCCGGAAAGGGAATCGCGGCGCGGCGGCGGATCGCGGGCGTTTCGGCTCCCGTGGCCCTCCGTCAGATCCTGACCATAAACAACAGACGATACGGCGGCTACGTGGTCCACATGGGCATCGTGGTCATCATCGTCGCCCTGGCCATCTCCGGCACTTATCGCTTCGAGCGGGAGGTAACCCTGCAGCGCGGCGAGTCGATGCTGCTGGGGGATTACGGCGTCCGGTTCGACGAGATATGGGCCGAACAGCAGGTTCAGCGGTTCGTCGTGGGGAGCACGTTCACCGTGTTCCACCGAGGGAACGAGGTGGGGCACCCTGAAGCCCAGCATGAACTACTACCCGAATTCGCAGCAGCCGATCGGTACCCCGGCGGTGCGGTCCACCCTGAAGGAGGACCTGTACCTGACTCTGATGGCGTTCGATCAGGAGGACGGAAGGCACGCCACGATTCGCGCGATCGTGAACCCTGCCGTGCCGTGGCTTTGGATCGGGGGCATGATCGTAGCGCTCGGCGCCATCCTGGCTGTCATGCCGCAGAGAGGCAGCGGACGCCCGGCGGTGTCGGTGGCCGAGATCGCACTGAGCGAGGAACCCGCCGAGGTCGCCGAAGAGCCCGCGGCAGTGACCGTCTGATCGTAACCGGATATCAGCCTGTAAGAGACGACATGAAGAAGAAGCAGCTTCGCTGGCTCCTCCCGTTGGTGGCCCTGCCGATCCTGTGGCTGCTGTACTGGGGAATGGGCCGGGATACATACGTTCTTCCATCGCCGATGGCCGGCCTGGAGGCCCCTGAGTTCCACCTGGTCGGCTTTGATGGAGACACACTCTCGCTGGCCGACCTTCGTGGCCGGGGTGGGTGATCCTGAACTTCTGGGCCTCCTGGTGCATCCCGTGCCGCACGGAACACCCGGTTCTCGTCCAGACCGAGCGCACGTGGGACGACTCCGAAGTCGTGCTCCTCGGCGTCGTGTACCAGGACTCGCGGGCCAATGCCGAGCGCTTCCTGGCCCAGTACGGCGGTGACTGGACTCACGTCCTCGATCCGTCGCAGCGCACGGCCATCGACTACGGAGTCTACGGGGTGCCGGAGACTTTCTTCATCGGAAGGGACGGGCACATCTCGCACAAGAAGGTCGGCCCCGTAACGTGGGATCTCGTGCGCTATCAGGTCGACTCGCTGCTCGCAGTGTCCTGTTTCGTCGGCCAACGCCGGCAGCGTCGGAGGCACTCCGTGAGCGCGATGCGGAGGTGGCTGCCGATCACCCTGGTTCTTGCCTTTCAGCTTCCCGGCAACGGCCGTGTCGCAGGAGGGCGAGACGGCTCCCGGAACCGCGGCGGCCCAGGAGACAGAGGCGCCCCAGACAGTCGAAGACGATCGATCCGCATTGACGGATCCGGCCGAAGCTGACCTGGACGCCCGGGCGGCCGAGGTGGCGGGCGGGCTCAGGTGTCCCGTGTGCCGGAACCAGTCGATCCTGGAATCCAATGCAGATCTGTCGCGCGAGATGCAAAGGGTGGTGCGCGAGCGGCTGGCGGCCGGAGAGACCCCGGAAGAGGTCGAGGCCTATTTCGTCAGCCGGTATGGCGAGTGGATTCTGCTCAAACCCCAGGCGCGCGGCATCAATCTGGTCGTCTACGCGCTGCCCGTGATCGTTCTCCTGCTCGGCTTTCCTCCTGGCCCGGAACCGCCTGCGCAAGTGGGCGAGTGCCGGTGCGGCGGAGACCTCCGCCGGGGCCACGGGAAGTGGGAGCATTGGGGTCGAGGACGAAGAGTGGCTCCGCGACGCGCTCCGCGAGAGTTGACGGAACCTGATTCTGGATTAGGGTAGTATGTGGGGTTTGAGGGAGTTTGATCGCCCTCTTCCGGCAGGAAACATTGCAATAGCAGTTGCAACAGATAGCAGGAACAGCAACAGATTCGGGGCATATGAACGCTGTCGCCAGAAAGCAGATTTTCTTTGATTCGCGCGCGCTCGACTCGTTCGATCAGTACCTGCAGGACGTCGAGCGCTACCCGCTGATCAAGGATCCGATGGAGGAACGGGAGATCGCCCGCCGCGCCCGCGCGGGGGACCGTGCAGCCGCCGAGCGGCTGGTAACGGCCAATCTCCGGTTCGTGATTTCGTACGTGAAGAAGTACCAGGGTCGAGGACTGAATCTGGCCGAACTCGTGTGTATCGGGAACGAGGGTCTGCTGAAGGCCGTGAAGAAGTTCGATCCCGACAAGGGCGTGAAGTTCATCTCCTACGCCGTGTGGTGGATTCGTCAGACCGTTCTCCAGGCTCTGGCCGAGCAGACGCGGTCGGTGCGGATTCCGCTCAACCAGAATTCGAACCTCGTGAAGCTGTCGCGCACGGAGACCGCCCTCACGCAGAAGCTGGGTCGTTCGCCGACCGATCGGGAGATCGCCGAGGAGATGAAGGAGCCGGTCGAGACGGTTCGGGCCCTGAGGCGGGTGGCCTCGGCCGAGCTTAGCCTCGACGCGCCGCTGGACAAGTCGGACCGGGACAGCGCGTCTTTCGGCGAGCGCTTCTCCGGAGCCGACGAGGGGGACATCGAGATCGACGTGGAGGCCCAGGCCCGTCGGGAGTTCCTCGAGAAGATGTTCGAGAGCTACCTCACGGAGCGCGAGCGGAAGATCCTGGTCCTCTACTATGGCCTGGACGACGGCGAGGAAATGACGCTCGAGCAGATCGGTGAGCTACTCGGGGTCACGCGTGAGCGCATCCGGCAGATCCGTAACCGGGCGTTCGACAAGCTGCGCGCCTCGGAGCACAGCGGCGCGCTTGAAGGCTTCTGGCGAGCGACCGCTTGATTCCCAGCACTTGACCCGCCGACGGTACGAAATCAAAGGGCGGCCTCTCGGGGCCGCCTTTTGCTCATCCGGCTATCGCGCGCCTGGCAGCCTGTTACGCTCCCTGGAGCATCCGCCACGGCCGGGCGAGACCAAAAAGCAGGACCGTCAGTACCGCACTGATCACGCACCACATGCACACGGCGTGCAGGATGAACAGCTCGATCGAGGTCAGGTAGATCGAAAACAGAAGTCCACCGGTCGTCGCGAGCGCGAGCAGCGCGTCCAGCCAACGTCTGCCACTCGCGGGACCGAGTCCGAGGAAAGCCAGCACGAGCACCCCGGCATACCACAGCGTTCCCCACAGCGCCAGGGGCTGTCCCAGGAACCGGGCGTATTTCGAAGCCTGCACGACCTCGCACGACCCGGGGCCACATAGCAGAGCCCCGTAGAACCCCATGTGGTACAACAACAGGTAGACCGACACGAACAGACCGACCAGGGCGATCAGCGCGATTCCGCGCAGCCGCGTCTCATCGGACATCCACACCTCCCGCACCCCTGAGCCGACTACTCGCCTCCCGCAGCCGTCGCCTGAATCTGCTCCTCGAGACTCCCGTAGTTCATGTCTGGCTCCGTGACGTGCTCACCGTTGAAGAACAGCGTGGGCGTGCCCCTGATGCCCAGAGACTCGCCGTACGCCCTGGTCGCCTGCACCTCGGCCAGGGTCTCCTGCCCGTCCACGCAGCTCTTGAAGGCACCCGCGTCGAGGCCGATGTCCCTGGCGTAGTCGACGAACTTGCGGTTCGGGTTGCCTTCTCGATTCCAGCTGTCCACCCGGGCGAACAGGAGGTCCTTCATCTCCCAATACTTGCCCTGCCGCTTCGCGCACTGCGCGGCCATCGCGGGCGCCCACGACTCCGGCCACAGAGGAAAATCGAACGAGATCCACTTCAGAGACCCGGAAAACGCGTAGTTCTGCCGCAGCAGCTTGCCGCTCAGGCTGTTGAACTGCCGACAGTGCTGACACAGGAAGTCCGCGAACTCAATGATCACTGCCGGGGCGTCCTCAGCCCCAAGCGGCGTGCCGGAAGCCATATCCGCGACGATATCACCGCCCGCGAGTGCAACCGGCGCGAGGTCCGGGGCCCCATCGGATCCCCCCGCGTTCATGAGCAGATAACCGCCCACTACCACAACGGCGCCTATGAGGATGTAGAATCCCCTGCCGCCCTTACCTATCGCATTGGCCAAGATCAACTCCTTGTCGAGCGCCGGCTGGGGCGACTATCATCGGCCCCGGCTACCGGCCACCGGGGAACCGCAACCTCAACCTGATAAGATAACACGACCGGCGATTCGCGCGACCTCGAAGGTCGTTAAAGAGTGCCTGGCAGGTTTCTGAAGAACCGTGATAGCCGACGCCTGTCCCGCCAGAGGAGGGAACGAACCATCTCCTCGTGGGTGAAACGCGGGCAGGCGGAGTGGAATCGGCACTCGAATGACAGCGGAGTTTCTGAGACGGTAAACCAGATATCCACCGGGACCGATTATTCATGGGGTTTTCGATATCGAAGCGGGATTTCCTGACGTTGTGCGGCGCACTGATCCTGGCGCTGGGCGCGTGCGGTGATGACGACGCAACGGATCCCGGTCCACGGGGAGACTTCTTCGTCCGGACGGTCAGCTCGGGAGACGAGCTCGACTCCAACGGATACGAGATCCGCGTAAACGACATCTTCGCCGCGACCGTCGGGGTCAACGACAGCGTGGAGTTCTCGAACCGCGCGGTAAGCACGTACTCCGTCGAGCTGACGCAGGTGGCGGACAACTGTAGTGTGGCCGGAAACAACCCACGGCCGGTGCTCGTGATCGCCGACTCCCAGACCGGGACCACGTTCGAGGTGAACTGCGTCGTCACCGCCGGCGTCCTCCAGGTGGTCACCACCACGACCGGTGAGAATCCCGACGACGGATACACGCTCGCGGTAGACGGTTCGGACGCCGGCACGATCGGCGCCAATGACACGGCCCGGACGGCGGACCTGGAGACGGGAGAGCACACCGTGCGGCTGGGGGACATCGCCCTGAATTGTCGCCTGGGCGGCGACCCCGAGCGTACGTTGACGGTGCCGAGCGAGGACATGGTCGAGACGAAGTACGAGGTGTTCTGCACGGACCGCGTCGGGAATCTGCGGATCATCACTTCGACCACGGGCCTGTTCCCCGATCCGGATGGCTACGAGGTCGTCATCGAGTTCGGAGGTCCGATTCCCATCGGATCGACGGACGTCGTGACCGTGGGTTCGGTCGCGGGTGGCGTGACCCGTGTCCAGCTACTCGAGTCCACCGTAGCCGACAACTGCTCCGTGGATGGCGAGAATCCCCGAACGGTGAACGTTCCGTCCGGCGGATTGGTCAACACGTTGTTCGACGTGACCTGCGGAGCCCCGTAGAAGCAGTTCGCTGAAAGACCCGGCGGCCTCAGCGCGCGAGGACGAAGACGAGGACGGCTGCGAGCAGCAGGGTGATCGCAGCCAGAGCAGCAAGCTGGAGCCACTCCGGGATGCGTGGCTTCTCGATCTGACCGACCCGCTCCAGGCGGGTCAACAGGTCGGTCGACCACGCGCGCTCGATCTCTTCGACCATTTCCCGCCAGGCCCCCTCATATCCGCGGTCCACGCGGACCATCGCGGCGCGCCAGTCCTCGGCCGCGGTGTGCATTTCCGAGTCGTCCTGGTCGGGGTGCCCCGCCTCCAGCTCGGCGATCCGACGACGCAGCTCGTTCTCCTGATCGCCCAGGTCACCGAACCTCTCCCACAGCCGGTCGAACGGACCCTGCATGCGCTCCAGCAGGAACGCCCTGCCGGCCTCGCCGAGAGCCAGGTCCCGGTCGCCGGTGAGATTGACGCCCCGCGAGGTCGCTACTCGCTCAAGCTCGTTTTCGTAGACATCCGCCAGGCGATCGGCGGCCGTCGCCACGGCAGCGCGCGTATCCTCCCGGAGGCCTCCAGCATTCATGGCCTCGATCGCCTTAGCAAGGCTGTACGCCCCACCCGCGGCCGACTTTCGCAGGAGCAGCGGACCCAGGGCGATCTCTCCCAGCTCCTGGAAATGAGTCTCGAAGAAGTACTCCCGCATTCCCGCTCTCACCTGCAGCTCGCCCGGCACGTTCGCCGCGGCGCGCTCGGCAACCTCATGCAGCGAGCCCGCCGCGAGCGAGAAGGGCGGCAGTTCGGCCTGCGGAGGGGGCAACACTTTCACCGCGGCTGAACAGCTCAAGGGAGCGGTTCTCGGTCTCGGTCGGCGGCTCCTGGGAGGCTGCGTACAGGACGGCCCCTAGCTCCTCCGGGAACAGGTATCGGACGGTGAGAGACGTGCCCGTCTTTCCGAGCACGAGGTAGTCGTCGTCCCGTTCTCCAGCATCGGCTTTTTTCGCGGGACGACGACTGGCGGCCCGGGCCGGCCAGGCAATCGTCAACTGACGGTCGCCGGAGAGCAGGTACAGCGCCCGCCGGGTCACGGCCGCAAGGAAAAGACCGCCTACCTTCTCGTCTTCGATCTGGCCAGAAACCGCGCACCCGGCTGTAAACAGAACGACCTCGTGTCCGAGCTGCCTGACGATGCGGCGGCGCAGTTCCGTCAGGTCGACCCGCTCCGTGAGACGCTTGTACAGCTGGTCCAGCTCCCGCGACGTGCCCTTGATCGCGAGCGTCGCCCGACCGGCGAACAGCAGGAGCATGCCCTTGCGCCGTGACAGCCAGAATACTTCGCCGTACGGGACCATCAGCTCGTCGCACAGCAACGCAACGCCGGCCACCGTCACCCGAGCTCCGCGGCGCACGCCGCTTCCCTCGACGAAGACGTCGATACGCAGGGACTGGCTGTTCATTCCGCCAACATTCGCATTACGTGAGACGTGTCGCTCAGATCTTCGACCACCGCATCGGGATCGTGCCGTTGCAGATCCTCGACCGTGTGGCGGCCCGTAGACACTGCCAGCACCCGCGCACCGTTTGCGTGGGCGCACCGGATGTCGTCAGGCGTGTCGCCCACCAGAATGGCATCCCGGATATCGAACGCGCGACTGTGACTCTGTTCGGCCCGATCGAGCGCGATGGGCGGCAGGTCTTCCCGGCGCTCCGAATCCGAACCGAACGCGCCGAAACCGAACCTGTGAGCCAAGCCGCACGCGTCCAGCTTCCGCCAGGCGCCGCCTTCCATATTACCGGTCACGAGCCCCGTAGCGAAGCGTCCATCGCCCTGGATCTCGTCGAGCAGCGGCTCCACGCCCGGATAGGCGTGCACTTGGCCGCCCCGCTGCGCCAGCTCACGGTCCAGCTCTTCCAGGTACGCGCCCCAGGTAGCGTCGAATCCCGCTTCGATCTTCGCGTCCGGCCAGTCCATGGCTCGCAGCAGGCCCCTCACGATGGCCGGATCCGTCTTTCCGTGAAAGTCGAACGACTCGATCGGTCCGGTCTCACCATACACCCCTCGCATCGCGGTATCGAGGGCCGCCTTCCCGGCCCCCAGAGTGTTCACCAGGGTGCCGTCGATATCGAACAGGAGGAGTCGCACCGTCACACCCCCGGAGCGCCCCGCGCCGCCCGCCGCATCTCCCGGCCGAACACCTCGAACAGCCTCCGGTTCGTGCCCGTGCCCTCTTCGACCTTTCTCTCCGGGTGCCACTGAACGCCGCACGTCCACGCGGATCCTTCGGCGCGGTATTCCACCGCCTCGACCAGGCCGTCCGGAGCCCACGCGACCGCCGTAAGGTCCGGTGACAGATCCCGGATTCCCTGGTGGTGCGCCGAGTTCTGCACGAACTCCTTCACCTGGAAGACGTCGGCCAGTCTCTCCGCACCGTCTACCCGGATGGAATGGATGTGACCGTCGAATTCGCGGTACCGGTCGTGGTCGATTTCCGCATCGCGCTGCGCGAACAGATCCTGGTATAACGTCCCGCCCAGCGCCACGTTCAGGATCTGAATCCCGCGGCAGATCGCCAGCACCGGCATGGCGCGTTCGAGCGCCTGCTCCACCAGGGAGAGCTCCAGCACATCCCGCTCCGGGGAAACCGTTCGAGCGCCGTCCGGCATCTGCCCGTATCTGGCCGGATCTACGTCTTCGCCCCCGGTGAGAAGCAGGCCTGCGGCGAGGCGGAACATCCGATCCCGGGTTGCCTCGTTGTCCAGCGAAGAGAAGACCAGCGGGAGGCCTCCGGCCACGCGCACGGCCTGGAGGTATCCCGCCTCGAGCACGACCCGCGGCATGCCGATGTCACTCTCGATCACCGGGGCCGTGACCGCGATGAGCGTCTCGGTCATACGGGCACTCCAGATGCCGGCAGCGGCGGGGACTGCTCCAGCCAGCTCCGCAGAATGGACGGATCGAGGTTGCCCCCGGAGAGAACGACTACCGTGGCGCCCTCGCTCGCTTGATCGACTCGTCCCGAGGCGGGCGCGGCTATGGTCGCGGCCCCGCTGGGCTCGACTACCAGGCGCTGCCTGTGGCACCACAGGACGGCCTCGCGGATCGATGCATCGTCCACCGTTACCACTTCATCGACCAGGTCCCTCGTGTGCTGGAACGTGAGGTCTCCCGGCCGGACGGGCTTGAGGCCGTCGGCGATCGTGTCGATGTGTTCCAGCGTGATCGGGTGACCTGCCTCGAGAGATCGACTCATCTTGGGAGCGCCGTCCGGCTCCACACCCACGACGTCGGCGTCGGGCGCCACAGCACGTATGGCCGCTGCAACTCCCGATATCAGGCCGCCTCCTCCGATCGGAACAACGACCTTCGACAGCTCGATGTCCTCGCCCCTCCGTTCCGCGGCTTCCCGAAGTTGCGCGACGATCTCGAGTCCGGTGGTTCCCTGCCCGGCGATGATGTCGGGATGATCGAAGGGTGGCACCATCGTGCCGCCGAGTTCCGCGAGGATCTCTTCCGACCGCGCCTTGCGCTCGACAGTCGTGGTGCCGACCTGCTCAAGCCGGGCGCCCAGCCGCCGGACAGCGGCCACCTTGATCCGGGGCGCATCGACGGGCATCACGACGACGACGGGCACCCCGAACATGCGGGCCGCGTATGCCACACCTTGAGCGTGGTTACCCGAGGAATACGTGACGACGCCGGCAGCTCGAACGTCCGGGGCAAGAGAGGCAATGAAGTTGTACGCGCCCCTGACCTTGAACGCGCCCGCGAACTGCAGGCACTCGCACTTCAGCCACAGGTCCGGGGTGTCCCCGGGAATTGCTCCGGCCGAGCGGTCAGCGGACAGCAGGGGCGTTCTCCGTGTGGCGCCCCGTATTCGGAGTGCTGCCGCACGAATCTCGCCGAGTGTGACCAGGCCCGTGCTCGCAGGCATGGAAGTCTCCTACTCGTCCACTGCCAGCGTTTCCGCGATTTCCTCACCGGCATCGACCGCAGCTACGCCCTCTTCTTCCCCTTCTTCCACGAAGTCGTCCGCCAGCTCGGCCGCGACCTTCGCCAGGTCCACCAGCTCGTCACCTTTGTCCAGCGAGATGACGCGTACTCCCTGCGTCGCCCGGCCGATCACCCGGATCTCGCTCGCGTGTTGACGGTTAATGACACCACCGCGAGTGACAAACATCAGCTCGTCGTCGTCCGTCACCTCGCGAACACCGACCACGTGGCCCGTCTTCTCCGAGAGCCGGAAGTTGATCAGGCCCTGACCACCTCGACGTTGAACACGGTAGTCGTCGACCTTCGTCCGCTTGCCTCCGCCACGGCTCGTGACCGACAGGAGGCTGGCTCCTTCACG
>PVMK01121779.1_pt1 | contig 21022 bp, 21 predicted proteins | sample 1853481 | NCBI WGS metagenome assembly PVMK01 (sample SAMN08533507, study PRJNA380276) | Marine sediment metagenome, whole genome shotgun sequencing project.
CCTCTGGTTTTGGCAAAAAAAGAAAGGTAAGGCACCCGTTCCAATTGTCTCAAAATGAATGACCCGGTTTTTGCCTCCATCAAATTCTCACTCATGAATACTTCCCCCTGAAAAAATTACTTGTACTATCATAAAATATCATCATACGTCGCCACCAGACGTATGTCAAAATGTTGAGAACCAATCAGTTTGAAAAATTCCAAGTGCCATACCAAAAGGCCATTTCTGCGAAGTTATTTCTGCGCAGACCCCAAGGATAAGATTCAGGAATATTAACTGTTCAACTGATTAAGCCACGTCCTGTGGGCGTGGTCAGAGTTCACTGGCTTTGCCTGGAAGAACCGTGGGAGTAATGGAGCAGTGGAGTATTGGAGTGTTGTCCTTAAAAAGAAGCAAAGCATTCAGATAGTTAGTTCATTCCATATGATTGATTCTGGAACATGGTAGAAAAGAAAGGTTTTTCATTGCTCCATCACTCCATCACTCCATTACTCCAATAGCCATTGGGACTACAAGGAACTCTACTAAGCCCCCTTTCAGGGGGCAAAGGCAAAACCAGGCCCTGGGGCCTGGATTCTTTACTTGACATCTAATTCATAATTTAATTAATTTGTTAATTAATTCTGTGAGGAATTTACTTCCGTGCTGGTCATGTTGTCAACATTTAAACACCCAACCAAAACAAATTGTTACCAGACACCATAACATTTTTGCTTGTCGGAGGGTTCCCATGGCGTTCAAACATATCCTGTTTCGGATAAAAGACCACATTGCAAGAATTACATTAAATATACCCGAGACGAGAAATGCCCTGAATCTCGAGATCCGATCGGAACTCCTGGATGTTTTTGAACAAGTTCGCGATGACGATTTGGTCAAAGTCGTTGTTATCACGGGCACAGGAAAGGCCTTCTGTTCCGGGGGCGATTTGAGGACCATGGAAGGCGTGAAACCCGTAAGTGGCAGGATGCGTTTGAAAAAGGGGCAACGGTTGATCAGGGCCATGGTCGATTTGGAAAAACCGATCATCGGCGCCATAAACGGTATCGCTGCCGGAGCCGGAATAAGCATTGCCCTTGCCTGTGATATTCTCATAGCATCGAAAGATGCTAAATTTGTTATACCATTTACAAAAATCGGGCTGGTGCCCGATTGGGGGCAGTTTTATTTTTTGCCGCTTCGGGTGGGCATTGCACGTGCCAAGGAACTTATGTTTACGGGAGATATGATAGATGCCGATGAGGCCGAAAGGATAGGTCTTGTAAACAGGGTGGTTCCTGCCGGAGAAGTCCAAGAAGAAGCCCTGGCTTTTGCGGCGCGCCTGGCAAAGGGACCAAGCCAATCCTATGCAATGATCAAGGCAGCCCTCAACCGGTGGCCTGCGAGCCTTGAGTCATTTTTGGAGCTTGAATCCGCCATGCAGGCCGTGGCTTTTAGTAGTCAGGATTTTGATGAAGGGCGAAAGGCATTTCTGGAAAAAAGAAAGCCCGTATTTAGTGGGACCTGAATCCTGTTTATGCCATGATAAAAGGGAGGATAACTTGGAAAAGAAAGATGATGTCCTAGCGTCTCCAGTGGATGTGGCTTTCAGAAAAATAAAAGAAATGATGTACCACCATGAGATAGTCCCGGGCCAAAAGCTCCTCTATCAGGAGTTGGCCAAAAAACTCAATATGAGTATCACCCCCATTATCCAGGCACTCAACAGGCTGCAGCTTCTAAATATTGTATATTCGGAACGTAATAAAGGCTATTATGTTGGTGAGGCTGACCCGGTGGAGGCCAAAGAACTGTTTATCGCCAGGGAAGCCCTGGAGATTTTTATGGTTCCTTCCGTAATAGAGAATCTGACAGAGAAAAAAATCAGTGGTATTAAAAAAGCCATGAAAGAACACACAAAGGAAATGTCGGCTCCTCAGTACAGACGTATGCTTATGATCAGAGATACCAATTTCCATCTCAAGATTATCGAGTGTGCGGAAAACAAGGTCGTTTACAATATGTGCAAATTGACGCTTGAACAGATTTACCTGAAATACAGACCTGAATATATGAGAGATCCCAGACTGGCAAAGGCGGCAGAAGAACATGAAATGATACTCGCGTCCTTGAAAGAAAGAAATGTGAGAAAAACCAGACAACGGATCAAACAGCATATAAAAAATGGCAGCCAACATGTCGTCAACAGCCTGTTGGCAGATAAAACCATTGAGTTTTAGAGGTGTCGATGGATATTGTGACCCGAAGCAAAGATGCGAAAATGTGAAGTTATTTTTGTGCAGGCCCTGAGAGACATTGCTCCAAATCCTGGACTTTGTGACTCTTTTGAGAGACCGTAAAATAAGGAGAAAATCGTATGACCAAAGTGGGAATAAGCTCATGTGCTGGATATGTACCCTACATCAGGTTGGACCGAAAGGTCATTTCCGAGATATGGGGCAGACACTCCCTGGGTGGTGAAAGAAGTGTGGCCAATAACGACGAAGACGCCATTACCATGGCCGTGGAGGCTTCAAGGAATTGTCTTAGGGGTCCTGCCGCCGGGCAAGTGGACGGGCTCTTTTTTGCCACGACCACAGCCCCTTACCAGGAAAAGATGAACGCCTCGTTGATTGCTGTTGCAACGGATCTGAAAAGAGAGATCACAACGACTGATTTTGCGCATTCGCTCAGGGCCGGGACAGGTGCCCTGAAAGCGGCCTTTGACTCGGTCAAGAGCGGTTCGATGAAAAACGTGCTTGTGGTAGCCTCGGATTGTCGTGTCGGATACCCCAGGTCAGATCAGGAACAGACCTTTGGCGACGGCGCCGGTGCCATCATGGTGGGTTCGGAGAACCTCTTGGCCACCTTTGAGGGGAGCTATTCTATCTGTAACGAGATGATGGATGTTTGGAGAAACCCGGGGGACACTTTTGTCAGGACCTGGGAAGGGCGATTTATCCTGAGTGAGGGGTATCTGAATCACATGAAAGAGGTGGTTTCAGGGCTTTTGAAGAAATATAATCTTGAGCCCAAAGACATATCAAAGGCCATACTGCCCGCCCCTGACGTGCGATCACACAAGAATCTCGTCGAACAATTGGGGTTTGACCTAAAAACACAGGTGCAGGAGCCCTTGTTATCGAAGGTTGGTCATTGCGGGTCTGCCCATTCTCTGTTGATGCTGGCGGGTGCTCTTGAGGATGCGAGCCCGGGAGATACGCTTCTTTTGGCCAATTATGCCGATGGCGCCGATGCCATGCTGTTCAGGGTGACTGAGGAGATTAAAAAAGAGAGAAATCAGCGGAGGGTGGAGGATTACCTGGAAGAGAAAACCCTTCTTTCTTCATATGCCCGGTTCTTGAGTTACAAAGGGCTCGTTGAAACCGTCCCGGGGGAACCTTTTCGTCTTATGCCTTCGGCGACCGCAACCTGGCGGGACCAAAGGTGCATTCTCAGATGCCATGGAAGCAAGTGTCGTGAGTGCGGCAACGTGACGTTTCCGATTCAACGTGTATGCTATCATTGTGATTCAAAAGATGTCTTTGATGAATTTCCCATATCATACATGGAAGGTGAGGTGTTCACCTTTACTCTGGATAGCCTCGCGGGCCGGAGCGATGATCCCATGGTTGTTCAAACAATAGTGGAACTGGGGGAAGAGAAGATCCGTTTTTACGGGGTGATGACGGACTGTGATCCATCTGAAGTGGATGTGGGGATACCTGTCAGTCTTACATTCAGAAGGATATACGATGGTGCCGGAATGCACAACTACTTCTGGAAATGTAGACCAGTGAGAAGAGGGGGGAACACATAATGGGAAGCATAAAGGATGAGGTGGCCATTATCGGGATGGGGTGCACGAAATTTGGCGAACGGTGGGATATGGGAGCGGAAGATCTGGCCATCGAGGCCGCCTATGAGGCCTTTGAAGACGCCGGGATCAGCAAAAAGGACATTGAGGCATGTTGGTTTTCAACGGTCATGGCCCCCGCAATCGGGGTTTCAGGAACCGTGGCCATTGACGCATTGAAGCTTGGGAATATTCCTGTCATCCGAAACGAGAATTGGTGCGCATCCGGACACATAGCCTGTTGGAGGCCTGTATGGCCGTGGCCAGCGGGGCATATGATGTTGTTATGGCACTGGGTGCCGAGAAACTGAAAGACACCGGGTTCCCCGGTCTGGGAACGGGGAGGGGGATGCATCCTGTCTATGAGGCCAGGAGAACCTCTCCGGGGTCTTTTGGGTTGATCGCCCAGCGTTATTTCAAGAGATGCGGGTTGAGTGTGGAGGAAGGCAGGGAGACGCTGGCCAAAATTGAGGTCAAAAACCACGATAACGGAAGCCTCTGCCCAAAGGCCCATTTTCGCAACAAAATCACAGTGGAAAAGGTTCTGAATGCGCCGATCATCGCCTGGCCACTGGGCCTTTTTGACTGTTGCGGGAACAGCGACGGTGCTGCCTGTGCTATTATTACCACGGCTGAAAAGGCAAAAGATTTGAGAAAAGACCCCATCTTTCTAAAAGGTTTTGGCATCGCTGCGGATGCCATGATGCCCCATTTTAGACCGGGATTCAGCTGGGACAGTTTTGATGCCCTCAAAACATCTTCGCAAAAGGCCTATCAAATGGCTGGTATCAAAAACCCCCGTGAAGAGCTGGATGTGGCCGAGGTGCACGATTGTTTCTCTATCACAGAACTAATAATCTATGAGGATTTTGGCTTCAGCCCCAAAGGAAAGGCCAAGGAAGATGTGGACTCCGGGTTTTTTACCCGGAAAGGAGGACTGCCCGTAAATGTAGACGGTGGACTGAAATGTTTTGGGCACCCCATCGGCGCAAGCGGCCTGAGGATGACCTACGAGGTATACAAACAATTACAGGGAAAGGCGGATTTGCCTGAAAGACAGATCAAGGACCCCCGGCTTGGACTGGCCCATACGTTTGGGGGCCCGCCCCAGATTAGTGCGGTTGCCATTTTTGGAAATGAAATGGGGTAGTTCGCGATTTTGGATGTAAGTTCTCAATTAGTTTGGGCACCGTGGGGTTCGGGTGTTTCTCTCCGGCGCTCTCTAAACCGGTCGTCGTAGCGTGGCTGATATTTGGGGTTTTGACGAAAGCACGGAGAAGCTAATAAGGGTTCATTCGGAGGAAACCCCAAATATCAGCCACTGCGGAAGTGCTAGGTAAATCCCATTTGAGAGAGCGCCTTCAAGAAACACCCGAACCCCACTCCAGAAATCTTATTATTTCTCCCGGATTTATTGAGAAGTTACTTTTGGATCTTGGATTGGGTAAGCCCTAAGATGATGGGAGCCGGGATTTTAAAAAATCTGGGAAAGCATTGAGTGGCCGGTCTAAGAACCAGATGACCCTGCGAAGGGGCAATACCAGATGATTGATTTTGCCAAAAAGTTTGATCCGGACAGGATCGGGATTACCGCAAATGCCAAAAGAACTCCTGACAGGGTTGCCCTTGTTATGGGTGATGCGGTAGTCACTTTTGGGGAACTCGACAGAAAGACCAACGCGCTTGCCAATGCCCTTTTGCAGCTCGGAATAAAACCGGGAGACCGTATTTCCATTCTGCTTCACAACAGCCCCGAGATCCTTCAGGCGTGGAGTGCAGCAGGAAAGGCCTCCATCACTCCCATTGCCCTCAATTACCGTTTCAAAGAAGATGAACTGGCCTATATCATCAATGATTCGGGGTCAAAGGCACTGATCTACGGCCACGAGTTTGAAACGGTCGTAGATGCCACAAGACCCAAACTGGATGTACCTCACATAATCTATATCTGTCTTGGCGGATCGCAAGTTACGGGTGTTTTGAACCTTGAAGAGGTGATAAATAAAGCCCCTGACACACCTCCTCGGGCAGATACGGGTTCTCGCGGGGTGGCCGCCTCCCTTGTCTATACCTCCGGCACCACGGGGAGGCCAAAGGGTGTCTTTCGAAGAAGCAAAAACCGGCTCAACAGCCTCCTCGGATATGCCCATACCTTTGAAACCACCCATGATGATACGCATCTCGTGGCCGGCCCCCTTTATCATTCAGCACCATATGCCTGGGCGGCATTTTCGCTGATATTGGGGAATACGATTGTGATCATGCCCCGGTTTGATGCCGAGGAGTTCCTTCGTCTTATTCAAAAACACAGGGTAACGACAATGTGGGTGGTTCCGACCATGTTGAATCGTGTTTTGGATTTGCCGTCCAAGGTGAAGGAGGCCTACGACACCTCATCGATCAGAGTCATAACCGTTGGGGGGGAATCTTTTCCTTTTCCGTTGGTAAAAAAGGCGGTAGGATATTTTGGGGAAGGTAAAATATTCGAATTTTTCGGATCTACTGAGACCAGTTGTGTCACCTATATGAGGCCGGAGGATCAGCTGAGAAAGCCGGGAAGCTGCGGCAAACCAACCATGGGGTGTGACATTAAACTGCTTGATAAAAACAGAAAAGAAGTCCCCACCGGTGAACCCGGGATCATGTATGTAAAGAGTGAATTCGTCTTAGAAGAGTATTACAGAAATCCGGAGGCGACGCAGGAGAATTATCACAATGATTATTTTACCGTAGGTGACATAGGAAGAGTAGACCAAGAAGGATACTACTATATAGTGGATCGCGCCGTGGATATGATCATCTCAGGTGGGGTAAATATCTATCCCGCGGAGATCGAGGAAGTATTGTATGGTCACCCCGGTCTTTTTGATGTGTCGATAATCGGCGTCCCGGACCCTGACTGGGGGGAGAAAATTGTGGCCTATGTGGTAAAAAAGGAAAATGCTCAAATCTGTAAAGAAGATATCATTAAATATGTAGAGCAGAGGCTTGCGTCTTATAAGAAACCCAAAGAAGTCATATTTGTGGATGAAATCCCTTACTCTCCTTCAGGCAAGCAACTAAAACGTGTTCTTAGAGAAAGGTATGTCAATGGTTCGGGGTGACCGTCCCCAAGACGTGGTCACTGGGAGGTTCTCAAGGGAGCAAACAGACCAAAATGTCAAGAACTGAAAAACTTATGTCCATGTCCGATGCCATAGACCGATATGTGGCAGACGGAGATGTCCTCTATCTTGGTGGGTTTATCCAGCAGGACCCGTTCGCCGCGGCCCATGAGATCATTAGACAGGGAAGGAAGGATCTGACGGTTTCAAAGTGTGCATCATTGATACTTGTGGATCAAATGATAGGGGCAGGGGTGGTGAGCCGCCTGATTACCAGTTTTACGTGGAATCCCCTGCCGGCCACGGCACACTGTTTTGTCCGGGCCCTGACCAGACAGGTTCCCCATAAGATCGATATGGAGGAATATTCCATCCTTGCCCTCAACCTGGCCTATTTTGCAGGCGCACTAAATCTTCCCTATGTGGCAACCAAGACTATGCTGGGATCCGGGTTTGATTGGGAACAAACCGATTTTGGTGTCAAAAACAGACTGAAATTTGAAACGTCCCCCTTTACGGGTGAACGGGTCTGTCTGGTCCCCCCGATCAAACATGATGTGGGGATAATGCAGGTTCAAAGATGTGACCCATATGGCAATGCCCAGGCATGGGGTATGATGGGAGAGGTTCGTTACGGGCTTCAGAGTTGCGAGAAGCTCATCATATGCGCTGAGGAGATCGTGGATACGGATGTCATCACACGAGATCCCAATCGCACGATTGTCCCGGCGTTCCGTGTAAACGCGGTTGTGAAAGAACCCTGGGGGAGCCACCCCGCACCTATGGCCGGGTATTATGATATGGACTGGCCCTATAATGCTTATTATGAGAAAGAGACCCGTACCGAGGATCAGTTTCAAAATTTCCTGGAGAAATGGGTTTACGGGATCCCAGACCGAAAGGCGTATTTGAGGTTGATCAAACAGGATAGACTGGATGCCCTCATACCCGAGCGGTTTGACTCGGATCCTGTTCCCTATGGCAAACTCACCAGTCATTTTGGGGTGCCGCATGCTTGAGACAAAGGGGCCGGTTACACCTGTGGAGCAAATGATTGTGTCTGCCGCCAGGCTGATAGAGGACAAGAGTGTCCTGATGGTTGGGACCCAATGGCCCATCATCGTATCTCTGTTGGCAAAAGCCCTTCATGCCCCTGAGATCACCATTTGTTATGAAGGAGGGGCCGTCATTGAAAAGATCCCTGATCGTATTCCCTTTTTTACGGGCGATCCGGTAGTCAACTCAAGTTCCGTCTTGATTGGGAATTCCTTTGATACGCTGGGGGCGGTTCTTCATGGTGGAAGGACAGACATGGCCCTGTTGTCTGCTGCCTCGGTTGATCGTTATGGCAACATAAATACGACCTGTGTCGGGGATTACAGGTCCCCCAAGATCCGTTTTGGGGGGAGCGGGGGTGCCTGTGATTTTGGGAGCCTTGCGCCCAAGACAACCATTGTCCTTGAACATGATAAGAGACGGTTCCCCGAAATGGTCGATTTTATTACCACCCCCGGCAACCTGAAAGGAAAGGGCACTCGCAGGGAATCGGGTCTCAGGCCGAACACGGGTCCGCATGCTGTCGTGACCACTCTGGGCCTTTTCAATTTTGATGAAGAAGGAGAGATGGTACTCACCGCCTATAATCCCACAGCATCGGTTAGAGAGGTAAAAGATGCAGTTCAATGGGATCTGAAAATCCATAAAGACGTGGGACCTCTCGATCCTCCAAGTAAAAAGGAATTGGAGGTATTGCGGGTGCAGATTGACCCGGGCGGCATGTATTTGAGGGAAGCAAGACTGCTCAAGAAAACTGAAGTGGTCATCTGAGGATAACCAAAGCCTGGGTCCTCCGGGCCGGATCTTTACTGGGGAATGAGGAGAGGGTAATTATGGACTTTGGGATTTCAGAAGAAAACCGCATCTTTCGCAAGGCCATTCGAGACTTTGCCCAAAAGGAGATTGCCCCTCTGGTAGAGGAGGCAGAGGAAACACACACATTTCCCAAGGAGTTGTTCAAAAAAATGGGGGATCAGGGGTTCCTGTGCCCAAGATATCCGGTGGAATTGGGCGGCGGAGGGGGCGACAAGATTACTGAATGTATCATGGTTGAAGAACTCAACATGGTGAACCCGGGTATTGCCGCCGCATTGATGGCTCAGAGTGGCCTGGCAACCCAACCTATCTACCGATTCGGATCTGAAAAACAAAAAGAAAAATTCCTCATTCCTGCCATAAAGGGCGAAAAAATCGGTGCCTTTGGCCTGACCGAACCCAATGTCGGGTCGGACGCTGCCTCCATACAAACCAGGGCGGTGCGAGACGGGGACAGCTACGTGATCAACGGAACCAAGATGTTTATCACCAACGGCCCCATTTGTGATTATGTGCTTGTAGCCGCTTACACGGATCCCACAAAGCGAGGGGTGGGAATTAATCTGTTTATCGTTGAAAAAGGGACTCCCGGATTTGCTGTTTCCAGAAAGCTGGACAAGGTAGGAAACCGGTCTGCTGAGACCGGGGAATTGGTCTTTGAAGATTGCGCGGTCTCGGCAAAAAACATGATTGGTGAAAAAGAAGGGGGCGGGTTTGATCAATTGGCCGACACCCTCATTTCAGGCCGTATAACCTATGGAGCCCGCTGTACGGGTACTGCCCAGGCAGCATACGACCTGACAGCCCGGTATGCCAAAGAAAGGGTTCAGTTTGGGCAACCCATCGTCAAGTTCCAGAATACCCGGTTCAAGCTGGCAGAGATGGCCACCAACATTGACATCATGCGGAGTTACACCTATCAAGTGGCGAGGATGTATGACCGGGGAAAGAGTGTTCGAAAGGAAGCCGCCATGGTCAAACTGTTTACGGCAGAGACCCTCCAGAAGATCCTGGGGGATTCCATGCAGATTCATGGTGGATATGGATACATGATGGAATATCCCATCCAGAGGTTTTGGCGGGATGGCAGGTTGTATACCGTTACCGAGGGTACATCCGAGATTCAGCGTCTCATAATCGCAAAAGAATTGGGGCTGTGAAAATGCCTTGAACGGGTAAGAACGTTTTGGAGACAGGTGCTATGATGGAAAATTGGAGATTTCTGGAAGTCGATTGGCTGAGTTATGCGGAAACCGCTATCTATAGGCCTGTGCTGATGCGGGCTGTGAGCGAAGAGGTGGTGCCTGAGACAGTCAGTTTTTGCAGATTTTCAACACCCAGCCTTATCCTAAATTTCTTTAACGACCCTCAAAAGGAGATCGATTTGAGGGTCTGTGAGGAAAAAGGGATTCCTGTTTATCGCGTCATCGCCAGTGGGGGGCCCATCTTTGGGGATACAGGATATACATTTACCTTCCTGCATCTGAAGAGAGCCAACCCAAAGGTCCCATCAGACGTCCCAAAGATGTTTGAAAAAACCTTGACAGGGGTCGCGGAAGGGATCTCAAACCGTTTTGGAATCCAGTGTCGTTTTAGGCCGTTAAACGATGTGGAAGTTCGCTGCAATGACGGCTCTTGGAGAAAAATCGGACCTTCTTCCTGTTTTTATGAAGAAAAGACAATCCAGATGGGTTCAGGAATTCAAATAAAGAAGCCCGATGTCGATCTTATTGCAGAGGTCATACCAGCCCCGCCCGAGAAGTTTCTGGATAAACAGGCAAAAAGCACACAGGAAAGAATAACCTATCTTGAAAAGGTGGTGGGGAAGAAGTATTGACTTGGATGAAATAAAGGGATATCTATGTAGACCAGATTGAGAAGATCTTCCAGGTGAAATTGTCTTCCGGGGAACTGACAGACAGGGAAAAGCGTTATTTTGAGGAAATGAAAAAGGACTATACGAGTGATGAGTTTTTTATGGAGCGGTCTGAAGAGAGATTTGGTGATCTCCCTTTGGACGTGACCAGAAAAGCCATACAGTTCAAAGTCCCTGAAGGTCCATTTATGCGGATCATCGTTCTAACAAAAAAAGATCGCATCGAGGACATGATTATTTCCGGCTCCATCCATGCGTCTCCCTTGAGACCCACATCACCCATCCATGCAATCGAAAAGGCCTTGAGAGGTGTCCCCATCCATAGGGGGGTTATTGAGTCTCAGATTGCTGATGTGCTGGGCCGACAGGGGTTTCAAATTGCAAAGGTCTCGCCGGAATTCCTGAGCCAAAAGATTTATGACTGTGCGCTTTCCTGATAACGAATGCCCTATCACTTCTGGCTGAACATAACATCGGCAAAAAAGCTTTCTCCGGAGGTGTCAGTATGCTGGGAATTTATTTGGATTCTAACGGCAGCGATCTGTGGGGGGTCATCGCCAAAAAGTTTTTTGTAATCGTCATAGGCATTTCTTGTTTCGGTTATCCACTTGCCGGCTTCTGAGTGTCCGGAGCGGAGCACGATTGCCTTGACGGTGACAAACGGGTAAGACCAGGGACCTCCGATAAGACCCTGTGGTGCTGTTGTGTCCCAGAGGTAAGAGATGACATTCGAGTTGGAAAATGCCAGGAAAAGTTGGGCTGCCTGGTCATCGGTCTTGGCATCCCTGCAATCCCCTCCCTCGGGTAGTTTGGTCACCTTCCATTTCCAGGAAATCATTGGGTAGTCCTGAGGGTTTACATCCACTTTCCTCTGAAGCGCAAATGAGGTGTCCTTGCTCCTCAAACGAAGGGCAGAAATAGGGCCGTCTTTGATAACGGTAAAATCGGCATCACCCCTTTTTTCTTTGAGTTCCCACCCCTGAGGGACACCTTCTTTGTCAACATCCAATGAAAAATCAGCTACAACTAAACTCTGGGTGCCCCAGGCCGGCGAAAGAGATAATAACAGCATAAGAAACAGGAGACTTCGTATAAAAATATGAAATGGCATTCGATATGTCCTTTTGTAGAAAAAAACCCATCTGTCACATCATCAGACAGATGGGTGATTTAGTAAAATAAAACAATAAGTTAGATGGAAACGTGTGGGCCGTACCAAACGTCCTTGGTAAACTGAAGAGTCCGTTGGTTTAATTAAAAAATATAAGAGGATTGTGCGTCTGTGTCAAGGAACAATCTAGGGGGCTGTCATCATTTCTTCATCATCCCAGTTGACACGGCGTTAAAATTTCTTTATCTTCTCTGTTGAAAAGCAACTATTTATGGTCCGCAACTTTTCCGCATTTTTTTTCTGGAAAGGCGAAGTTTTTATTCACCTGATGCAAGAGAACCCTATTTAGGAGGCACATGGCTGAATCTGCAATATTAGAGATTTTTTCCGATTATGTCTGACCGTGGTGTTATTTCATCACAGGTCGTGTTGATCGATTGCAAAAAAAACATGAAATTGAGATTCAATGGACTGCATTTCCCCTCCATCCCGATACACCGGAAGAAGGGTTGACGCTTGAAAAGCTTTTTGAAGGGCGTATGGTAAATATTCCCGAGATTATGAACAGGCTCAAGCGGGTGGCTGATGCTGAGGGATTACCCCTTGGTCAGCGAACCATGACCTTTAACAGCCGATTGGCCCAGGAGCTTGGGATATGGGCGGAATCGAAAGGCAAAGGGGATCTCTTTCACATGGAGGCTTTTCGCGTCTATTTTGTGGATGGCGTAAATATAGCGAAAATCCCAAACCTGGTGGATATGGCCATATCAGTCGGCCTCCCTGGTAAAGAGGCGCAAGAGGTGTTGGAGACAAGAGCCCTGCGAGAATCTGTTGATTCAGACTGGTCGCGGTCCCGGGAGAAGGGGGTGACGGCCGTCCCAACTTTCAGGATGAACGGGAGGAACTTAGTGGGGGCTCAACCCTATGAGGTGCTGGAGAAATTCGTGATAGAAAACCGCATAGACTAAAAGTAATCTCTAGCCCTGAGATCGCTAAAGATAAATTATCGCTAGTGCACCGTCCCGAAAGTTCCTTCTTACATTTTTTCAAAACAAATTGACCGGATATTCTCCATATAAACTTGCTTATATTGTTAAATATATTGATAATATCTAGCAATCACTTTGATAATGCCGACAATATGGATGAACTGCCGCCCAATAATATCTTTCTTCAACAATCGAATACCGAACAGTCGAGTCCCGAATTACGAAGTTTTGTGAATCCATAAGACGATCTCCCAGGTTAGATTTTTTGTTTTCCTTCGTCACTCGTCACTCCTTGATCGTCATTCGATTACTATTTCACAGGCAACTTAAATTGCCAATTTTATAGAAAGAACTTTCAGGACACAGTACATTCCCTGCCCCCCCTTTTTTTCTTGGTCAAAAGGGGAGAATTCCTAGCTTTTCAGTCTCTGCTCCCAGTCAAATTCTCGCCTGGTTACGGTGTGTTCGGCATGTTGAATACGACGTTCCAGATCATCATATCTTCGTTTCACCTGGTCCACCGCCCCTTTTCGAGAATAAATATAGCCGTCATAAAACTCCTGTTCGTCCTCCCCATTGATGGGCAAGACAGGTTCAGGCTTCATTAACAGCCCGGCAATAAAATAAAGGGCCATGGTGGGCCAAAAACCAGTGATAAAGAGTAATGCCAGGGCAATGACCCTGCTCCAAAAAACAGAGAAATCAAAATATTCGGCAACACCCCTGCACACACCCAATATGACACCATTTCTAGAACGATACAGCCCACCGCGCAGTATATTTTGTAGTTTTTTCATGGTTCCTTTTCCTATTTTTCGTGGTCAACAATGAGGGTTTCAAGCGCTTCTATCCGTTTTTCCATTCGTGAAAGACCTTGATATATCTCTTGAATTACTCTGGCTTCATCGGATTGGGTTTTTTGGTCACTGCGGGATGTTCCCCCCTTCAGCAACTTGATTCCCATCAAAACCGTGCTTCCGATAATCGCCAATACCAGAATGGTGCCTCCAAAAATGGTGGCTAAAACGAGTGCGCCATGCATGGTTGATTCAACTCCTCTCCGTGTTAAAGAAATCGGCTGGTGAAATTTGTAAAGCGTGAGAAATTGGTTCCAAATTACAATATCCCTTCAGAGAGAGCGGTCCATCAAATAATATTATTTCATTTTCCATTTTTCCTCAAGAGATATTCAAACGGCAGGCCCGCCAAAATCAATAAGCCCCTTCACGTCTCACGCCTGAGGAGTAGTTTCCTTCTGTAAAGAGGACTTCAGGCCTTGAAGTTCTTTTTCGATTTCGTCGTCCACCAGGAGGTTCTTAAATTCCTCTTCAAGCTCAGGGCCATTTCCAAAATTAACCAAATCCGCTTCAGCCTCCATCCGTTCGATGCGATTTTCCAGTTGTTCGAATTTGAGAATGGTTTCGGAGCTATCCATACGACGGATTTCCTCCTGGGTTCGCTTTTTTCTTTTTGCCCGAAGATGACGTTGCGCCAGTCCCTGTCTTTTTTCTCGTGCGGTTCTGAGCCTTTCTTCAAGTTGTCGAATGTCCTGCTGATATTGCTCGATCAAACCGTTATGTTCCATTAGCTGTTTCTCAACAGGGGTTTCCATCCCAGTGAATCTGCGTTTTTCCACAAGGGCCTCCCGGGCAAGATCATCTCTGTCTCTGTTAACCGCAAGCTCGGCATTGTTTTCCCAATACTTCGCCCTGGACTGGATCTGGTCCAGCTGTCGTTCAGCCTTCTTGCGAGTGGCCATGACACCCGCGCACGATGCCTTGATTTCAACGAGGGTATCTTCCATTTCCTGGATCATGAGTTTTATCAGTTTTTCAGGGTCTTCTGCCTTATCCAGCATTGCGTTGATATTTGAATTGACGATGTCACGAAATCGAGTAAATATTCCCATAATGCGTCCTCCATTTGTTTGTTTGGCACTATTGTTAAGCAGAAACTGTGCCAATGGGCCTGTTTTGTTTAAATCCCCAAATTTATTAGGAAGTTAGCATGTTGACATGTTTTTAACAATATGGTATAGATTGCTAAACAATAGTTATAATCGCCATATTATCTGATTTTTTACCATGAAAAAAAGACCCAATATTATAAAACATCCTGTAAGGTCGGTCCCTTCCGCCGGAATGGATGAGGCCTTGGGGCAATCCGAGGCGTTTTTGGATTTCCAGGAAAAGGTTTCCCGGGTGGCCCCCATCAATCGTCCGGTTCTCTTGGTTGGTGAGCGGGGGACCGGAAAAGAACTGGCAGCCTCCCGGTTGCATTTTCTCTCAAATCGCTGGCAAGGCCCGTTTGTGACCATCAATTGCTCCGCCCTGAACGCCTCACTTATTGAGTCAGAACTATTCGGATACGAAAAGGGCGCATTCACCGGGGCTGCAGAACGGCGACGAGGGAGATTTGAGACCGCTGACGATGGGACCCTCTTTCTCGATGAGATAGGAAGCATCCCCCTCGAAGTACAGGAAAAAATATTACGCGTAGTGGAATACGGGTCTTTTGAGCGTGTTGGCAGTTCGGAAAGCATTGAGGTGGATGTGCGCATAATAGCGGCCACCAATGCTGACTTGATTGGCTTGGCAAAAGAAGGGCGATTCAAACGCGATTTGCTGGACAGGCTTTCTTTTGAAGTGCTTTTGCTTCCTCCTCTCCGGGAAAGAGGAGAGGATATCATGTTGCTGGCAAGGCATTTTGCAGCCCGGATGGCCTTTGAGCTAGATCGGGGAGAAGTACCACGGTTTAGCAATAAGGCCGGTGCGGCACTTGCAAAGTATCCCTGGCCCGGGAATATCCGTGAACTCAAGAATCTGGTCGAACGTGCCGTGTATCGGGCGGATTCATCACTGATAACGGAAATCGTGTTTGACCCGTTCCGCTCTCCCTTCTTGTCCGAGGATCCAAAGCCCAAGCAGGAGATGAGCATTACCCCCAACCAGCCTTTGCTTGATGGGCTCATGGATAAACCCCTGGATGAGGCTGTAAAAGAACTCAAGATTCAATTTTTGACCAGGGCACTGAAACAGACGCGGCATAATCAAAAAAAAGCAGCGCAAATTCTGGGAATGACATACCACCAGTTCCGGGGATTATATCGAAAATATGGCGAGAAAATCGAATAGTTCCTTATTTGGTGTTTCCCCTGATATCCCTCCTTTTACTTTTTCATATTTCCCTCAAAACAGAAAGCATCGATCGCAAGCCCTTATCCTTACCGTTTTGTAATGTTCAGGAAAGGTTCCTGAAAGGACTCGGTAGTACCTTTATGTAAAAGGAAAGGGGGTGATGTGGTCGATAAAATATATTCGGAGAGATTTTGAGATATGCATAGTGTTTCTTGATAAGAATCAACATCAGAAAGGAGTCCATCATGAAGAAAAAGAAAATAACATTGGCAAAAGGGGTTACCATCTCATTTATCGCCCTTGTTCTTGGGGCATTAGCCCTTAACAGTTGGGCACGCAACCAACAGGATTCGAATGATTCGGTACTTGTCATTGTTGATGGCGTAGAAATCACAAAGAGCGAGGTCGAAAAGAAATTGGAAGCGCTTCTGGGCCCCCGGGCAAAAATGATGCCCCCTGAAAAATTGGCAGAAATTCGTAACCAGTTACAGGAGCGAGTCCTTGACAGTATGATTGATGAGATGCTTTTAACAAAGGCCGTTCAGAACCACAATACCACTGTGGGTGATGAGGAGGTCGAAGCGGTCTTAAAGCAAATGCAGACGTCATTGCCACCTGGGACAACGTTTGAGGGATATCTCATGGATATGGGGTTGACGAAAGATAATGTGCGGCAGTCAGTGAGCAAAAATTTGAGGATCAGGAAATTTTTGGAACAAAAAACATCTGACCTGGCTGCCCCGAGTCAAAAAGAAATAGATGTCTACTACGCCGAAAACTCGGAAAAATTTCAAATACCGGAAAGCATAGAGGCCAGACACATTCTTATTGCGGTCAAACCGGATGAAGAAAATGGGGTCAAGTCGGAGAAAATGAAGAAGGCCCAGGAAATCCGAAAACAATTAGTAGATAAGAAAGGGGAAAACTTTGCAGCGGTTGCAGCCGAAAAGTCTGATTGTCCCAGTAAGGCAAAGGGTGGGCAACTCGGTGTTCTGTACCGTGGGCAAACAGTAAAACCCTTTGAAAATGCTGCCTTCAGCCAAAAAATTGGCGAGATAGGTCCTGTTGTTGAAACAAATTTTGGCTATCATATCATCGAGGTTCTGGGTCACAAGGAAGCCGGAAAGGTCCCGATTTCTGATGTGAGCGATTATATATCAAATAAGCTTATTTCAGAAAAGAAAGAAAAGGCCGTGAGAGAGTATATCGGCTCCCTCAAGGCTGGAGCATCAATTGTCTTTCAAGGCGAAGAATCTGAGGAACGGAATCCTGCGTGAGAGATAAAGAAACGTCGCCATCTTGAACAGCAATGGGTAAAATCAAAACAAGGCCCCCGGGGAAATGGAACTGTGGCTTCTCAGGGGGCCCGTTGCTTCGTCATTAAAAAAATGATGAATACCAACAAACAGGCGTATTTCAGCCTGAAGGCCCTGACCTCTCCCCTAAAAGCCATAAATTTCCGTAACCAAATTTTTAAACCACTGGGGTCTCTGCAATAGAACATAAATTAGTAGGATTGTAGTAAAAGGGATGGGAATGATCATGTCAAATATCGCAAAGACGATCAAATATATCAGGATTTTCGTAGTATTCTTCATCGTCTCACCAAGAATAATTTATGTTTAAGAATGGCTGCTCCGATTCCCCTTGGTTCTATGGGCGTTAAAGGCCGTGAGTTCTTCCTCTACCGATGTTTTTACACATTTTCCCTAGATTTAAACACATCAAATCTCAATATACCAACTACAATTGAACAGAAAACAAATACTTCAGTAACCATCCCGGCATATGACCCGACGATTAAAGTATAAACAAACCATAAAGGCCTGGGGATTAGGTTGATTAACCTTATATATCTTGTCTCTTTCATCCAAAGTCCGACTGTTTCTGCGGTCATGGCAAGTATTGGAAAGAGGCTGTAATACCCTTCCCATACAATAACTCCAATTATCCAAAAAAGTGCCAAAAATAAGTAAAGCCATATCTTGGTGTTTGCCCAGTTTTTGCTATCTCTTTGATAGAAAATATATGTTCTTGTCACCGAAATGGCATTCATCGCCACGGCTGTCCAGGCTCCCAATAATGCAAAATGGACGACAAATGAAGCTTGTGCAATTACAAGGAAAATCAAAATTAAGGATCTCTTATTATTCTGAAACGACAGAACAATAAACACGAAAGCCAGAAATCCAATTGATTGTGCGAGTACTTGGTTTGTCATGATACCTGCCCGTTTGTTATCTTCTCCGATAAAACAAATTTTCTTCTTTATAGGGTTTTTGCGTAAGCCCTTATGTCATATCACCGATGTTTTCTTTGATTTGACGCAGGTGGTCTTCTAAATGCCTCAGGTAATCGATCATGAGTTCGCCGAGGGTAATCCATGTATCCTCATCCACAATCCACAGATGATCAATGCACCCTTCATCGACAGTCCGGATGACACGCGCCAGGTGAAGATTCAAATATCGCCAAAGGTCTATCAGGTCATCCCAAGGGATTTCCTGGTACCTTTGAATTGACACCCAGGCATCGTTGTCTTGTGAATAATCCGGGAAAATCAGATTGTCGGCTACTTGTAAACGAACAAAGCGTTGGTGATTATTAGAAGCCGAGTCCACCAGATGCCCAACAATCTCCTTCACCGACCAGTCGCCAGGGTTTGGCCGCGACTCAATCGTCTCCTTTGGCAGACTTATCAACTGTTTGCAGGTCTCATCCAAGGTTTTTTCGATATTTGAGGCTAGTCCATCCCAATTGTTGGGATTGCTTTCTACCATGGTTTCCCCTTTCCGGACCCTTCTCTTGGCCTTGTCTCCATTTGTCAACGAGAGTTCTCCTCTTTGGCTGTCGCATTGGGGGCGATTACGGCCTTAACGACCTCAAGCGATTTTACCGCGTCAAGGGCATCCGTCACTTTTTCTAATGGATAGGTTTTGGAGATCATGTCACGCCATCGGAAACGTTCGCCATGTTTTGCCATCAGATGCACCGATTTATATATGTGGCTGTAGTCAATTCCCCACACACCCCGTATATCGATATGTTTTTTGTTGATGTCCAGATGCGGGTTGATGGCCACATCGCCGGCATCTGTATATTGGCCCACAATGACGTAAGTGCCGTTATCTCGCGTCATTTTTAACCCTTCCACCACGGCCTTGGGATTACCCGATGCTTCAATGGTTATATCAGCACCGCGCTGGTTGGTGAGCCGTCTGATTTCGGCTATACGGTCCTTTGCTGCGGCCGCATCGATGGCATGATCGACGCCGATGGCGCGGGCAGCTGCTAATCGTCTGGTAGCGGGATCTACCACGGCAACGCTCCCTGCCCCGCTCAGAAGGGCAAAAATAGCCGCATTGAGTCCCACCGGGCCGCTGCCTTGAACAACAACAAAATCATTGAGTTTGATGCCGGCCCGTTCAACCGCATGCAGTGCAGTCGGAGCCCCGCAGCCGCCGGCGATAAAATCTTCAGGAGAAATCCCCGGTGGCAATTTGATGATTTTAACACCCGGTTTTAGATAAATCTTTTGACTCCACCCGCCGAGTAGTCCTTCGTTCGCAGAATAGGTGACTCCGTAAACCTTTCGTTGCGGACAGCGCGTTGAGGCCTTTGCCACCAGGCAGTGCCAGCAGGTGTGGCAGGTTTCGTGCACATCCAGAAACGTGACCACGTCGCCGGCCCGAAAAGAATTCCCTTCAATATCGAAAACCGTGCCGTTGATCTTTTCAATAACCCCAACATTTATGTGACCCGGAATGATTGGATAAGGCACACCAGCCAATTGGCCCTGCATCAGGTGTACGTCTGTGCCGCACACTTCGCTGTAAAGAGTCTTGAGCAAAACGGCCCCCGGCTCAAGAACCGGCTCCGGAAAGCTTCTTATCTTAACACATATTTTTCCGTTTGATTTTTCCAGAACAGCAGCCTTAATGGTTTCCATAGTCCACAACCTCTCCACCACAACATGATTCAACCCATGGATTTTGCGCCATAGTTTCTTATCTGATTCTCTGATGTGCCAAGAAAACGACTGCTTGTTTATGAACGCATTTGGGATTCCAGGGAGATTCCATGTTGAATAATTTTTTAAAACCCGCTAATAAATAGACTGAGGACATACTCTTATTCTAAAGGAGGGCATTATGCAAGTTCTGAACTGGAAGGATTGCAAAGAGATACGTATAGAACAATTTCCTTACAAAGGGAAAAAGCGCGATGTCAAAGGGGTCACCGTGCGCTGGCTTTCCCAGACCGGCATGGACGACATGGATCAACCGGAATATGGTCTGAGATATTTTTCGGTTGAACCAGGGGGAGAGATACCAATTCACAACCATTTCTATATCCAAACCATGTATATCCTGAGTGGAAAATTTGAATGCTGGCGCTTTGAGACTGAGACCGAAGCTGTGGCGGAAAAATGGGTTTGTGGACCCGGAGACGCCATTTATGTCCCCAGCATGTTACCCCATGGCATGCGAAATCTGAGCGAGACCGAAACAGCCACTTTTCTCTGTTGCATATGCAATGTCTATGAAGAGGACGGCGTTTAGGGTTTGCTGGCCCTGTTGGCTGTTTTTTGCATCTTGACGATTAGTTCTTCGCAAGCCCCAAGTAGTTTTAAAAGTTGGTCTTGGAATAGATTTTTCTTTTTTTTATCACTTTCAATTGTCTTTTCAAACGACAAAACTGAAGAGAAGATGAACTCATTCGCTCTGTTCATAAACCCCGTTATCTTCCATAAAACAACCCGGGTGGTCGGAGCTGATGCCATACTTCATCGCAGATATCAAGCTCTTCGTTGGACAAGATAATTTGAGTGGCCGCCATATTCTGTTCGAGCTGTTTAATGGTTGTTGCCCCACAAACCACCGAGGTGGTGGTCTTATTGCTTAACACCCAGGCAAGGGAAAATTGGCTCAAATGTTTACCGTGACTTTCGGCAACCTGTTTTAGCCTGTCGATTGCCGAAAAGTTGGCATCACTCCAATACGGCCGATTGTATCGATAACCGAGATGGGCCAGGCCGAAGCGAACGGCTTCAGCAGGTTCTGTTTCCTTGTCGTATTTTCCTGAGAGGAATCCGGCC
>PVMK01126567.1_pt1 | contig 21016 bp, 18 predicted proteins | sample 1853481 | NCBI WGS metagenome assembly PVMK01 (sample SAMN08533507, study PRJNA380276) | Marine sediment metagenome, whole genome shotgun sequencing project.
GCCGTCCGGCCCCACGCCATACATGTCCGATGTGAGAAAATTTTTGGCGTAATCTGGAAGTTTTTTCGCACCTGCCTTTGCTGCATCAGAGGATGCCTGCTCGGTGGCTGTTGCAGCCTCGGCATCCCCGGACTGTACTGAAAGCCCGACGGGCAGCAGTGCGGACAAAGGAATAGCTTTTACGAATTCTCTACGCTTCATGATTATCTCCGTGGATCAATTTTCTAAAAGGACCTGAATATCATTGAATTCAATCGTCTGTTCAATTTTTACTCGTCAACGTCTAGGCTACACCTTAATAATTATCGTTAAGATGAACAAATGGTATCATATTGGATCATGTACTTTGAATTTTTGATCCACATCAAACGCTCGTGTCTTTCTTGATTTGCGTATTTGGAGGTAAAAAGTCACATGATATACTCGCCCGATATTCAGGACTCTATAAAAAGAGCACACAGACAATTAGAAAATATTTAGGGAGTGCATAATCGTGAATTCCACCAAATCAGCCCAAAATCCGTTTCCGGTCACACCCGAGTTGCTTGATAGCCTGAGTGGCCCGGATGCCACCTGGCCCCACGATCCGGCGGTGCCCGATCTGCCGCCGCTGCCGGTTACAGATGATCCACCTCCGGTGAAGGACAGCTTTTTAACCAGCCACTATTTCGACAGCGTGCATCAGCCAAAGGTGGAGTATCCGCCCTCGCCCCGGAGAGAAGTGGCCACCGAACTGAATCCGCTCAAAGTCGATGTACTTTGGTCGATGCGCAGCCCTTATAGTTACCTGGCGCTGCAGAGACTCGTGTGGCTGAACTCCAACTACAACGTAGACGTCAATATCCGGCCAGTGATGCCCGTTGCTGTTCGCTCAACCAAAGGAGGCAAAGGTAAAGCCGGGGGTCTGTTCGGCATAACGTACAAAGTCCCCGACATGTTTTGGGACACGGTCCGCCAAGGGCAATTTCTAGGGGTTCCTTTCAAATACCCGGCTCCCGATGTGATCTGGCAGAATTTGTACCCGCCGCATGAGGAGGGTTATCAATTTGTTCACCGCCGGAAAAGCAGCCTTACATTCACTGGCTCACGCGCCTGGCCAGTTACGCCGCGCAGCGTGGAAAGAGCCTCGACTACGTAAACCAGGTTTCGTATCTGATCTGGAGTGGCGAAGTCGAACACTGGCCGGCATACGTGAAGGAACGCTTCAACCGAATCGAGGGGCTGGATTACGACCAGGCGATCGAATACATCATAAAAAATGTGGAAGAAGTTGACAGCTGCTGGCTGGAGAATGCCGATTTCATGGCACAGACAGGCCATGGTGGCGTACCGCTGATGGTTTTCCAGGGCGAGCCCTTCTTTGGAGGGGATCGCTTCGACCCATTCCTTTTTCGGCTGCGTCAGAGCGGCCTGACCAGGCGCCATGAGCCGCGCGCACCGTTCACCGGCAAGCCGCTGCGCTGGCCGGACGGCATGTAATTCCACGATGTGAGGTTGGCCGCTAAGGACTCTGTTACCGCTCACCATCATGAGTGTGACAAGATGCGTACCGAATGCGTCCATATATTTTTCGCCTGTATCTGGCCTTGTTGGAATAAACCGGGATACTACGATTGATTGAGATTATTGAATATCTGGAGCTGGCGAGTGTGGCGATCAGTCTGTTCGCGGTGGCGTTGATTGTTGCCGGTTTTATCAGGGCTGCGTGGCGATACTCGCGCCGGTTTGGAGACTCGACGCGAAAGGAAAATTTCAACATATTCAAAGTTGAACTTGGTAATGCGTTGTTACTGGGGCTGGAAATCCTGGTACTTGCCGATGTAATTGAGACCATCACTGTAACACCGACCTTCGAGTCGCTGGCACATCTCGCGGCCATTGTTATCCTTCGCACCATAGTGAGCTGGTCCCTCACACTGGAAACAGAGGGTCACTGGCCGTGGCAGGTACCTGTGGAGGATCGGGATCATGCCTGAGATTGTCATTCACGGACTTAAACTGCTTATTCAGTTACTGGAAATCTGTGGCGCCAGCCTGCTGGTTCTTGGATTCATTGTAGCCACCTGGAATTGGGTACGGGATATGGGCAGGGAGGGAGAACACGTTGCATTGGGCCACTATCGTCATGCATTAGGCCGGTCTGTCCTGATCGGGTTGGAGGTCCTGCTTGCGGCCACAATCATAAAAACAATCATCGTGTCGCCGTCAGTGGAGGGCCTGGGCATTCTGGCTGCGATGATTGCCATCCGGACAATCCTTGGCTGGACCACCGTCCTTGAAATCAACGGCCGTTGGCCATGGCAGTAGCCAGGACACAGCTTGCGGGCGCTTAATAAGTCAGTTACCGGGCTTTTTTATGAAAGGAAAAAAGGACGGAGAGATTAAACATCAGGCAATGCGTTGTTGATTAAAATTTAATCCCTTGGTCCCCTTTTACGTGCTGGAACAGGGCGTGTTATTCCGGTTCTTTTTCTTCCTGCGCTTTATCCGCCAGTTCCCTCGGCGGCGGTGGTACACAGATATCACTGCCGTCTGCCGGAACGTCGTTTCCCATGAGCATTCGGATTGGCACGGTATAGGTGGTTGCGATCATGCGCAGCGTTGTACCGACTAGTCCGCCCTGAAGGCCGAATTCCATTTCTGAAAATTTACCCTCGATTTCCAATGGCGCCTGGACCTGGAAAAAACCGGCATTCTTGGCCTTGGGCTTCAGTACATAGGAGATGGTTTCCTCCTTGAAATTGATTTCTCCCTCTCCTGCAGCGCGAAGTTTGGAGGTATCGAGGTACAGCTCGTCTTCCTTCATCAAACCATCTTCGATAATGAATCGGGCAATCAGGCAGTTTATCAGCGATGGGCTGGAGCCAATCTTGGGAAGCATCGCCATCAGCAGGCTTGAAGCCCACAGGTCGATTATCCCGGCCTCAAAGAACTCCGGCAGCACGATAAAATTGATATGACCGTCGGCATTGGCCATAAAACGGTCGAGATACCGGGCCTGGGACTGGAGATCGATGTTGAGGAAGATGCGGCCTGACATTTTGGTATCCGGGTCGACTCGTCGCGCCATGATGCCGTAGTCAAAATCGTTAATACTGGCCCAGACATTGGCATTGATTCCATCTTCTTCCGGAAACAGCCGGACCCTGGCGTCGAAACCACCACCGGGAAGGGAAATGTGAATCGGGTCAAATTCAAGATTGCTGTCCAGCAGGCTGATTTCCAGTACGCCGTCTCCCAGCCAGTCCTCCCCTGAAACTATTTCCTCGACCCTGAGACTGAAGGCCCCATTGGCCATGGCCAGGGATTTGGCGGTAAACCGTGGAGCTTCAATTTGATCTTCGGACCCGCCGGATTTCTCCTCAGTCACCACTTCAGAAAATTGTTCCACTATCTCTGAGTAATCTGCCCCGGATTCCATATTGCCCAGGGACTTGAAATCATTGAGCTGGTCAGGTTGGACACCAGCTTGACGTCGAATTCAGGTACATTCAGTGCGGTTTTCAATGCCGCAGTGCCGTTCAAAATGGAACTGCCCACCCTGGTTTGCAGCTTATCCAGGAAGTATCCCCGCTGGTTCATTTTGAATTCGCCGGCCAGGGTATAGGGCCCAATGTCAGGTAGCCTGAGCCCAACTACCGGTGTCAATGATGCCAGGCTTTCGCCGCTCATATCCAGAGCCAGTTCTACTATTTCAAGCTCGATGGGCAACGGGGTAACTCCGCTAAACACCAGTTTATTATCCAGGTAGTCAACCTGGATCTCGAGATCGAGGCTTTCGAACTGCCCGGGTATGGCGGGACGGTCCGCTGTAATCTGTATGAACAGGGGTTCGTTACGTAAGAATACATCCAGGGTTACCGTGAGCGGTTGTCCCGGGTCGATAGACAGCTCGCCCTGTTTTACGACCAGCGGTAGTTCACTGCCACGAGCAGGGTCCGCCAGTATCCATTCGCCTTCACTGATTTCTACCTTGATGGTGGAATTTTCCAGAATTTTCCCGAGCCTCATCCCGGTCAGGTTGATTTCCAGTCCGAGCAGGCTTGCAGATGCGGTAATATCATCGCTAAACTGGAACTCACTGAGCAGGTGACCCAGGTCGATATCACGGGCTTCAACAAGTAGATGGGAGGTAGGTGGACTGGACACGGAATCAAAACTGATTTCTCCTGTAAATACGGCTCCACCGAACCGCATTCCAAACGGGGAAGGCTCCAGGATTCCATTGCGAATTGATCCGCCGAAGTGAATATCCCTGATGCTGTGTGAGGCCAGTTTGAGCTCGGATAAATCAATATCAATATCCGCATCCGGCAAAACGATACTTTTTGGCAGAATCGGCATTTCAAGCCCGGATTTGATGGCGTCGGAAATCGCGATTTCCTGCTGCTGTTGATCATTTGATTCGGCTGTGGCAGCAATTTCTTCATCAGGTTCGGGTGCCAGGGCGGACAGTTCCTCGATGTCCAGAATCGGGCTGGAAAGTGAAATAGCCAGCACTCTGCCCAGGTCACCTGTGTTCGCAGAAATTTCACCTTCAAGAAGGCTTTCTCCCAGTTCCAGTTGCAGGTTGGACAGGGACCACCCGGACTTCGAGGTTGATGCCTGTACTGAAAAAGTGACTCCGGCATCCGTGCCGGGGTTGATTCCAGTCCAGGCACTAAGGTCGCCAATCCGTTCGCTACTCACCGAAATGTCAAGCTGTGAGCCAGAGTCTGCCACTGCCCTGGCGACCTCGCCTTTGATTTCCAGTTTTGCCCCGGAGCCAGTTGCCACAACATTTACTGGCCAGCCCTTCCCCTTGATCAGCCGCCCTGGGTTACCTCCGTCGAGGTCAATTTCGAACGCTTCACCAAGAAGAGATCCTTGAGCATCCAGTGTCAGAGACTCACCGGAAGTCAAAATTGCGACCAGGTTGTCTATGGAAAAATCAACCGGTTCGGCGTTCTCGCCTCTGCCATACTGCAGTTTGGCGCCTTCAATGCTGTGGCGGGTCTCAAGGCTGGCAACAAGCTCCTTCACCGTGTCACCAGTCGAGTCTGCGTTTATACTGAACCTGCCCAGGGAGCCGTCAATGCCTTCCAGGTTGAGCAGATGTTCGAGATCCCCAATATCGTTGTTATCCACCTGCAGTGAAACCTGGGCTGACACGCCGGTCTCGGTTGCCGAAAGGGTAAGCATGCCTTCCATTGGGATCGCGTTAAGATTCAGCGTTATCGGTGTTTCCAGGACTCCCTGGTCAAGTGATGCCTGTATGGTGCTATCACGAATGTTCGCACTGCCAAGGTTAAGTTCACCGATACTGATGCCGAGGTCAACATGATATTTCGACAGCTGCCGGCCAAGCCCCGACAGGCCCTGGTCACCGCTATCAGCCTGGTTATCGGTTGTCTCTTTCCCTTCATCGTCATCTTCATCTCCCGTTACCAGGGAATCAATATCCAGGTATACGATATCCACCTGTCCTGATACCGATATCTGATCATCGGCCTTGGATACCTTCAGGTTTCCGCTGATGTTGTTCTGGTCGAGTACGATAGTAAGGTCGGTCAGGGAAATGTCAGACCCCTCGACCTTTAACAGCGTTGACAGGTTATAGGTTGAGACTTCGGGAAGTGCAATTCCCAGCTTCCGGCCTGTTTCTCCAAGGTCGTCGCCGAAAATCCGGGTGGATACATTGATGTCTGCAATGCTGTTTACATCCAGCCCGGCTTCCATGTTCAGTCCGCCCAGGGCCGCTGTGAGATCGATGTGCATTGGAAATTTGAATTCCATGATTTCGACCAGTTGCGGGGCGGAAATGTCCAGCTCAAGTGGTAAGCCGGATAGTATTGCGTCCAGTTCAAGGGAAACAGGCTGGCTTTCCGCGGCGGTGAATACTGAAGATTGAATCACGATGTCAATTGCCTTTCCAGTTACCTTGTCTTCGTAAGTAACTGAAACATCGTTGAGGTATACGCCATCAACCGCTTGCAGTGTCATGCCCGGTCCACTTGAATCCGGTTCACCGGGATTTTCGGCGGATACGGATTCGTCCCGACTTTCTGCTGGGTCAAACAGCCAGTTGGGCTGACCGCTGATATCCTTTACAAGATTTACGTTAACGCCACTGACCAGGATGTTGCCAAGGTGAATTTTTGAACCAAGAAGCGCCAGCAGATGCACCTCGGCTTCGACCTGTTCAATGGCGACCATGTCTGTGCCGCCCCATGACTGAGGATTCGATAACCGTATCCCTGCAACTTTGGCCACCGGACTCAGTCCGGGAACAACGCCGATTCCTCCGTCAATTGCCAGGGTTCGGCCAGTGGCAGAGAATGCGGCACTTTCAATCGTGCCCTTGAGGAAATTCAGGGGAAGGGCAATACCTGTTACCGACATTATCACCAGCAAACCGACAATACCTGCCAGAGTCAATCCGGCGTATTTGAGTATTTTCAGGATGATTCCCAGTGCCCATCCACCGATGTTTTCTGAATAGGTTTTCATGGCCTCTAATCCATTATTCTTTTTTTGAACAATTATCTTACCAGATTGCAGGCAATCCGGAGGTAGCCGACTGGAAATAGACCGCCCACTCACTCCAGGCAGATGGAACGGGCATAAAGGGCGGGAATAGCCGACCTGGCAAGCCGGACTTTGTGCTTACCATTTGTATCCCATTTTCAGCCGGAGAGTTGACTCAGTGCTGTCTTTCTCCGTAACCGGCTCACTGTCATACTCAACCTTGTACTCGATACTGAACTGGAGAGCACGGCGTATAGGGATGCGAAATCCGGTCCAGCTGCGCAGCAGCCATCTATCTTCCCCGCTGATGGTGTATGACCCGTACTGCTCATGATAGAACTGTAGACTGTCCTCAAATATATACTGGTCAAAATCGATGCGCCAGGCGGGCTGCCAGAACGCATCGTTCTGGGCTTGATGATGGTTCTCGTCGACCCAGAGAATGCCGAATTCTGTCAACAGGTTCCTCGAGCGGGATTCGACAAACTGGTAACCATAAAGGGGCCCCACTGTATAGCGGGATTCAAGATCAGAAAGAGCATTAGACTCAACCAGTAACAGGTGCGAGAGATATCTTTTGTCAGTCAGGAAATAATCATAGCTGGTGCCCAGGTGCCACTTGTCTTTGGCAACCTGTTCCCGGTTGTTTATCTTGATTTTGGTGTCGTATTCCAGCTCACCTGCGATACGCAGCCGGTCATCCTTGCGCCGATAGGTCAGGTCAAAATCGAGGTCGGCAAATTCCTCATCGCCGTTACCGCGGGCTGATTTGAATGCCAGGTTTGCCTGGCCGCTCAGTATACCTTCTTCGTTCATGGTCCAGGCCTCGGAATTGATGCTGACCACACCCTCCGATTCCACGGTAAGGTTGCCGCCCCCCTCGGGTGGCAGGTAAACGATTTCACCCTCGTTAATTTCAATTTCCATGACCCGGACGGCATCGCCATTGTCCAGCTGCAGGACTGCCGGCCTGTCTACCGTCAACTTTTTCACATACAACCAGTCGATTTTCAGCACCCCGGCATATTCTGTCTTGAAGGACATCTTTCGGCCTTTATCCGGCAGGAGCTTGCCGGAGAAATGGTCGCCGTTAACCAGGGTCACGGTGTCGGCAAGCGCGGATTGTACCGAAAATGCAATTAACAAAAGGAGCCCGAAACAAGCGAAGGGACTTCCCCGCGAAAGCGGGGATCTCCTACAGGCATTGCGGCGCCCAATGAAGTCCGCGGCCCCTCCTCGCGAAAGCGGGGACCTTTTAAAATTCATACGGGCCTCATTACAAGATCCCCGCTTTCGCGGGGACAAGCTCGGGAGACCTCAGAAACCGAAGCCGATGTATGCGCCGAAAACATCTTCATCATCATGATCTTCAATAAAGTCACGGGCATAGAAAGGTTTGATAAACCAGCTTTCTCCCAGGGGAATTTCGTAGCCGATCCCGGCCCGGATTACATTTTCTTTCTCTCCTGACGGATCTTTGCGTCCCACAGCCAGTTGCAGCCCGAGGTTATGGAGATCAGTAGGATGCCATTCAGCCCCAACTAGAATGAGCGACGTATCTTCTTCCCGCTCGGCACGTTCCAACAGAATACCGATGCTCCAGTTCGGCTTAATGTTGAAAGCGAGTTCCAGGCCGATTGTAGCCTCATTTTCATCATGCACATGGGTTACACCGGTAAACAACGCCAGCGTATGTTTGTGATGGCCCTCGCCACCCTCGCTGGCCTGCCCCGAGCCTGTAAACACGCATAATGCTGTCAGTACTGCGGCCAGCCGCACTGCGAAAAACGAAATTCTATAATTCATCGGTATTCTCATTACAAGTGATTATCGGGAAAGTCGCAATTTGGCCGCGCTGATTTTTGCATGTCTATCCGTCAACCTGGTGCATATGTACATCCTGTTGCGGGAATGGTATCGAGATGCTGTTGGCATCAAAGGCTGCCTTGATTTTCTCCAGCAAGCTGGCCCGTACAACCCAGTAATCATCGCCCTTGACCCATGGCCGTACATTGATATTGACACTGCTGTCCGCAAGTTCCCGCATGGCGATGGTGGGGGCCGGGTCGTCGAGAATCTGAGGTCTGCTTCGATATTGCCGCGGATCAGTTCGCAAGCCTTGGCGTAGTCATCCTCGTATCCAATGCCGAAAACAAGATCGACCCGGCGGTTTTCCTCGGCAGAGTAATTTACTATGGTTCCGTTATAGACCACACTGTTCGGGACGATAACCCGTTTATTGTCGGGGGTAAGCAGGATGGTGTTGAACATGCCGACCTCGACCACCGTGCCCGAGCTGCCGCCTGCCTCAACGTAGTGGCCGAGACTGAAGGGTTCGAAAAATGCGATCATTACACCGGAGGCAAAATTGGCCAGTGAATCCTTTACTGCCAGGCCGACCGCGAGACCGACGACACCAAACACCGCCAGCGCCGATGTCGTGTCTATGCCGAGCTGTTCCAGCGCCGCCAGCACCACCAGGACCAGCAGGGCAGCGTAGGATGCGTTTACCGACAACCTGACCAGCAGCTCATTAAGCCCGTGTCTCCAAGGAATATTCCAAGGCGTTTACTGAGCCAGCCAGCGATGAGACGGCCAGCAAAAAATATTGCCAGTGCCCAGCCACCTTTTATCATCCAGGGAAGGACTGTTTGCCAGATTTCACTCATTGAGTTATCCATATTGTTTTCTCACTTCTCAGGGGTTTGGAAATTGCCGGTCATGCTAGGGAACCTCTGAATAAAACATGAACGATCAATTTGAATCCAAAATAATCAATTCCTGCGTTGCAAAACTTCGCAATAGCCCTGCTATTACGTGCGTTGTGCGCCTTGAACTTGATCATTTTGAATCTCAACTTGATTCGCCCAGTTTTAATCAGAGGCTCCCTAACCAAAACGGAGCCGGTTTTACGGTAGTTGTCAGTGCGATTCCTAAAATTGATGTCAATATAATATATCAGGCAGTAAACAGCTCTTCACTGATCTTGCGCTTTAACTCTTCTCGGTTCTGCTCCAGCTTTTCAAGCTGGTCGCTTTCCAGGCTGTCTTCCAGCTTTTCCTTGAGGGCATTGTTTAGATCGTCAAACTGTTCCTTGAACGCCTCAAGATTTTTTTCTCCTTCCGCAGCGAGAGCACTCAGCAGTTCTCCCAGTTCCCGAAAGCTTTCTTCCAGCGCGGGCTTGAAACTGGCAATTTGTTCTTCGGTCATCTCCAGCCATTCCGTGAGGGCATCGGCAAGCTCTTCCTGAACTTGGCGGATGGCCTCCTTGTCAATACTGGCGAGATATTGCTTCAGTTCCTGGATCTCCTCGCTGTTGAGTACTTCCTCAAGCTGCTTTTCTGCCTGCCGTGAAGCTTCTTCCAGTTTTCCCGACAGCGACTGCATTTCAGCATATCCCTTGTTCAGGGATTCTTCGAGATCTTTCTCTATTTTCCGGCTTTTATCCTCCAGGGCAGGGCGAAGCTGGTCGAGTTTTTTCGTGGAAAGTTCTAGCTCTTTCTCCAGGTCGGCAATCATTTTATCCGAATCAAAATCTTCCTTTCCGGCATGGGTTAGTGGGGAGGACAGCATGATGCCCATTGCAGTGATAATAGCCAGTTTGTACATAGACATGGAATATCTCCTTAAATTAGGGAACATATGATTAAAACATGAACGACCAATTTGTGTCCAAAATAAAGCCAAATAGCTAATTCGCCCTAATACTGTTTTCCAAGCAGGATATGCAGGCTATTGTTGCCTTCTTCTGAAAACCCGTATCCAAAGTAGAAAGGACCCAGCAGGGTATCCCAGCCAAGGAACAGCGACCCCCCGAAATCCCCTCATCGAAGTTGAAGTCATCCAGGTTATCCACCGGATTTGCATACTGGATCATTGCTCCGGCCCACTGGTCCGCGCCCAGTAATTTGCCGAGCCGCCGGGTGACTGCAGCGCGAAGCAAAAACACATTCTGGCTGGCGATTTCGTTGTCGTTGAACCGCCAAGTTCAAATAGTCCGCCCAGGCGAAAGCGGTTTTGCAGGGGTGCTATCCCGGAGGTGGTCATTTGCAGGCGTACTCCCCCCAAAAATGTCAGGCCAGTTGTGCTGTACGCTCCATAATAATCCAGGGCGTACTGGCCAAAATCAGACAATGCGCCAATGTCTTCATCCGAGCGCAGTGCATCCAGCCTTGCAACGAAACCTGATGTTGGAAAGCCGACATCGTCGAGGGTGTCATAAGTATTTTTCCAGAATATTTCACCCCCTTCAATATCGTTTTTTGTATTTCGCCGGGCACCGATTTTTTCCTCCTGCTCCCCGGTATACAACCGGTACCCGATCAGGGTTTCACCTGCATTTCCCAGTTGCAGCCCGAGCCGTACCGATGCACCGATTCTCTCGATGTCGCTCTGGGCGATCAGTTCGCCATCGGCAAAGGTGTTGTACCGAACCCGCCCGCCGAATGCAGCCAGTGAGTAAAACAGGCTCGATTCGGGTTTAAAAGGCCTGTAGTACTCACTGAAAAGGCCGGTATCCTCCCCCAGGCTGAGTATTGTAGACCATTCATCTCCGGCAGGTCCGCGCGGAGCGACCAGGTAGCCAAACCTCAGGTCAAGGGCATCAGTACCTTCCAGGTTGTTGCTGTACTGACCGCCAAACTGGATATATCGGGGTCCCCAGGAGCGGGGCCTGGCATTGATCACTACGCCGCTCATGCCGTCCCGTTCGGTGATATCGTAGAAGACCGATTCGAAATACCCCAGTCCATTGATGTTGCCCAGGGTGTCATTCATCAGGTCAACATCGAGGGCCTGGTTCAACGGGTGAAGTATATTCTTGCGGATCAGCGCTTCGCTGATGCCATTGCCGGTCCGGACATCGATAAATTCAACGATTATTTGCTGTGCCTCCGGATTCCTCCGGGCCAGGTATTCATCGTATTCTCCCACGGTCACTGCAAGCTCCTGAAGTTCCTCATGGTGCCTGAGTGCCTGAACATATCCGAGGTTGATCGCGGCTGCTGATTTATCAAAATCGGCAGAGCCAATTTCGGAAAGGTCCGGAACGATCAGGATGTCACTGGGTTCCAGGGTATCAATCTGTGCAAGAGTATTGAATCGGGTCAGGAAATTACTCAACTGTGTTGCCACCGTGAGCACGTTATCGAGCTGTTCCCGGCTGGCCAACGGAGAGCCGATGTCTATCGCAATTATGATGTCAGCTCCCATGTCCCGGACCACGCTGATTGGAAGGTTGTTGGAAAGTCCGCCATCCACCAGCAGCTTCCCATCCAGATCGACAGGCGCAAAAAATGCCGGTATGGACATGCTGGCGCGTATAGCCGTGGCCAGGTCACCCTGGTCCAGGATAACGGGGTCACCGGTTTCGAGATCCGTCGCCACGGCACGAAATGATGGTGTATAGCCATCGAAGTTTTTCGGCGCGTACGCGGAGCGGGTCAGGTCCTTGATAAGGCCATAAAACTTCTGTCCCTGGAAAATCCCGGGGGGTAACTTCAGCTTTCCATCCTTTATCCCGGGTAACTTGTCCACCAGGAACAGGGTGTCATCCAGTTTCCTGCGCGTATTCATCTGCTTCCTTGGCGGCTTGTCTGTGAATACATTTTTCCAGTCAATTTCACTGAGTATTTTTTCAAGCTCCGCCGGGGACTTGCCGGTGGCATACAGTCCGCCGATAATGGCGCCCATACTGGTGCCGGCGATATAGTCAATGGGAATACCCATTTCGTGCAGCGCCTTGAGTACACCGATATGTGCCGCGCCCCGTGCGCCACCACCGGCCAGTGCGACACCTATTTTTGGACGGTCTCCCGCTATTGCCGATCCCATCAGGATAGTCGCCATGATAGTGGCGATAATTGCCACGATCATGGTTCTTCCGGATATCAGCATTTTGAGGAAAAGTCCCTGGCAGTTCAATTATGCGGATAGTGCCATATCAGAAAGGCCAGGGGGAGATTGCCTGATGACGCCCGCCAATCGATGACATTGTCACCTCGCATTTTCTAAATGCTATAAGCTCAGGGTTTCCACTAGAATTGTCATTATGGAATACGTCTTTAACCCGTTTGCGATACTTGCCGTTCTGCAGCTGCTGTTGACCATCGGGATATCGATCAGGGTCATTATGAACCGCCCGGCAACCGGGGTTGCACTGGCATGGCTGGTGGTGGTGGCCCTGATTCCCTATGCCGGGGCTGCTGCCTACCTGATTATCGGCGAGCGCCGCATCAGCCCCAATCGAATGGCGCGGCTTGGAAAACTTTCGGATGATTTTCGTGTGCTTGCGGAAACTACAATTATGGAGGGACTCACTGACGTTGACTGGCCCCGGCATCCGCAAATGGCCAGGGATATGAACGCCCTGGGCGTGAATACCGCGCGCTGCCTGACTTTTACCCACAACGACCTGGAGCTTGTTAGCGATACCGTGGAAATTCTCCATGGCATCGAGGCCGATATTGACCAGGCGACGACTTCCGTATTGATGGAGTTTTATATCTGGCACGAAGGTGGCGCCGCAGACCGGGTTGTGGATGCCCTGCTACGGGCGGTGGGGCGAGGGGTTTTCTGCCTGGTCCTGGTTGATGCCCTTGGCGGTAGTGCATGGTGGAAGGGTAAACAACCAGCCAGGTTGCGGGAGGCCGGGGTCAAGTTACAGCCAGCATTGCCAGTGGGGTTGTTTCGGTCCTTCGTTGGCCGCACCGATTTGCGATTGCACCGGAAAATCGTTGTCATTGATGGTGCCGTGGCATGGACCGGAAGCATGAACCTGGTAGATCCGAAATATTTCAAGCAGGATGGAGGATTTGGCCAGTGGGTTGACGCAATGACCCGGGTCCAGGGGCATGCTGTGCTGCCCCTGGCCGCCGTACTCCTCGGCGACTGGGTCGTAGAAACCGGGGCGGACCTGCGGGAAACAGGCAGGCTGGCTGGAATTCAACGGCCCGAAAAGGGTGGCAACGCAGATGTCCAGGTTGTCCCTTCCGGACCGGGAACCGAGGGCAACGGGCTTCTGAAGATGATGCACGCCATGATTAATAACGCACGCCAGCAGGTTGTTCTGACCACACCTTACCTGGTGCCGGATGAATCCCTGCTGTGGGCCATCCGCGGTGCGGTGGGCAGGGGTGTCAATGTAAAAATTGTTCTGCCAAAAGTGGTGGATTCATTCATGACCCGGCATGCCAGCAATTCCTATCTCGACGGATTGCTGCATCATGGTGTCGAGATATACCTGTACCACGCCGGCCTGTTACATACGAAGTCCATCATGGTGGACGGCGAGGTGTCCATGTTCGGCACAGTGAACCTGGATATGCGCAGCCTGTGGTTGAACCATGAAGTGTCGTTGTTCGTGTATGACCGCGGGTTTGCCGCCAGGTTGGGGACAGCTCCAGCAATCCTATATCACTGATTCTGAAAGGCTGGATGCGGTGCAATGGTCCCAGCGGTCCATCGAAATCAAATTCCTCGAAAATACCCTACGACTGATGAGCCCGCTTCTGTAGAGCCGTTTTTGCAAAAATACAAGTGTCTCATTGTTGACTACTTTGGTACAAGTGTACTAAATTCTGGATTTCAACGCTGGCGTAACTTTTTGTGCTGGATGTTGTTGCCCATGACACGCTTTCAAGCAGAGATGCCCTATGAACCAGATGTCCACGCCTGAACCAGTACTCGGTCTGCCTGCAGAATATTTCACTGATCCGGAAATTTACAGCCGTGTAAAAACCCGGGTTTATTACAAAACCTGGCAACTGGCCTGCCATCGCAGCCAGGTAGCCCGGAGCGGCGACTTTTTCGGTTTTTCACTATTCGACCAGGATCTATTCGTTATTAGTGGCCAGGACGGGGAGCCACGCGCATTTTATAACGTATGCCAGCATCGCGGGCACAGGCTGGTAGAGGGGGCCGGCAACACCAACCGGGTGACCTGCCCCTACCATGCCTGGACCTATGACCTGCAGGGGCAACTGGTTGGTGCCCCCAATTCCCGGTCTGTACCCGGGTTTGATGCATCGAAAATCTGTATACCGCAGATTCGTCTGGAGGAATTCCTCGGTTTTATCTTTATCAACCTCGATCCAGGTTGCAGGACGATGGAGCAATGCTATCCCGGTGCCAGGGAAGCAATCATGGATCTATGCCCGGATATAGAGATGCGCGCATTTGCCTATGAGCATAGCGCGGATGAGGGCTGTAACTGGCTTACCGCAGTGGAAAATTATAATGAGTGCTACCATTGCAAGATGGCCCATGCGACATTTTCCAGGGGGGTCATTGACCCGGATTCCTACAACATTGCCCCTTTTGGAAAAGGAAAGGTATTGCGCCATACTTCACTGGCGACTCGCAGTGACGAGGCCTGGTATGACGTCAGCGGATCGGATTACGGCAGCTTCTTCCTGTGGCCTTCGACATCCATACAGATTTATCCGGGGGGCGTGGTTAATACCTATCACTGGCGGCCGTTGGCAGTGGATGACGTTCGGGTTCATCGAGGCTGGTACTCGGATGACGGAGAAGTAAGTGAAGTCCTGCAGAAAGTGATTGACCTCGATCGTGCTACTACCTTTGCGGAAGACCTGGTATTGGTGAAAAATGTCCAGCGCGGATTGCATTCCATGGGATATAAACCGGGACCGCTGGTGATTGATCCCGGCGGCGGCATCGATAACGAGTTGTCGACTTCCATGCTGCACAGGTGGCTGCGGGAGGCGGTGGATTGAATTTCTCCTACCGCATTCCCGTCCCCGCGGAAGCGGGGATCTCATAGAGCGCCGTGATGTCAGAAACAAGAATCCCGCACTTCCCTCACACTTCCCCGCTTTCGCGGGGATGAGGGGCTCATGACTTCAAATTCTGAAAAGCTTTTCGAAATTGCCGAATCAACCATGCCCGGCGCCGGCCTGGGCAGCTATTCTCTGGCCCGGGATATCCGGTTGATCTACAGCCATGGCGAGGGTTCCCGGTTTTGGGACGTGGATGGCAATGAATACATAGACTACGTTGGCGGGGCAGGGACGCTCATCCTCGGCCACTCCCATCCGGCAGTGGTGAGGGCGTCTCAGGAGCAGATGGCCAGGGGGGCGCATATGTTTGGCTCGCTTAATGACATCGCCATCAGGCTGGCGCAACGACTGGTCAATGATATTCCCTGCGCCGAGAGAATCGCCTATGCCACCACCGGTTCCGAGGCCACCGCCTATGCCATGCGGCTGGCCAGGGCCTTTACCGGGCGGGACAAAATTCTCAAATTTGAAGGGGCTTATCACGGCAACCATGACTATGCCATCGTCAGTACTTTCCCCAGGGAAACCGGGCATTATCCGCAAGGCGTAGCCGACTCCTCCGGCCAGCCTGCGGCCACGACATCAACCATACTGGTGTGCCCCTACAATGACCTGGAAGCGCTGGAGAATATCGTAGCGGAACATGGCCGGGATATCGCCGCCATCATCGCCGAATCGGTGCAGCGCATCATTCCCGCCAGGCCGGATTTCCTCAAGGGCGTGCAGAATATATGCAATGACAACGAGATCGTTTTTATACTTGACGAAGTCGTGACCGGTTTTCGCCTGTGCTATGGGGGTGGCCAGGCCTGGTATGACCTTCAACCGGATCTCGCAACCTATGGCAAGGTGGTTGGCGGCGGCGGTCCGCTGTCCTGTGTGGCCGGCCGCGCTGAAATTATCGACCAGGCCGATCCAAATCGAAAGGGCCAGGACAAATACACCTATTTAAACGGAACTCTGCATGGCAACCCGGTGGCGTCTGCAGCTACCCTTGCCATGCTGGATGAGCTCTCCAGGCCGGGCACCTATGAGCGTATGAACCGGTTCACGGATGAGTTGTGCAAAGCCTGCCAGCAGGTGCTGGACAAATACGGCATACCCGCAATAGCCCAGAACACCGGGTCGTTATGGCAGATCCTGTTCATGGATAGAACACCGGAAAACATGTCTGACATGCTCGCTTCTGACCAGGCCGCGATGCGCCGCCTTGATAGCGAACTCATGAAACAAGGCCAGTACGTACTGCCCGGCGTCCGCCGCTTTGTATCCGTCGTGCACACCGACCAGGATCTCGAAGACACCATACGCGGCCTCGATACGGCCTGCAGGGCGTTCAACAAGACCGGCTAGCGGCAGCGCTCCGCGCGTACCCGCGTGTCCCCGCGAAAGCGGGGATCTCATTGGGCTCCGTAGTGTTTCAGAAAGATTCCCGCTTCCGCGGGGAAGAATTGGGAAGTGCGGGGAAGAATAGGGAAGTGCAGGGAAGTGGTACGTTACGTTGGCGCGGGACGGGGACGGGGACGGGACGGGGACGGGACGGGGAGAAGGATCCCCCGTTTAACCCCGTTTCCGGGTTTTCATCGTTTACATGAGTATCTCTAACTACGAATGGTGAAATATCATGAAAAAACTACTGACCGTAACAGCGGTAGCAGTGGCCGTTACTCTTACCGCGTGTATTAACGATAGCGGCCCCAAAGAACGGAATGCCACGTCAAACAGCGCAACCGGCTATCACCCGGCAGTAACCGCACTTTCCGAAGATATTGTCATCGACGAAAATCGTGTTGACAGGAAAATTGAGCAGGAACTGCAAGTCGATGCAGTTAGCCCGGAGATTTACCAGGCGCCTGCAGCGCAAAAGTCGGTAGCCAAGTCCAGCATTGCAGTGAGCGAGTCCATAGGACTGAGCTATGCCCCCACGGCCCTGGAAGATATTTCCGCATACGACCAGTCAATATACCCATTGGACTTGGTTGATCGTGACAAATATATTCATTTTGACGAAAATGGCATCAAGCTGGTGCGACGGGAACCCGTGTCCACATTCAGTATCGATGTGGATACGGCTTCTTACAGCAATGTGCGACGCATGCTGGAGATGGAAGGGCGTTTGCCGCCCATGGATGCGGTCAAAGTGGAGGAGATGATCAACTATTTCAGTTACGATTATGCATTGCCGGATTCCCTGGACGTGCCGTTTTCCGTTGCCACAGAGATCGCCCGCTCCCCCTGGAATCCCGATCGCTACCTGCTGCAAATTGGACTCAAGGGATATGAGCCGGTCGCTGAAAAGCGGCCTCCAGCCAACCTGGTGTTCCTTGTGGATGTGTCCGGTAGCATGATGGACCAGAACAAGCTGCCCCTGGTGAAACGCTCGTTGAGACTGCTGGTCAAAAAGATGCAGCCAGAGGACCGCATCGCACTGGCGGTCTATGCGGGCGCGGCAGGGCTGGTGCTTGAATCCACCCCGGCCGCCCAGGCGGGCAAGATTTTGCGGGCCCTGGAACAGCTGCAGGCCGGTGGCAGTACCAACGGCGGGGCAGGGCTGCAGCTGGCCTATGACGTAGCAGCGGAAAATTTCATCGAAGACGGAATCAACCGAGTCATTATTGCCAGCGATGGGGACATGAACGTAGGCATCGCCGATCATGAGGCGCTAATAAGCATGATAGAGCGAAAGCGAAAGTCTGGCATTGCCCTCACCACCCTGGGTTTTGGCAGCGGAAACTATAACTATGCCCTGATGGAACAACTGGCAGATATAGGCAACGGCAATGCCTCCTACATCGATTCCATCAGCGAAGCCCAGAAAGTCCTGGTCAACGAAATGCAATCCACCCTGTTGACCATTGCCCGGGACGTAAAAATCCAGGTCGAATTCAACCCGGCGGTGGTTTCCCAGTATCGACTGATTGGATATGAAAACAGGATGCTGAATCGTGAAGATTTCAGGAATGACAAAATCGATGCCGGCGATATTGGTGCGGGCCACACCGTTACCGCTTTCTACGAAATAGCCCTGGCTGACAGCGGCGATACACTGGTACCCGAGCTGAGGTATTTCCAGCCGGAATCCGGTGACCAAACGATTCCCCACACGGGTGAACTGGCCTATGTCCGCCTGCGCTTTAAACATCCCGGGGAAAACGAAAGCAAAGAGATTGGCCAGGCGGTGTTGGTCTCCTCAATCCGGGCCAACATGGACCAGGCAACCCGAAATCTGAAATTTGCCGCCGCGGTTGCGGGCTTCGGGCAGATTCTCCGCGGCGGGAAATTTACCGGCGACTGGAACTATGAAAATGTTGCTGACCTGGCCAGGAATTCCAGGGGCAGCGATGATCACGGCTATCGCAGCGAATTCATTCGGCTGGTGGAGTTAGCTGGTACACTCGATACCCAGGGGTAAAGCAGGATTAGCTGCGCATGCAGAAGTTCCTCCACAACCTCAAGAGCGATGAATCACTCATGCTGGCTTACCAGAAGGGTGATTCCGTCGCATTTGAGGTGTTGTACATGAGACACAAGAACCAGGTGTTCAATTTCCTGTATAACGGATGCCAGCATCTCCAGCTGGTGGAAGACCTTGCCCATGATATCTGGCTATCCATTATTCGAAGTGTGGACCGCTATCGACCGCAAGCACCATTTCGAACCTATCTGTATAGAATCGCGAGAAACAGGCTGATTGATCACTGGAGAAAACACGGAAGCGGGCAGGATGTCGAATTTAATGAGACGGAGCACCTGGATACATCTATTTCCGTTCCCGCTACAGAACAGACGGCCCAGGTCAGGGAAATCCTCGATGCCATCATGACATTGCCCGATGAGCAGCGTGAAGTTTTCCTGCTCAGGGAAGAAGGGTTCAGCCAGCAGGAGATCGCAGAAATCACTGATTCCAATCCGGAAACGGTAAAAAGCAGGGCCCGGTATGCAACCAGGTCTTTGAGAAAGATTCTCGAGGTGGCCAAGTGAATTCCCGTAACGATAAATTCACCGCAAACATGCCCGAAGTTCAGTCCCCCCGGGCGCTCGATGACCAGATTCTTGCTGAAGCCAGGAACCTGGCGCCTGTGAAAAGACGCTTTTTTCCGGTTAGCTGGATGCCGGCAATGGCGACAGCATGCGCGGTTGCGCTGGCTATCGTTGTGGCTAGGCCGTTATTGCAGGACCTGGATCCGGCGGTCGAATTTGAAGCCACTTTGCCCGCATCGATACAGGTGCAGACAAGTAGCGATAGTGTTTTGCGAATCGCGGATGATGATGCAGAATCCCGTAAAAAGGTGGCGCCGGATTATCCCGTATTGCTTGAGGACACGCTCATCAGCCTGGATAATCCAGAAGTAAAAACGGCTACTGTGGAATTGCAGAAAATGAGAGTTCAGAAGGAGGAGTTAAACGAGCAAAGCCAGTTACTTGATGTAGTCAGCCAGCCTGCTCCGGAATTACTGGAGTCAGAAACTACAGGTGCGGCATTCTCGTCTGCTGTGCCCCAGGAAGCAACTGGTCTGGAAGCTATAAGTGAAGAGTCCAGCGAGATTTCCCCCGAATACATAACACGACAAATGGATGAGATACGTAAACTGCTCTCTGAAAACAAAACAGGGGAAGCACAGGCCATGCTTGATTTGCTGATCAGGGAATGCCCGGATTGTGATCTGCCTGAAAGCATCGAGGAAATGGAGTAAGTGTTTATTTTCTGTTCCTGAAATGATGGGATCTGCTGGTTCTGGCTGGCTGCGAACTGTCCGGTCAAGTTGATTGACCCGACTATGAGTATTTGGGAGGCTGCTATATACGCTGATCTCAACCAATTAATGCAGCATTTTATTACAACAACCCGTTTCAGGTTTCCGAGTTAGAGATTGAAAATCTCAGCAAACAATTCGTCTATTTTTATGTCAAAAGAACTATTTACATCAATAGATTGATGTTGCCGCACAGATAAGATAGAGTTTGTTTTTATCAAACAGCGGAGAACTGTAATGAAAACAAAGATCAAGTGCGTTACTTTAGTCCTGTGGTCGCTGTTGGCGGTAGCCGCTACGACCCAGGCCCAAGATATTGGCACCCCAGATCCAGAAGTTATAGGGTCGCTCTACCCTGGCAAGACCTACTCACCCTATGCACAGCGTTCCTTCCCAAGCCACATTTTCTGGGGAGACACCCACCTGCACACCGGGTTATCTCTGGATGCGGGATTGTTCGGCAACATTCTTGACCACGAAGATGCCTACCGATTTGCGCGAGGCGAGGAAATAAAGTCGTCGACGGGTCTGCCGGTCAAACTGGGCCGACCCCTCGACTGGCTGGTAATCACTGATCATTCCGACATGATGGGTATTGCAACTGACATCCAAAGTGGAGCACCCAATATTATGGCGAATCCAAAGGGTCGGGAGTGGGCTGAAGGATTTCAAAAGGGTGGCCAGGCAGCTGGAGAAGCGGCGTTCGACCTGATTACCAATTTCGCGCAGATGACAGTTCCTCCGGAACTTGTAGAACAATACTCTCCCGGCTCTCCTGTCTACGATGCTCTCTGGGACGATATAACCAGGACTGCCGATACCTTTAACGAGCCGGGACGGTTCACCGCCCTGATCGGATTTGAATGGACTTCTGTACCCAAAGGTTTCAACCTGCATCGCAATGTAATTTTGCGCGACGACGGCAACCGGGCGCGTCAGGTGATTCCGTTAACCACG
>PVMK01115940.1_pt1 | contig 21014 bp, 18 predicted proteins | sample 1853481 | NCBI WGS metagenome assembly PVMK01 (sample SAMN08533507, study PRJNA380276) | Marine sediment metagenome, whole genome shotgun sequencing project.
ATGAAGTGCTTGATGCCCATGCATCTGGAAAACTCGAAGAAATTTTCGGATCAGGAACTGCAGCGGTTATTTCCCCGATTGGAGAAATCAAGTACGGCGATACAATGATAACCGTCAGTGACAGCGAAGTCGGTCCAATAGCCAATAAGCTCTACAAGGCGATTTCAGATATTCAGTACGGCAAGGCCGAAGACCCTGCGGGATGGATCGAGCCGATTTAAAAAGGGCCGCTTATGTTGAAAAATTCCGTCACTTCCGAATATATGCCATCTTTTATTTCCAAGATGGAAAGTGCAGAACTTCACCCTGTCGTCATTAATACTTTTGCATATTATTACAAAAAAGTTGTTGCCGGCGAAACAGGTCTTATCTCAAACAAAGACATAAGGCCTGTTTCGTCAGATGAAATTGAAGATGCTGATCAGGTCAGGGAATATGCTGCCGCTGGACGCAAGGTATTGAAAAATGCTGTTATTATAAAACTCAACGGCGGTCTCGGTACAAGTATGGGTCTTACAAGGGCCAAGTCTCTTCTGAAGATAAAGAACAGCAAAACGTTCCTTGAAATAATATTAATGCAGGCTGAAAGGTATGACGTACTGCTGGCCCTGATGAACAGTTTCAGCACACATGACGACACCCTTGCCGCCCTCTCAAGAATAAAACCATCTGTTACTCCCCTGATGTTCCTCCAGAATAAGTTTCCCAAAATTCTTCAGGAAAATTTTGGTCCCGCGACTTGGCCGAAGAATCCGGAACAGGAATGGAATCCTCCTGGACATGGTGATATTTTCTCTGCGATTTATACATCCGGAATGCTAAAAACTCTACTTGATAGAGGAACAGTATATGCTTTTATTTCAAATTCGGACAACTTAGGCGCCACCTTGGATGAATCTCTTTTAGGATACTTTGCCGAAAACAGATTTCCCTTTATGATGGAGGTAGCACCAAGAACACCGTCAGACATAAAAGGAGGACATATTGCCAGACACAAAGACGGGCGGTTGATCCTGCGTGAGGCGGCCCAGTGTCCGAAAGATGAAATTGGTGCGTTCCAAGATATAAATCTTTACGGGTATTTCAATACAAACAACATCTGGATAAATCTGAAAGCTCTTGACAAGCTTATTGAAAAACATGGAATCGTAAACCTTCCTATGATTCGCAACCCAAAAACTCTTGACCCTAGGGATGAAAACAGTCCCGGAGTATATCAAGTTGAAACGGCCATGGGTGCCGCAATATCGCTTTTTGAAGGTGCCGCCGTTATTAAGGTTCCTGTATCCCGCTTTTTTCCGGTAAAAACATGTAACGATCTTCTGGCGGTCCGATCCGATCGCCTGGTCTTCACTGAAGATAATAACCTGATCTTGAATCCAAACAGACGTTCAGATAACATAAATATTGATCTTGACCCGAAATATTTCGGCAAAATTGATCTTTTTGATGAAAGATTTGTCGACGAAGCCCCGTCCCTCATCGGCTGTGAATCTCTAACCATCAAAGGAGATATACGTTTGGAAAGCAACGTAACCATAAAAGGCCGGGTTGTAATAAAAAACAGCGGCAAATCACAAGCTGTTATCAAGGCAGGGGTGGTTATAGACGCGGATGTGACCTTTTAGTAGAACCTATCTCAAAAACAATCTAAGTGCCCATGGGGCGGTGTTGCGAAACGGTTCAAAATGCTCACATACTACGTGTATGCTCCGCTTTTTCACCGTTTCGCGCCTTGCCCTGAACACTAATCTTATTTTTGAGACAGGCTCTAAAGAATCTGGGCCCAAAGAACTATGTTTTCTATGTTTAAATAAATCGGATGTCGAACGGCTAACCTTTTTTAAAAATGGAATAATATTTCATAACTTTTTCCACATAATCTTCCGTTTCTTTGAAAGGGGGAATTCTCTGATAGCGTTCAACAATTTTGGGGCCTGCGTTGTAGGCTGCAAGCGCCAGAGGCAGCTTTCCGTCAAAGCGATCTATGAGCTGTTTTAAATACCGCGCTCCCCCCAAAATATTTTCCAATGGATCAAAGGGATCTGCTATTTTAAGGGCCTTGATATTGGCTGGCATAATCTGCATAAGCCCCATTGCACCGGCACTTGAAACCGCCCTGGGGTTAAAATCCGACTCAATTTTTATCAGCGCTTTCAGTAATGAAAAGGAAACCCCGTGTCTTTTAGAAGCCTTAGTTATTATGTAATCATACCTGTTTGTGGTGTATGAATTCAATGGCCTTGAAGGCCTTTCCCTGATATAGAGCTTATAATTGGATGATGTAGGCACATTGGTAAAATGAAGAACACCCTGGCTGTCGATATACTTGTATATATCAGCATATAGAGGGGAAACAGCTTTAAACATAAAAAATGCCGCGTAAAATATCCCAATATAAAAAAACTTGTTGATTGCCCGTGTCATTACTTATGATATATCACCCGAAGAATCTTCAACCTTAATAGAGGCGCAGCGTATTTTCGAAACACTTACACCCTGAGACCTTTGAAAAATGCTCAATTTTGTTCAAGTTCAAGCCTCCGGCCCGTGGGCCTACGCCCCGGAGGGGAAGGCGAAAATTTTAACCACCCCGTACGATCTTCCGGACCTACGGGGCAGGCACGAATACATGGAGTATTTTGAGGATAAAGCTTAAGCTTCTCTGCGAGCAAAATGTTGAGCCTGACACAGAAACTGGGCAAAAGGGGGTGTTTTGCAAAGGTCTCATCCTGTTGCCAGAGGCTATAAAATGATAAAAACCATGCGTTTCAATTCCCTTTTGATAAGACTTGCCATACTTGTCATTGCATCATTATTGTTTTGCATAACCCCATCATGTAAAAATAATACAAGCAAACAGGCCCAAGCTTCTATCACCGATTCTGTGATCAGCGTTATAGATAATGAAGAACAGTTTGATAAAATCATCAAAACATCAGGAAACAATCTACTGATGTTTTATTTCTACGCTGACTGGTGTCGTCCCTGCAAAATATTTGGGCCGATTCTCGAAAAAATTGCCAAAGAAAACATCGACAGCGTTACTGTTTACAAAATCGATAGTGATAAAAACAGAGAACTATCAAATATATTCCGCGCAAGAGGTATTCCCCATGTCGCTTATGTCAAAAACAAGAAAATTCTCCTTTCCCTCACCGGTGTATATCCGAAAGATAAGTATTTAAAGGCCATCAAACGATTTTCATCAGCGCCATAAACATAACTCGACGTCACATCTCCTGCAAAATCTTTTTTACTGTGTTTCCATCTGCCGTCGCACCGAAATGTTTCATAATTAAGCCCATAGCCTGCATTTTGTTTTTGAATTCAGCAAAGTCGATGTTTTGTTCAACCCACATTGTAATTTCAGCTTCGGTTGCCATTTTCGGCAAATAGTTTTCAATAACTTTGATAAAATCAGATTCTGTTTCATCACCCTTTTTTTCCAGCACTTCTTTTTCTGATTTCATCAATTTTTTCATGATTTTTATAGCTTCTCCATCTGAGAGCTCTTTTTTATCTAATCTTCCAAACTCTCCCATGATAACGCGCAGTGCGTCCTTTTTATTTGCTTCTTTTGCTTTTATGGCGGCGGTCAAGTCCTGTTTGATTTGTTTTTGAATGTTCATTTTTCTCCATTAATGCATTTTCGTTGTAACTGCTCAGGTATCTTGCCACAAAGACACCAAGACACAAAGGTTGTTAAATATTATTTTTCTACTTTTTTCTTGCAATGCATTCTTTCCTTTCAGATAAGAGTGTGAAATTGATATCTTTTTTTATTTCCTTTGTGCCTTTGTGTCTTAGTGGCTGAATAGTTACTTTTATTTTATATATGATGTAAAAATTTAGCCTCAGCTAACCGATAGTCTTTTTCACGATTCCATGGTATACATCCTTTCTTGGCACCCATACCTGTATAAGGCAGGGAAATTGCGTCACTGTTTATTTGTTGAGGTTCTGAGTTGCTCACAAACCATGATATCCGTAGGAAACGCCATGTCTTCGGGCAATTCATCCAGCGGAAAAAACCTTGTTGCACTGGCATCGGAACCGGCCTTAAGCTTTCCTCCAATACATGTGCCCCGGAACCATATCCCCACGGTTTGTTTTTCCCGGTCATGAAAATTAGAGTGAACTGCGAAAACAGACCCGACATCCACGTCCAAGCCGGTTTCTTCTTTGATCTCACGTTTTGCGGCTTCCCGAACATCTTCATCATATTCGACGTGTCCGCAGGGAATGCACCACATCCCCTCGTATGATCCGTTTCGCTTTACCAGAAGCAATTCACTATTTTTTAATACAACAACCGCTACCCCGACTGTAGGATTTCTATAATGAGTCCATTGACACGAATCACAATACATTCTCTTTTTTTCACCGTGCATTCTCGCCTGCAATCGATCCCCGCAAAAGGGGCAAAACTTGAATTTCATAACTTCACCTTGCCAAAACATGTATTACTTTCATGCCCACGAAACAGGATTCAAATTCAGAGTAGCATTAATGATGCCAAGAATCTTTTTCCGATTCCTCCCTGTATTTTTTTAACACATATCGCTGTGGAAACTTTTTGTTAGACAAATAAGTGAGTGTGCTGTTCAAAAACATATCACATACTTCTTCAAATATGGTCTCTTTCTCGGTTTCATCCACAAAAATTCGCTCTCTTTTCTGCTCAAACAACACTTTTTCTCCAAGCACTTTTATTATTGCATCCACGCTTTCCTTTGATTCGTGTTCGTCTTGCATCAACACCTCTGACACCGGGATCTCAATGCGGGCAACCATCGTGACCAGCCATCTGTCCCCGGCCAGTTTTCTTGAACCGTCAAAAATATTTAATTGCATGCTGTTTTCAAGATCTATTGTTTTGATCAATTGCAATTTCATTAACAATCACTCTGTTTTCCGTTATAAGTATTCTGTGTTTGATTGATATTGTAGGTAATCTTCATATTATTGTAGAGATCTTTGCAAAATGGGACGTTTTGCAAAGGTCTCTTGTAACATACTATCTTTTTTAAAGTAATACAGCTTCAATATATCCGGGCATTTATCAATTTTTGATACTTTTTGCACTAGTTTTATTTGATTTTTGCATTTGCCACGTAACCATATTTGTTGATATGATGATTTTCAACACTTTATTCACCTTCACTTATTGACAAGTTGCACAATTCGTTGATATTCGCGCGGGAATTCAAGTAATTTTACAAAAGAAGGAATAAGAGCATGAAATATTTACCAATTGATTTCAGTCTATTTGTTCAGAACCGGCAAAGATTTGCAGCTAAGCTCAAGTCCAACTCCATAGCCGTATTAAACGCAAATGACATCCTGCCCACCAGTGCGGACGGCACCAGGTCCTTTATTCAAAACACGGACTTTTTTTATTTAAGCGGGATCAATCAGGAGGAAAGCATTCTGTTGATCTTTCCGGATGCCCACGAAGAAAAGTATAAAGAGGTCCTGTTTATCAGAGAAACCGACGAACAGATAGAAATATGGGAAGGGCCTAAATACCCCAAAGAAGAAGCCACGGCGGTATCCGGGATCCAGACCGTTTACTGGACTCGGGAATTCGAGAAAATTTTCAGGTCTTTGGTTATTGAGTCTGAGCGGCTTTACTTGAATTCCAATGAACACCTGCGAGCTGATGTTACCGTAGAAAGCAAGGATGCCCGTTTTTTGAAATGGTGTATGCAATCATATCCATTGCATAAATACGAACGTCTGGCACCGATTATGCACGATCTGCGTGCCGTCAAGTCCTCTGTGGAGGTTGAGCTCATCAAAAAGGCCTGCTTGATTACGGAAAAGGCATTCAGACGACTGCTCGGCTTTATCCGGCCGGGAATATGGGAATTCGAGATCGAAGCTGAAATCTACCATGAATTCTTAACAAATCGGTCCCGCGGGCCGGCCTTTGTTCCGATCTTTGCTTCCGGACCCAACGCCTGTATTCTCCATTATGTACAAAACAACCGGCAATGCAAGGATGGAGAGCTTTTACTCATGGACTTCGGTGCCGAATATGCCAATTACACTTCTGACCTAACCCGAACGGTTCCGGTTAACGGCAAATTCTCCCCACGGCAACAAGATATCTACAACGCGGTTTTACGTGTTCAAAGAGCGGCCATTCAATTTCTAAGACCGGGGAATACATTTGAAGACTACCATCAAGAGGTCGGGTGCATCATGGAAAGTGAGTTGATAGGTCTGGGGTTGCTGGATGCCGTAGAAGTAAAAAATCAGAACAAGGACGCACCTCTCTACAAAAAATATTTCATGCATAATGCATCCCATTATCTTGGGCTGGATGTTCATGATTTTGGCAATAAGTACCGGAAATTTGAAGAAGGCATGGTGTTTACCTGCGAGCCGGGCATTTACATCAAAGAAGAAGCCATCGGCATCCGGCTTGAAAATGACATTCTTTTGACCCGGAATGGTCCTGTCGATCTGACGGAAAATATTCCCATTGAAGCTGAAGAGATTGAAGATTTGATGAATGTGTAAAAGCCTGAACAACTTGTCTGCTCAATCCCTGGTCTACCCGCTTGCAGATCTTTATCATCTAAGTTGTTGTTTTTATGCCTTAAAAGATAAATCCTGGCGGAGCCGCAGTCTGTTCTTTTCAAGGCGTCATCCAGCTTTTTATTTTTGTCACTCGGCGACTAAAGATCTTGGTTTGGGTCTTCGGATTATGTTTTTTTGGGCTGGGCAGGGTTGCAGCCAGTTCCACTGCCTGGCCTTCAATTATTTGTAAAGCCGACACTCCCCAATAGTGTTGAGAAGCGGCCTCCACGCCGTAAATCCCTCGATCAAATTCAGCAATATTGAGATAGATTTCCAGTATCCGTCGTTTATCCAACTTCTTTTCCATAAACCAGGTCATCAACAACTCGTGCCACTTGCGTATTGGATTGCGTGACGGATTTAGAAACAAATTTTTTACTGTTTGCTGGGAAATGGTGCTACCGCCAACAACTGCCCGTCTCTGAGACAGATTATAATCCATGGCCTCCCTGAATGCGATCAGATCAAAGCCATTATGCTGATAAAAGCGGCTGTCTTCTGCCACAATCACCGCCCGCACAAGGTGCTCGGGTATGCTTGCAAAGGGAACGGGCCGCCAGCGAAGATGTGGATCTCCTTTTTGCTTGCGTTGTCGTTCGTATTGTTCTATAAATTTGGATTTTGGAACAGGACCACTTTTAATGCTCCCCCAATCCGGCCAGATGGTGGCGACATAAAGAAGATCAACAAATAACAGCAGCAGCAGCAACCGGGGCACCCAGAAAAACAACCAGCCCAGCCTTGTATCGATGCCGGAATTAAAATCTTTATTAAACATTCTTCGAAATGATCTGCGCCAAAACATAAAAAACCTGCTAACCGGAATAAGAAAAATAAAAATAATACCTGTTCAGATTTTTGCAATCAGATATCAGAACAAAAACGGTCATGTCATTTTCTTCAAGGCGATATAAATATTGCCACAGCGAACAAATCATACTTTTACAAAACAATCAAAAATAACCAGGAAAAAACATGCATCGAATTATAATCGGCAAAACAGGACTTGAAATCAACCGGCTCGGTTTTGGAGGAATCCCCATACAGAAGGTGGACGAAAAGCAGGCGGTTGAAACGGTGCTTCACGCCGTGGAAACGGGGGTCGATTTTATCGACACCTCCCGCATGTACACCACTAGCGAGCGCCGTATCGGTCTTGCCTTGCAACAAACTGACAAACAGGTAGTTCTGGCATCCAAGTCCAGAAGTCGCACATCGGAGACGGTTCGAGAAGATTTGGAAACCAGCTTGAAGGAACTCCGGCTCGATTACATCGACCTTTACCAGTGCCATTTTGTTTCCAACGACGAGGAATACCGACAAATCATCTCCCCGGGGGGTGCCCTGGAAGGATTGGTTCAGTCAAAAAAAGAAGGGCTGATCGGCCATATCGGCATCACCAGTCATAACCTGGACCTTGTGGATATAATTCTGGATGAAGGTCATTTTGAAACCATTATGGTCTGCTTCAGCTTTCTGGAACCCAAAGCCATTGAAAAGATCATCCCCAAGGCCCTTGAAAAAAACATCGGGGTTATCGCAATGAAATCCTTTTCAGGAGGTGTGATCGATAATCCGAAGCTAGCGCTGAAATATGCCTTGTCACATCCGGGTATCGTTCTCATCCCCGGCGTGGATCACAAAGATCTCTTTGATCAAAACTGGGACGTCTTTCAAGGGAGCCATGAACTGACTGATCTGGAAAAGCAGGAGATCATAGAGCTCCAGGAGCTTTATGACAAAAGCTTTTGCCGGCGCTGCGACTACTGTCAGCCCTGTTCTGAGGAAATTCCCATTCAGATGATTATGGGCCTGCAGTCGGCCTTCAAACGGTTTGGAAAGGAATTCCTTAAAGAAGGCTGGCCCAAGGAGGCCATGGAAAAGGCCAGGAACTGCTCTGAATGCGGGGAGTGCCTAGACCGCTGCCCTTATCAGCTCCCCATACCGGACCTGATCAAAGAAAACCTCATGTGGGCGGATGAACAACTCAAATCATAAACAATTTTCAGGTTCTGTCTCAAAGTATGGCCAATTTTATAAAATGTTTATAATAAAGTAATACCAAAAAATCAAATTTTTCCCCGAACCGGGGAATTCTATCAAATGGTTCATCCGGAAGGCTTACAGGGCGGCTCCTGAAATCCACCCGATCCGGTAGGAATACCCTGGGGCCTTACACACGCAGCAGACATGAGCTTTTCCACATCTGCACATTGGCATTTGGGACAATTGGGAGCAGGATCGTTGACAGAGAGCAGGAGCTCTTCAAAACAATGACAACAGCTTTCACACTGGTATTCGTAAATCGGCATTAGTAACTCCAAAAAAATATTCAAACCTAAAACCCGCACAAACAATCTTATTTAGGTCATATAATAAATTCTATTCCTTCCAAGTCAAGGATTATGAAAATGTTTTAGAAAAGTCCCAGCTCCTTTCCCAAATCCATGTACATTTTAGGGAACTCCGGCTGAAAGTTCTGGTAGAATGTCACGGGATATCGTGCGCCGATCTTTTTACCCGCCGCTTTCAGGCCTTCGACCAACCCTTCAAGATGTTTGCCCGGTATGGAGAAAACCAGCTCATCATCCTGGGTCATGGAAAAAATACGGTCTCCCATACCCGGAACAACCATACGGGGCGCCTGGGTTTTAAATGGAGCAATAAGATATTCGCTGCATTCCACTTTTCCACCGAAGTTACCCTTAATGCGTCTTCCCTCTTGATAAACCATGGCCTGAACCATGCGCATCACCTGGGCTGGGTTGCCGTAAAATGCCACCGTATCCGGGTCATATAATCCCTTTTGCAAAGGCGATAGAACAATGGCTTCATATTCATCATTCTCCAGACGGACCATGTCTTTAACTTCTTCAATCCCACTTTTCTCGTCCTGTGAAAAGTTTATCTCGCAAAAGAGTCTACCCAGGGTATCGACCGGGTCTGATGCACCACTAAAGCCAAATGTGATCATGGCCGGAACACATATCAAATCTTCGCGGGTGAGGCCCACGGTCCAGCCGTAGCTCCGGGCCATGGTAACACCCTGGCAGATGGCAACTCGCTTGCCCAGAACTTCGGAAGGTTGGCGGGTTTTTCCCGGGAAATCCGTCTTGTCCTTTAAAAATTTTACCGCCAGGGGAAAAGTTTTCAGCCGCAACTCATTTTGAATAAAATCTGCTGTCTCCTGATAATTGAACTGCGCCATAATCCACCTCCTTGGATTATTAAAATTGATGAACTCGTAAAAAGTACGATTAAGACGGTTGCGAAAAAAGTTCAAATTCAAAGCGTGCAAATTTTGTAATCTTGAGGCGTACTTATCGAACGTTGAATGATTACGAAATGCAGCACAACACAGAAGTTGGACTTTTTACGAAACCGTTTAAATTAAAAGAGCTTCATCTGTGTATGGCCATTCTTTTTTTTCTGTCTAAAAGCGTGTTCTTCGTGTGTTCTCAGGCGTTCTTCGATTTCTCCCACAAAGGGGGAAAGTGTCCGTTTCTCTGATTTACCGTAAATTTTTCGTTTTTTAGCACATGTTAAATAGAGCCGTTCTTTGGCGCGTGTCATTGCAACATAAAAAAGCCGTCTTTCTTCGTCAATATCTGTTGATTCTTTGTCTGATCGTTTAAACGGTATAAATCCAGTTTCACAACCGGCAACAAAAACCACCGGGAATTCAAGTCCTTTTGCGGCATGCATTGTCATTAAGGCAACCTTTTCAGCCTCGGTTGTGTATGTGTCTGTATCGGTCTGGAGTACAGCCTTAGAGAAAAAATCTGAAATATTATAATCAAACGTTCGTGACATATCAATCAGTCGGTTTATGGCTTCTTCAGTTTTCGTATCGCTGTTTATAGTTTCCGTAAGCTTGGTGTTTTCCACAAGAAAAATCAGCTTTTTTTCAATTGTCAACCCATCGATCTTTTTTTTCATAGACAAAAGATTGTCTAACAATTCACACAGCTTGATTTGCTGTTTCTTGCTCATACCGCTGACTGGAAACCGTCGTGCATTGTCCGTGGCCGACGAAATTGTAAAGCTGTTCTTGTAACACCAGCTTTTAAAAATTTGCATGCTCTGTTTGTTTATGCTTGTTTGCGTTAAATTTATAATTCTTTCAAAATCCGCATAGCAGCCCGATCCTTCTATGGTTTTTAATAATGAAATAAGTTCTGATACGCCTTTTAGGTTGAAAACATGTTTTCTACTAACAATCTGATACGGAATACCAGCTTCATCAAAAACTTCAGAAAAGAACCTGTTTTGATCAGCGGTGCGGAATAATACGGCAAAATCTGCAAAGCTTCGGTGCGTAGTTTGATGTTGGTTGTCAACTTTGCCGAAATCCAGGGAATGAAAACCGATGCCGCCGATTAATTGTTCGATAGTCCTTCCCACGGCCACGGCTTCGGCTTTTTCCGAACCTGTTTCCATTACGTTAATGGTGTTGGCGCCGCCGGGCTGAGAATATATTCGGGATATTGAAGCATCTCCTTCTTGAGCGTTTACCACATGATACGATGCATCGAGAATTGTCTGGGTCGAACGATAGTTGCGGGTCAGCTTCACAACCTTGGCGCCCGGGTAATCGTTTATAAAGCTTTTAAAATATTTAACATCCGAACCCCTAAACCCGTAAATCGACTGATCCGGATCTCCGATAACACAAATATCTCTAACTGTTTCACCCGGCGGAGCAAGAGCATTTATTATTCGGTACTGGCCATGGTTTAAATCCTGATATTCATCCACAAAAACAAATTTATAAAGATCACGGTATCTTTTTACAAACTGTTCGTCGGTTTCAAAAAGCCGGACAATATTAAAAACCAAGTCCTCATAGTCGTATAGGCCCTGTATGGACAACAGGTGTTGGTAAGAGCGATAAACTTTTGAATAAAAATGCTTTTCTGAAATATCAATCTCATCGAGACATTCGTTCGGTTCGAGTATCTTCTGTTTGACGGATATAATCCAGTCCATCAGTGCTCTCTGTTTTATGGAAACTTTGCTGTCTGCCTGCTCAACATTTCTTATGGCGTCAGATAGCAAAGATTTTCGATCATCTTCATCAATAATCTTGATGTTTTTTTCTTTGTTATCATTTAACAATTTATAGCAAAAACTGTGAAATGTACCAACGAAAGGAAGTGGTTTCGTTTCTCCGATAAGACTTTTGAGCCTGTCTTTCATTTCTCGAGCCGCTTTGTTTGTAAATGTTACGGCCAGAATGTTTTGCGGTGAAATTCCTTTATCGGCCATTAGGCTTGCTATGCGGTGGGTCAGGGTGCGTGTTTTCCCTGTACCAGGACCAGCAACAATCATCAAAGGACCCTTTCCATACTCTACAGCCTGACGCTGCCTCTGGTTTAGCTCCTTTGTATCGTGTTTGGCTTCCTTACCCTGTTCTGGCGTCTGGCTTGATTGGTGGGGCTTGTCAGCTTTAAGTACTTGCTTTTTCTTTTTTCTTTTCTTTTTTTTGTTTTGTAAAACAGCTTCTGAAGGTACCGGAACAAAAAGAGTTTTTTGTCCAAGAATATTTTCCCGCTCTTGCTGCTCAAAAATTTTTATTTTTCCGAATTCACCGTCATATCCGGGTAAAATAACAATCTCATTTTTGCGCATTCTTGAGATAGCCTCGCCCAGCAAGGGGCCGCCGGAGGAGTTAATGGTTTCTGTTTTTAAGTTATTAAGAATGTTAAATTCCGGTCCCAATTTCTCAAGAAGCGCCCTGTAATATTTCATGACTTTCTTTGTTCCAGGACCTGCCTCTAAAACCTCAGACAAAATTTCTATAAGGGGAATAATATTAATAAATGGGTGGTGTTTTTTGGGCTTCTCTCCTTCCGGCCGATCGGACAGCTCCTCAACCCTGTTTAAAACACCAAGGGTCAATGGTTTTTGGCATACCGGGCAGATGCCGTCTTTTTTCCTTGTCTTTTCCGGCCACAGACAAACATTACAATTTCTGTGACCATCAAGGTGATACTTTCCCTCTTCAGGAAAAAACTCAAGCGTTCCTAAAAAATGTTTGGGGTCGCCGTTTTTTATGGCAGACCTTATTGAGTTATAAGAAAGCTCTGTATCAAATACGTTTGCTTCCCTCCCAAGCTTTAGAGGGGAGTGGGCATCAGAATTGGAAATTAGAGTCAGTCCGTCAAGACCTGACACGCGCCAGTTCATGGCAGGATCGGAGGAAAGTCCGGTTTCAACGGCAAAAATATTGGGCGTAAGATCTTCAAAACATTCTTCTATGGAGTCAAAACCCGATTTTGAACCAAGAAGAGAAAACCATGGTGTCCAGATATGCGCTGGTATCAGGAACGCTCTGTCAGAGGTCTCAAGGAGAATTTCAAGCAGGTCTTTTGCGTCCAGTCCAAGGATCGGCCTGCCGTCTGATTTTATATTTCCAATTTTATCTAATTTAGAAATAAGCTTCTCTGCCAGATCAAGGTCGGGAATAAATACAAGATTATGGTTTTTGCGAGTTTTGTTATTTTTTTTATAAATATTGCTTATTTCAGAAACCAGTAAAAATCGGATTTTCCCGCGACACGATTGTGGAACCTGTTGATCGCAGATTTTTGATATATCACCCCTTAGTTTAAACAGCCCCGGTTCGGCTGGAACCAGTTTTTCCTTGATCTCCGCAAACCAACCAGGATGTGTAAAATCGCCTGTACCTATAACTGTTATCCCTTTTAACTGGGCTGCTATGTATAAGTTTTCAAAATCAAGGTTTTTCGCTGTGGCCCTTGAAAACCGAGAATGAACATGAAAATCGGCTATAAATTTCATATATTGTTGTATATCATATTTTGATGTTTTATAAATATTAAAAACTTCTTGTAACCTTATTATAAACGGTATATAGTACTAATATATATAATAATACTATATATAGTATTTAATGGTGGCAAGAGAGCTTTTTATAAAGGACCGCTTAGTCAAGACCTAAAATCTGCATAAATTGTTGTTGAAAAGATTAAAATATATATTGATTTGAGTGGGTTATTGTACTAATTTATTAATAACAGCTTTAACCAATTTTATATTTATATTTTTTCAATAATTCTTTACTTATTAACAATTGTTTTTTTTATTTTCATAACAGTCTCTTTTTTACATTTTTTTAATATCTTTTCTTAACTATTCAATATTTAATTTTATCAATAAAACAAATAAATTAAATAGTTATTATACTTATTAACACCACTTACTTATTATATTTAAATATATATAAATAATAAGGAATTGATTATGAAATTTATTATTAGAAAAGATGAAATTTTAGATGTCTTGTCAAAGGTTCAAGGAATAACCGGTCGAAAAAGCAACCTGGCTATAACCACAAATATATTAATAAGTACAAATAATTATGGTATAACAATAATAGCAACTGATCTTGAAACCGGTTATGAAGGATTATATTCTGCAACAATAGAATCACAGGGAAAAATAGCTATTAATGCAAGAAAGTTTTACGAAATAGTTAGAGAATTTCCCAGTGATGAAATACACGTAGAAGAATTTGAAAACCACTGGATAAAAATCAGTAATGAAAAAGTAGAATATAATATTGTTGGAATGAATCCTGATGATTTTCCTGAAACACCCCAGATAGAAGATATTGAATTTATAAATATAGATTCGGATGTTTTTAAAAAGATGATAGACAGAACTGTTATTATAACCGGTGCTTCTGATGAAAAAAGAGCACATATTATCGGAATCTATTTTGAAGTCATTCATAAAGTCGATAAAAATATAATCAGAATGGTTTCAACCGACGGAAATCGTCTTTCAAAGGTAGATTGCTTTTATGAAAAAGATATAAAGCTACCGCAAGGATCAAATATAATTATACCGAAAAAGGGAATAAATGAAGCCATAAAATTTCTCGACCCAGAAGGAACGGTTAAAATCGGTTTTAAAAACAATAACTTTATTATTAAAAAGGAAGCAGAAACAATCATTATAAGGCTTCTTGAAGGTGAATTTCCAGAATACAGTGAAATTATAAAAAAAGGAGATTCTCATGAAATTCATATGGATAGAGGGCTCTTTTTAATGATGTTAAAAAGAATGTCCATATTTTACTCGGAAGATTATAAAGGAGTAGTTTTTAATTTCTCAGACGGCAAACTTTTTATAAACGCAGTTAATCCGGATTTCGGTGAATCAAAGGAAGATATGGTTATAGATTTTAAAGGAGATCCTATTGAGGTTGCTTTTAACCCCAGGTATTTTATTGAAACTCTGAACGTTATTGATTCTGAAAAGGTTGTTATAAATATAATCGATGAAGAAAAACCCTGTATGATAGAAGGAGAGAAAGACAACACTTTTTTAAGTATAGTAATGCCTATGAGATTATGAAGAAAGAACAACACATATATGATGCTGATAAAATAAAGGTTCTCGAGGGCCTTGAAGCGGTTAGAAAAAGGCCTGCCATGTATATCGGCAATGTAGATGTTGAAGGCCTGCACCATCTTGTTAGTGAGGTCGTGGATAACAGCATTGACGAAGCCATGGCAGGATATTGTAACCTAATACAGGTTACAATTCATACTGATAATAGCGTGAGCGTTGAAGATAATGGCAGGGGAATCCCTGTCGGCATACAAAAAACAGAAAATATGCCGGCGGTTGAAGTTGTTATGACCAAACTTCATGCCGGAGGAAAGTTTGATGATCATTCTTACAAAGTTTCTGGAGGGCTTCACGGTGTAGGTGTATCAGTGGTAAATGCTCTTTCAAAGTTTTTGGAAGTTGAAATTTATTCCGACGGAAAAATTTATTATCAGACCTATGAAAAAGGATTTAAAACAAGCGAACTAAGTGTTGTAGGCAAAACAAAAAAAAGAGGCACAAAAGTACATTTTATTCCTGATACGGAAATTTTAAATACAGACAATTTCGTTTATGAAATACTGATCCGCAGGTTAAGGGAGCTGGCCTTTTTTAAATAAGGGGGTCAGAATAACCATAGAAGATGAACGCTCGGACGTTAAGGATGAATTTTGTTATAAAGGGGGAATAGCTTCTTTTGTTGAATATCTTAACAGAAGACATTCAACCATTCATAAACCCATTTTTATGGAAGGAGAAAAAAGTGGGGTTCAGATAGAGGTTGCAATACAATACAATAATACGTTTACGGAGAAAATATTTACATTTGCAAACAATATTAATACTGCCGAGGGGGGATTTCATCTTATCGGTTTTAAAGCGGCATTGACGAGAACTATTAATCAATATGTAACCAACGGTAAGCTTCCAAAAAATCTACAGGCCAAGATCAGTGGAGATGATGTTCGAGAAGGATTGGCCGCGGTTATAAGTGTTAAAATTCAATCTCCTCAATTTGATGGCCAAACAAAGACAAAGCTCGGGAACAGCGAAGTAAAAGGGCTTGTTGAGTCGCTGGTAAATGAAAAATTGGGTGCATTTTTAGAAGAGAACCCCGCAACGGCAAAAAAGATCTTGGCAAAAGCGGTGGATGCTTCAAGAGCAAGAGATGCGGCAAAGCAAGCGCGGGATCTTGCAAGAAAACAGGGCGCTTTAATAGATTCAACCCTTCCCGGCAAGCTGGCGGAGTGTCAGGCTTCAGATCCGCATGATAGAGAAATCTTTCTGGTTGAGGGTGATTCCGCAGGGGGCAGCGCCAAACAAGGAAGAGACAGAAAATTTCAGGCGATTCTGCCGTTAAAAGGAAAGATATTAAATGTTGAGAAATCCCGCATCGATAAAATTCTAAAAAGCGAGGAGATTAAAAATATAATAACTGTCCTTGGCACCGGCGTTGGTCAGGAAGAGTATGATATTGAAAAAATCAGGTATCACAAAACAATTATTATGACAGATGCTGATGTTGATGGATCTCATATCAGGACCCTTCTGTTAACCTTCTTTTACAGGCACATGCCAGAAATGGTGGATAAGGGATATCTGTATATCGCACAACCCCCATTGTTTAGAGTCGGCAAAGGAAAGAAAGCTCTTTATCTAAAAAATGAAGAAGAATTAAATGATCATATTTTAAAAAGGGTTTGCAACAAAAAGATCGTTAAGTTGGGAAAAAAAGAAGCGATATTGCCTGAACATAATCTTTATGTTTTTGTCTGTGATCTTTCTGAATATTTTGCAGTTATGTCGAAACTGAAAAAGCGCGGAATAAATATAGATCTTGTTGAATTGATTATAAAGGAGGGGGTTGAAAATAAAAGATTTCTTCAAAATCAACAAAAAATGTCGGACCTAAAGGAGACCCTTATAGAGAAAGAGTATGATGTCAGTGATTTAAGCTGGAATGCTGAAAGAGGTGTATATGAAATGACAGTTGTACCTTCTTTGAAAGGACAACAAAAAAGTTTATTAACATATTCAGCCGAGAAAAATGATAAGCCAGTAAAAATAGGCAGGGGGCTTATATATTCCAAAGATTTTCAGAAAGGTCTGATCCTGGCAAAGAAAATTTTCAAATTTGATAATCCGCCTTTTCTTGTTTTTAATAAAGAAGATAAAATAGATTCTGTTCGTATCGAAGATAAAAAACAACTTTTTTCATTTCTTATAGAGGAAGGAAAAAAGGGGCTCAGCTTACAGCGATACAAAGGTCTTGGAGAAATGAATCCCGACCAGCTGTGGGAAACAACAATGAATCCGGAAAAGAGGACCCTTTTGCAGGTTAAAGTCGAAGATGCTGTTGAAACAGATGAAATTTTTACCATACTCATGGGAGAAGAGGTAGAACCACGAAGAGAATTTATCACCACCAACGCCCTTGATGTAATCATGCTGGATATATAGTTATGTATGTTCATAAGATTCTAGCCAGAGATTTACCCGACCTTTGGTTCCAGGCGGTATATGATATATTGGACCACGGGCGCAGGTTTAATATTGATCGCGGGTCGTATGCGGGGCAGACTCGCCTCGAATACGATTATTTTATGGGCCATATAAAATATCCCGGTACCCATCCACTTTTGCCGGATATTCCTCCGGCAGTAGGAATTCCCAACCCGGTCGAAGAGGCGTACATTTACGGTGGCGAAGGATACGAAAGGTCGTATATTGAATACCTCATGACCGGGCGCAAGGAACCGGGTGAATCTTACACATATGGTGAACGACTGACCAGGGCACCGCTTACCGGTGCTAAACTGACCTGGTGGGATGAAGGCAACACGGAAATCATCGACAAACGAGATATCGACGGAAAAGCTGTTTTTGAAGAAAACGGCAGACTTTATCTAAATCAGATAGAGTGGGTTGTTCAGACATATAAAAATTTTGGGAGCCGGAATAATCAGATGGTGCTCCAGGTGGCACATCCTTCGGATCTTACCCTTCTTGATCCGCCCTGTTTACGATCAATCGACACACGAATACAGGACGAAACCCTTCATTTTATTATATATTTTCGCTCGTGGGATCTTTGGGGCGGTCTGCCTGCAAATTTGGCGGCCATTCAGAATCTCAAGGAATACATGGCAGGGGAAATCGGCGTAAATGACGGCGAAATGATCATAGAGAGCAAGGGCCTTCACCTGTACGGTTATGCCGAAGACCTGGCAAAATTAAGGTGTATGAGAGAATAATATTATAAACGGCCAACTTACCCGATTTGTAAAATCTACCGGAAAAAAGAAGACTTCCTAAAGATTCTGGTTGTTTTACCCCAAGCATCAAAAGGAGGGATTCAGCGAAACAGTTCAAAAATAGCTTAGAATCTATAGTTAGCTCCAAATGTAAGTCCTGTAAATCCAAGTGTGAGATCATCTTCACCAATTTCATCAATAAAAGAAAGACTTTTAAACCCCATGCTGACGTTCCAGCTTGAAGATATGATGTATGCAGCGCCAAGTTCGATGGAAGTACCAGCTGCGTCGGTGGTAAGTGTGCCCAATCCTGTAGGAAGTTTCCATTCGAAATCAAGGAACATATAACTCAAACTTCCGAACAGCACTATATTCTTGCTTACGGGAAAATTCCCGGTTACACCCAAGCTGGGTCCAGAAAGGGTGATTGTCCCATAGTTCCCTGAATCAACGGGATCTTCCCATGACATGTCGGCAGAAAGATACTTATATCCGACAAAACCACCGACTCTTGGGTGAAACATATAACCTGCAATAAGATCAAGGTCTGTTCTGTCAGCTTTTTCAGAATAACCTCCTGGATAAGACCATTCATATTCTCCAGGGGTGAAGAGAAGAGAGGCGCCCCCGAAAAATCTGTCGTAATTGATACTAGCGCTGGGTCCGATCATGAGAGCAGGATCAGTTGTTTCGCTGCCGCCACCATATTCCAACTCCCAGCTGTTAAACCAGGCTTTAACACCCACAGAATACGACAAATCCTGACCAAAAGCTACGCCAAATGACAGTATAATTGCCAAAACAATTACCAGCATCGAATTTTTCATTTTACTTTACCTCAATTTTGTCAATTCTAAAAAAACAACGTATATGCACGATAATTATGTAACGCTTTAGAATATTGCAACAATTGTATTAAAATTCTATACTGTTTGGGGTTCTTGGAAAGGGGATCACATCCCTGATGTTACTTATTCCTGTCATTAACATGAGCAGACGTTCGAAACCGAGACCAAACCCGCTGTGTTCAACAGATCCGAATCTTCGGGAATCGAGATACCACCAGTAATCATCTTTTGGCATCCCCATTTCCTCCATCCGCTTTTCCAGCACTGCGATTCTTTCTTCACGCTGACTTCCGCCGATAATTTCTCCGATTTTAGGCACCAGAACATCCATGGCAGCCACGGTTTGATTGTCGTCGTTTAAACGCATGTAGAACGGTTTTATGTTTTTAGGATAATCAAAGATAATCAGAGGCTTTTTAAAGTGATGTTCTGCAAGGTAACGTTCGTGTTCGGTCTGGAGGTCCTTTCCGAAAGAGATCTCATATTCAAATTTTCTGCCGGATTTTTGTAATATTTCCACAGCCGCTGTGTACGGCAGCCGTTGAAAATCAGATGATGCAACGTTGTCCAGGGTCGCCATCAAACTTTTATCAACAAATTTTGCAAAGAGTTCAAGATCATCATGACATTCATCCAAGATGTAAGATGTGAGATGTTTTATGATTTCTTCGGCAAGGTCCATGTTGCCTTCAAGATCGCAGAACGCCATCTCTGGCTCCACCATCCAGAACTCGGCAACATGCCGGCTGGTGTGAGAATTTTCAGCCCGGAACGTCGGGCCGAATGTGTAGACATCCCCCAGAGCCAGGGCGAACATTTCGGCGGATAACTGTCCGGAAACAGTCAAATTTGCCTCCCTGCCAAAAAAGTCCCGGGAATAGTCGGTTTTGCCGTCTTGTTTGGGCGGATTGTCCAGGGCCAGGGTTGTTACCCTGAACAATTCTCCTGCACCTTCGCAATCTGAACCGGTTATGATGGGAGAATGTATGTATTTGAAATCTTTATCTCTAAAAAATTTATGTATGGCATATGAGAGCTCGGATCTTATACGAAATGCTGCGCCGTACTTGTTGGTTCTGGGTCTTAAATGGGCGATTGTTCTTAAAAATTCGTCCGTGTGGCGCTTTTTCTGAAGGGGATATGACTCGGGAGCAAGACTGACGATCTCAACACGGTCCGCTATAATCTCCCATTGCTGCCCTGAACCCATAGATTCCACCAGCTTACCGTCGACAACAACCGCAGATCCTGTTGAAAGTCTTGCAACATCCTGGTAATTGCTCAATGTGCTGCCAGCAACAATCTGTATGTTTTTGAGGCATGATCCGTCATTGACTTCTATAAAAGAAAAATCTTTTGCATCACGCCGGGTTCGGACCCACCCCTTGATAAGAACTTCGTCCTTTGGGGCGTCTGATTTTAAAAGTTTAGATATTTTGATACGTTTCATTCATAATCTCCATCTGTGGTAATTTAGCTTGTTGAACACGGTATAAAGCCGGATTATCTGCCCATCCCGCCTGCCTGCGAACAGATAGGTTCTTCTCCAATTTAGTTGGAGAAGAGGGTCCAAGGATTCCAGGGGTCAAGGATTCAAGTGTTTGTTTTCTCTGGAACCACACCGATTTACTTGAAGAGGCTTCACTCGACTTGTATTAATTAGCTACAACTAATCGGGAGATGATCCCTATAATTTTACGGTTATATTATATAGCTGATTCCCTCGTTGCAACAGGATTACCACCGATGATTTTTGTCGGTATTTTATGATAGCATTTTCAAAATCTTTAATGTTTTTAATGGTTACATCATCCATTTGTCGGATAATGTCTCCCGGCCTGACACCGATTTGGGAAAGAAAGGATTGGCGATGGATTTCTGATATAAGCACGCCTTCTTTTGCGAAAGGTTTATTGATATAACGGTTTTTTTTAGAAAGGTTTTCTACGGCAACCCCCAT
>PVMK01135093.1_pt1 | contig 21014 bp, 22 predicted proteins | sample 1853481 | NCBI WGS metagenome assembly PVMK01 (sample SAMN08533507, study PRJNA380276) | Marine sediment metagenome, whole genome shotgun sequencing project.
CAATTAGTTGCTGTGGCCCGACCCCGTATTCAGGACTGAAACCTGAGTGCCAGTGTCCAATTTTCATGCAATTCCTTGAAAGTTAAGGAGTCGCAGCCATTTTTCCAAGCTGAATGCCGAGGTCTGTATTGAAATCACATCATATTTGCACATGATTTATGCCATAGCCAGATTGAATATTTAAACAATTCTATCGATGAACTTAGGGGCTTCGCCCCAATTGGAATGTTCGAATGCTGGAAAATAATGGGTCCTGGGATAATGAAATGTTGGCCTCCGGCTCGTAGGGTAGCGCCTACGCCACGGAGAGATTAATGGTCCCGCCACCGGCGGGATTGATGATAAAATTGAAATGGTTAATATCCTTTTGAAAACCAATATTCCATCGTTCCACCATTCCATTATTCCATTTCCGGGGCAAATTCGGAAGCCCCCAAAAACCTATATATTCTCAGTAGGTTGTAGAAATTCCGAGAAGTTTAATTACTTAGCGATCTCAGTATTTCACTGACCGTAAATTCCAAACTATCCTGTTGTTTTATAATAACAGAGGCCTCCTTTGCTTTCTGCCGAATACGATCATTCGAGAGACATTCCCGGATCGTCGCCGCAAGTCTCTTTGAAGTCAATTCGGACCGCCAGATGGGGCGGGGACCGAGGTTGGATTGATATATCTGATTGCCCCAATAATATTGATCCAGGAGGTGGGGCACAATGATCTGGGGCACGCCACTGATTGCAGTAGTTGCAGTCGTTCCAGCTCCGCCGTGATGGATCACGGCGGCCATCTTAGGGAAAAGTTTTAAGTGTGGATAATTTTTTATAAAAAAAATATCATCCGCATTCGAAAATTCAGAAGGCTCGTCCCAAAACTTGCTGATTACCACCCTTTGCCCTGATAATCGTGCAGCTTCAACAATTACGGAAACGTTGCGGATTTGATCCCGGATGGGCATGCTGCCGAAGCCTGTATAGACAGGAGGCGGGCCGGTTTCCAGGAATGCGTCCAATTCCGGTAGATGTTGATCCGCCTGATTTAAATGCATATATCCGGTTTGCGTAAAGGCAGAATCGATGATATCCGGTGGAACTTTCGAAATTACGCTGTCCGAAGCCACGATGACATGTTGGCCCATGATATTGCGCCAGGCATCCTTGATTAATTTTAAGCCGAGTTGTCTGCGGTGGTTGTTAATCAGCCGGGCGATGTTATATCTATCAAGCAATCCGGCAATTCGCCAGGTCATGCGGTTATACCATTTAGGAAATCCCTGATGTTTGAAGGCCGGAAATGGGTGCCAGCCTGAAGGCAACAACTGGGGAGTAAACGCGATATAGCGATATTCAATTCCCATGAATTCGGCAAGCGTCGACAGAGCAAAAGTTAAAGATGAACCGATCACCAGATCGGCTCCGGCAATGATTTTTGGAAGGAGATCGAATTGAGCATTCAATTCATTTCGCAAAAACGATATAGAGCTAATAACAGAACGCAACGAGTGAGCGTTATCCAGGTCATCGATGAAGGCTGTCACATCGCTTCCAAGGGGATAAAATGGACATCCCAGTTGATTCGCCCAGGCTGCCTTTTCCGGCGGTGCTGCCAAAAGAATATCATGGCCCTTTGAGATCAGGGCCAAGGAAAGGGCCAGCATCGGTTGGACATCACCGCGTGATCCAAAAGTTGCCAGAACAATTTTCATTGGCTGATTGGATAAATTAAGGTTGATTTATTCAAATACGCATAAGCTAATCAACGTTTACATGTTTACCCTCAAAAATCAATATTTTGAGGTGTGAATAGAAGAAAGAAGCTGACTAATAACGTTTGCTCGGTTCAAGATATCGTTTGGATATCACATTGTTTAAGCTACTTATTTAATTACATATAATAGCAGATATCGCCCGCTAAGTCCTGAAAACTGGAATTGAGGATATCACCAATTTTTGGCTGAATCTTTAAACCGCAGCATATTGATGCTCAACGAGAAAAACTTATCTCATAAAACCTCCTGCTACTTTATGATATCATGAGCACAATATAAAAAAGGGTGGGGCCGTTTGACTCCACCCTCATAATTTATTTTATCGAGATGCTTAACTGCGGTTTAAGGTGTAACTCGCCGGAAGAAGCCGTCTGCCGGGTCGGCGGCGGACGTCTGCTGAAAGAATGCCACGAAGTCAACCCCGGCCGATGCTAGACCAACGTAGTCGCCGAGGAAGAGCCCATTTGCGAACGGTGCCAGCAAATAATCAAAGGATTCGTCTGTCAGGCGGAGTTCGTTCGCAATTATCGCCTGGGGTCGGGCCACGGTAAGGTATTGATTATTCATCTTTAACGTCCCAAAAAACGGTGTTTTCAAGGTCTATATCCTCGTTTTCAGCCTCGAAAAGGACCTTATAGGGAGCGGGGCTCTCCCGCAACTGATACCCTTCACCGCTTTGTATGACATTGCGCCCTTTGGCCCGAAAGCCCAAACTTGCTTTCACTGACTCAATAAAGGACTTGCTCCCCACAGCGACACTGCCCGTCCATTCGTCTTGGCGTTCCTTTAAGAATTTTATAAGGAATTCTCGTTTATGGCATCTGTGGGTGATATGCCAAATGTACCCCGGAATAAAATTTATAGGCCTATTTCAGAGGGCGGAATTGGCAATTATCCCTTCCATATCAATTAGTTGCTGTGGCCCGACCCCGTATTCCCGTATTCTTATTGCTATAATTTTCAAGCTTTTAAAATATTTCCAATTGCTTAGATTGGTTCGACCCCAGTTGTTTCCTCAGCGACCCCATATCCAAGATGATACAGGATGGAGGCCGTAATGTGCCGAATAGCGTGGAAACCGAAATGTTTCACACCAGCCCGACCACAAATCCTGCGCATGAAGTGAAGGCGGTACTTGAACGGTTGCACTTTATTGACATTCATAAATTATTAGGCTATTTTTGTTATGTCTTGTTGCTATTGGACCCGTTAGATTTTTTCATGAAAATTTTATGTATAATCAATATGGTAACTGCTGGAGGAATTTATGTTAACTGCATATATAAATGCTGCGCTGCGTAGCGCTCATTATGAGATATTAGAGGGTGGTGAAGGGTATGTTGGTAAAATACCCGGGCTTCAGGGTGTCTGGGCAAATGCCGATACGCTCGAAGCTTGTCGCGACGAATTACGTGAGGTATTAGAAGAATGGATCATATTGGGCCTTAAGATGAACCACCGCGTCCCTGTTATTGATGGTATTGAACTGAACTTTGAAAAAGTGGCCTGATGCCTGCAATTAGACCAATCAAACAGAAAGAGCTGATCCGTTTCCTCAGAAAGCTGGACTTTATTGGCCCCTATTCAGGGGGCAAACACCAGTTTATGGTCAAAGGAGATTTGCGAATAAGGATTCCCAACCCACACAAAAAAGACATTGGTAAAAATTTGTTGAAACTGATATTGAAGGAGGCTGAAATTTCGAAAGAAACTTGGGGAAAGCTTTAACTCTCCGATGTCTCAAGCTTCAATTCATTCCCCATCGACGGCCGCGGCAGAGTTCGGCTACCAGAAGAACGGCGCCGGGTCCGACTCCCGAATTCCGTAACCTTCCCAACTGCATTTTCTTTTGCTTTAACATCTCATTTATCACCTCTCACATCTCACATTCTTTTTTAATACCTGGTCAATTTGCCATCAGGAATAATTAGACCGGCATCTGTCCCGACAATTACGGTTAGTATGCCGAGCAGGCCGGCACCACCGGCGCGGATTTTTTCAGCCAGGATTCCCTGGGGATAAAACTCCACTTCGATTTCATGACGATTCATCATGCCGATGGCAGTGGCATTCAGTCCGAGATGGGATGTTATCAGCTTTTGGGCCCGGTTTGCCTCAATAAGTTTTGAAAGCCCCATCCCGTCTTCATTGGCTTCATTTTTAATCAACGTCAAATTGGACACTCCCAATTCCAACAGACCGTCGATCAGCGTAAATGGGGTCCCCGGGACCCCGAATCCGCCGACCATGATCGTGTCACCGTCACGAATTACCTTTAATGCGTTTTCTAAGGAAGTGGTTTTGTCGATCATCGCGCAAATTCCGCCTATTAGGCCCTTATGAATTATATTTGTGCATTTTGTGGCAAAAAATTTATCAAAACAGACAACTCATTGAAAAAACAAAATCCGAATATCGAATTTCCGGACAAGCAGGAAATCAAAAACTCAAAGGCCTGCTTGGTTCCCCGCTAAACCGGGATTTCCGCTTCGCTCCAACCGGCTTGTCCGGGTTAGGTAGCTGTTAATCCTGAATCAATGACTTCAAATTTGATCAATCCGTGAATTATTTGATTATCCTGAGTGAATTTTTAAGTCAATAGGCTAATTACTTAGCGATCTCAGTATTTCACTGACCGTAAATTCCAAACTATCTTGTTGTTTAATAATAGCTGCGGCCTCCCTGGCTTTCTGCCGAATACGATCATTCGATAGACATTCCCGGATCGTCGCCGCAAGTCTCTTTGAAGTCAATTCGGACCGCCAGATAGGGCGGGGACCGAGGTTGGATTGATATATCTGATTGCCCCAATAATATTGATCCAGGAGGTGGGGTACAATGAAGGATGTCACATCGCTTCCAAGAGGATAAAATGGACATCCCAGTTGATTCGCCCAGGCTGCCTTTTCCGGCGGTGCCGCCAAAAGAATATCATGGCCCTTTGATATCAGGGCCAGGGAAAGGGCCAGCATCGGTTGGACATCACCGCGTGATCCAAAAGTTGCCAGGACAATTTTCATTAATTTTTCTGCCCCATTTTTGCAATAAATCGAAAAATTTCCTAAGAGCTTTGAATTTTGCACACAGTTTAAAGCTGGATTTTGAGGTGTGAATAGAAGAAAGGAACTGACTAATAACGATTGCTCGGTTCAAGATAATGTTTGAATATTACATCGTTTAAGCTACTTATTTAATTTAAGATATATAGGTATATTCAATCGAATGGAACCGGTTTTGGTTAGTTATTTCTATTTGGGTCAATACCATTTCGGTGAAAGTACAAAGCAAGCTTCAATGCCATACTTGACGTCGCTTTATTGTTAAGTTGTGCAATCTTGCTTGAGAGCAAATTATCGTATGACTGTCGACGTAAACTGAAGCATTTTGAAAAGTCTACAATTGCCCCATTGCTGAATTTTAAATTACCATTAGGATAAACATAGAAATATTTTAGATAACTCGCTTGGGGTTCATTGTGATCAATTTCATTACTGTCAATAAGTTCTTGAATCTTTTCTGGCTTTGTTGCTGTATTGATGTCTCTCAAGGGCGCGAGGATAATACTTGTTAGTTTGATCTCATTGTCGAGGTCAATCTCACAGCTATGTGATAGTACCATTGCATCGCCGAATTTCGGAGAAGAAGGAATAGACCAGCTCACAACTTGACTGGGATCTGATGCAGCTGTTGAAGTATATTGTATACTGTTAATATTTATTACTCCAAGTAGATGGACGTCGGCAACGATATCTCCCTGCCGTAAAACACCCCGTTCCATACTTTCATCGTCGAAATACATATTAATCTTCCCATTCATCGTCAAAATGAACCGTATTGGAAAGATCTTCAATACTTGCAAATTTATTAATTCGATCTAAGTTATAATTATAGATACTGTCTGGAGGTAACTCGGCAAGATAAATCGCGTCAAATGGATCATCGATTTTTTCACTGTCAGAAAAACGGAATTTCATCCATGCCTCAAATACTGAAGCTTCCACAATGCCTTTTAATTGTTCTTCGTATTCAGGATTATCGAAAGGATTACTTGGAACATCAAGAGACCCCCCAGAAGTAGTGTCTGGGTAGATTTGGCGAAAAGGGATTATTTTTCCAGTTCCAGTTTTTATAATTCTTTGATTCTGATTTGATGGACTCATATTAATATTCCTTTTAAATTCAAATCATTCGGGAGCGTCTCTGATAACTTATTTGTTTTATTTAAGATATTTTCAATATCGCTTATTGGATCATCAGTTGCGCCGCCCGGTTTATTATTAATGTCCAACATAATTTTGATTCCACATTCCGCCACCTCATGATCACTTAATCGAACGGGAACAAAACCTTTTTTCTTTTTGTCAATTAATTTGATATTCCGACTTTCGTATCCACTAAGTGTATAGTTTGTGAAATGAGAGTTTTCTTTGATTCCATATTGCAACTGAAATGAAGCCAAATCTTTATCGGATCGATTGATATTAATCAATTTATCGCATACAGGTGTTATCGCCTCAATTGCAGAATTGTGAGAATTTTGTTCAGATGGAAATTCTAAATCTGTTACAATGCCACACCATTTATATTGTGGGATAGAAGCCAAAAGATCTTTAATCATCGATAGAGTTCGTTGCAATGCAAACTTAGAAGATTTATTGATATTTGATTTGACATGAGAAGGGGGGTTTATCGTGATACCGATTCTATCCATTCCCAACTTTAGCAATGAATCACTGAGTTTCAAAATAACCCTAGGAAGAGGCGGTGGTGCATCCTCTGGAGTATTTATGGTTACCAACTGACCACCAAGGTTTTTCTGAAGGGCTTTCAGAGAGGGACCTAAAGATAAAACTATAGTTTCGTCCAGTTCAAAGACTAATACAACTTCAAAACTATTTATTCTCACTTGAAACTCCAAAGTTAAGATATCAAAAAATCGACGAAATTTAAGGAGAAAAAGCTTAAATTTCTAACCTTCTAAATATATAAGATTTTTATAGTTTTTGTCAAAATGATTTTATAAAGTTGTAAAAAAGGCGCCTGGGGTCGGGCCACGGTAAGGTATTGATTATTCATCTTTAACGTCCCAAAAAACGGTGTTTTCAAGGTCTATATCCTCGTTTTCAGCCTCGAAAAGGACCTTATAAAATGTCTTTTTGCTCTGGCCATAAGTATCAGAGAAAAATGGTCTTTTTGCCCTCAAAAAACTCAATATAGGCCTATTTCAGAGGGCGGAATTGGCAATTATCCGTTATATATCAATTAGTTGCTGTGGCCCGACCCCGTATTACCGTATTGATCAACCCAACCAACCTAAATCTCATTGTCCGACGGTGATTGAGAATTCTTCGGATCCTTTGCTTTCGCCGGAAGTATTGACGGCCGTTACGACAAAATAATATTTTCCACCCTTTTTCAACTCGGCGATTTTATGGGGATTTTTTGCGTTGGATATTTTGGTTCCATTCTTTTTGGTAACTCCCGGCTTATCACTCCAATAGATATTGTAGGAAGTCGCACCTGGTACATCATTCCATGTTAAAGTGACATCGCGTGTTTCAGGGGTGGTGGTTTTAACGGTCGGCTTTGTGTTAGGCTCACCTGCTGCAGCTCCGCCTGTAGCTCCTTTTTGGGCTTTCGTGCTTCCGCATCCAACCACTACCATGCAAAAAATAATTATCAAGGTAATATAAAGTCCATAGCTGTATTTTGCTCTCATTTCACACCTCATCATTTTGCACTTATCTCGTTGTCTATTCCTGACACTAGCTGGTACTCTTGCTAGTACCTGCAATCAGTGCAATTTGCAGGTTTCATCAATATAACAAAAAGGATTCTCATAGTGTTCAATTCCAAGTTCATTCAAGAATTCTTACCGCAATAGCAGTGATAGACCGATTTTCTTCTCTTCTGCCAATGTTAACCTCGGAGTCCATTTTGGTGGTAAATTTATCCTCAATGATCAATGCATTCGCTCCACGCCTGGCAGCCTCCTTCTGCATCATCTGAAGCAATTCAGCCCAAGGATGGTTAAAATCACCATCAGCAGTTACCCACCCGATTTCTTCGTATTTTAGATCCGTTGGTGGACTCTTGTATATTTTAACTGATCCTTCGTAGGGTGGATAAGTCTTGCCCGTGGGAGCGAACTTTACTTTTGCACAACCAATGAAGAGCAGGCCAATTAATATCAGAACAAATAATGCATAGCCCTTTTTCATTTTACCCCCTTTCAGACCTAACTGGTAATACATGGAATTTGTAGTTATTTCAGATACTAAAACGATATCACCATGTTTTTCACTTTCTTTATTTGGTTTGGGATACATATTCAATCAAGTTATTTCATCAAATTCTCTTTTCTAATGAAATCACTTACCGTCGGATTTTTCGTTGTCATTCTTCGGCAAAGACTCTTCGCTGCCGTACACCTCAACATAGGCGTTATGCATAATGCAACCTTTTTCCCAGTGATTTCTCACTTTCTTGCCGATAAATGAATCCGGATATTTGCGCCCGACGTTGCAGCCGGGGCAGATCTTGCTCCATCCTGCCAGCATTTTTTTCATTTCCATGATTGCCTCCTTTCTGCAGGTATATTGGTCTGCCATATAAAAGCTCAAAACTGCTCCGTGCGAATATCTAAAAAATAAAGTAACCGTTCACAGGTTCAGGGTTCAACGTTCAGGGTTAAGGACAAAGAAGGGATTAAAGACTCGAAGTCCTCGCTAAAAATGCTCATGTCCTCAAATAATTGCCAATTTGGCTCCAAATTTTGGATTAGCCCTGACGAAGCTGACGCTTTTCTCGTAAATATGCATCCCAAATGCAGTCCAGGAACAAGAATGCAACCTTGAACCCCTGAACCTTTGAACCCGTGAACGTTTACAAGCAATTCTACCCGTCGAGAGCCTCTGGGTCGAACGATCGATTTAAATAGAAAAGACAGAGCGAAGCGATACCACAAATCTTCAATCGTCAATATTCAATTCCGGCTTGTCCGGGTTGGGTTGAAGTAGTCTATGATAAACTAAAGCAAAACGCTAGTGTTTGATCCCCGGAAACTTCTTACCCAGCACCTTTCTGTTGGTGACGGCAGCGTTTCTTTTTTTAGCCGTCCATTTGTGTACCATTTTAAGCGCATGGGAAGGCGAGTTTGCCTGGCTGGTTTGCCGGATTTGCTCTATGGCTTTTGACCTGGCATCGGCAAATACTGCCCTGCCGATGGGTGTGCGCATGATGACGGTCGTCCAGCCGTCTTCCGCACCCACACCGCCAAAGGACAGATCGGCATACTCGGCGGAGTAATCCGGGCAGAAATAGCATGCAAATCGCTTCATAAACTCGAGTTCGTCCAATACGACCGTTTTGATTTCTCCGCTGATTAAATGCACCATGAGGTCTTGCTTGATATTTATTTTTCTGACATCCTTCCATTGAAAATCCCCGAGTTCGGCTATTTTGGCCTGCTCTTTCTCACCAAAGACAAAATTACCGGAGCAGAAAAGTCCCAGACAAAATTTTATCGAATCCGAAGGGATAATATTGAGGGTCTGCATTCTGCGAACCGCCCGAATCTGACAGGGGGTCCCGACAAAGGCAATGCGCTGCAAACCTTTTTGGATCAGCGGGTTAAACTCTCTAAACTGGGAGTAGGTCATATAATAATCGCTGTAACGCTTCATTCCGTGGGATGTGTCAAAGAAAAAACCCGACGCGTCGCGAATATCTGCTTCGGATTCCGCCAAAAACGGTTCGTGCTGAAACGGTCCGGACGGTTTGGTCACAATCGCACCATCGATCCGGCCGGTTTTCAATAAATGCACCAGCAGGGCCGTGACAACACCGCCATCGGTGGCTTTCTCACGAATCGCCGGATCCGTTGCCCGTGCAATGGCAGTTTCGATAACCCGTCCGATCGGCGAGCACCACTGCAGCCTTTGTTTCGTTTCCTCCTCCAGTTCGTTGATTTCCGGGCAAATCGTATAGCAAAGCCCGCACTCGATGCATTTATCCTGATCCGCATACCTGGGTTTTCCCTCCGAATCCAACTCTAAGGCGCCGTAATTAACGGCTGAGCAGAAGGTCACACAACCACCGCAACGATGGCAGAGACCGGGTTTTTGGACGTCTTGAATCAAGTCGGTAAAGGATTTCATGGGTACTCCCGCTTTTAACGCATTGAATATTGAAGATTGAAGATTGAAGATTTATGGAATTCTGTCGATTTTAATATTTAGGTTGATTTTAGCCTTATCAAAAAAGGACACGGATTACACAGATATTTTAGTAATTTTCTCTACTACAGATATCGTTGATTGGGTGATTAGTTGATTGGTTAAGTGGTTATAAATATGGGTTTATCCCATATTTGCAAAATAAAAAGAGCTGTTTTCATAGTAAATTATGAGGTCTGAAGTAGCAAAATTATTACCATTTTTTAAAGCGGCTGTTTGTAGAACTATCAAAAAGACAGAGCGAAGCGATTCCACAATTCCGCATTCCGCATTCCGCATTCCGCATTCCATCCCGCACTCCTAAGGCCCATCCTTGGTAAATTATAAGTTAGCTGAACGTAGCTTCAAACGACAGTTTCATCAAACACAAAAGATTCTATCATGGCCATAATTTGACCGGTATCAAATCCCTTGAGATGAATGGCGCCGGATCGGCATGAGGCCGCGCAAAGTCCGCATCCCTTACATAAGGTCGGCTGAATTTCGGCTTTGCCGGTCTTTTCATTGAATTTGGGGGCCGAATACGGGCACACCGAAACGCACACGCCGCACTGGCTGCAGAAATTCGGGTCAATCAGGGCAACCGTGCCGCTGACGGAAAGCTCAAGGGATGATAAAACGGTTACGGCTCTGGATGCAGCCGCCTGAGCCTGGGAAATCGATTCATCGATCGGCTTGGGAGCGTGGGCCAGGCCGCATACAAATACACCGTCGGTGGCAAAGTCATTGGGCCGCAGTTTGACGTGGGCTTCGGCAAAAAACCCATCATCATTTTGAGACACTTTGTACAACTGTGCCAGCGGATTATTTTTTTGCGGAACAATTGCGCTCGCTAAAATCAGAAGATCGCAGCTAACAACCATGGGCCGGCGAAAAACCCGATCCGTGAAGTTGATTGCCAGACCATTTTCGGCCGTACCGACGGTAATGCCGCATTCGTTATTGTAGCGGACAAATTTTATTCCCTGATCCCGCGCTTCCCGATACAGATCTTCACGAAGCCCGTAGGATCTCAAATCCCGGTATAATATGAAAATGTTAAGCTCGGGATGAATCGATTTCAGATCCAGGGCGCTTTTTATGGATTGGGTGCAGCAAACCTTGGAACAGTAAGGCCGTTCGGCAATGCGCGATCCCACACATTGAACGAATACCGCCGTGCTGCAGGCGTCAAAAGCCCGGTCTGTTTTCAATTTGTCCTGAAGTTCCAGACCGGTCATCACCCGCGGATCCAGGCCATATAAGAAATTTTCCGGCTTGAACTCCACTGCGCCGCAGGCAATTATCGTGATACCATGTTCAAGGACACTGACACCATCAGTTTGAACAGTGGTTTTAAAATTGCCGACAAATCCGTCAACGTTTTGGATACGTGCATTTAAAAGGACCTTTATGTTCTCATCGCTTTGCACCTGCTCGATGAGATTTTGTATATGGTGACCTATCTTCTCACCCTGCCAGGTTTCCCTCAAATACAGTGCCTGGCCGCCAAGCCTGCCGTCTTTTTCAACCAGGTAGGTCGTGTATCCCTGCCGGGCCAGGGTCCTGGCGGCGGTCATGCCCGCAACACCGCCGCCGATCACCATCACGGCCTGGTTAATTTTCACCACCGGTTCTGCCAGAGGTTCATGCAAGGTAACCTTGGCGACCGACATTTGCACCAGATCTTTCGCTTTTTGGGTGGCCCGTGCCATATCCTCTTTGTGAACCCACGAGCATTGGTTGCGAATATTGGTCATCTCGAACAAATATTTGTTCAGTCCGGCATTTATCAGTGTCTCCTGGAACAGCGGCTCATGGGTTTTGGGGGTGCAGGCGGAAACCACCACCCGATTCAGCCCATGGTCTCGAATAATCTGGGAAATTTGACTTTGTGTATCCTGGGAGCAGCTGAAAAGGTTTTTTTCGGCATAAACCACATGCGGCAAGGTTTTGGCAAACTCAACCACCTGGGGGACATCGACAAAGCCGGCAATATTGGTGCCGCAGCAGCAGACAAACACCCCGACACGCGGCGGTTCGCCTCGAATATTGATCTCTTCGACCGTTTCTTTGGTTTTTGTCTGTGTGCCGCGGGCATCGAAGAGTCTGCTGCCAACCTGACCGGCCGCCGCACTGGCATCGATCACCGAAGACGGAATATCTTTGGGGGCCTGAAAAGTGCCGCAGACATATATACCCGGCCGGGAGGTTTGGGTCGGATCCAGGCCGCCGGTCTTCACATATCGATATTGATTCAGATCGACCTTTAGCTTTTCAGCCAGGGCAACCGTGCTGTCACCGACACCCAACCCCACCGACAGGACCACAATATCAAACTTTTCGCCAACGCTGTTCCCTTTCTCGTCGACATAGCGGATGAGATGGGTGCCCTCCCCATTCATGGGCTCAACATGGGTGATACGAGACTTGATGAACCGAACGGCAAGATCGTCTTTTGCACGGTTGTAATAGCGTTCGAAATCCTTACCGAAGGTTCGAATATCGATATAAAAAATGGCTGCATCCAAACCGTTTTTGCTGTGCTCTTTGGCCAGGATGGCCTCTTTGACGGCATAGGTGCAGCAAACCGCCGAGCAGTATCCCCGGGCACCGATATGATTATCTCGCGAGCCCACACACTGAAGCCAGGCAATTTTTTTCGGCTCTGTTTTGTCCGAAGGCCGCAGCAGATGGCCCCCATAGGGTCCGGAGGCGGACAGGATTCTTTCAAATTCCAGACTTGTTACGATATTATCGGAATTTGAATAGCCGTAGGTGTCATAGATCCGCGGGTCAAATGCGCGGCCGCCGGATGCTAAAATCACGGCACCGACATTCAATAACAGTCCCTTCGGTTGCTCCTCAAAGTCGATGGCGCCGGTGGGACAAAATTTCTGGCAGGCTTTGCACTTTCCCCCTGGTAAGATAGATACACTGTTCGGCATCGATGGTATATTTTAAAGGAACTGCCTGGGCATACTGCACATAGACGGCCTTGCGTTTGCTCAGGCCGCTGTCATAGGCGTTGGGGACCTTTTTAGGGCATTTTTCGGAACAGGCACTGCAGGCGATGCACTTGTCCATATCCACGAATCGCGGGTTTTGAGTCAAACTGACCTCAAAATTTCCCTCTTCGCCGGTAATGCCGTCCACCTCGGTTAGTGTCAGTAATTCAATATTGATATTCCGGCCGACCTCGACCAGTTTAGGGGGAAATTATTCACATCGCGCAGTCATTGGTGGGGAATGTTTTATCCAGTTGGGACATCATCCCCCCGATCGCGCTCGACGCTTCGACAAGGTAGACGTAGTAACCCGAGTCGGCGAGATCCAGGGATGCCTGCATCCCGGTAATACCGCCTCCGACCACCAATACCGAACCTGAATTAGATGTTGGCATAATCACTCCGGCATTAAAAATGATGTAATATTTGTAAGTTCAAATGAACTTTTGGAGAGGCCCAGGGTGTGTTCATCAATCCCCATGCTTAATCCGAGCAGTTGCGGATAAAGAATCGGGGCCACCGGCTCCCAATTTTCAGAATTCCGGGCGATCCGATATTGAACCCGAGTCAAACTGCAAATGGCTGTATGGACAGGCTGTGCATAAAAAGTGGGCGCCGGCCTCTTTGGCGCTGGTCAACTTTTTTAAAGTCATGTCCATCGCCAAACGATCATTTATTCCTGTCAGGGGAGCGCCGCAGCAATCCAGCTTGCGGGACCCAATCAACACTATATGCGCCGGTAATTTCGACAAGTTCATCAAAAAGTACCGGTGAAACCGGATCATCGAATCCGGTGATTTTGCTCGGCCGCAGTGCATGACACCCATAGCTGACCGCAATTTGAAGACCGCTGTAGGAATTTGAAATGAATGGTTTCAGATTCTTGAGCCCCACATCACGGTGCAACACCGACAACAGATGATTCACCCGGACACGGCCTTCATAGTGAAGTTTTTCTTTGGCCAGGATAGCGTTCACATCCTTTTTTAAGTCCTGATCCCGGCTTAAAACATCCTCTGCCTTTTTTAATGACCCGTAGCAGCATTTGCACATCACCATTATATCCAGCCCGGCGGCTTCAGCCACCGCCAGATTCTGGGCAGCCGATAGAACAAAGGCACGATGGTCAATATTTCTAGCCGGATATCCGCAGCAATTGAATTCGGCAAACTCGACAAGCTCGATGTCCAGTTTCTCAAAAACAGCTTCGGTGGCGTCGGCATACTGACTCACTCTTGCGGGTATGTTACAGCCGATAAACAAGGCAAATTTCATTTTTTCATCTCAACCTAACCCGGATAAACCGGAAAGAATAGCCACAAAGGCCCGCACAAACAATAAATAGGTACTAAGCTTTTTTCGAGACTGCGCTCGGAAAAAGTGGCCCCTGCGGGGCAGCAGAGGCAGCAAACATCTGGATAGCACATGTTTCAGGTTTCAGTACAATGTCATTAGCTTAAGGCTTGGTGGGAGCGGCTTTCCAGCCGCGATTAAATGGATTTATAGCGACTTTCTTTCGTGGCTGGAAAGCCACTCCCACGAGCAGTTGGTGTTAAGTTATTGACTTTGGGTTTCGGTGTTTAATGCCTCCACGCCCTGACACCTGGAACCTACAGTTTCTGACAACATGTTGTCAGAAAAAGCCCGATAAGGGCCTAACCCGGATTAACCGGCCTCCGGCTCGTAGATTCGAACCTACGGCTCGGAGAGAAATAACAAATAACATGTTGTCAGAAAAATGCCTCTAAGGGCCTAACCTGATCGTCTGGCCGGAACAGTGAACAGATTGAACGTCGAACGTCCAATATTGATGACGCTACGCTTTATCGATTTTAAACAAGCGAACCGCAGTCTGCGACGAGCCCTTCGGTCGTGAGCTCAGGGTCGAATGACTCCCTTCGGCAAGCTCAGGGCTTAAGCTCGTCGAAAGCAGCCGAGTTGAATTTCGAAGGGTAGATTCGCTATGCTCAGCTCATTAAATAAAATTGACAGAATACATTATTCGATGTTGGACGTTCAATGTTCGATGTTCGATGTTCATTTTTTTAGTTAACCCTTTCTTTCGCAGCAACATTCTTCAAATCAAATAGCAGGTCGCACACCTCAACTTCCTGCGGGCAGTTTTCCTGGCATTTATAACAAGTCAGGCAATCCCAGATCATTTTGGCACCGGCGGCCATCTGGGTTAATCCCAGCCCCAGACAGGCCATGATTTGATGGGGCAATAGGCCCAGCACCTGCTCCGGCTGGTCATAGTTCCCGACAACCGGACACACTGTGGTGCAGCTCTGGCAGCTGAAACAATGGGAAAAGGTGCGGTCTTTCAAAATCGGCTGACGATCATTGGGGGATTGCGTATTCAAAGGAATGGCGACATCAGCCTTCATGAGTTCTGCAAATTGGCCGGCAACCTTTCCAACGGCATTTTCAATGGGCAGGGTGTAGTCATCGGCATGAAGCTTTTGCTGAATCAGCAGGCCGCGGGCGAAGGAAAAGGGCGTCAATATGGAGGCGAGCGGCGGACCCTTTGCCAGCAGCTCTTCCCGTACTGCATACCACAATTCCTTTAGCTGGATTCCGGATGGACAGCGAACCGTGCAGCGGTCACAATTTGTACACAAATAGACACCCTCCTGGATAGCTTTCATCTGGGTGCCATTTAGAGGTCTGCCGGAAACCATTTTTTTAAGGAATGTTATTTTTTCCGAAGGCAGAATATATTCATTGCCGAGCGCTTCGTATATCATACCGGCTGAACAATGGAGACTGCAGCTGCCGCAATGGGTGCAGGCGTCCAATTCCACCATCTGGCGTGTTAAAATGTTTGCCGGCAAAGATCTTTTTGGATCCATCACCTGACCGGCTATTAAGCTTAGCGGAACGCTGAAAATGTGAAACATCTTGCTGAACGGAAGATAGGCAAGCCCGGCAAAACAGGCGATAATGTGAATGTACCAGATTATGGTAATGCCGTCGGCCTGGTCCAGTCGGACTGCCACCGGCTTAATGATCTTGGCCGTGGTAAATCCGGTAAATGCCCATTTCGCAGAAGCGTGGCAATCCAGGCAGTTGTCTTCGTGCACCTCGCGGCCGACAGATAAGAGATCATCCTCAAACGGCCGCCGGATATTGGGTGAAACTACGCCGAAATCATCTACCCAGACGGCTTCAAGTGCTTGGATTTCTTCTTCATCATCCAGACCGGCATAGTCTTCCACCATGCGTGTAAACTCGCTGTGGGATGTTATCTTCAGCCCTTCCAATGCAATTCCGGAAAACATGATAACAGCCAGAATGATGATGGCATAGTGATCTTTTGGGCCGGTTCTGAGGCGGGACCTTTTTAAAAAATAGCGGCGAAATACCGCCATCGCCACACCGACGATCACCATTGTGCCGAAAAGGTCCCTCAAAAAGAAAAAAGGGTTCACGGTTGCGTAATAATCACTAAACAGTGCTTCGGTAACCACTGAATCCAGCGCATGCATTAGCAGCAGCAGCATAAACCCGTAAAAAATAAGCATGTGAGCCAGCCAGCGGGTCACATCTTCCTTGAAAACTCTACCCTGCAGCAAGACATCTACAAGGATCACTCTGAGAACAATAAGGAATTTTGGGCTGAAAATCACACGGAAAATGCCGCCGGCAGCTGACCGCACTCTCTGGGAGGTTGTGATGGTTTGTCCGGGGGATGCAATCTTTTTAACAAACCAATTTGAGACTTTATAGCTTAAGCCGAGGAAAAAAATAATGAGGGCCGTCAGAAACAGAGAATTAAACATCGTTTAATAATCTCCAGTTTGTTCGCTTTTGAGAAACCAGGGTCTCTGGGCCTTCAGCTCCGCTTGCAGGCCAGCTTCCGGCTCAACTCCGACCCGGCTTCCAGCCCGCAGGAAGATCCTCATGAACGCTGAGTTGTTTTGTTAGTAAACCTTCCAAAGTCCCCCAGCATAAAAACAACTGAGCGTTTATGGGGTAGAGCCTGCGCCTCGGTGGGCATGGTGGGAGCCAATCCGGCAGCGGATACCTAACAGTGTAACCATCGGGGTCGTGGATTAAGAGCGTAGTGGATTTTTTATTGCGAAAGAGACGCCTTTTGGGCCCATTCTTTGTCCATTTTTTCTTTCCACTTTGGACGCTTTTTGCGTTTCTTGGCTTTTTCGATGGTTTCCGGAATCAGCCGAAGCAATGTTTGTTTGTCGACCGGTTTGTCGAGAAATTCGTCCGGTTTGAAATAGTCATAGTCCGGCCACTGCTTGTAGTCGATGCCCAATTCATCCACCATGCCGGAAATGCCGATGATGGGGATATCCTTCAGGTCATCATCCATCCGCAACTGTTTGCAGAGTTCAAAACCGGAGAAAAGGGTCTCCATCATCACGTCCAGCAAAATAATATCGGGAGTCTCTTTGCGGATCAATTCCAATCCTTTCACGCCATCATCGGAAGTCTCCACCTCAAAGCCGTTTCTTTTAAGAAACGTCTCCATGGTAAAGAGATAATCGGTGTTATCATCGACCACGACAATCTTAAGGCTTTTTTCCATAATGTTATCCTCCTTACGGCTTCCTGACGGTTGATGACGATCCGATTGCAAGCATAATCCGGTTGTTCCATATCTGTCTACTATGGTATGGATTATTTGCACCTTTTCGTCAAGCTAAAAATCGTATGCGTTCAGGGTTCAAAGGTTCAGGGGTTCAAGCCTGCCCTGGCGCGACGTGATGTGGCTATGAAATTGCTTTCACATTCTACGGACTTGGCTTTCCATCACTACATCTTGACATGCCAGGTCTGGGCCAGGGGTTCCACTCTCATCCCTGGACTGTTTTTGGGATGCGTATTTACAAGAAAAGCGTCAGCTTCGTCAGGCCTAATCCAAAATTTGGAGCCAAATTGGCAATTATAGATATCGTTTATTGGTTAATTAGTTGATTTGTTAAGTGGTTGTAAATACGGATTTATCCCGTATTTGCAAAATAATTGGACATTTCATGTTTTAACAATCATAACATCCTGAAATTATGACTATAATTTACCTAATCAACCAGTAAACCAGTAAACTATTCAACTATTCAACGAAGACTTCGGAACTTTAATGCCTTCTTTGTCCTTAACCCTGAACGTTGAACCCTAAACCTGTGAACGGTTACTAATTTTCCATAAAATATCTTTTTTATTGTTTTATGACCTTCTCAGCGTTCTCTGCGAGCTCCGCGGTGAACTCTTACCTAAAATTTAATTATAACATTGAACCTGGTCTTATGAGCCGGAAGCAGGGCCCGGATTCTCTACTGTTTTATTTTAAAAATAATTTTAAACGTTGTCCCTGTTCCCGGTTCCGAACTAACTTCGATGCGGCCGCCGTGCTTGTTCACGACTTTCTCAACCACCGCCAGGCCAAGTCCGGTCCCCCCGCTTCCTTTGGTCGAGAAAAATTCTTCCAGCATGTTTCGCCGGGTGGCCTCGTCCATTCCCGTGCCGTTATCTGCTATTTCGAACATGAAGTGATCGCTATCGAAATGGTCTGTGCTCACATTTACAAGATGCTGTTTTTTTTCTTTATCGTGATGGCAGGCTTCTAAGGCGTTCCAGATTAAATTATGCAGCATTCTGCGGATGCCGGCCGCGTCCAGTCGCACATCCGGCAGGGCGGCATTGATCTGCTCGTCGAGCTGAATATTCATGGCGGCGGCCTTTTCCCGGAATAATTGCACCGCATCCTGCACCAGCCGGCACGGCGAGACCATTTCATATTTCAGTGGACGATTTTTAGAAGAATATAAGATGTTTTGGACAACATCCGTGATATCGAAAATATTCTTATTGACGATGCTCCAGCCCTTTCTGGCAAGCTGGATATCACCCTCATTAAATGCTTCATCCACGACATAGGCACCCCCCTGCAGCCCTTCCAGAATGTTTTTGATGCCATGGGATAACAGTGCGATCGACTGGCCTAAAGTCGTCAGCTCTTTTTGACTTTTTTTTATCTGGGTGATGTTGGTGCCCATTTCGATAATGGCCTCAACTTCGCCATTAGCATCCATGATGGGGGATGATTGAATCAGCATCTGGCAAATTTTACCATCGGGTAATTGAACAGTCTTCTCATCGACATGAATGCGCTTATCCTGTAGCGTTTTTTCAACAGGGCAAGCACGACATATATCGGGTGAACCCTTGTAAACGGTATGGCATAGTTTTCCGGTGCCGTCACCAAAATCATTTTTGAAACTCCGATTAACAAAAAGAAGGCGGTGTTCGAGATCCTGGATAGAAATATAGCAGGGGAGCAGATCGATAATATGATCGGTGTGAGATCCGGCAACATTGGGCAGGCCGCCGGATTCGCTTTTTGGAGGTTGTTGTTGATCTGCCATGATCTGATAGATATCGTTGCTTGGGTGATCAGTTGATTGGTTAAGTGGTTATAAATTATGAGGCCTGGATTCAGATATACATGCCTAAAAAGTTAATCCACAGATTTCGCAGATTACACGGATTACTCTAATTTCTTTAAGATAGTATTCGGTTTCTTGTCGGTTTGAGGCGAAGCTTTGCTAAAAAAAAATCCCCCAAAATTCCTGATCCACTGTACCGAAAAGGTGTTTATAAATCAATATAAGTCTTGTATTTCAACAAAGTCTATTGTACAAATATCGTTAATTGGTTGATTGGTTAAGTGGTTGTAAATATGGATTTATGCCATATTTGCAAAATAATTGGACCCTTCATGTTTCAAAAGAAAGGACAATTAGGACACAGATGAACACGGATTTAAAAGAAAATTTGTTTCGCCTTCGGCGAGAAAGGCCAAATAGCAAGTAGGCACCTTTGTATATCTGGCAGGGATTTGTATGGCTATAATTTACGGTTCAGATTTGACGTGAACCCTGAACCTCTGAACCTTGAACCCCTGAACGGTTACAATTTACCCAATCAACCATTCAACTTCGCTGCAAGTCCGCCTTCAGTTTGGCGGATAAACTATTTAACGAGGACTTCTGGTATCTAATGCCTTCTTGGTCCTTAACCCTGAACGTTGAACCCCCTGGCCCAGACCTGACTTTACGTTGCTAAATTATTCAGATTCATATTTGGGAACCTGACGCGGGCCGTAATATGATCTTATAAGTCGCACTCTCCGAGGCGTAGGCTGGAAGCGTAAGCTACGAGCCGGAGGCCAGGGCAGGCTGAACCTGTGAACGGTTACAAAAGGAAGGTGATATATGAACGTCAAGGAATTGGTGGATCGTTTTAATTTACATGTCGCAGCAGGTCAAAACAAACTTGATCGTCAAATTCAAAGCGGGTACAGTGGCGACCTCTTAAGCGATGTCATGGCCAATGCTCCTGACGGTTGCATCTGGCTGACAGTGCAGACGCACCAAAACATTGTACCCGTGGCCGTGTTGCACGAAATGGCTGCGGTAATTCTTACCGGAGGCCAGGAGCCCGATCAAGAAACTACCGAAAAGGCCAACAAAGAGGGAATACCGATTCTAATGTGGCCGAAATCTGCCTTTGATCTTGCCGGACAAGTCTGTAGCGCCGGAGTGATCAACCCTGGTGACTGAAGTCTGCAGAACACCCAATCATTGTCTTTTTATCTGACGAGAATATTCAAGCGTTTTATCTGATTCCAGGGGTGCACCTGATTCCAATTTTCTTATTTTTTCTTTGACCGTTTCCATTTCTATTTCAATGGTGTCCCTGGCAGCACGATGTTCTGCAATTTTCTTTTGTTCAATAGTGTGCCGAATTTCCAGCGTCTTCAACCGATCCTGAAATTGTCTGATGGACTCCTGGCGCAGCTGCCTGTTTAGACGTTCCATCAAATGAGAGTGTTTGCCCTCCGGATCCGTTAAAAAATACCAGGTCTTTGTTTTGTAACTGTACCACGCTTCCCCGGAGACATGTTTTCCCTTTAATCTAACGCCGGCGTCCCAAATTTTGAACTCTCCTTCCTGCCTGGGGACGCCGTGGATGCGGGCCTGTCTGCGCCGCCCATCCTCACATTG
>PVMK01126680.1_pt1 | contig 21009 bp, 18 predicted proteins | sample 1853481 | NCBI WGS metagenome assembly PVMK01 (sample SAMN08533507, study PRJNA380276) | Marine sediment metagenome, whole genome shotgun sequencing project.
TCCTCCGGCGTCAGGCGGAACAGGGTCGCGGCCATGTTCATGGCCAGCAGCAACGAGGTGAGCGGGGAAGAGCCCGGATTGCAGTCCGTCGCTACCGCCATCGCGACGCCATGGCGCCGCAGGAGATCGATCGGCGGAACTTGCGTGTCGCGCAGGAAATAGAACGCGCCGGGCAGCAGCACCGCCACCGTCCCCGTCGCCGCCATTGCCGCGACGCCGGCCTCGTCGAGATACTCCAAATGGTCCGCCGACAGGCCGCCGAACTCGGCTGCCAAGGCCGCGCCGCCTTGGTTGGAGAGCTGCTCGGCATGGAGTTTCACCGGCAGGCCGAGGGCGCGGGCGGCCTCGAACAAGCGTCGGATCTGGCCCGGCGTGAAGGCAATCGTCTCGCAGAAGCCGTCGACGGCATCGGCCAGGCCTTCGCCGTGCACCGCCGGGAGTTGGGACAGGCAGACCTCGTCGATGTAGCCCTCCTTGTCGTCGCCCGCTTCCGGCGGCAGCGCGTGGGCGCCCAGGAACGAGGTCACCACCGTCACCCGGGCTTCGCGCGCCAGGCGCCGGGCGGCGCGCAGCATCTTTACCTCGCTCTCGGCGTCGAGGCCGTAGCCCGACTTGATCTCCACGGTGGTGACGCCCTCCGCCATGAGCGCGTCGAGACGCGCCCGCGATTGCGCCACCAGCGCGTCTTCGCTGGCCGCCCGCGTCGCCCGGACCGTGGAAACGATGCCGCCGCCGGCGCGCGCGATCTCCGCATAGCTCGCGCCCTCCAGGCGCTGCTCGAACTCTCCGGCCCGGTCGCCGGCGTAAACCAGATGGGTGTGGCAGTCGATCAGGCCGGGGGTCACCCAGCGGCCGTCGAGGTCGATGGTTTCCGCCGGATCGAGATCGGGTGCCTCGGCGAGCGGCCCGACCCAGGCAATGCGGCCGTCCCTGGCGGCGAGCGCCCCGGGCTCCAGCGCGCCGTAGGCGCCGAGGCCCTCGCGCAGGCTCGCCACCCGGCCATTGGTCCAAAGCCGATCAACCCGCATGGAACTCCCCTCCTCCAGTCGCCCTTGAGCGGTTCAAGCGCCTCAGGAGTCAAATGATGGCATGGCGGACCTTGGCCGAGACCAATTCGCTGACGATCACCGCGGCGAAGATGGCGATGAGAATGAGCGTCACCTGAGGCCAGGCTAGGACATTGAGTGACGCCTGCAGCTGCAGGCCGATGCCGCCGGCCCCGACCAGGCCGAGCACGGTAGATTCCCGGATGTTGATGTCCCACCGGAACACCGTGATCCCGGCGAAGGCCGGCAGCACCTGAGGCACGATGCCATAGGCCAGCACCTGTGGGCGGGCGGCGCCTGTCGCGATCACCGCTTCGACCTGGCTTTCGTCGATCTCCTCGATCGCCTCATAGAGCAGCTTGGCGATGAAGCCGATCGAGCGCAGCCCAATGGCGATGACCCCGGCGAAGATCCCTGGGCCGACGATCGAAACCAGCAGCAGCGCCCAGATCAGCGAATTGATCGAGCGCGAGGAGACGATGATCAGCAGCGCGATGGGGCGCACGAAGGTGGTGCTCGGCGTGGTGTTGCGCGCCGCCAGGAAGGCCACGGGAACGGCCAGCACGATGGCTAAGGCGGTGCCTAGGGTGGCGATGTTGATGGTGTCCCACAGCGGCCGCCAGATCACTTCGATATAGCTCCACTTGGGCGGCATCATGCGCGAGAAAATGTCGCCGGCGACGCGTGGCGAATCCCAGACGAAGGCCCATATGGTGGTCTCTGAGATGAGCTGCCAGCAGTAGCCGAAGAGCGCCGTTCCGGCGAGCCAGCCGAACCAGATCGCAAACTGGCGGCCGCGCGCGCGGCGCTGCCAGGTCCTCGCCTTGCCCTCCCCGCCCACCGGCATTATTTGAACCTCGCGCGGATCAGGCCAGAGCCAGCTCCTCCTGGCCCAGCAGGACGCGCCCGCTGCTCGGCTCGACCAGCCGGTTGATGCAGCGAATGAGCGTCGACTTGCCGGCGCCCGAGGGGCCGATCAAGGCCATGACCTGGCCGGCCGGGACTTCGAGGTCGACGCCCCTGAGCGCCTCGTCGCCAGTGGGATAGCGCTTGACCAGCTTTTCCAGACGCAGCATCGCCCCCGCCCTCAGCCGCCGAGATGAGATCGTTCAGCCGCGGCCCCGCCAGGGGGCCGCGGCCTTTGCCTCGGGTCTCACCTGCAGTCGTAGGAAACGTCGTTGGCCGCGTCGATCGTGCGGATCACGTCCCAGTGCTCCTTGTAGGTGATCGGGATGAACTGGCCCTCGCCGTTCTTCTCAAACTCCTCCTTGAGGGAGGTTCCTTCCCATTCGAAGTTCTCGAAAGATTCGCGGATCTTTTGCTGCAACTCCGGCGTCAGGTTGTGGGCGTGGCCGTAGCCGGTCGTCGGAAAGGTTTGCGATTTGTAAAGCACCTTGAGGTCCTCGGCCTTGACCACATCGCGCTTGATCATGCGGATCTTGACGCTGTTGGCGATCGAGGCGGCGTCATAGTCCCTGTTGGCGACGCCGAGGATCGAGTTGTCGTGCTTGCCGGAAAAGGTCGGCGTGAAGTCGCGATCGGCGATCATGTCGAACTCGCTCTTCAAGAGGGCCGAGGGCGCCTTGAAGCCGGAGTTCGAGGTCGGCGAGGTGAAGGCCAGGGTCCGGCCCTTGATGCCCTCGACGCTGTCGATGCCGCTGTCCGGGTGGGTGATGATCTCCATCTCGTAGCCGAAGCTGCCGTCCAGGCTGGCCATGATGGTGAAGGGCACGAAGCCGGCACAGTTGACGGCCAAGGGATTGGAGCCGGTGTTGAAGCCGGCGACGTGCAGCCGACCGGAGCGCATGGCCTCGATCTGGGCCGCGTTGGACTGGACCGGGAAGAACTGCACCTTCTTGCCGGTGACCTGCTCCATGTTGGTCAAGAAATCAGCCCAGGCCTCGCGGTAGACTGCCGGATCCTCGACCGGCGTGTAGGCGAAGATGATCGTATCGGGATCGACCGAGTTTGCCGAATCTGTCGGCGTGTCGGCGGTCAGATCGCCGTCACGATCGCAATACTGCTCGTCGAGGGCGCCGCGCGGGCAGTCCTCGACGGCGATTGCTTGTTTTGGAACGCCGACGGCGAGCGCAAGAAATGCGACGGCCGCCATGGCGACGAGCAAATTTCTTTTCATGTTGATGCCTCCCATCGTCCGAATGTCTTTCTTGGTTCTGGACCGCAACGGTCTTTTGCCGGAACGGGCATTCAAGATTTAGATTCAATGCCCCCTGTTGCATTGCAGTATTTTGACCGTGGATAGCGTAACGGTTCGATGAAGTGGCGGCAACACGTCGAATCGGCTCTTGGCCGCCCCATCCTGGTGAGCAATCCGGGTTCGATCTGTATTGATCTGAACCGGTGCCGCGCGAAGCGCCCGCCCCGGCTGGAAATCGACGGCGCTCTTCCCGGCCGACCTTCGCTTTTGATGGCGGGGCCTGACGACGTATCTCAACCTAGTGGATAGAATCCACTAGCGGGAATGTTTTAGACGCAGCGCGAGTATCCGCAGGCCATGCAAAGGTCGCAGCCTTCCTGATGGATCAAGGAGGCGCCGCCGCATTTCGGACACTGGCGCATCGCCCGGTGGGCCGGCGAGAGTTCCGGCTCGCCGGCAACGGCGCGCCGGGGTTCCGCCTGATCCCGGTCCTCGTCGGAGGGAAGAAACCCAATGGCGATCATATGGCGCTCGATGACATCGCCGATGGCGGCCAGCAGGGAGGGCACATAGCGGCCGCCGAGCCAGGCGCCGCCGCGCGGGTCGAACACGGCCTTCAATTCCTCGACCACGAAGGAAACATCCCCGCCGCGCCGGAACACGGCGCTGATCATTCGCGTCAACGCCAGGGTCCAGGCGTAATGCTCCATGTTCTTGGAGTTGATGAAGATCTCGAACGGCCGCCGACGCCCGTCCTGCACCACGTCGTTCAGGGTGATGTAGATGGCGTGGTCGCTCTCCGGCCAGCGCAGTTTATAGGTCCGCCCCGGCAAGGCCTCCGGCCGGGCAAGCGGCTGGGTCATATAGACGATTCTGTCGTGCTCGACGCTGGCTTCCGCATCGCCGCGCAACGGTGACGGCAGCGCTTCCGGCACCTCCTCCTCGGCGGCGGCGGCCGGCGCGGCGGGCGTAACCATGGCCTGCGGCTCCAGCTCGGCCGTTTCCGGCGTCTCGCTTCGGGCTTCGAGCACGGCCCCGGTCACCGGGTTGGGGCGATAGGTGGTGCAGCCCTTGCAGCCAAGCTCGTAGGCCTGAAGGTATACGTCGCGGAAAGTCTCGAAGGAGATTTCCTCCGCCAGGTTGATGGTCTTGGAGACAGAGCTATCAACGAATTTTTGGACCGCGGCCTGCATGACCACGTGGGCCGAGGGCTCCAGCGTCTGGGCATCGACGAAGGCGGGTGTGAGATCGGCCGCCTCGCCCTTCAATCGCCGGAACAGACGATAGGCATAGTCGCTCACCTCCTCGAGCTCGCGGCTGCCGTCGGGCTGCAGAATGGCGCGCTGGGCGCTGAAGGCGAACACCGGCTCCAGCCCCGACGAGACGTTGTCTGCGAAGAGGGATATGGTGCCGGTCGGCGCAACGGAGGTGACCAAGGCATTTCGGATGCCGTGTTCGGCGATGGCGTCGCGCAGCTCGCCGTCGAGGCTCCGGATCGTCTCGCCTTCGAGATAGGACTCCCGGTCGAACAGGGGGAAGGCGCCCTTCTCGCGCGCCAGGTCCACAGAGGCGCGATAGGCTGCGCCTTGCAGCACGCGCATCCAGGTTTCGGTCAATTCCACCGCCTCGGCACTGCCATAGCGCACGCCGCACATGACCAGGGCGTCCGCAAGACCGGTAATCCCGAGGCCGATGCGACGCTTGGCGAGCGCCTCTTGTTTCTGTGCCGGCAGAGGAAAGCGCGAAATGTCGATCGCATTGTCCAGCATGCGCACGGCGACCGGCGTCAGGACCTCCAGCGCGTCCGTGTCCAGCCGGGCATCGGCCTCGAACGGCCGCTCGACCAGCTTTGCCAGGTTGATCGAACCCAATAGGCAGGCGCCATAGGGCGGCAACGGCTGCTCGCCGCACGGGTTGGTGGCGTGGATTTCCTCGCAGTAGCGGAGATTGTTCCGTGCATTGATCCGGTCGATGAAGATGACCCCGGGCTCGGCATAGGCATAGGTGGCCCGCATGATGCGGTCGAACAGCTCGCGGGCGGGGACCACGCGGAAGGTCGCGCCGCCGAACGAGAGTTCCCAGGGCGCGTCTTCCTTCACTGCCTGCATGAAGGCATCGGTTACGAGGACCGAGAGGTTGAACATGCGCAGGCGCTCGGGGGCTTCCTTGGCCGCGATGAAGTCCTCGATGTCCGGATGGTCGCAGCGCAAGGTCGCCATCATGGCGCCCCGGCGCGAGCCGGCGCTCATGATGGTGCGGCACATGGCGTCCCAAACGTGCATGAAGCTCAAAGGCCCGGAAGCATCCGCCCCGACTCCGTGCACCGTGGAACCCTTGGGCCTGAGCGTCGAAAAGTCATATCCGATGCCGCCGCCCTGCTGCAGGGTGAGCGCCGCCTCCTTGAGGTTCTCGAATATGCCGCCCATGTCGTCCGGAATGCTGCCCATGACGAAACAGTTGAACAGCGTCACGCGGCGGTCGGTCCCGGCGCCGGCGAGAATGCGTCCGGCCGGGATGAATTGGAAATCCGCAAGCGCCTCGGCGAAGCGGCCGGACCACAGCGCTTGGTCTTTTTCCGGTCGCGCCAAGGCCACGGCAACCCGTTGCCAGCTATCCTCGATGGTTTTGTCCACAGGGTCCCCGGCTTCCGTCTTGAAGCGGTATTTAGCGTCCCAGATACGCTGGGATATGGCGGAAGCCTGCGACATTTTCCAGAACCTAAGCCTCGTCCGCGGCGGCAGCCGGTGATCGAAGATACGCGTAAATAGCTTACCCGCAGCGAAAGATCCGGCACCGCCTCGTAAGAATACCGGCGGCAGACCCCGGGGTCAACAAATGTTCCATTTTCGTTCTTCCAGACGGAACCCGCACCGGCGCCCACGCCAGGACAAGGCCGGCCGCCTCCAGGGCACACTGATCACCCACAGGTTTATCCACAAGCCGTCAGGGTAATCCCCCCCGCAGGCGGAATCTGGCGCAATCTAGCGCAATCAGGCGTGATCGAGCCCACATAGGCGGACGCTGGCTTCTTCAATCGCAGACTGCAATCGTTCCATGAATTCGCGACGCGGCAAGCCTGACGGAATCGGCGGCAGAATTTCCACAACGATGTGCCCGGGACGTTTGAGAAAGGCGCGCCGCGGCCAAAAAAGGCCGGAGTTGAGCGCCACCGGAACCACCGGAACGGTAAGTTGGCTGTACAGCGCCGCGACCCCGGGAAGATAGCTACGGCGTTGCCCGGGCGCGGTGCGCGTTCCTTCTGGAAAGATCACGATGTGACGCCCGTCGGCCAACCGCGAACGCGCAGTCCTGATCATGTTCCGCAATGCCTTGGCGCCGGCGGCCCGGTCGACTGGGACCATGGCGGCCTTGATCAGGAGCCAGCCATAGATCGGGATTCGGGTCAGCTCCTGCTTGATCACGTAGGCGCCATCCGCGATGAAGGTAACGAATGCGAAGGTGTCCCAGGCCGATTGGTGCTTGGCCGCGATGATGCAGGGCGTGTCGGGAATATTCTCAAGCCCCCGAATCTCATGGCTGATGCCGCAGATGACACGCAAGGCGGTCAATAGGAAAGCAAACCAGGTATCCCCAACGAGGATCGTGAACCGCCGGGGCATGAGCAAGGCCGGCATCGACAGACCGAGAAACACCGCGCCGCTGAGGAACAACACCAGATTAAACAGCACTGCGCGCAAAACGATCATGGCGCGCGATCCAACAGTCGGCTCCGCGCCCAGGCCAGCAGATATTTGTTGTATTCCTTGGCCAACAAAACGGTGCTGCCGCGCCACTGCCACCAATCCGCCTGTCTGAAATTACGGCTGAAGACCGGGTGGGGCAGAATCTCGGTTCGTGGCATCGCGGCACGAAACTCCAACAGCGAGCGCGGCATATGATAGGTGGCGGTCACCAGGCGCAGCGACGAGAAGCCCTGCTTGCGCATCCAGGCCGCCGTCTCCAGGGCGTTGCCGTGCGTGTCACCGGCCTTGTATCCGAGCACGACACAACAGGCGAGCTCCGGCGGCGCGATTTGGTCGATCCGCAATAACTCCTCGACTTTCACGTCGCGGCCGACGCCAGTCACAAAAAGCTCCTGAGCTCGATCTTGCGCCAGAAGCTCGAAGCCCTGGCGCAGGCGTCCGGTGCCTCCCGTCAAAACGACGACGGCGTCCGTTCGCCGAGATGGGTCTTCCACCGTCGTGGGTAGACCGGCGGCGAACCACGCCAATCCCGCCGCCCAAAGCACCAAGACCAGGACCAGGATTGAGAGAAGCCGAACCAGGAGGCGCCTGGGGGACGTCGCAGCCATTTCCCTTTAGCCGGATCTATAACAAGGATGTCAGGGCATGCGCGCCAGGCTGCGCAGCACCGTAAGCCGGGCAGTCAGCATAGCCACCAGCGCCGTCGCCGGCGGCAACAACAGAAGCAACGACCAACTGCCGAGCGACAACGCGAGGTCGGGTAAAACTTCGTTCTCGGTCGCCCGGAGCCAGGCCCCGACCGATAGGATGGTTGCCGCGGCGAGGCCCAGCCCGACTAGACCGCCAGCCATCCCCAGCCTGAGCGCGTGGATCTGGAATTGCTGGGCAATGTACGCGTCATGGGCGCCGATGACGTGCAAAAGGCTAATCACCTGTTGATGGATCGCCAGCCCGGTTCGCGTCAGGAAAATCACGGCTGTCACGGCCGAGAGGAGGATGAGCAGCACAACCACCAGGGCGCCAATCTTGATCGATTGGCCGAGCGCCAAGAGGTCGCCGAGCCAGCGCTGATGGTCGTCCACCAGTACGCCGGGCGCCACGCCTCGTAGCTCGACCGTTAACGCCGACAGATCAGGTGCGGCGCCGGGCGCGAGCTCGACCGCGATCAAAGCCGGCACCGGTAGATCTTGAGGGATCCCGGCTTCGCCCAGCCAGGGTTCCAGTAAGGCCGAAACCTCTGCAGGCCCGAGGTGTTGAGCGTGAGCGACACCCGGCCACTCCCTCAACAACTGAACAAGCCGGTCGACGCGTGCGGTATAGACGGCGCCGGCGTCCTCCGCAGTCGGCGGCGGAACCTGAATGGTCAATCCATCGGCCAGATCCTTCTGCCAACGCTCGGTGACTTGATGGACCAACAAGGCCGCCGCGACAGCGAGAGACGCCAGATAGACCATGACCGCTACGATCCAAGGCAGAAACGGCCCTGAGGCGTCACGATCCAGCGGAACCTCTTTGCTTGAAAGTCTCATTCAGGCGGCGGTCCCGGCAGCCGAGGAAGAGGTCACGTAGGCCGCTCTTTCTAGCGTTATCAATCCGTCCTTCAGGCGCAGTACCGGATGGCTGAACCGCGCCACCAGGGACTCGTTGTGCGTGGCAATTAGCACGGTCGTCCCGAGCTTGTTCAATTCTTCGAACAGGTAGAGCAGACGTACGGCCAAGCGGTCGTCGACATTGCCGGTGGGCTCGTCGGCAAGCAGCAGACTGGGGCGCGCGATAACCGCCCGCGCGATGGCCACACGCTGCTGCTGGCCTCCTGAAAGCGTAGGCGGAAAGGCATTCAACTGGTCGGCCAGCCCGACCCAGGACAACAGCTCCGTCACATGCTCGTGAATCTTCTGTCCCTTCTGGCCGGTGACACGCAGCGGCAAGGCCACGTTCTCAACGACGGTCAAGTGGGCGAGCAGCCGGAAATCCTGGAACACCACACCGATTCGCCGGCGCACCAGGGCCTTCTCGTCGCGGCTCAGTCCCGCAACGTCACGGCCGAACAGGCTGAACCGGCCGCTGCTCGGCTGGAGGCCCAGGAACAGAAGGCGGAGCAAGGAGGATTTGCCCGCTCCGCTCGCGCCCGCGACGAAATGAAAGGAGCCGGGATCGAGAGTAAACGACACCTGGCTCAATATTTCCGGACCCGCGTCGTAGCTCAGCGATACCTCCTCGAAGCGGACCACGGCGCAAAGAACCCCTTGATTGTACGGTGGTGAGCATCGCACAGCGACTTCAGAGTCGTAAAGCATCTCGCCGCATGGCGACCACCGAGAAAGCAAGGGGCCATCTTGCGCTATCTGCCTGGCCCACCTATAAGAAACCAACCAGACCGCCATAGGATCGTCACCGTCATGAAACTGGTCTGTCCGTCATGTGAGAGCAGTTTCCTTGTTGATGATACTGCAGTCGGGCCCTCGGGCCGTAACGTCCGCTGTGGGCGCTGTGGAAACTCTTGGCTGGCCATGCCGGTCGAGGCTATCCCGGACGCCCCCCCATCCACGTCACAGAATCCACTCGACGACATCGAGGATCAATCCGCCGACATCCTGGATCAGTCCGACGCCCGCCTGTCCAAACTAGCCGAGTTCGATAAAACCCGCCGTCGCTCTCGTGCGGCGCCGGGCAAAACCAGCTCCGAGCCGAATCGGCGCGCATCGCTTGGTGGATGGCTGCTCTTCTCGCTCGTCGCCGTGGCTCTTATGGCTGGTGTCGTGTTGGGCCGGCAGCAAATCATGGACTGGGCGCCGGAATCCACGGCGCTTTTTGCCTCGGTCGGCCTAGCCGAGGAACCGCCGTTGCCCACTCTGCCGCGGATCCAACTTCGATTGCGGGAGGTAACCTCCGATCGGCGGCAGGTGGATGGCACACCGGAGCTGGTGATAGAAGGAGAGATTTTCAATCCGACCGATCAGCCTCAGGACGTGCCGCCGCTGGTGGCCACGCTGATGGATCCGACGGGAATCGAGCTCAAGCGGTGGGTATTTGCGGCCGAGACCGCAGTTTTGCCGCCTGGTGGTCGGGTCGCTTTCCAGACTTCGACCCAGAATCCGCCTGGCCAAGGCAATCTCAACCTCAATTTCATGCCCCAGCGGCAATAGCGCCAAGTGTTGCGCCGCAAGCGTACACTGTCGCTCGGTGACCCGCGGTTAGCCTCGGTTCCGCAAGATCTACTAGATCTTAGAACCTCCGCAGCAGACGATCGATATACTGCAGCTCGTCGATCGACCGGTTACGGTCGCCGCGCCGGGTGCGCAGTTCGCGAAGGATCTCGCGGGCGCGCTGGATGTCCATCTGGTCGGGAATCTGGACGCCTTCTTTGGCTTCCCGGTTACCGCTTCCCCAGCGCCGGCCGAGGGGATCGCGACCCTGGCCCGGCTGGACGCCGGTCTGGCCCGAACCGCGCTGGGCCGTGTTGCTCATCTGCTCGATGATCTGCTCGGCCATCCCCTGCATGCCCTGCTGCAGCTGGTCCACGGCACGCGTTTGCGGATCGACCGCCTGGCTTGGCTGCCCCTGCTCGAGGGCGTCGCGGGCATCGCGCATGGCCTGTTCGGCACGGCCCAAGGGACGCGGCATGCCGTTCAACATGTCGGCCAACTCGCGCATCATGCGGCCCAGTTCCCGGCGTAGGTTCTCTTGCTGGCCGGCATCCGACAGATTTTCCTGCAGCTGGCGCGACAGCTCTTCGCCCGACTGCGGCTCACCCTGTTGCGAACGCTGATAGCTGCGATCCAACAGCTCTTGCTGGCGCCGCATCATGCTGTCCAACTGCTCCATCATTTGCCAGGCGCCGAATTCGTTGTCCGCGAACTGCTGGTTCATCAGGCCGGCCTGCATGTTTTCGAGCATCTCGCGCAGCTGCGAGAGAAGCTCTCGCGCCGCGTCACGAGCGCCGCTCTGCGCCAAATCACGCGCCCGTTCGATCATGTCGCGCAGTTCGTCGCCGCCCAGAATTTGTGCGTCCGGCGGCATGGGCTGCATTTCCGCGCCCTGGGCGAGCTGTTCCATCAGCTGCTTGGCCAACGCCTCGAGATAGCGGTCCATGGCCTGTTGCAGCTGCTCCATCAAACGCGCGATCTCTTCATCGGAGGCGTTGCCTTCCAGCGCCCGCATGAGGGCTTCCTGGATCTCGCGCAAATCGCGCTCGGCAACGGCAAACTCGCCCTCTTCGATGTGCAGCGCCGTATCCCAGAGAAGCCTTTGAACCTGGCTGACGGCGTCCTTGGTGGGATCGTAGATCAGGCGCCGCTCGGCGAGCCGGATCGCAAGAGCCACGGTCAGGTCGTGGTAGAAATGCTGTGGCCGGCTGTAGAGGTCCGCCAGCTTGCGGATAACCGGCAAGCGGGCATCGGGATCGAGGCTGAGCTGTTTGCGCAGCTCGACAAAGGCCCGCGCGACCGGATGATTGAAGATGCGCTCGGGCAGGACGAGGCGCACCGGATAGCTGACGTCGCGCTGACCGTTGGCGTCTTCCGCCGCCAAACGAAGATCCACGTGGAGCCCCGCCCAGGGATGCGCCGTCAAATCGTGAAAGCTCGAATGGGCCACCTCCCGGCGGTCGCCACCCGGCAGAAGCAGGTCGATTTCAAAGCCGTCCTGGTCCACCTGATCGATGCGTTCAATGATCGCGCTAATCGATACCACGCCGTAATCGTCGCTCGCCTCGTAATCCAGGCGCAGAACACCGCGCCTCGTACGGGCGGGCGCCGAGGTCAATTCGACATCCGGCGGCGCGTCGGGCACCAGTTCGATCGGCCAGGCCGACAGTTCCTCGCCGTCCTGTAACACGGCAACCCGGTCTCCGGCCGTCAGCTCCGTCGATATGCGGTAGGCCCCTACACCAATCGGCTCGAAGCTCTGTTGGTCCTGACCAATCTGAAGCAGCGGCACATCGCCGCCGCCGCTGACCTGCGCCAGCAGCGTGCTGCCTGCCGGGACCGTGACCGCCGCCGGGACCGCGACCGCCGCATCCGCCGCATCCGCCGGCGGAGCCGCTGTCCGCTCGAGATAGAGCGGCGGCAGGGCCGTATAAGCCGGCGGATTGATCCAAAGATCGAGGCTGGCCGGCACCTGGACCGCGACCTTGCCGAACTGCGGTGATAGGGCCGCGGTCAAGCGCTTCGGCCAGTCGTCGTAACCGATGGTCAGGCCGACCACGAGGCTAAGGGCAACGAGCGCCCGCAGGGCCAGGGGATCGGCCGCCGCCAGTCCGGGGCGCGGCAACCTCACGCGCAGCTGCTTGAGTTGATCCTTCAAGCGTGCCTGATGGGCCTGCCAAAGGGCCTTGGCCTCCGGGTCGTCGGCTGGCGTGACCAACCTTTCTTCCAGCGAACTCAGCGGCCGGTGGTCGAGCCCGCTGTCACGTTCCAACCGATGGCGCGCATCGGTACGCCGCGGCATCGCCAATCGCCGGACCAGCAGGGCTGAAGCGGCACCCAGCGCCGCGACGAAGCCGGCAAGGATGAGGAAATGCATCCAGCCGGGCAAGGCCGGCAAGATATCCAGCAGGACCACCGCGGCGAACAGGCCGGCGGTCGTCATCAGAGGCCACAGGGCGAGCCACAAGCGTTCCCACAGTATGGCGGCACGCGCCAGCCCGACACGCGATGCCAGGCGCCGCCGGAAAATGTTGTCGGGGCTCCTGGTGAAGTCTCTCTTCTGTCTGCGCTCGTTCGTCGGTCTTCTCCTGGTCAGGCTGCGCCCTGGGATGTGCCATGGGATGCGCCGCCAGCCGGTTCGAGCCAGCCCGGCAGCCGGTCGCGGGCCAACATTTCCGCATAGTCCGCGCGCGCGCGGACTATGGCAAAATCCTTGCCGCGCACCAGCACCTCCGGGGCTAGCCGACGCTTATTATACTCCGAAGCCATACATGCCGAATATGCACCTGTGCAACAAATCGCGAGCAGGTCCCCGGCGGCCATCGGCGGCAGCGGACGTTGACGCGCGAATGTATCGCCGGTTTCGCAAACAGGTCCAACGATATCAAAGGTTTGCGTCTCGGCTCCCAGAGGCTCCGAAACGGGAACGATGTCGTGCCAGGCCTCGTAAAGGGTCGGGCGAATCAGGTCGTTCATGGCCGAATCGAGGATCAGGAATCGCCTCTGGGCCCCCTCTTTCACATAGATCACCCGGGTGACCAGGACTCCGGCATTGCCGACCAGGTGGCGACCGGGCTCGAAGACCAGCCGGGCGTCCAGGGAGCCGGCAACTTCCTTGACCATCGTCGCATAGTCGGCGATGGCCGGCGGCGCCTCGTCGCGGTAGGAAATTCCCAGACCGCCGCCGAAATCCAGATGATGCAAGGCATGACCCGCCTCGCGAAGCTCCCCATAGAGCGTCGCCATACGCTCGAAAGCCGCGCGAAACGGCGCCAGGCCGGTCAACTGCGAGCCGATGTGGACCGCCAAGCCCTGCAGCGTTATGCCGGGCATCTCGGCCGCGAGCCCGGCGACCTCCCGGACCCGCGCCAGGTCGATGCCGAACTTGTTCTCCGACCTGCCGGTGGCGATCTTCTCGTGCGTCCGCGCATCCACATCGGGATTAATTCTGAGCGCGGTGGGAGCCCGGGTGCCGCGCGCCGCCGCAACCCGGTTGAGCGCCTCGAGCTCGGGCAGCGACTCCACGTTGAACTGCAGGATGCCCGCCTCGAGCCCCGCCGCCATCTCCTCCTCGGTCTTGCCGACACCGGCGAAAACGATGCGCTCCGCAGGCACGCCGGCGGCCAATGCGACCCGCAACTCGCCCTCGGAAACCACGTCCGCGCCGGCGCCCAGCCGGGCCAGCGTGCGGACCACCGCCAGATTGGCGTTGGCCTTGAGGGCATAGCAGACCAACGCTGGATGGTCGCCAAAGGCGCCGGCAAAAGCCTCGTAGGCGGACGAAACGGCGCCGGAAGAATAACAATAGAAAGGCGTTCCCACCGCCTCGGCGATGCGGGCGAGCGATACCTCCTCCCCATGGAGCACGCCGCCCCTGTAGACAAACGGCGCCGTCACGGGCCGGCCGCGCCTTCCCCGCCGGATTCGGGGCCGGATTCGGGGCCGGTCTCGGGGTCCTCCTCGTCCTCGGGGACTGCCGGGACTGCCGAGGTTTCGCCCTCTTGCGGCACGACGCTTTCCGGCGCCGGATAGATCCCCAGGCCGGTATAGGCGTCTTCCTCGCCTTCGGGCGCACGCAACTCCCCTTTCCGGCCGCAGGCGCCCAGGGCGAGCGCCAGGATCAACAGGAGAGCGGCTGAAATCCTGCCAATCCGGCTGATCATAGGTAGCGTTCCCGTGCCGTGGCGACGGCCTTGCGGACTAGGTCCGGCGCCGTCCCGCCGAAGCTGGTGCGACTTTCAACCGCGCGCTCGACCGCCAAAACCTCATAGACGCCCTCGGAAATGCGGGACTCGACCGCCTGCATCTCTGCGAGGGTCAGGTCTTGCAAACCCCGGTCCGTTTCGGCGGCTTGCTTGACCAGGATCCCGGTCACATGGTGGGCCTCGCGAAACGGCAGTCCCGCGCTCCGCACCAGCCAGTCCGCGAGGTCGGTGGCCGTCAGGTATCCGGTCTCGGCCGCCTGGCGCAACGCCTCGCTATCCGGCCGCAGGTCGCGAACCATGCCGGCGGCGACCTGGAGACAGAGCAGCAGCGTGTCGGCGGTGTCGAACACCGGTTCCTTGTCCTCCTGCATGTCCTTGCCATAGGCGAGCGGCAGGCCCTTCATGACCAACATCAGCCCGTTGAAGGCCGCGATCACCCGGCCGCTCTTGCCGCGCAGCAGTTCGGCCCCGTCGGGGTTGCGTTTCTGCGGCATGATCGAGCTGCCGGTGGTAAAGGCGTCCGACAAGGTGACGAATCCGAAGCCATGGGAGCACCACAGCACGATCTCCTCGGCCAGGCGCGAAAGGTGCATGGCAAGGATCGCGCCGGCGGCGAGGAACTCCAACGCGAAATCCCGGTCCGAGACCGCGTCGATCGAGTTGCTGGCCGGCCGGTCGAAGCCGAGCGCCTCGGCGGTCTGGCTCCGGTCTATGGGAAACGAAGTGCCGGCGAGGGCCGCCGCGCCTAGGGGGCATTCGTTGAGCCGCCGCCGCGCGTCCTGCAAACGGCCACGGTCGCGCCCCAGCATCTCAACATAGGCCAGCATATGGTGCCCGAAGGTCACCGGCTGGGCCGGCTGCAGGTGGGTGTAGCCCGGCATCACAGTCGCGGCGTGGGCCTCGGCCTGGCCGATCAGCGCCGCCTGTAGCTCCCGGAGCCCGGCCTGCAGGGCGTCGATCTCCTCGCGTAGCCAGAGGCGGAAGTCGGTCGCCACCTGGTCGTTGCGCGAGCGCGCGGTGTGGAGACGCCCGGCCGCCTCGCCGATCAGCTCCTTGAGCCGCGCCTCGACGTTCATGTGGATATCTTCCAGCGCCCTCTTGAAGGTGAACTCGCCCGTCTCGATTTCTCGCAAAATCGTGTCTAGACCCTGAAGGATCGCCTCGCCATCTTCTGAGCTGATGATGGACTGGCGTACCAGCATCTGGCAGTGCGCCTTGGACGCGGCGATGTCCTGGGCATAGAGCCGCTGGTCAAAGTCTATGGAGGCGTTGATTCGTTCCATAGATTCGGCGGGACCACCCTCGAAGCGGCCGCCCCACATGACGTTGGCGTCGCTTTCCTTGCCGCTAGCCGGCTCGGCCGCGGGGCCGGAATCCTTGCTTTGTGACGAGCTCATAGGCTGATATGGACCACGGGCGATGAGGAAGTTCAAGAAGATTGCGGCCACGGTGCGCGCCACGGCAATCCCGGGCGAATCCCTCGCCCAAGCCCCGACTCGACGCCGGTTGCTCGCCGGTTCGTCAGCGGCCGTCCTCGCCTCTCTGGCCCGGCCCGCCGGGCGCGCCCGCGCCGATCAGCCCACAGGCGGCGGTATCTTAGCCGAGAATTTCACCTGGCTGACGGCCCCGAATCCGGCCCCGGTGACGCCGATCACAAGGGCCGACGGCCAGGAAACGACGCTGGCGGCGTTCCAGGGGCGGGTCGTGCTGCTCAACTTCTGGGCCACCTGGTGCGCGCCCTGTATCCGGGAAATGCCGTCGCTCGACCGCCTGCAGGCCAAGCTGAAAGGCGAAGGCCTGGTCGTGGTGGCGGTTTCGGAAGATTTCGCCGGCCTGGACCTGGTTGGGCCGTTTTTCGAGCGCCTGAAGCTCGAGAACTTGGCGATCTTTCTCGACAGCGACGGCGCCTTGAGCAAGGCATTCGGCATAACCGGGCTGCCGACAACCCTGCTAATCGACCGCGAAGGTCGCGTGGTCGGTGGCCTGGAAGGCCCGACGGAGTGGGATTCCGGCGAGGCCGTCGCCCTGATCCGCCACTACCTGCAGCACCCCGAGGAGGCGTGAGACCTCGGGGCTCTGCCCCCCCGCGTGTATCCTCGAGAGCGGGTTCGGAAGGCGCAATAGCCCGGCGATTGAGTCGGCTCCAGGCGCGGCGGCCTGTAGCCGGGAGCGTCAGCCCGCGGCGCGGTGGCCCCGCCTCATGATCCGCCGCAACGCCGGCGATTCCTTCTCGTCGGCGCCCTCGGCGTCCGATTCCGCCTTGGCCGAATTTGCGGCTGCTAGGTCTGCAGGTGGGCCCGTGGTTATATCAGTCTCGGGTCCGGCGCCATTCGGTTTGATCAGCGGGTCGGTCTCGGCAAGAAACTCGCTGAGGATGTTGATCGAGGCGTCGGCCGGCTGACCGTCGAGAGCCGACAAAACTTCTTTCAGCAACTTGCGAAGCTGGTCGTTCTCGGCCGACAACTGCTGCATTTCGGTCGAGATTTTCTCTCTTTCGGCCGCGAGTTTCTCTTGCTCGGCCGCGAGTTGTGTTTTCTCGGCCGAAAGCTGGTCGATTTCACCCTGCTTACTTTCGAGACTGGCCTTGATCGAGGCAAGCCGTGTCTTGAGCTCACCGGACTCGGGGGTTTTCTGCGATCCCTGCTCGTTCAGGCGTTGCTTGAGCTCCTCGACCTGCTCTCTCAATCCATCGATGCTGCCCATGAGGTTCTCTCGCGATGTTCCGGTGTGGAGAATAATATTTTGCTCCGCCTTCAATTAAATTCCGGTAAATCCTGGGACGTTTCCGCGCATGAAGGCGCAAATCATCTTCGAAAACCAAGAGAAAGCCACGCTTCTAGTTTGGCGCGAAACCGCCATCTGAAATCCAACAAGCTTGCAATGATGATTCAGCTCAAATCCGGCCATAACCCTGGGTATAAATATGGGATCTATATGATTTTTATTAACAAAACAGCGTTACGATTTCATTCAGCATTAACGGTGTCGCAGTCCAGGTGCACAAGGTCTGGGGCAGCTGCTCGAGCAATGTGAAAGACGCGCCAGTGCCATGAGCGACGGACCCGTAGCAATTCCCCTTGGCATCCAAGAGGAACTGGCCCAGCGAGGCTTGAAGGGCAAGATGTCGCTCATCGTCGAAGGCATGCCCGTAGGGGCGAGCCTTTCGGCCGGCACCAACAAATGGGACAATACCTGGTCCCTGGCCGTCGCAGAGGTCAACGACCTTCACTTCATCCCTTCGCCGGAAACGGACGGCACGCATACGCTCACCGTTCGGGTACTGTGCTTCGATTCCGATGGCTACGACGTTGCGGGGACCGCGGCCTTGTTCGACCTGAAGGTCGACTGTAGCGCCCAGCATCAAGCCAGGGTCGCGGAGGCTGAAGATACCGCCGCCAGGTTCGCCAAGCTCGAAACCAATTTGCGCGCCGAAGCGAAGCAAAACCTGGCCGAGGCCGAGGCGGAGTGGAAAGCCGCGGAAGAAGCGCGCCTGGCCAAAGCCACAGCACACTGGCAAGCCGAGAGCGAAAAGGCGCTGGCCGAACTCAGACATTCGCTAACCCTCGAGGCCAAGCAGCAGTTGGCTGACCAGCTCGCCGCACACAATGCCGAGGGGGATAAGCAGCGGGCCGCGGTGAAGGCCCGTTGGCAGGCCGAGCAGGAGCAGGGCCTGGCCGAGGCGCGTGCCAACTGGCAGAGCGAGACGGAACAGCAACTGGCGACCGAGCGCACCCAGTTGGAAGCCACCCTGCAGCAACACATGGCGGAAGCCAAGGCAGGCTGGCGTAGCGGCGAGGAAAAGCGCCTGGGCGAAGCCAAGCGGGCCTGGCAGCAAGAAGCGGAAAGCGTCTACAGGCCGTGGCGGCCTCCCGGGAGGTCGACGAGAAGCAGCGGCTGCGGGACGCCAAAGGCTCGTGGGAGTCGGAAGAAGAACAGCGCCTGGCGACCGCGCGGGCGACTTGGGAGTCCGACGAGAAAAAGCGCCTGGGCGAAGCCAAGCAGGCCTGGCGGCAAGAAGCGGAAAAGCGTCTACAGGCCGTGGCGGCCTCCTGGGAGGTCGACGAGAAGCAGCGGCTGCGGGACGCTAAAGGCTCGTGGGAGTCGGAAGAAGAGCAGCGCCTGGCGACCGCACGGGCGACTTGGGAGTCCGACGAGAAAAAGCGCCTGGCCGAGGCCCGGGAAGCCTGGCGCAAGGAACAACAGGGCCGCATCGAGGCGCTTAAGTCCGAGTGCCAGGCCGAAGCCACGCAACGGCTGGTGAACGCCGAGACCGCCTGGCAGGAGAACCACGAGGACCAGCTGTCCCAGGCCCTATTGTCCCGGAATGCGGAAGCGGAAAAGCGCCTGAGTTCAGAGATCAGCAAGCTCAAGCAGGCTGAGACGGCGCGCATCGCCTCGAGACTGTCCCAGTGGCAGGAGGAACAGGACAAGCAGCTGGCCGAGGCACGGAAGGCCTGGGAGGAGAAAGAGGCGCAACGCTTCTCCGATGCCGAGGCGAAGTGGCAGGCCGCCGTGACCGAGCAAATCGCGAAGCAGAAGACGCGACTGGAGCAAGCCACTGAGCAACGCCTGGTAGCGGCGGTTCAGACCGCGCAGAACGATGAAACGCAACGCCTCGAAGCCGCCAAGAAAGCCTGGCGAACCGAGGAGGCCGAGCGCTTGTCCGCCGCCGAGGCCAAATGGAAGGCGGCCGAGGCCGAAAAACTCGCCAACCTGCGCCGACAGACGGAGCAGGATGTCGAGGCCCGTCTGGCGTCGCACCAGACCAATGGCGAAGACCAGGAGCAGCAGCGCCTGTCGTCCGCCCGCGCGGCCTGGGAGGCGGAACAGGCCGAGCGCGTCGAAGCGGCCGAGCAAACTTGGCGGGCCGACGAGACCGAGCGGCGCATCGAAGAAAAGAGGAACTGGCAGATCGAGGAGGCCGAGCGCCTGGCGACCGCCGAAGCCAAGTGGAAGGCGGCCGAAGCCGAGCGCGTGGCCTTGCTCAAACTAGAGGTCGAGGAAGCCGCCGAACGCCGCCTGGCCGCCTTGCAGAATACCGGCCAAAACCAGGCCGAAGAGCTCATGTCCAACGCGCGCAGCACCTGGGAGGCCGAGCACAGGGAACGTATGTCGGCGTCTGAGCAGGCATGGCGCGCCGAGGAGACCGAGCGCTTGTCGGCGGCCAAGGCCGAATGGAAGGCAGCCGAGGCAAAGCGTCTGGCCGAGGTCCTGGACCAAACCGAACAGGAAACCGACCGCCGCCTGGCGACGGTGCATTCCAAGGCGGCGGATCAAGTCAACGAACGCCTGGCGGCTGCCGAGGCCGAATGGAAGGCGGTCGAGGCCGAACGCCTGTCGGCGGTCCGGCGGCAGGCCGAAGAGACGATCGAGCGCCGCCTCGCCGTTAGCGAGCGCGGCGGCCAGGAGCAGGTCAGCGAGCGGCTGGAGGCGGCCCGCAAGATCTGGAAGACCGAAGAGGCCGAGCGCTTGTCCGCCGCCGTGGCCAAGTGGAAAGCGGTCGAAGCCGAGCGTCTGTCGGAGGTGCGGCGGCAGGCCGAAGAAGAGATGGAGCGCCGTATCGCGGCCATGCCAAGCGTCGGCGAGGTACAGAATGGCGAGGACCTGGCGGCCGCCCGCGAGGCCTGGGAGGCCGAGCAGAAAGAGCGGCTGGCGGCGGCGCAAGAGGCATGGCGCATCGAGCATGAACAACGCCTGGCCGAGGCCCGCAGGGTCTGGGAGATGGAACGCACGGACATCGCCGGGGAAGCCACCGCCCAGTCGCAGCGGGAAACGGATCGGGTTTTGGCAGAAGCCAAAGAGGCCTGGGGTCAGGAGGGCGAGGTCAAGTTGGCGCGAGTCCGCGGGGCCTGGGAGTCGGAACTAACCCAGCGTATGGCCGAAGCCCAAGAGGAATGGGAAGCCAAAGAAGAACAGATGAACGCGATTACGCGACGCGCCTTGGAACGCGCCAAGATCGCCGAGCAAAACGCGAGTCTCGCCAAACGGCTAACCAAAGACGACGCACCCGATGGTCGCGCCCGCAAGGGCTCGCCCAAGGCCAAGCGCAAGGCCAAGTCGGGCACCGGAATATTCCGCCTCGAACATCCGGGGCGTGTCTTCGCTTTGGCCTGTGTGACTTTGGCGGTGTTGGCGTATGCCAACCTAAAGCCGCGCTTCAGCCTGCCGCGCACAACGGCGAGCCTCAATTTGAACTATGAAGCACCGGCGGAGGAGCAGGCCGAGGAGCAAGCGAAAGAGCAGGCGAACCGATTGTTTATCCAGCCCAGCGTTGTCAACGTGCGTAGGGAAGCCTCGCAGAACTCGCCCGTCCTGACGCGGCTGACCCGCAAGCAGTCGGTGGTGGAGCTGCAGCGCCAGAGTGGCTGGGTCCAGATAACCTTGCCCGACGGCAGCGGGCAGCAAGGCTGGATCCACGGCTCCCTGTTGGCCGCCGAACCGGTTGACCCACAGTAGCCTTATACCAAATCTCGATGATAATTGCCCATCTCATGGGGCGAAGCGGTGTGCCGGGTAGGCGCGGCACGCGGCGCGATGCGGGCGCATCGGGCAAGTGCCGCACCACATGTCCTAGGTGGGACCTCCGGCGGGCCGCTTCGCCCCACCGAAGGCCGGGGTCTCTAGCCCGCTCGCCCGTGTCGCGGGCGCCTTGTGGTGCCCCACACCACGGCGCCACCCGCGCCTAGCGAGCGGGTTAGAGCCCCCGGTGAGATGAGTGATTATCATCGAGACTTGGTATTATCGGGGCCA
>PVMK01129261.1_pt1 | contig 21008 bp, 19 predicted proteins | sample 1853481 | NCBI WGS metagenome assembly PVMK01 (sample SAMN08533507, study PRJNA380276) | Marine sediment metagenome, whole genome shotgun sequencing project.
GTGGTGCCGGACGATCCGCGTATCAACCAGGATGTGATGATACCTTTGAAAGACACCGCCGGTGCCCGTCCCGGGCAGGTGGTGGTTGCCACTATTGTCACCGAACCGACTGCCCGACAGTCACCGGTTGGCAAAATAACCGAGATACTCGGCCAGTCCGGCGCACCGGGAATGGCGACTGAAATTGCCATCCGCAGCCATGGTTTACCCTATGAATGGCCGGATGGTGTGGAAAAGGCCGCAGAGGCGTTTGGTGATTCGGTACCGGAGAACATGAAAACCGGTCGTAAGGATCTGCGTGATTTACCGCTGGTCACCATTGATGGTGCAGATGCCCGTGATTTCGATGATGCCGTGTATGCCAAAAAACAAGGCAAAGGCTGGCGGCTAATCGTCGCTATTGCTGAAGTCTCATCCTATGTCCAGCCCGGCAGCCTGTTGGATGATGAGGCCACCCATCGTTCGACATCGGTCTATTTCCCGAGTCGGGTCATCCCGATGCTGCCGGAGGCGTTGTCCAACGGTTTGTGTTCGCTCAAACCCGCTGTTGACCGGCTCTGCCTGGCATGTGAGATGACTGTAACTGACAAAGGCACGGTTCAGCGTTCCCGGTTTGTCGCGGCCGTGATGAACTCATCTGCCCGATTAACTTACCGGCAGGTTGCCGATTATTACGAAAAGGGTGTCTTGAAACATCATGACAATGCTACTGATGTAAAACAAAATCTGGATGATCTACATGCGCTATACAAGGCGCTGCGTTCAGCGCGACTCAAACGCGGGGCGATTGATTTTGAAAGCACGGAGTATGGATTCCAGTTTGATCAGCATGGTGCAGTGTCCGGCCTTATTCCACAGGAACGCAATGACGCACACAAGCTGATTGAAGAGTGCATGATCCTGGCCAATGTCGAAGCGGCCCGCTTTCTGCTTGGCAATGAGTTACCGGCACCTTACCGGGTTCATGCCTCACCGCCGGAAGGTAAGCTGGAAGCCCTGGCCCAGTTTTTGCGAGGGCAGGGAATTTCCGTGCCCTGGCGGGATAATCCGGAACCAAAAGATTTCGAGGCCGTGGTTATGCAGGCAAAAGGCCGTCCTGATGAACACCTGATCATGGCCGTCCTGCTACGTTCTCAAAGCCTGGCTGCTTACCAGCCTGGTAATGAGGGCCATTTTGGGCTGGCATTGGCGGCTTACACCCATTTCACATCACCGATCAGGCGTTATCCGGACCTGCTGGTACATCGCGCTATCCACCATCTGCTGCTGCGTGGCAAGAAACCGGCCTATCCTTATACAGCCGAGGCCATGTCCGAATTGTGCGCACGTTGCTCACATAACTCGCGTCGCGCGGAAGAGGCGGAACGGGATGTTATTGATCGCCTCAAGTGTGCCTATCTGGAAACCCGCATAGGCGAGGAATTCGAAGGAATGGTCAGCGGCGTTACTTCTTTCGGATTGTTTGTGGAACTGGATTATGGCCGTATAAGCGGACTGGTCCATGTGACCGGATTGCCAAATGATTATTATCATTTCGACCCGGTAGCACACCGTATGAAAGGTGAACGCCGAGGCCAGGTGTTTCAGCTTTCCGACCGCGTAAAAGTCCGTGTGCTTGCGGTTAACCTCGATGAGCGAAAAATTGATTTTGAACTGGTTCCTTGAATGAAATCCTCTGACGAACAATTACTCATTGGGATTCACGCGGTATCTTCGGCGCTGAAAGCGGCTGCCGGGGAGGTTGAATGGTTACGAATTGCTGCTGACAGCAAAAATAAGCGACTGACCGAGATCGAATCACGTGCCCATGGTTCAGGTATAAAAGTTATCAGGATCAAAGCCTCTGAGTTGGACAAACTGTCCGGCCAGCAACGGCATCAGGGCGTTATAGCGGGGTTTAAGGGCAGCAATATAGCTGCTGAAGGCCGATTGGATGCCATCCTTGATGCCATTGAAGGAATTCCATTGATACTGGTACTTGATGGCGTTCAGGATCCACACAATCTGGGTGCCTGTCTGCGTACTGCCGAGGCTGCGGGTGCAGACCTGGTCGTCATTTGCAAGGATCATTCCGCAGGCATCACGCCCGTGGTGCGCCGGGCGGCCAGCGGTGCCGCCGAAACTCTTTCGGTCATCCAGGCCACCAACCTGGCGCGTGTGCTTCGTACGCTCAAAAAACGCGGTATCTGGCTGGCAGGAACCAGCGATGCGGCAAGCGAAAGCCTGTACGGGACCGACCTGACAGGTCCGCTGGCACTGGTGATGGGCAGCGAAGGCAGTGGTTTACGACGTTTGACCAGTGAGTTATGTGATTACCTGGTCAATATCCCGATGGCCGGGCAGGTTGAAAGCCTCAACGTCTCGGTTGCCACCGGTGTATGTTTATACGAAATAAACCGGCAACGGCAAATCGGCTAGACTTATAACATGACAATAAGCAAATGTTGTAGTTTTGAACTTCCTGCCTGGGTTGAGCTGTTTTTAGAGAGCTGGCTCATTCCCCTGTCAACCACAAGTCAGCGCATGCAGCTGGCCATTGCCCTGTCTGAAGAAAATGTCCGCCAGCAAACCGGTGGGCCTTTTGCGGCCGTAGTGGTGAATGAGGAGACTGAGGAACTGGTATCAGTCGGAATTAACCTGGTTACATCAGCAGGACTGTCTATAGCGCATGCTGAGATGGTTGCACTGTCTCTGGCTCAAACCACCGTTGGAGAATGGAACCTGTCCCATGCAGGGACGGTTGCAGTTGGTCACAAGCTGCGAACCCTGCGCCATGTGTTTTGGCGCTGTGCCCTGGTCGGGAGTGAAAAGCCTGATCTGTGGTGCACGCAAAAAGGATGCCGAGGCGGCTGGATTCGATGAAGGTGACAAACCGGATCACTGGGTCAGATCGCTGCAACGCCGGGGTATCGTCGTGCAATGCAGTGTTTTACGCTCCGAGGCGGCGGCGGTGCTGGCTCATTACAAAGATAATGGGGGTGCGATTTACAATGCCGATTAACGCACCCTCAACCTGGCAATAAACCAATGTCATCCCGGCAAAAGCCGGGATCCATTTTTATCCCTGTTCTAACTTATTTCTGAGCGGAGTTGCTGCAAAAATTCCCGCATATAGTCAGTACGTTTTATAGCTTCTGCTTTGCCAGCTTCTGTTTTCATCGTCTCAGCCAATCCCAGCAATTTGCAATAGAAATGATCCAGAGTAAATTGCCGGTCATCCGGATCACGGTTTTCGGCAAAAGGATCTGAAGGGTCGTACAACGACGTACCCATGCTGCCGCCGGTCAGAAAACAACGTGTAATACCGATGGCGCCTACCGCTTCAAGCCGGTCGGCATCCTGTACGATGCGGGCTTCGAGTGTTTCTGTTTCAATATTGGCCGAGAAACTGTGCGCTTCTATGGCGTGGTAAATTGGCTCTAACAGGCCGGAGTGGTAATTCACTGATTCGAGGAAACGTATAGCTTCCTTTGCTGCCAATTTCGAAGCCTGTTTACGCAATGGTGAATCCTTGGCAACGGAAACGCAGTCATGCAACCACGCTGCAGGTACGGTGATTTCGGCATTGCCATTCTCGGCTTCGGTCAAGCCGATCGTATTTTGGACCACACGTTTGACGTGTGATATGTCATGCGCAGGATCGGCTGTCATGGTGTCTGACAGGTATTCAAGGCATATGGCCTGTATTTGATCGAGGTTCATTCAAGGAGCCTCTGATTTATTCTGGGCGAAGTAGATTGTGATTCAAAATGTTCAGATTCCAGGCGCGAATCGCACGTAATAGCTGGCTATTGCGAAGATTTGCAACGCAGAAACTGAACATTTTGGACACAAGATACGAGTTCATGAATAGATCAGAGGCTCCTTAAGTGAGGTATTCAGCGTTTCTTTGTCGGGTTTTTCTGATCAACATTCTTATAGCGTGTCGATTTCTTGCGTGGCCCGGTATGTTTATATCGCGCTTGTCTATCAGACCCGCGGCGGCCTTTGTCAGCCTGCAGGCTAAGTTGTACGGGTAAGGGGTCAAGTCCCACATCTTCGCGTAAGACCTTATGGTCTTTGGCTGTAAGTTCCGCCCAATCGCCCATACGCAATCGTTTTGGCAGGAAAACAGCACCATAACGGACGCGTTTTAAACGGCTGACCGTAAGGTCCTGTGAGGCCCACAAACGTCTGACTTCCCGGTTGCGGCCTTCGAGCAGGGTAACGTGGTACCAGTGATTTCCCTCATTGCCACCGGCCGATACGATATCACTGAAATGGGCAGGGCCGTCATCAAGCATTACACCTTCTTTCAGTTTTGCCAGTTGTTCAGGTTTGACTTCACCGAATATGCGGCAAGCGTATTCGCGGTCTACCTTGTTTGACGGGTGCATCATGGCATTGGCCAGTTCACCATCGGTGGTCATCAGTAAAAGACCACTGGTATTGATATCCAGCCTGCCGACTGCCACCCAGCGGGCACCCTCAATGTGAGGCAAGCTGTCAAACACAGTGGGCCGGCCCTGGGGGTCCGAACGCGTGGTGACTTCCCCCGTGGGTTTGTTGTAAACCAGGTTGCGCTGTTTGCTTCCGGTCACGACGACTTTCCAGTCGCTGCCGTCCAAGTTAATGCGGTCACCGGGTTTGGCTGCCTGGCCGAGACTTGCGACTACGTCGTTGATACGAATATCCCCGTTTTTTATCCGCTTTTCCAGCGCCCGCCGGGAGCCGAGACCGGCAGTCGCCATGATTTTTTGCAGGCGTTCCGGTTTTTGCTCCTGGCTCTGTTCAGATGTTTCCTTTCCGCGTTCCCGCGTCTCGCGTCGGTTCATTCCCGGATGGGCTCCTGTGTTGGTTCTTCGTGATCAGAATCTCCGTCGATCGAAGTGTCGGTTTCGGATTCGGTTTCAGTTTCATTGTTTTCGGTGACATCGACATCTGTGTCTGGATCATTTTCGTCTTCCGCAGGGGACTGATCCAGGACCGTATTTTCCTCATCTTCTGTTTCACCGTTTGATTCGTCATCCGGTTCACGGACATCCGTTGCCGGCGGTGCCGGCTCCAGTTGCAACTCAGGCTCAAGGTTTTCCATGTCGCGAATCTCAGCCAGTGTCGGCAGGTCATCGAGGTTTTGCAGATCGAAACAATCCAGGAATGTCCTGGTGGTACCAAACAACGCCGGTTTGCCCGGGACATCCCGGTGCCCGACCACGCGTATCCATTCCCGTTCCTGTAATGTGCGAATTATGTTGGTGCTGACTGAGACACCGCGTACAGCTTCAATTTCGCCACGCGTGATAGGTTGCCGATAGGCAATCAGCGCCATGGTTTCCAGCAACGCACGCGAGTAACGTTGCGGCCGTTCTTTCCACAGACGCGAAACCCATTCATTAAGGTTCTGTTTGACCTGAAGGCGGTAACCGCTGGCTACTTTTTTCAATTCCACACCGCGATTGGCACAGTCGTTTGCCAATTGCTCCAGCACCCTGCTGATTTCACCGCTCGGCGGCCGCTCCTCGTCGCTGAATAATGCAGCAAGTTGGGTATGGGAGAGAGGTTGTCCTGCTGCAAGCAAGGCTGCTTCCAGGATTTGTAGCAGCTGCTCGCCCTGTATCATTGATGTTGTTGTCATGTCATTTTGTTCTGTCATTTATTCTGGAGACTTAACGTAGATTTGTCCAAAAGGCTCATTCTGGACCAGGTCTACCAATTGCTCACGGGTTAATTCCATCAGCGCGAGGAAACTGACGACCACACCCATGCGGCCTTCCTCCGGGTCAAAAAGGCGGTGGAACTCCATATACGGGTTATCGCGCAGCGCATTCATGATGCGGGACATGCGTTCGCGTACCGACAAAGGTTCACCCGATATGTGATGGGAGGTGAATAAAGCGGCCCGGCCTATCACATCCTTGAGTGCAGCGAGGATTTCCCGCAGTTCCACCTGTGGCGGTAAACGAACCACCGATTTGTTCTCTACAAAAGCCTCGGTCAGTGCAAAATCCCTGCCCAGCCTGGGCAGTTCATCGAGGTCTTCGGCAGCCTGTTTGAAGCGTTCGTACTCCTGTAGTCGTCTGACCAGTTCCGCCCTTGGATCAGATTCTTCACTATCATCACTGACAGGGCGGGGCAGGAGCATCCTGGATTTAATCTCTGCGAGGATGGCTGCCATTACCAGGTACTCGGCTGCCAATTCAAACTGAACATCCTCCAACATCTCGATATATTCGACATATTGCTCGGTTATTTCAGTGATAGGTATATCAAGAATATCGAGATTCTGGCGGCGGATCAGGTATAGCAGGAGATCCAGCGGGCCTTCAAATGCTTCGAGTATGACTTCGAGGGCATCCGGGGGAATGTACAGGTCATGCGGAACTTCGGTAACCGGTTGTCCCTGCACCAGGGCGAAGGGCATCTCTTCCTGGTCGCCTTCCCTGTCAGCAGTGTGGGTTCCTGGGTGCTTTTCTGATTCCATTTCAGAGAAAGTCTATCACGCCGCGTCCACGGCGCAGAACTTCAGGTTGCCCGGAGGTCAGATCCACCAGCGTGGTAGGTTCGAGCGGGCAGTATCCGGCATCCACAAACAGGTCGATTTGCCCGTAAATTTCGTCGTACAGGTCCTCGCTGTCCATGATTCTGCCTTCCGGATCCGGCAGTATCAGCGATGAGCTCAAAAGTGGTTCGTCCAGCACATCCAGTAGGCCCTGCACAACCGGATGATCCGGGATTCGCACGCCAATGGTGCGGCGTTTATCCAGTTGTGCGTTGCGCGACACGTTCTTGGTCGACTCCAAAACGAAGGTATAGGGCCCCGGGGTCAGTTGCCGCATCAGGCGGTGATCGGAATTATGTACCTTGGCCAGCACCCCCACTTCGGAAAGATTGCGACAGCAATAGGTGAAATGATGGTGACGATCCAGACCACGCAGACGGATGACACGGTCGCGAGCCTTGCGATTATTGGAGCGCCAGCCCAGTGCATAGCCTGAATCAGTGGGATAAGCAATCAAACCGCCACGGACCAACACCCCCATGATGTGGTCCAGTTGGCGCGGATTGGCGCCGTAGGGTTTTATTTCAATTCGTTCGCTCATGCTGCGTGTATTTTACCCGTGTCGAAGCATTGTACTCAATGTCTTTGAGTTTCCGTCATCCCGGAATTTGCAGAGCAAATATCCGGGACCCGTTTTTTGCTGTGAGGTCAAAAGTAAAAAAGAGGGAAATGGGCCCCGGGTCAAGCCCGGGGTGACAAGTAAATAAAGTTGGGGTGACAAATTGGTTAAGTCAGGTAAACTGCTTAAAACAAACGAAGGATCAGTTTTATGTGGTATGTCATTCATGCGTCGGATCGTGAAGATAGTCTTGAAGCGCGCCAGGCTGCGCGGCCGGCACATCTTGAAAGGCTACATGTGTTGATAGAGCAAGGTCGTTTGCTGGTTGCAGGACCCATGCCCAATATTGATTCCCCTGATCCTGGCCCTGCCGGTTTCAGTGGTTCAACGATTATCGCAGAATTTGATTCACTGGATGATGCACGGCAATGGGCCAGTGCTGATCCCTACGTGGAGGCTGGCGTATACGAATACGTTGATGTCAGGCCGTTTATTAGCGCCTTGCCATGAGGGATTTGAAATGAATGCGAGACGTGTTGACCGGATCCAGGTACTGCTTGAATCAGCTTTTGAACCGGAATCACTGGATGTGGAAGACGACAGCCACAGCCACGCTGGTCATGTGGGTGCGAAAGATGGCCTTGGCCATTTTAACGTCTCGATTGTCAGTGCCCGGTTTAACGGTATGAAAATGCTGGCCCGCCACCGGGCAGTTTATGAAGCCCTGGATGACATGATGGTCACCGATATCCATGCGCTGGCCATTGATGCTATCGCCAGCGATGAACTGTAATTTACTTTACGGTAGTTCTACTGCTACAGGTGCCTGCCAGCCTTCCGCCCTGTGTTCGGCAATGACCGTGGTACCTATACCGCCACGTACGTTGAAAATTGCAGTCAAACGCATAAAGCGGGGCGCAGTGGCATTAACCAGGTCATCGAGGATTTCATTGGTGACGGCTTCGTGAAAAGCACCTTCGTTCCTGAAACTCCATACATACACTTTGAGAGATTTAAGTTCAACACATTGCCGGTCCGGAATATACTCAAGCGACAGCGTGGCGAAGTCCGGTTGGCCGGTCTTCGGACACAAACATGTAAACTCCGGAATGCTGATTCGGATGGTATAATCACGTTCTGGCTGGGGATTTGGAAACAGTTCCAGTTCCCGACTGGGCTGGGTCGCCATAATTTACTCCCGGAAAATAATAATTGGATGGGCACTTTACTCATCTCTGACCACAGATTCAATCTATGCGACTGACTGCAATCAAGCTTGCTGGTTTTAAATCCTTTGTTGATGCGACCACTTTTACCGCGCCGACCAACCTGACCGGCATTGTCGGGCCCAATGGCTGCGGCAAATCCAACATTATCGATGCGGTGCGTTGGGTCATGGGTGAAGGCTCGGCGAAAGTGCTGCGGGGCGAATCCATGGCAGATGTGATTTTTTCCGGTTCAGCCAGTCGCAAACCGGTGGGCACTGCCGCTGTGGAGTTGATATTTGATAATACGTCCGGCCGGATCGCGGGTGAGTTTGCCGGTTATAACGAGATTTCAGTCAAACGCCTGATTGGTCGGGATGGCATCTCACAATATACGCTCAATGGCACCCGTTGCCGGCGTAAGGACATTCGCGACCTGTTCCTGGGTACCGGGCTTGGTTCGAGAAGTTATTCCATTATTGAGCAGGGCATGATTTCACAGGTGGTCGACGCCGGACCTGAAGAAGTCCGTTCCCATCTCGAGGAAGCGGCCGGGATTTCCCGTTACAAAGATCGCCGCAGAGAGACCGAGCGCCGTATCAAGCACACCCGGGAGAACCTTGATCGCCTGGCGGATCTGCGCGAAGAAATTGGCAGTCATTTGAGTCGTTTGAAACGTCAGGCAAATGCGGCTGAACGTTACCGCAAACTAAAAATTGAACAGCGTGAACTCGAGTCAAATCTGCTGGCCCTGCAATGGGCCGCCCTGCAAAATGATGCCGAACTCGCCGTTCAGGGCTGGCGATGCAAGAAACCGCGATGCAGGAGCAACTCGCCGAGCAACGTGCTGCCGAGGCGCGGATGGAAGCTATCCACCAGCAACAGGCAGGTGCCAGTGAGGCGCTTAACGTGGTTCAGGGTGAAGTGTATTCCGTCGGCAGTGATATTGCGCGGCTGGAGCAGACTGTTCAGCACAGCCGCGAGTTGCAGGCCCGGCAACAAAAGGATTTTGATGAGACTTCCGGATCCCTGCAGGATATGGAACAGCACATGGTGCTGGATCGGGCCCAGGTAGAAGATCTGACTACAAGACTGGCGGAAGTAGAGCCAGCCCTGGATAAAGCCCAAAAAGGTGAAGCCAGTGCAGATGCCGAATTACAGGCGGCAGAATCCGAAGTGACCACCTGGCAGGAAAATCTCGAAGCGCACCACGTTAAAAACAATGAATTGAACCGTAAAGCCGATAGCCAGCGCGCAACTGTCGAAATGCTGGACGGGCGCATGCAGGAAACCTCAAACCGTCTGAAAAACCTGGCCGGTGAAACCGAGGGCACTGATACCAGCGCTCTGAGCCTGGAGGTTGTTGAGCTTGAAAAGCAGGGCGGTATTGTGGCCAAACAACTGGCTGAGCAACAACAACAGCTGGAGAGAGACCGAAAAGAACTTGAAAACCGGCGCCAGGGTTTGCGGGACGCCACCGCCAGGCAGCATGAATTACAGGGTGAAATTAACCGTCGTGAAGGCCGGCTGGAGTCACTCAAAGCCTTACAGCAGGCTGCACGTCAAAGTGATAATGGTTTGGCATGGTTAGAAACCAACGGTCTTAAATCCGCTCCGCGCCTGGTCGAACAACTCGATGTGGAACAAGGCTGGGAGGCGGCAACCGAGACGGTGCTGGGGTTCTGGCTGGATTCAGTGCTGGTGGAAGATCCGACAGTTTTAGCTACGGCTTTGGGCCAGTTGACAGCAGATAATGGTGGTGATGTCGAATTAACCCTGTTGGGAAGCAAGAGCTCCGGTCTCAAGGCAATATCCGGTAGCCTGGCTGAAAAAGTCAGTGCTCCCGATGCCGTTATCGCACAGCTTAACCGGGTGCAGATCGCTGACTCGCTGGAGTCGGCATTCAAAGCGATTCCGGGCAAACAGGATGGGTTTTCGGTAATCACTGCCGAAGGCCATTGGATCGGGCCAGGGTGGATTCGGGTTGCGGGTAGCCAGTCCGGACAGGCGGGCATGCTGGCGCGTAAACAGGAGATTAAATCCTTGCAGGCAGAGGCCGGCAAGCTGCAGAAACAGTGGTCTGATCTGAGTGAATCAAATCAGGCTGAACGCGACTCCTTGCCTGCCGTTGAGAAAGCCATCAACGAATTACAGCAGCAGGTCAACGGCCTGCACCGCGAGAGCGCCGACCTGGCTAGTCGTCTGAATGCCGGGCGTGCCAGGATCGAAGACCTCAGCGGACGCCAAAAGCAGATTGCTGAAGAATCCGCCGCATTGCAGAAACAGCAAAATAATGACCAGGCGCAGATCAAGGTCTCACGGGCAGAGCTTGCCGTATTGCTGGATGCCATGGCCGGTACCGAAAAGGAACGCTCAGCGCTGGATACACAACGTCAGTCCCTGTTGGAACGCAGGGACAAGGCCCGTATGAGTGCCCGGGAGTCACGCAACCTGCGCCACGAACTGGCATTGAAAACCGAGTCACGTCGCGCCAGCCTGTCGTCTTTGCGGAACTCCCTGGAACGTATGGACACTCAGTTCAGCCAGTTACAACAGCGCTACCTGGATTTGAGTGAACAAATTTCACAGAACGAAGATCCGGAAGAAAAACACCGTGCGGAAATGGACGGTCTGTTGCAAACCCGGGTGGAAACGGAACAGCGCCTGACAGCGGCGAGAGTGAAATTACAGGAACTTGAAGAAAACTACCGCAAGCTGGACGCGGCCCGGCAAACTTGTGTCAGGCAGGTCGAGGAAATTCGCAGTTCGTTGGAAAAGGCACGTCTGCAACAACAGGAAGTGGAACTCAATGCCCGCAATCTGCTGCGGCAGGTTGAGCAACTGGGTCATGAGGTTGCAGAACTGGCGGAAGCCCTGCCCGAGGATGCCGATGCGCAGGCCTGGCGGGAAAACCTGGAACGTTTGGGTGTCCGTATCACCCGCCTGGAACCGATCAACCTGGCGGCCATTTCCGAATATGAAGAAGAACTCAAACGTAAAGAGTACATGGATGCGCAGCATGAGGATCTGATCAGCGCGCTGGAAACACTGGAAAATGCGATCAAGAAAATTGACCGCAAGACCCGTACCCGCTTCAAAGATACCTTTGAAAGTGTAAACAAGGGTCTACAGCAACTGTTTCCGAAATTATTTGGCGGCGGGCATGCTTATCTTGAATTGACCGGTGATGATTTGCTGACCACCGGCGTATCGATTATGGCGCGGCCACCCGGTAAACGCATCAGCAGCATTCACCTGATGTCCGGTGGTGAAAAAGCTTTGACGGCCGTCGCTTTTGTGTTTGCCATATTCCGCTTGAATCCAGCACCGTTCTGCCTGCTTGATGAGGTTGATGCGCCGCTGGATGATGCCAACGTTTCACGATTTACGGCTCTGGTGAAGGAAATGTCCGAAACGGTGCAGTTCATCGTGGTTACCCATAATAAAATTACCATGGAAATGGTACACCAACTCAGCGGTGTCACCATGCGCGAGCCCGGCGTGTCCAGGCTGGTGCAAGTGGATATCGATGAAGCCGCCAAGTTTGCCGGGGATTAATTAAGGGCGTTTACTTATGGATATTTCAACTTTCAGATGGATATTGATCATTGCCGGTATTGCTCTTATTGCAGGAATTTACCTGTTTGGAGTACGGGATAAAAAACGCAAGCCTCGCGCTTCGCGTAAACGCAGCCATGCGCAGCGGGTTCGGAAGGAACCAGCGCTGGATTCGGTGCAGGGCAATGACGGTGAAAACCAGGACGACTACGATGATTTCGATGTCCGCCAGGCGGAATTGGCCATTGGTGAATCAACTGATAACCGGTCTGGTATTGATTCCCGTATTGAACCGCTGATTGAGCCAGAACTGGAGAAAAAACCGGAAACTCCGACAACTCCATCACCAGAGAAAATAATCACGCTGTTTTTGCAGGCACGTGATAATCACATCATCACCGGTGTTGAACTGCTTGATGCCTCATTAAAGTCAGGACTGATTTTTGGTGACCATGATATTTTCCACCGCATTCATGAAGAAGATGTGGAACCGGTATTCAGTATGGCCAACCTGACCAAACCCGGTACTTTTGATAAAACTATCTGGAACACGATAGAGATCAAGGGCGTGACCATGTTCATGATGTTGCCCGGCCCTAAAAATGCACTGGATGCCTGGGATTCCATGCTGGCAACAAGCCGTAATCTGGCTGAATTGTTGCACGCGGATTTGCTGGATGATACCCAGAGCGTGTTTACGCGTCAGCGCTCTCAGCAGATCAGGGAAGAACTACGCGAATACGACCGGCAGAAAAACTCTGAATCATGACGCAGGCAGAAGCAAACGAGCGTGCTGATGAACTGCGCCGTTTAATCGAACGCCACAATTATCACTATTACGTACTCGACGACCCGGAAGTTCCCGATGCGGAATACGATCGCCTTATGCGGGAACTGGAATCCATTGAAACCACTTACCCGGACCTGATCACAGCTGATTCACCCACCCAACGTGTCAGCGGCACGCCGATGGGCGGTTTTGAGACCGTACGGCACCGGGTACCCATGTTGTCCCTGGGTAATGCGTTTTCCGATGAGGAAGTGGCTGATTTTTACCGACGTGTTTCACAGGGTCTTGAGCGCGACGATATATTCTTCGCTGCAGAACCCAAGCTGGATGGTGTTGCCATCTCGTTGACCTACATCGGTGGGCTGTTGACTACTGCAGCAACCCGTGGAGACGGTGAACGAGGTGAAGATGTCACTGCCAATGTGCGTACTATTCGTGCGATTCCGTTAAAACTGCTTGGCGAGGGATGGCCTTCATTGCTGGAAGTGCGTGGGGAAATTTATATGCCACGTGCCGGTTTCGAAACTTTCAATCGTAAGGCACGGGAGCAGGGCGATAAGCCGTTGGTGAACCCCCGTAACGGGGCCGCCGGGAGTTTGCGCCAACTTGATCCGCAATTGACTGCAAAACGCCCGTTGGCATTTTTTGCGTACGGTACGGCAACGCGCGATAAGCTGCCTGAGACACAGTTTGATGCCCTGGTCCGCCTCAGGGACTGGGGTTTTCCTGTCAACCCTGAGATCAAGCGTGTGCAAGGTCTGGGTGGATGTCTGGACTACCACGTACGAATGGAAGCCCTGCGTCCTGAACTGGGTTATGACATCGATGGTGTGGTCTACAAGGTTGATCGATTTGATCAGCAAGGCATTCTTGGTTTTATCTCCAAAGCGCCGCGCTGGGCTCTGGCGCACAAATTTCCGGCGGAAGAGGAAATTACCAGATTGCTGGATATTGATGTCCAGGTAGGCCGTACCGGGGCACTGACACCGGTTGCGCGTTTGGAACCGGTTTTTGTTGGCGGTGTGACAGTAACCAACGCTACTTTGCATAATGAAGACGAAATTCGCCGCAAGGATGTTCGTGCCGGTGATTGGGTGGTGGTGCGCAGGGCAGGGGATGTTATCCCGGAAGTAGCGCGGGCCATTCATCAACGACGTGAGATTGAGTTGCCGGAATTTCAGATGCCAGAAACATGCCCGGAATGTGGCTCTGCAGTTGAGCGGGTTGAGGGTGAAGCGGTGACCCGTTGTACCGGTGGGCTGGTCTGTCCGGCACAACGGAAACACAGTATTCGCCATTTTGCCACGCGCAAGGCCATGGATATCGAGGGTTTGGGTGACAAGCTGGTTGATCAGTTGGTAGAGGCTGGTCTGGTGCACACCGTTGCAGATCTTTATCACCTGAACCATGAACAGATCGCCTCGCTGGAGCGTATGGGTGGTAAGTCCGCTGAGAACCTGTTGAAAGCCCTCGAAGACAGTAAAGAGCCGCCATTGGATCGTTTGCTTTATGCCCTGGGTATTCGGGAGGTCGGGGAAGTGACAGCACGCTCACTGGCCGTTCATTTCGGAACGATGGAAGCATTGCGCGAAGCCAGTGAGGCAACCCTGGTCGAGGTCAATGACGTCGGCCCCATCGTTGCCAGCCATGTGGCCGCATTTTTCCAGCAGGAAAATAACCGTCAGGTCATACAGGCATTAAGTGATGCCGGCGTGGTTTGGCAACCGCTGGAAGATCAGACCGGAGAACAACCACTCGCCGGCGAAACCTGGGTACTGACCGGGGCTTTGTCCATGCCCAGGATACAGGCGAAAAACCTGCTCGAGTCACTGGGGGCAAAAGTAACCGGCAGTGTATCGGCCAAAACCAGCACCTTGCTGGCCGGAGAAGCCGCAGGCTCCAAGCTCACCAAGGCGCAGAAACTGGGTGTAAAAGTTATTTCGGAATCAGATTTTGTCGAATATTTGGGGGTTCAGGGTATTAAACTGAATTAGAGCAAAAAACTGCTCTTCCTGAATTCAGCCATCATCCGTAAACTCGATACGATGCATCGGTGCCGGGCGTTTTTCCGTGGTGACGTAAATTGATTTTCCATCAACGGAATACGCGATCGCTTCATTTTGTACAGCGGGCGGGCCGACCACTTCTTCCGGTTTTCTTTGCATCGCCGTCAGCCAGTCTTCATTTTCCTGACGCCGGTACCGGTACAGGCTGCGGTAAGTGATCACAACGGCTTCGTTACCGTCGGCAGAAATATCAAACCCGGTTGGTTGCGATATCCAGTCAGTTCTGCCACCCCAGTGAAGCTGGTCACGTGGTGTCGGTGGTCGTAAAGCTGACGTCGTGCCAAGAAATTCCAGTTCGGCAAACTGCTGTGTCAATGCAGTTTCAAGATCAATGGCGTACAAGCGCGGTGGTTTATCGCGTTTGCTAAGCAGCAATATTTGCTTGCCAACCGGGTCATAAGACATCGATTCGCAATCACGTGGACCATCGGGATAGGTAAGATCCAGGCGGTGTCTCAGTTCCTGGCGGCCTGCATAGCGGTCATCCTTTCCGGGTTCAGGTTCTTCGGCAAAATAGAGTTTGATGGACTTGCGCTTTGACCAGTTATCGCCAATATCACCGGCAACGATCCAACGGCCATCATCCACGGGCACTGAGGTGATATCTTCCCAGTCCTTGTTCTTGGCTGGCACAATGGTAACTAACCCGAGGTCGGCACCGCTCTCGTCAACGGCGTAAATAACCGGTTTGCCCTCATCATTATGTACGAAGAAATCGCCTTCACGCGAATGACTGGCTTGCAATCCGCTTGCTTCATTGAGCTTATTGGATGCCAGCCAACCCGTTTGCTCAAGGGATACAGGCAGTGACACGGTTTCAGTAGATTGGTTTTCGGTTTGCGAATCGCAGGCTGATAACAGCAAAAGTGCAATTAACGAAATGTGGTGGGTGCTTTTTATATGCATAAGCCATTGTAGTAGGGTGAGCATTCATGTCCACCATACTGGTAATATAAGTGCGACTATGATGTGGCAGGGGTGAGTTGTATATGGACTTCCCACAAGTACCCAATATGCATGCGCTGGTTATGTTGTTGATGACCGGTGTGGCGCTGTTCCTGTTCAGTCGTGAAAAAATTCGTCTTGAATCATCCAGCCTTGCGATTCTGGTGATGTTGGTCGTCGGCTTTGAATTATTTCCGTTTGAAGATGCGCGTGGTGCCATCGAGCCGATGACATTTTTTTATGGTTTTGGCCACGAGGCACTGGTTGCGGTATGTGCCTTGATGATTGCAGGCGAAGCGCTGGTTCAGACCGGTGCGCTGGCACCGGTCGCCAGGCGGCTTGCCAGGCTGTGGAAAAGGAGTCCGAAGTTTGCTTTGTTGCTGACCCTGGTTGTGGGTGCGGTACTCAGCGCGTTTATGAATAACACACCCATTGTGGTGTTGATGTTGCCGATGTTGATCGGTGCGGCAGCACGCAGCAACAGATCAACTTCGGGCGTATTGCTGCCGATGGGTCTCGCGACCCTGATTGGTGGCATGGGCACTACCATTGGTACCTCGACTAACCTGCTGGTCGTATCGGTCGCGGCTGATATGGGCATGGTTCGTTTTGACATGTTTGATTTCCTGCTACCGGTCGTCATTGCCGGAAGTGTTGCCATTTTGTACCTGTGGCTGGTTGCACCGCGTTTGATCCCGGAACGCACGCCACCGATGGTTGATATCTCCAACCGGGTATTCCAGGCCCACTTGTTATTTGACGAGGATAATCCCCTGGTTGGAAAGAGACTGGCAGATATTATCCATAAAGCCGGGGATGGTGTGCGCGTGAAGCGGATCGTCAGAGATGAACACCTGTTCATTTCACCCTTACCGGATGTTGTAGTCAGGGCGGGTGACAGGGTCCAGGTTTCTGCCACTGCGGACATGCTGAAGGAATACGAAGCACTGCTGGGTGCCAGGTTGTTGGCAGGACCAGATCCTGCAGATTCCATGCCCGATGGTGATTTGCAGCTCGCCGAGGTCGTGGTCACCGGTGGCTCCCGGTTGCGTGGTCTCAGGGTCGAGGATGCCCGTCTGAAGGACCGTTATGGGTTGGACCTGCTGGCCGTTCACTGTGGTGGGGATGTTGTCACTGCCACTACATCGGAGCTGAATGAGCGCCAGCTTCAGGCCAGTGATGTTTTGCTGGTGCAAGGTAAAGCCGAGGATGTACGTACCCTGAAGGTGGGTGGTGAATTACTGGTTCTCGACAGCACGGCGGATTTACCCCACTCATCCAAGGCGCCGCTTGCTTTGTTGATCATGGTGGCAATCGTATCGCTGGCGGCTTTTGGTATTATGCCGATTGCCATGAGTGCCCTGTTGGGCTGCCTGGCACTCATCGGTACCGGTTGCATTCAATGGCAACAGGCCAATCGGGCACTCAGTGTACAGGTCATAATGATCATCGTAGCGTCCCTGGCGCTGGGCTCTGCGTTGATGAAAACCGGAGGAGCCGAATACCTTGCCCAGGTTTTTCTGTATTTAACCGCCGGACTCGCACCGACGTGGGTGTTGTCTTTCCTGATGCTGCTGATGGCCATCCTGACCAACGTGGTATCTAATAATGCGGCTGCAGTGATAGGCACACCCATTGCCATCAGCATCGCCCAGGAACTTGGATTGCCACTGGAGCCGTTTGTACTAGCGGTACTGTTCGGTGCCAACCTGAGCTTCGTAACACCCATGGCTTACAAGACCAACCTGCTGGTTATGAATGCGGGCGGTTACAAATTTAATGATTTTGTCAGGGTAGGGACCCCGTTGACTTTGCTGATGTGGGTGGTATTAACCGCAGTGCTGGCTTTTGCCTACAATTTGTAAAGGAAAGTCATACCAGGCTTGTTAAAAAGCGTCATACCGGGCCTGACCCGGTATCCATTTTTTACCTTTTTGTAAATGGACCCCGGATCAAGTCCGGGGTGACAGTGCTCCTGGCCGGGTCTGGTGTGACAGTGCTCCTGGCCAGCTTCGATGTATCGGTTATTTGGATTTGTATTTGAACTTCTGGCCACCAATAGATGCTTCATACATCAAGCCGCCTTCTGCGATGGTGAACACAGCTACTCCACCGTCGTAATTCGCGTCTGCAGACGCACCCAGGGTTATCGCTACAGCGGATACCTGCGCCCCCATTTCAAAATTTCCACGGGTGAAATGATCGAATGCAGTTTTATCTCTGAACATGATGTATTCAGCATAGACCTGGCCGCCCAGCTGAAAGCCTATCGTGATCTGTGACATCGAAGTTTTGCCAACGGTCCGGTCACCATGAATGACTATACCCTTTCCGTGTGCGCCACCAATGCCGATACCACCTTTGCCGACTCTTGGGAAAATCGCATAGGCATAGGCCGTATCAAACCATTTCTCCATTGCCGAATCTTTTTTCCTGGCCTTGATCAGGGCTTGTGCAACTGCCAATTCCAGTTTGTTACTGGTGTCGGGTTCCCATGCCTGGGCCAGGCCGCTGGTAAATATCAGACTTGAGGCAATTAAGATAGTGAGTAGTTTATTCATAGTGTTTCCAATTGGGTTGTTAGTCATAGAAGGCAGCAATTTGTCAATGTATCCGACGCGGCCGATGGTTACAAATGTTGTATTTGCATGAACACACACAAGCGCCAGGTCATTGCTTCAGGTGTTTCTGATAAACAAAAAAGGCGCTGTCGAAGGGCGCCTTCTCTGAAGATAGCAAACAGGTGATAAGGACTGTTATTGGTCGCTTACCGAGCTTCGTATTTAAACTTCTGTCCGCCAACGGTGGCCTCATACATCAATCCGCCTTCAGCAATTGTGAATACAGCAACGCCGCCATCGTAATTAGCATCGGCTGAAGCACCAAGGGTTATCGCTACCGCAGATACCTGGGCACCCATTTCAAAGTTGCCGCGAGCAAAATGATTAAAAGCAGTCTGGTCCTTAAACATAACAAATTGGGAATAGACCTGGCCACCCAGTTGGAAGCCAATGGTCAGTTGTGAAAGTGAAGTATCGGCAACGGTTTTGTCACCCATGATAACAATGCCTTTACCGTGTGCGCCACCGATACCGATACCGCCTTTGCCCACTTTCGGGAAAACCGCGTAGGCGTATGCCCCGTCAAACCATTTAGCAAGCGAAGGGTCTTTTTCTTTGGCATTGATAATGGCTTGCGCTACCGACAGTTCCAGTTTGTCACTGTTGTCGGGGGTCCATGCTTGCGCAAAGGTGCTGACAAAAATCAGGCCCAGTGCGATCAGGGCAATAGATAATTTTTTCATAATGTTTCTCGAATGAAATAGTAAGAATAAATAAACCAGTGATCTATCAATATAGCTGAAATTGATGGAAGTTACAAAGGAAGTAAGCTGGAAATTCCGACATAAAAAAGCCCGCATTAGCGGGCTTTTTGAATTTGGCTCCCCGGGATGGACTCGAACCAACGACCTAGTGATTAACAGTCACCCGCTCTAACCAACTGAGCTACCGGGGAATAGTAAGGTGCGGCATTTTCCGTGCTTTGGGGGATCGAGTCAAGGACAATTTGCAGTGGGTTCGATATCACCGGTTTCCATACGGATTCTGCCGCTGTTGGACACCGCTATTTTGCCGGCATGCGCAGCGCCCCGCTTATCGCAAAATAGTATGGTGATATTGCTGCCTGGTGCGGTGCCATTGGGGTAAAAGCGCAGGTAACTGCGCGAGCGTGAACTGCTGATATCCAGGAATTCAATTGCGCTGGCAAATTTGAGCAGTGGTTCACCGTCCTGTTTATGCCGGTCGCCGTTAAGGTCGGTAAATACAATCCAGCCATCCTGCCAGTCAGATAGCCCGGAACAGTCTTTGCTGTCGGTGGCAGGACAGATTACGGTCTGGATGTTATGGCTGATTGCACGGCCCCGTGCCAGGTTCAGATCCGTTTGCAATACATCCATCGCGGTTTTCAACCGCAGGTTCCACCCGTAGTTTTTAAACGATGGAACACCTGCGGTCAATAATATAGCGACGATGGCCATGGTGACCAATAGTTCAAGTGCGGTCAGGCCCTGTTGTCGTTGCTTGCTCATTAACTGAGACTAACCGAAACGCGGCGTGCTCAGTAATGGCAAATATTCTCGACCTTGTGTAATCCAGCGATTTAAAAACTGTAGGGCTTAATTACTTGACCAGAGGTATCCCGGAAGCCAGTTTCAACTGTAAAGCGGCATCGAGTTTGTTCTCAATCTGGATGACACGCATAACCTTTTTGGTCGGCATGAACTTATTAATGTCGCTGGCGAACTGTTGCTTGATAACAAGATCCTGCATCTTGATGGAGAACGAATCTACCAGCAATTCGTTGGCCTTAAGGTCTGTCATTTCATCGTAATGCTCGGCAAAATTTGCAATCAGAGCCAGCGTCCGGTCGGTATTGGCTGCCATTGCGGCGCGGTATTGTTTCCATGCTGGCCAGAACTTGGCACTTTCATCAGATGTGAAATGCATATTGCCCATGATGAGAACCTGCCGGTCCGTGTGGGCTGACTGACGCGCGAGCGCTATCTGCTCTTCCATCGCGGTTTGCGCAGAAGCGACGGTCGAGAATGACAGGGCCAATATTAAAGCGGATAAAAATTTCATCGTTTCTCCAGGGAGCTAAATATTCAAAAGGGGCGCTATAATAACAAGTTTGCTTGCTTACAAAGATACTTTGAAAAATAAACCCTTTAAGTTATTCAGTGAATATAAACCGACCGGTGATCAACCGGAGGCCATCCGTGCTTTGACCAGCGGTTTGCGTGGCGGTATGGAGCACATGACCCTGCTGGGTGTGACCGGCTCGGGCAAAACTTTTACCATGGCCAATGTCATCCAGGATTTGCAGCGGCCAACATTGATAATGGCACCGAATAAAACTCTGGCTGCGCAATTGTACGGCGATTTTCGCAATTATTTTCCACAAAATGCGGTGGAATATTTCGTTTCCTATTACGATTACTATCAACCCGAAGCCTATGTGCCTTCCTCGGATACCTATATCGAGAAGGATGCGTCCATCAACGAACACATTGAACAAATGCGTTTGTCGGCCACCAAGGCCCTGCTGGAACGGCGTGACACCATTATCGTAGCCACAGTGTCCGCCATTTATGGCCTGGGTGACCCGAGCCAGTACCTGAGCATGGTCCTGCAGTTGTCGGTAGGTGAGATCATTGACCAGCGCAATATTTTGCGCCGCCTGGTGGAGATGCAATACAGCCGCAATGACCTGGAATTGCGTCGGGGCACTTATCGGGTCCGTGGCGAAGTGATCGATATTTTCCCCGGTGATGAGGAGATGCGTG